>Ga0180436_10005774_pt1 | contig 10869 bp, 7 predicted proteins | sample SS_ome_2_FD_132434 | JGI IMG/M metagenome (GOLD analysis project Ga0180436, IMG submission 132434) | Hypersaline lake sediment archaeal communities from the Salton Sea, California, USA - SS_3_S_2 metaG | ecosystem: Environmental > Aquatic > Non-marine Saline and Alkaline > Hypersaline > Sediment...
CACGTGCCAGAGTTTTCGTTCCCTGACGCAGATGGGGCACTAGTCTCGTTGACTGAGCTTGAAGCACCAGTGCGTGTTGTTACGTTCTGGGCAAGTTGGAGTCCCTACTCGCGACAAGAGTTGCTGGACCTTGCAAGACTCAAACAGACATACGGAGATCGTGTGGCCATTGCAGCCCTGAACCGTGACACAGATCCGAGCGAGGGCAGGGCCTTTTTGAAGTCGATTGGCGCGGACGACACGTTACTCTTTGCATACGATACCGACGATACATACTACAAGGAGGTTGGCGGCTTTAACATGCCCGAAACTGTGTTTGTCGCCCAAGATAACGAAGTACTGCACCACCAGCATGGCCCGATGCCCTATGACGAGATGGTTGCGGTGCTCGAGCAACTCCTTGACGAAGAATAGAACCAGTGCGCTACGCGCAGCCGATCCGTCTGGGCATGGTATACTCGCTCCATATCAGTAATCCATTTCGATACGCATGGACTCAGAAGATGCAACAAAAGGCTCGAATGGCTGCTGTCAGGGAAACACACTGCTGACGAGCTCGCGCATTCAGGGTGCGCTTACACTGGTTCTGATCCTTCTTGCCGCGTTCTTGTTTGCAACGACGATCAAGGAACTCAAGGAGTACCGCTATGTAGGTAGCGGTGTCGCAGAAACCAATATTATTTCTGTCACTGGCGAAGGAGAATTGTTTGTGGTACCTGACACCGCAGAGTTTACTTTCTCTATTCAAGAAGAGGGTGACTCGGTTGCGGGTGTGCAGGAGGTCGCAAGTCAAAAGGCAGATGACGTTATCAATGCTCTCAAGGAAGGTGGTGTAGAGGAGCGCGATATCAAGACGGTTGCGTACGAGCTGCACCCAAAGTATGAGTGGGAGCCGTTGAACTGCCTCCGCTACCCCTGTGACCGCAAGCAGGTACAAAAAGGCTTCTCACTCAACCAGAGTGTGCGTGTAAAGGTGCGCAATCTCGATATGGCTGGTGAAATGCTTGAGCGTGTCACCGGTAGTGGTGTTTCAAGTGTGAGCGGCCTCACGTTTACCGTTGCTGACGAGGACAAGGTGAACAAGGATGTACGCAAGCTTGCAATCGACGATGCCAAGGCAAAAGCAGAGGCACTTGCCGCAGACCTCGGTGTCTCGCTTATGCGCATTGTAGGTTTTAGTGAGGGGTACAGTGCCCCTATGCCGTTCATTGCACGCGCAGAGTTTGCTGCTGGTCTCGGTGGCGATATGGCAGAAGAGATGTCGGTAAGCATCCCAGCAGGAGAAAACCGCATGACCTCCAACGTTACGATCACCTACGAAATTCGCTAGGCACGTACATGCTCGCATGTACACAAACACCCCGCATAGGGGTGTTTGTATGTTGCGCGACGCGCATATTTAGGTATGGTGCATAGTGGGTACACAACACAGGAGGACCCATGCCACATCAGAACCCGAGAACACGTGACCGAAAAGTTGAAAATCGGATCAAGCGGGGTATAAGGCCCAATCAAGAGCCTGTCACAGAAACATCAGTACAAGCCAAGAAGCAAACACGACGACAATCACGGCACGAGACGCACGAGACCGCTCGACGGTCCACACGATTGCGATAGCGGCCTCTATCACCGCCACTGACCGTGGCGGTGTTGCATACATTGGGTTACAGATCGTACGGAACTCGCTGCGGCAAACAGGCAGAGTTAGGCAAACGAAACAGGTAACAGACGAACGGAGCATCTACAGCAGCAGGTCAGGCAGGGACGGAAACAAATGAGTTGAGTGACCAACGGAGTGCTGAAACTCCCCGGCAACACGTCGGGGTGGTAACGTTTTTACGGTCTTGACGACTGGCTCTAGGGGCTGTATTATACCGCATACGAACTTGCCCCACGGGCGGTTTTTTCAAAAAAACAACGAGCTGCGCAGTGTGCGCAACAACTATGTTTTTTTGAGCCCCTCAGCACACCTTCCAGTATGGTGAGGGACGGAGGGACCTTTAGTATGGTCACCATAAATAGATTTATATGAATCGATTTTTTAATTATCTACGTGCGACACGAGGTGAACTCAAGCATGTCAGCTGGCCGACACAGCGCCAGATTGTTATCTTCACGGCGCTCGTTATCGTGATTTCCATTCTTACTGGTATTTACCTTGGCGTTCTTGACTTCGGCTTTACACGCGGCCTCGATGCCATAATGCCACGAGCATAATATGAGTAAACAAGTAAGCACAGGCGAGCGCCACTGGTACGCAATTCACACCTACGCTGGGTATGAAAAAGCAGTGCAGCGCAACCTCAAACAACGCATTGAGTCACTTGGCGTCGAAGACAAGATCTTTGACGTTGTTGTACCAACCGAGAAGAAGATCAAGATCAAAGGTGGTAAGCGTGTTGAAGAAGAAGAGAAGATCTACCCCGGCTATCTCCTCGTCGACATGGTTGTGGATGAGAACAGTTGGTACGTGGTCCGAAATACACCGCGTGTGACCGGTTTTGTCGGTTCAGGTGTACAGCCAGTACCGCTCGAGCAAGCAGAGATTGACAGTCTGTTCTCGCGCATGAACAGCGACACGGTCAAACACAAGATCGATCTTAGTGTTGACGATGCAGTGATCGTGGCCGATGGTCCGTTCAAGGATCTTGAGGGCAAGATTGGCGAAGTTGATGAAGAGCGCGGCAAGGTCAAGGTACTCGTGCCAATGTTTGGTCGCGAAACGCCAGTAGAGCTCGACTTCTTGCAGGTCCGACGTATATAAGGTATCTTTCTTCCACTATGGCTAAAACAGTAGAAAAACAGGTTAAACTTCAGATCGAGGCAGGGAAGGCAACCCCAGCTCCGCCGGTCGGTCCAGCACTCGGACAGGCAGGTATCAACATTGGCGAGTTTGTCACCAAGTTCAACGATGCAACTCGTGAAATGATGGGCAACGTCATTCCAGTTGTCATCTCAGTGTACGATGACCGCTCATGGGACTTTATCTTGAAGACCCCGCCAGCAAGCCGCATGATCCTCAAGAAGCTTGGCAAGGACAAGGGTTCCGGCAAAAACCTCGTCTCTAAGGCAGGCACACTTACCAAGGATCAGGTGCGTGAGATCGCTGAGGACAAAATGGCCGACCTCAACGCAAACGACGTTGAAGCAGCCATGAAGATCATCGAAGGCACTGCACGCTCGATGGGGGTAGAAGTGCGATAGGCACTTCTACCGACCTTGTGAGGTGTTTTGCAAGCACAGCGAAGCAAAACACCCACAAGGTATACAGCTTCTGTAAGAAGTAGAAGTGCGATAGGCACTTCGACCGACCTTGTAATCTCTGAAAAGACTGCCGATAGAGGCGGTTTTTCGACCTGGAAAAGCTTGACGACATCATTATTATGTGATAATATTCCTCTGAATGAATTCTAGAAAAGCTACGCAGCGCGTTGTCTTTTCAGCGTCCAGTTGGTGTCGTACGCGACACACGTTATTTGTAACTCCGCAAGTTTAGTTTCCGCCCTCGGGGTGGTATTGTGCGTTGCACGATTGCAGCGCGTTTCCCCTATGCAATCAGAAACAAAAAAAATAGTCGTGCTCATACCATGCCGCAACGAAGCGGTCGGTATCGGAGACGTTATAGATGGCTTTCCAGTGCGCCGCCTTCAGCGCATGGGTTTTCACTTGCAGGTCATCGTAATAGATAATGCGAGCACCGACGCAACTGCAAAAGTTGCGCACACACACGGTGCCACGGTACTCACAGAAAAAAAGCCCGGGAAGGGTAACGCAATGAAGCGTGGCTTTGCTTCGGTGCCCATGGATGCTGATTATGTGATCATGATTGACGGTGACGATTCATACCGTGCCTCAGAGCTGTTGCGTCTCATCGAGCCACTTGATAGCGGCTTCTGCGATGTTGTGATCGGCTCACGTCTAGCAGGAAAGATCGAGAATGATGCGATGTCACTGTTCAATCGTTTGGGCAACTGGGGCTTCTCGTTCATGGTGCGCCAGTTTTACCGTGCCAATGTCACGGATGTGTTGACTGGGTACTGGGCATGGACGCGCCTCGCACTCGAGCGCATGCGCCCGCACGTGCAAGCCGAAGGGTTTGGTATTGAGATGGATATGGTCACGAAGCTTGCTCGCTTGAAGGAGGAAATCTTCTGTGTGCCAATTTCATACATAGCTCGAAGTGGTGACTCAAACCTGCGCCCGGTGTACGATGGAATGCGTATACTGATGGTGTTCCTACGGAACTTCCTGTGGCGCCCCAACAAGGTGGTTGTGCCAGAGACCAAACGTGCAGGAAAGCCGTCCGGACTGGCCATTCCCACTGACATATGAAACTAACCTACATTACGCAATACTACCCCCCGCACACCGGGGGGCTTGAGCTTGTTGCCAAGCGCCAAGCAGAAAGCGCAGCTGCACTTGGGCACGACGTACAGGTAGTGACCTACAAGCTACCCAAAATGAAAACCGGTGTAGCAACCGAAAGGGGTGTTGAGGTACACCGTGTGCGTGGCTGGCAGTGGTTTGACAGAAAGTTTGGTATCCCGTTTGTCTTTGGTGGCTTTGGCATGGTGCGTGCCGTGTTTCGTGCAGTGAAGCAGGCTGACATTGTGCATGTCCACGACGTGTTCTACCTCACGTCGCTAGTCGCGTTCTGGGCCACATGCGTATATCACAAGCAGCTCGTGGTGAGTCAACATGTGGCGATGGTTTCTCATACGAGCAAGTTCGTGGAGTGGGCAGAACAGACCGTCTACAAGCTATGGGGCTTTCGTATCTTTCGTGCGAGTGAACGCATCATCACCTACCAACCGGTGGTTCGCAACTTCCTTGTGAGTGTTGATATACCAGAGGATAAGATCTTGCAGGTGCACAATGGTATTGATATTGACGTCTTTGTACAACCGCAGGACGTGGACGAGCTTGGTCTGCGCCGCATGCGATTGGGGTTGCCGGTAGATCGCCCCCTTGTTTTGTTTGTGGGCCGTATGGTGCCAAAGAAAGGGTACAAGGAGTTGTTTGAGGCGCGCGACCCAGCGTACGATTTGGTGTTTGTTGGGCCTGGTGCACTTCCAGCTGAGTGGAACAACACGCCGGGTGTTCATGTCATGGGGTCAATGAGTCAGGAACAGCTTGCGGAACTATACCCAATTGTCGACGTACTTGCCGCACCGTCACAGGGCGAGATGTTTACCTTGGTTATGCAAGAAGCCTTCGCAGCAGGCCTTCCGGTTGTGACCACTGACGCGTACGAGTATGAAAGCTACGAACTTGATCGAGAGCTCATCTGTCTCTGTGAGCCAGAACCTGAAGTGCTTCGGGGTGAGCTCACACGCATTACTGCAGATCCTGTTTTGCGCAAGCGTATGGGGCAGTACTCTCGCTCGCTTGCAGAGACGTACTTCAACTGGGACACAAACGTCACACCTGTATTTGATCTATACACAGAACTCCATGAGAATCGTGTGTTTGTGACGACGAGTTGGGACGACGGGCACATTGCTGATCTGCGTTTGGCTGAGCTTCTCAAGCAGTATGGCATGAAGGGGACGTTCTACATTTCTCCTCGCGACCATGAGTTTCCAGAGGCAGAACGACTAACACCTGATCTAATGAAAGTGATCAGTCGTGATTTCGAGATCGGAGCACACACACTAACTCATCGTCACCTCACCACACTCGACACCACAGAGGCGCAGTTCGAAATTGTAGACTCAAGGAAGTATTTCGAAAACCTCTTGGTTGCCCCCATCACCAGCTTTTGCTACCCGGCAGGGAAGTACACGTCAGAACATGTGGCGCTTGTGCGAGATGCCGGCTTTCAGTATGCACGTACGGTGCGCAGGTTTGTGTACGAACGACCGTCTACACCACTTGAGGCAGGAACCAGTGTACATACGTACGACCATTGGTCAGATGTGTGGCCCGTTATGAAGCTTGCCAACTACAACCCGTTTCGGTTTCTTCGTTTGTATCGACACTGGGATCGACAGGCGATCGCAATGTTTGATCGTGTGTACAATCGTGGTGGTGTGTTCCACCTCTGGGGACACAGCTGGGAGCTCAACGGTCGCAATGGGTGGGAACGCCTCGAAGCAGTCTTAGAGCACATCAGTCGTCGTGAGGGCGTCCGCTACGTGGACAACCGCGACCTTGTATGAGTAGCAAGAAAACAGTTCTCGTTGTTGCGCCGTACTTCCCACCACATAGTGGTGGGCTCGAGCGCTATGCGTATGAGACCGCACGGCGCCTTGCTGGCTCGTTTCGTGTTGTCGTACTCACCACTAGTGATAGTAAACAGCCTGGCGTTGAACGCATGGGTGAGCTTGAGGTCCACCGACTCGGGTATCGTCATAAGCTGTCGAACAGTCCAGTTTCCTTCTCGTGGTTTGGTGCAGTTCGTCGCGTGCTCTCCGACGTGCGGCCTGATCTTGTGCACATCCATACACCGGTGCCGGGGCTTGGTGACTTGGTAGCCCGTGCGTTACCCAAAAAGACCCCTCTGTTGGTGACATACCATGCAGGGAGCATGAAAAAGGGGGTCTGGTATCTCGACTGGATCATTGCGTTGTACGAACACGTGTGTTTACCACGGCTTCTGAAGCGTGCTCATCATATTGCATGCTCATCTGACTTTGTGCGCAAAGAGTTCCTCGCCTCGTACATGCACCGCAGCAGCACGATTACTCCAGCAGTTGACAGCTCACTCTTTGTCCCTGAACACCACGAGCGCCGAGAAGCACCTGTTCTGATTGCGGTTGGTGGCATGGGAAAGGGTGAGAAACACAAAGGGCTTGGACGACTTATCGACTTGCTGCCACGTTTGCGCGAGCATGCCCCTGGAACCAGGCTCATTGTGGCGGGAGACGGCGACCAGCGTGCTTCGTTTCAGGAGCAAGCGATTCTATGTGGCGTACAAGATGCTGTAGAGTTTCTCGGCCGCCTAGATTCGCCCGCCATGGCTGCCGCATATCAACGTGCAGACGTGTTTGTGCATCCGACGCACAATGACAGTTTTCCTACAGTTGTTCTTGAGGCGATGGCGACAGGTTTGCCGGTTGTGAGCACGACGGTTGGGAGTATCGACGCTATGGTTGATGACAATGGTACCGGCTACCTCGTCGACCCAGGCGATGATACTGCGCTACGTGATCGTCTGGAACGGCTGCTTTCAAATCGTGCGCTTGCCATGAAACTTGGTGCCTCTGCACGGGACAAGGTGACCAAGCGGTTTAGTTGGGAGCGTACCAGTGGGGCGTATCGAAACTTGTACGATACACTCCTCGCCCAGGCCCACCCAATCGCACACGTTGTCGCGTACTATCCCCCACACACTGGTGGTATGGAGTATGTTGCGGAGCGTTTGGCACGCGGGAGTGCCGAGCGGGGGCACCCTGTTGAGGTCCTCACCAGTCGTGAGGGCGCCGCGGGTGCCCCCAGGATTGAACTCGACACAAATCTGCGTGTGCGGCGTCTAGCAAGTTTTGAGTTTGCACACACACCATTCATGTGGACACTTGGTTGGCACCTGCTGCGCCTTCCAAAAGAGACGCTGGTGCACATACACGTTGCTCAAGCGTACGTCCCTGAGCTCGCACTGTTGTGTGCTCGTCTGCGAGGGTTGCGTACTGTCGCGCATTTTCATTTGGATGTGGAGCGGTCGGGTCCGCTAGGATTTTTGTTTGATATCTACAAAAAAACAATACTGCCATTCGTGCTGCGACACGTAGATGCAGTGCTCGTTGCAAGCGACGGGCAAGCGCAGTTTCTTGTGAAGCACCACGGCGTCTCGGCACGTGCGGTGAAACAGATAGTCAATGCTGTTGATGATATGTTCTTTCAAACACGACAGGACCACACGCCGCATACACCGTTTCGCATTCTGACACTCTCGCGCCTCACTGTGCAGAAACGAGTCGATCGCTTGGTGGGCGCAATGCAGCACGTGTCGTTTCCTGCGGAGCTCACTGTGGTGGGTGATGGAGAGGATAGAGAGAAGCTTGAAGCGCAGGCACAACGTATTGGTGCTGCGCACATACAGTTTGTGGGGCAGAAGACACACAAGGACATTCCAACCTACCATGCATGGGCGGATGTGTTTGTTATTCCGTCAGACCGCGAGGGTGGCATGCCGCTCAACGTGCTCGAGGCAATGGCCGCAGGCCTCCCCGTTGTGGGCTCGGATGCGCCAGGTGTACGTGACCTTGTCGAGGGCGTGGGTGTAGTGGTGGCAGATCCGAGCCCTGAGACATTTGCTGCAGCGCTTGCAAGGCTTCACGATGCACCCGACACACTCCGCACACTCTCGCTCGAAAGTAGTGCCCGTGCTGCTGGATGTACGTGGCCGGCTGCAGTTGCGCGCGTAGAAGAAATCTACCATGAGGTACAGCAATAGTATGAATACGATACAGCTTTCAGCAGGGAAAAGCGCTGGTCTTCTTCTCGGATGGTGGTTTTTGTTTGTGCTGTTCTCGGTCAATGACTGGAACCCACTTGGTCTTTTGTACATCGTTGGTGTGCCGTTTCTGTTGTTTGTCCCTGGATTCCTGACGCTCACCCTGCTTGCAGTGCGTGGCATTGAAACATCGGTGCGTGCAGTGCTTTCGGTTGGGCTTTCGGTGCTTGAGCTCATGGCGCTTGGTGTAGTGAGCAACACACTCTGGCCACTGTTTGGTGTTGATCGTCCACTCGACACACAGTATGTGGTGTGGGCTGTGTCGACACTGTTTTTCTTGTTGCTTACACTAACGGTGTGGCGGTTTTCGTCTGTTTCGTTTGTGCGACCGACCCCTACGTCAGTAGGCATACGAAATGCACTCTTTGCGCTCACACCACTTGTGTTTGTGGCAATGAGTGTCTGGGGTGCACGAACCCTGAACGAGGGAGGTGCAAACACCATCACCATGCTCATGCTGCTGTTGATGGGGGTGTATGTGTGGCAGCTCTACAAGAATGCAGGAACACTCAACAAAAATGTGGTGCCAATCGCACTATACCTCCTATCGCTCGCACTCCTCTTGATGACCTCGATGCGTGGCGCGTTCATTGCGGGTCATGACATCCAACGTGAGTTCTTTGTCTTTCAACTTGCCAAGGATGCTGGTGTCTGGAGTATGCAAACATACCTCGACGCATACAACGCGTGTATGTCTATCACGGTGTTGCCTACCATCTTGGCACACATGCTGCATATACCTGATCCATACATATATAAGGTACTGTTCCAGGTTGTGTTTGCGGCCGCACCCGTGGTGACATTTCTTATAGCGCGCAAGTTCTTAACAACGCCACTTGCGTATCTGTCTGCACTGTTCTTCATTGCATTTCCTACATTCTTCCAGGACATGCCGTTTCTGATCCGGCAGGAGATCGCTTTCTTGTTCTATGGCCTCATGGTGTATGTGCTGTTCGAAGATGCGTTTAGTCAACGTCTGCGTTCGACATTGGCGGTGCTGCTTGGACTGGGTGTCATACTGTCGCACTACTCGACGACCTACACCATTTTGTTTGTGCTTCTGCTCACGACTCTCACGACCCCGATCATCTTTCGACTTGTCCGCTTTGTTCGTGCCAAGAGTTTTCTTCGAGAATCATCACTCGGTTCTGCACTGCCGCAGGCACCCTTACCTAAACGTCGCGTGTCAGTGCCAATGGTGATGGTACTGACGGCCTCGGCCTTGCTGTGGACAAGTGTGATAACTGGTACCGATGCGCACGCACGTGATGTGGCAGGGGACATATGGGCTGCGGTCATAGAGGGTACCGACGCGCAACACTCGGTTGATGTCATGACGATCTTTTCGTTTGGCCGCGTGCAGCACGACCGGACGCTCGATGAGTATATCGAGAATGTCGTTGATGTACGTCGTGCAGAAGCACCAGCGTTGTACTACGCAACAAGCACATTTGTTGGGTACCAGTTCACCGTACGAGAACCGACCGAGCTCCCATACACAGCTGCAGGTGCAGTACCATCTGAAGATACACCCCTTGTGGGCCAGTTGGTTACCTTCATGGGGCAGTTGCTGGCAAAAGTTATTCAGGTAGCGATACTTGTGGGGTTTGTGTATGTATTGTTCCGTCGCCGGTGGATCTATCGAATGGACACCGAGTTCTACACACTTGCAGGCTTTGCGCTGCTCTTTGTTGCACTGTGTGTCATTGTGCCGCTTATGTCGGTTGAGTATGGACTGTTCCGCGCACTGCAGCAATCACTCTTCTTGCTAGCGCCACTTGTGGTGACCGGCATCTTGGTTCTTTCAACTGGATTTGTATGGCTACTGCGGCGCTGGTGTGAACTGCTCCAACAAGTATATTCGATGCGTCGACCGTGTATCGTGCGTGCTGAGCTTGTTGCTGGTTGTGTAGGCGTGCTGTTCTTGCTGTATGCTTCAGGCTTCATGACTCAGCTTGTCGGTGGCAACGTACCGCCAGTGCACCTCAATAATGTGGGCGATGACTACAACCACTACGTGACAACACCGGCAGAAGTGGAGGCCATCGAGTGGCTTGAAGAACAGCTCGCAAGAGACACCAAAGAGTTAGGTGTCCAGCCGGTGGTACACTCCGACCGGTATGGCCAGAAAAAAATTCGCGCGTTTGTGCTTGCTCGTGTAGGTGGCGACATGTTGCCAATGTCGCTGCTACAAGATGCCTATGTGTTTGTACCAACTGCAGTGCTTGTGGGTGGTACAGCTACGATCAACTACGAAGGATCAGCGATTAAATACGACTACCCGCTCGCATTCCTCGACGAGAACAAGGAGGTGGTGTTTGACAATGGTGCGGTACGAATTTATCAGTAAGTTGGTGGTATGAAAATACTTCGCATATCAAGTCTCGGCTACGTCGGCGGTGGTGTGGAAACAG
>Ga0180436_10005775_pt1 | contig 10869 bp, 9 predicted proteins | sample SS_ome_2_FD_132434 | JGI IMG/M metagenome (GOLD analysis project Ga0180436, IMG submission 132434) | Hypersaline lake sediment archaeal communities from the Salton Sea, California, USA - SS_3_S_2 metaG | ecosystem: Environmental > Aquatic > Non-marine Saline and Alkaline > Hypersaline > Sediment...
ATCCGACCAAATGGGATATGGGATATCTGAAAGTGCTCTTTAAATATGAGTGGGAACTGGTTAAGAGCCCTGCGGGCGCCAATCAGTGGCTGGCCAAGGATGTTGACGAAGAAGACATGGTGGTTGACGCGCATGATCCATCCAAAAAACACCGCCCGATGATGACAACAGCAGACCTCTCCCTCCGGTTTGATCCTGGATTTGCCCCAATAGCGCGGCGGTACTTAGAGAATCCGCAGGAATTCGCGGATGCGTTTGCCCGCGCCTGGTTTAAGCTCACCCACCGCGATATGGGCCCGCGCGCGCGCTACCTCGGCGCAGAAGTCCCTGAAGAAGTTCTGATCTGGCAGGATCCGGTTCCTCCGGTTGACCACAAGCTGGTGGACGCAAAGGATATCGCCGATCTTAAGAAAAAAATACTAAAAGCGGGACTGCCGGTTTCTGATCTGGTGACGACCGCCTGGGCGTCCGCATCCACCTTCCGCGGCTCCGATAAAAGGGGCGGCGCCAACGGCGCCCGAATCCGCCTCGCACCCCAGAAGGATTGGGAAGTCAATCAGCCGGCGAAGCTGAAAAAGGTGTTGAAATCCCTGGAAAAAATTCAGCAGGATTTCAACAAGGCGCAGTCGGATGACAAAAGGATTTCTCTGGCTGACCTGATCGTCCTGGCAGGCTGCGCGGCTGTAGAAAAAGCCGCCGAAAATGCCGGGCATGCCATCAGCGTTCCATTCACTCCGGGACGAACCGATGCAACAGAAGTACAAACCGATGAAAAATCTTTCTCTGTGCTCGAGCCATTTGCGGACGCCTTCAGGAATTATGTGAAAGGGAAATACGCTGTCACAGCCGAGGAGATGATGATCGACCAGGCGCAGCTGCTTACGCTGACCGCGCCAGAAATGACAGTTCTCTTAGGCGGCATGCGTGTTCTGAACACCAATTACGGCCAGACTCAGCACGGCGTTTTCACCAAGAATCCCGAGACCCTCACCAACGATTTCTTTGTAAACCTGCTTGATATGGGAACCGAGTGGAAAGCATCTTCAAAAGACGAGAATGTGTTTGAAGGTATTGACCGAGCCACAGGCAAACCAAAATGGACGGGCACGCGGGTGGACCTCATTTTCGGGTCAAACTCAGAACTGCGGGCGCTGGCGGAAGTGTACGGATGCGAGGATTCGCAGGAAATGTTCGTGAACGATTTTGTTCAGGTCTGGGATAAGGTGATGAACCTGGACAGGTTTGACCTGACATAAGAGTCCAGAGCATTACTAGATAAAAGGAAAAAGGCGGTCATTACACTTAGACCGCCTTTTTGAATTTGAATTTGCATTTACAATTTACCGGTCCAAGAGCGTCTATACAATCACTATGGAATTATGCGAGGAAAAACAAATTACCAGGATCGGAAAAAAGCGAAAGACATTAGTTTTTCCCAACAATAAATATTTTTCACTGGCGCTCCCAAACAACATCCCATACGTCAGTAACCGTATCAGATGCCATGTCATACGTCAACACGTTATAAAATGACCAGGGACCGCCGGTGGTGCTTCCTCTACATCGCGCAGTGTACTTCGGAATAATAATTAAGTTTCCCAGTTTTTCCCCCTGCCCCTCAACGAAGATTTCTTCATTGCCGCATGGGGGCGCTGCTTCGTCTGATGATTGGATAAGAAATTTATTTTCCGAAGATTGAGTAATTGTAAGCGTCTGATAACTACCGTCTTGTTTATCAATATGGTCCCATTGTCCAATAGCGCTGCGGGTTTCATCCCATCCACCCTGAGTGTGAATTTTCAGGGTGTTCTGAAGTGGAAAATCCACGGTGAGCGGACCATCCCCGTGTAGAACTTTCGCAATTTCAGAAGTGACTTCAAGGTACCAATCATCAGGCACCCTATATCCATCATCCGCATTTGAAATCAGTGATTTATCTGAAGGAAGTTGGTCAGCCGTCTCAACTGATTTATGAATATTGGTGCCCTCATCAAATTCATCAAACATGGCAACATAGAGCATATCCACATCGAGGTCCAGCAAACTATACGCTTGCTGCCAGAGGAATTGTCCCCCTCTGCGCGGGATCTGGTTTAGGGGGTATTGTGGTTTTGAATTTTTCCACGAAAAACCAGGGAAAATGACCGGCATGTAATCATTCCCCCAACTTTTGACCAGTTGGATATCCTTAAGCGTAACGTTTTGATGCCTCTCGTACGCCTGTCCTCCACTCCCGTATACACCCACTGCCCAGGGGCTTATGATATCCAAATCTTGCATGATTTCCTTATAGGGAGAATTCGGATTGTTCACAAAATGAAGTTCACGCCACTCAAACGGAACGCCGCCTAAAACAGCCGCTCGATATTTTTCGTCGGGATTATCCTGGAAAAAAGAAAGCAAATCTTCTATTTCCTCAGCTGTGAAATCCTTAAATTCATAGCCAATACCGAACAACCCGACAACCGGAAGCCCATCATGGTGAAGGTAGCGAGAGTTTTCTGTCACCCCCTTGTTTACAAGGTCTCGCCAATCCGCCTTGATGGTAAGCATCGTATCACTTGCCAGCCAGTCGTATTGAATATAAAAAACTCTTCCATAATCCTCCGCGCTCTGGATAACATTATCCAGCACTTTATTTCGGAAAGATTTATATCTTGGGTCTTTTAATTCATTGGCAAAGCGCTGTAATTCAACACCATCAATATCATGCTCGGCCATCCATAAAAAATGGCGCTTTACTGTTAATTGGTTGTATGCGGAGTAGGCATATAACGGATTTCCCAATGTGTCTACTAAACCAGTCAAACATAATTCATCTTTTCCGAACTCATTTGTCGCAGGCCAAAAATCCACGGAAATATCAGTTAATTCAGTTGAACCATGATCCCAATGGAACCAGCTATCCACTTCCGATCCATCCCCCGGGCAGGCGAACCAACCCTGATACCCGACAATAATCTTGTTTTTTAATGAATCAGCAGCGACAACGCCAAAAGTGTTTTCCGGAAATTCACCTTGTTGATCCTGTGAAGCGCCAGAGACAATTGTTGGGATTTTCTCTGCTATCGCAGAATTTTCCGCATCATCCGTTGTTGTCGAACAGCTGATACAACATAGGAAAACAAAAAGAATCGTTACAATGATGTTTCGTTTCATTGAAATCCCTCACATGTGTACATAGATATTATATAAAAACAATTCTCGTAGAGTACAAAAGGTTTAGTGCAGAATAAGTCGAAATCTTCCATTCAGAGAGGCTGTAAAAGTCGTTGATACCGTTACCGGATTTATTTCTAGAGAAATTTTGCTAAACAAAAACTTCTTTACTTATTAACAAATAAAAGGAAAGCAGTTTGTCGATAAAGAAGAACGCTTGTTTTTCCCGTGATATGTCATTGTAAGTTTGAAATAACAGGCATCTGTCCCTTCCACTGCTCCCAGGTCTTCTTGTCAGTGGCCAGCTTTGCCATAAAATGGGCAACGTTGATGCGACTGGTTATGCCCGCATCAAAGATCGCACTCCGAGTTGGCGACGGATGGAGAGAATACTCGGAAACAACCTCTTCATCAATCAGCCCCTCAGGTCGTACTGCCACCCATTCGATCGCCGGATGGTCATGTCCAATTTCCGCCCGCAGATATTCTGCCGCCCGCTCATTGTCCCCATGAGGCGGCAAAAATACGCGCAAGAGGCCGATTACCATTTTTTCTTTGGAGGAGATGTTTTCCTCAAGATCACGATTCCGGTTCGCGACGGTGTTCATCAAGACATAGCGAATGGGTGCCGGATTTTGGTTGGCGATAACGGCCTGGCAAAGGCGCCGGGCCGCATCTGTGACCAGCATTCGCGGTTCCCCGAACATACCTTTGAAGGTCATGTTATGCCCCAGGCAGGACGCGATCGCGTTACAACCCGAGACAAGCTCCTTCAGCTCCTGGTCTGACAGATCCAACAGACTGGCCTGTTTCAGCGATATGTTTGGATGTGTTTGTGTTTCTGGGAGGAGGCGGTCAACCGACCGAACAACGGCGGCCACCTGGTGGCCCTCATCAAGCAGGAATTTAACCAGCCATTTTCCGGTCGCCCCGGTCGCGCCTGCGACAAAAATTTTCATCTATCGATCCTCCTTTTAGTCAAATCGTACCTGATCAATATGCAGTTAATCTGCTCTTGTCAGTTTAACTACCTGGTCACTAATATTCCATTTGCGTCTTCCCGATCAATGCTGTATGGACCAATTTGTCTTGCTTAAGCCAAATTCAACCACTCGGGGATCAGGCAGCTTCATTTCGCATTCGAACGGAATACATCCACAAACCAGCTAAACCCATCAGCACTGAGTACACCAATCCCTCTGAACCGGGAGAAAGCAGGACTCCGCCGATGCCCATATTCAGGGTTACAAATCCGTTCGAAAGCAAAGGCAGACTGAGCGCGTTGGCGATATTATGCAGAAGCCAGGCAGGCCAAACGGATTTTGACAACAAACGCAGTTCCCCATAGGCGAGCGCCTGCAAGGGCAGCAGCAGGAAAGCCATGATTATAAAGGCCGGCATGCTCAATGTCGTATGGGCTTCTAAAACTCTCCGGTCCAAGAAATAAAGATAGTAGGGAACGTGCCAGCTCGCCCATACCAATCCTGTCAGGATTGAATTAGCGAACGGGTGTAGTTTGATGGCATTTAGCCGGGATGTAAGATACCCGCGCCAGGCGAACTCTTCAAAAATATTCTTAACCATCGACCCGAAAAAACCCGCGATCGCCAAGGGAATAAATGCGGTTGCGCCTTTTTGAGAAAAACCAGAAAGGGAAATCGCATCAAAGGCGATTCCCAGGCCCATCGTCACGGCAACGATTATGGGAACGATCGCAATCGCGGCCAGGTACCATTTCCAGCTCTCTTTGAGATTTGGTTTCAGACCAAGATCTCGCCACCCGTCTCCTCCCAACAGACGAAGAAGGATGTGGCAATTAGCGGCGTTACAAGCCAGATCAAAGCGCCCAGGCCGCCCATCGTATCCTGCGGCGGATTACCCTTATCTAAAAACGCACCGAGGAAACCAGAGCTGATGGCTACGATCGAAAAAAGGATGATGTTGCGAACAGATTTCTTCATTTCAAACTCCTGTATTCCGAATATTGATTATTAATCTACATCGGATATAAATAAAAGACACCCCCCGAAAGTATTATTTTGCGTTTGATATGAAATAAAGGAAAGCCGCTAATTATCGCCGGAACTTGACAAATAACAGGCAGAAAGGTGTATTGGTTAGATTCTTAGGTTATTCTACCTGTTAGAACTCTATATTTTCAGCATCCCTCGGAACCCGCGCGAGGAATAAAAAGAAGGCGCGCTGTTGTGGAACACAAAAACTCGGCCGTAACGCCGGTCCGCGAAGACCGCCCCGCCCAGCTCGCGGGTATCTTCCGGAGTTTTTATCCAGCTTTCGGTCTTAGTGTCAAATTCGCCTAATTCCTGCAGGTGCCGGTACTGCTCCTCGTCCAATATCTCAACACCCATGGCTGCCGCGATGTCCACAGCATTCCCGCCGGGAAACACGCCCTTCTTCTCGCGTTCCTCCTGGGCCGGGCCATCGTAGCAGATGCTCCGCCGGCCGGCAGGGGATTGCTCTGAACAATCAATGAAGATGTATTCGCCGGTTTTTTCATCCATCCCGGTTACATCCGGTTCACCGCCGGTGTCTTCCATCCTGAATAGCGACACGAGTTTATCCGGGTTCGTTTCCAATTTTGCCTCAATTTTCGACCAATCAAGGCCTTCATGACGATGCATATTCGCCGCAAAACGTTCTTTCAGCGTCTGGATGAGGTCTTTCCCCTCCTGCGGGGTCATTTTCAGATTTACTTTGACTTTCGGGATCGGTTTTCCGCTGCCTTTTGGCATGCTTTTCTCCTTCTGATTTCAGGAATACATTTATAGACCGTTTAGTATTTGGGTTTACACTTTTTATTGTATTGTGCTTTTCCCCCCGATACTTATATGAAAATTCTTTATTTCAACAGATTGTTTTGCCGGTGATGATCCGGGCAAAAATATAAAAAGCAGAAAATATTCTGCTTTTAATAAAAATAACCGGATTTTAACAACCGGGATCAATAATCAATTTTGAAGTACACGCCCCAGTGCCCCGAACCTTTGCTGCGGCCGTTGACACGGACATGGTACTTATCTGAGTCTACCGTCTCCCAGTAAGGCGAATGGGTGGGCATCAGCTCGATCCAGGTCTGGCCGGGCTTGAGCGGGAAGGGGTTGCCTTCGGCGTCGATAAAACGGATCGGGCGCAGTTTTCCGGTGGTCTGTTCATATTCTTCGCTGCGGGTGGTCCAGTAGATCTCATGCATTTTTCCATCGCGGAAGAGGAGCGCTTTGCCGCGCTTGACGTACAGGAGGTCCACATCAATGATGTACTCCTTCTGCACCTTGTGGTCGGCGTACAGAACGATCACGTTCTCATATGCCAATGGTTCCCCGTTGAGCCGGTCTGTCTGTTCGATGAAAGTCGTCCCATCGGCATCATCCTGCCAGCGGTGGTAGGCGCCGTCTTCATTGTAGCGCCAGACAACCTGGTTTTTATAGGCATAGAAGATCCACAGAGAATGCGCGTCCGCTCCACTTTCCGGGGGCATTGGGTCGAAATACATCCCTTCCAGCATTTCACCGCCCAACTCCTTACCGGTATCCTGCGCTATGGCTTCAATCGCCTCCACACCGATCATGGCACTGTTGACGTCCGATTGGTCGTCGCCAAAGACATTGACATAATCTCCCAGCTGGTCGGCCACCTTTGAGTACGCGGACGCCATGACAATGAAGCCATTGAAAAGTTTGCGTACATATTCATAGGGTATGCGGCCGGAGCGTACCGGTCCCACCTGCGCGGGAGGCAATTCCAATCCATCAGTCAGCTCGCTTTCGGGATCGTTCGCTACCGGGGCAGCCTGGGGATAATCGCCGTAAAAGAGCGCCAGGTAGCGGGTCATGCCGTCACCGATAAATAGTTCAAAAACGATTGGGCTGAAAGTCAGTCCGGCCTGCGGGCGGGCGGTTGGGGGAAAATTGGTCACGGAGACGAGCGCCGGCGGCAGCCGGAGGTTGTCCGGGTTTTCTACTGGCAGGCCCGTAAGCGGATTGATGACCTCTTCCTGCTCAGGTTCCGGTTCTTCGGGTTCTCCTTGTTCTCCAGAGTCCGAAAAATCGTCCGGCTGAGCACTCTCAATTTCCTTCTTGTCAAGCGTTTCCGCACCGGGTGGTTGCACATCCCCCGCACGGGGTTCATCTTCAAAAGTGAAAGCAGACGCGCTCAGAAGTGTGCAGCCATTCAATATCATCCCCACAATTATGGTGATTAATATCAGGCGTTTCATCATCATCTCCTCATCCGGCGCAATTAAACACAAAAAGATCATCAGCGGCCTGGCTGTCTTAGCATATTCGCCTTAGACCCGTGGCTTTGCGCCGCCGGCTTTCGCCGGGTTTGCCTTTATTAGATCTGTTCTGTCCAAATACTATAACATAAACAGGGTCGGAATTCAATTCTGATTTTCCGCTTTAAATTCTATTTTGCCTATTGACAAATGGAAAAAAATTCCGTAAACTATGGTATAGTGGTATGACCAATATACCACTATTAAATGACGGGAATATTAGAGAGGAAAAAATGAAAAAGAAAATTATTGTTGTTTTGGTTTTAACAGCCATGCTTCTCGCCTCCTGCAACACGCTGGCCAACCTTGGTATCGGCGGAGAGCCGGTGGAGAAGGAACTTGAACTCCAGGAAATTGAAGCCGAACCGACCGAAGCTGTCGTGCCTGAAGGCGAATTCTTCCGCGATGAGATGGAAGACGATCCCAACAAAAACTGGGGCCTGCGCGTCATCTCCGGCCTGGAAGACCAGCTGATCTGGTCCCAGCTGAGCGGCAAGCTGCGCCTGGAAACCCTACCACCGAACGATGTCAACTACATCTTCTTCAACAAGGACCGGCGCTTTGATGATGTCATTGTGCAGGCAGAAGTTGAAAACCTTGGTCCGCTGGACGGCGCATACTCGCTCATCTGCCGCGCGACCGAGGACGGCTGGTACGAGTTCCGCATTTCCCCCTCCGGGTACTATGAACTCCTGCGCTACGACCAGTACAAGCGCGACGCCGGAGAGAACGCCTACACCAGCTTCCAGGAAAAGCGCGTCAACAGCACGCTCATCAACGGCGGTCTGGAAAGAAACGTGTTCTCGCTTTCCTGCGTAGGCGATGTAATTTCCGCCTTCGTCAATGGCGAACAGCTATACTTCCAGAAGCGCCCGGTGGCCTATGAAGACACCACCTACCCTGAAGGCGCGATCGGGTTCGGTATCGTTGGGTTCGGCAAGGAATACGATATGACCTTTGACTGGATTGAAGCGGTCAGGCCATAACAACAGGAAATAAAAATAAACACAGAGGAAGGGTTAACGCCCTTCCTCTTTCTTTTAATCTTGCGCGGAAACGATCTTTCGATATAATCAAACATATGTTCCAGTTTCAAACGGGGGCGCTGAATGCCCATTAACTATCTCGATCTCGGACCGCAAATCGAGGATTACTGCCGGCAGGCCGCGGAGTCTTTGAACGATCGCGGGAAGCAAACTGTAAAGGCGCTGGACCTCCTGAGGCAATTCGCCGGCGAGATCGCTGCAGGGAAACACGAAGATCTTTCCGCATTGGATTCCAAGGCAGTGGCTGACCGCTGTGCGCGCCCGGACGCAGAGTCAGTCTGCGACCATTTTTACACAACATCTGAGAACAGATACAATTTGCTCGCCTCTGACGGATCCCAGATCACTTCCACACACCACGACGCGCTGCCGATATCGCTCATAAACATAGCAACCGTGTTCTACAAACCCGAAAGCCCAACCGCGCCGGATATCACGGTCTCATCTGAATTCTTGAAAGATGACAAAGGGATTCTGCGTCTGGAAACGGTCAGCGAAAATGAGATCAACACCACACGCGACGTGCGTGAATTGGAAGCGCTGGCCCAATGGGACGGCCAACCCGACGCGCAGCTGATCCTGATGGGTGACGGACCGCTGGAGCTGTTCCGAGAGCCAACCGGCGGACCCGCGCATGAGCGGCTGTTCCAGCGCTATCTGGCTGCCCTGCAGACCATCTGCGGAAACGGCGGGATCGCGGCCGGCTATACAGATAAACCCCGCGCCCGGCTGGTGATCCGCATGCTGGAACTCATTTATCCGCAAAAAACCGGCGATGCCCTGACCGCGATAACAGACGCCAATCTTTTTTCCGAAATGCTCCCCCCGGGCGCCCGTTCTGCGCTTTTCGAGTTGAACTTCCCGGCCGCGGATGCTTACGGCGGGCCCATTTCACTGCGCTTCTTTTACCTGAACGTGGGCCGGAAGGATAACCCGTGGATCGTACGCGTCGAAACAACCGCTTCCGCTTCGGAAACCAACGGTCATATTGACCTGCTGCACAAAGCAATCCTGTTGCAGTGCGCGCTCTCCGGGACGCGCCCCTATCCGTACGTCTTGCACCGGGCGCATGAAGAAGCCGTTGTCAGGTTTGCCGACCGGGATGAGGTAACACGCTGGATATCATCACGGTTACTGCGTCTGGGGACTGCAGTGCCCCTGGACTCCCATAAATCGAGTCTGAAAGGTTTAGAGACAAGAACGAGGATGGAAAGATGAATTCAACAATTTCAACCGGACGGCTGCTGCGCGCCAATACGCGCGGATGTGTGGTAGGGTGCAGGGTCGGTGAAACACCTCCGGCCTTCGGGGCGCTGGTCTATATCCCCGCCGAAAACGGACGCATTTACGGATTGGTTTCCGATGTCCACATAGACGATGACGGTCTGGTGCGGCAGCTGGCTGCGGTCGGCACCCTCCCTGAAACCGTTATCGAGGACAACCGCATCAACCGCAATATCCCTCTGGAATTGAGCGTGATTTTTATCGGGAGCGAGGCGCAGGGAAAAATATCCCACCTCCTCCCGCCCCGCCCGCCGCTGTCGCTGGATGAGATGATCGTGTGTGACGACGCGATGGTACACGCATTCACCTCCGCCGGCCGGTTCGGCTACATGCGGCATATTCTGGCGGACGAGAACGCGCCCACCAGCGATCTCCTAACAGCCTTCCTGCAAACAGCTGACAAAGCCAACCGCGCGCACGGCAGCACCGGCTGGATCAAAGCAGCTGTTCAGGAGATCATTATCCTCCTGCGCGGCGACCACGAACGCCTGACTGTGGTTCTCAGCGCTATCAGTGACGTATTTCCGAATTCATTTGAGGATTAGAAAGTGACACACCATGACAGAAAATAAAAATAATCCCATCCACACCAACTCCATCGGGCGCGTGGTCGGCGGCGGATTGAAAGAAAACCTGCGTGTGCGCCTGACAACGCCGCCCGCGACCGTCCAGGAGGGTTCGTTCATCGTCCTTAAGAGCGGAAACTGGCAATTTTACGGCATCGCCACCGACCTGCAGCTGGGCGCAACGGACCCGCGCTTTGCGGATGATCCCATGGACAACCGCCTGCCATCCGGCCTGGCTTCGCTATTGCAGGGGCAAACCCTCTTCACCGACCTGGTTGTCTTGCCTGCTTTAATGACACAAATTAGTGAGGATGGATTTGAAGAATCTGATCCAACTCCAGTCAAGACAATTCCGGCACATCAAGCATTTGCATATTTAGCTACTAATAAGAACATTGAAAGAATTTTCGGATCACCACATGAAAATAAAAACTTTGTGATCGGGGCCACCCGCGAACAGGATCACCCTGTGTGCGTCAACCTGGACAAACTCATCCAGCGCTCATCCGGAATCTTCGGC
>Ga0180436_10005776_pt1 | contig 10867 bp, 8 predicted proteins | sample SS_ome_2_FD_132434 | JGI IMG/M metagenome (GOLD analysis project Ga0180436, IMG submission 132434) | Hypersaline lake sediment archaeal communities from the Salton Sea, California, USA - SS_3_S_2 metaG | ecosystem: Environmental > Aquatic > Non-marine Saline and Alkaline > Hypersaline > Sediment...
CCCATGCTGCGCGAGATCGGTCCCGAACGGAGCGCCGCCGTGCTGGACGCCCTGACGCGCCTGGCGGCGGGGCTCGACCCAGAGGACGACGGTGCGACGGCCACGGCCCAGGCTACCCCCGACGCACGTTAGGCTGATCGCCACGACGAAGAGGGGGCATCCATGGGCGTCTTCCGTAGCCGACCGCTCGCGCCGTACCGCGCGCCGCGACCCGGATGGGACCCGAGCACCTGGGCCAGCCGCGTCCCGCTGCGCAGACTCGACAACTTCGCCGAGGTGTTCCGCGCCGCCTGGGAGAACCGCGACCGTCTCGGCTACGCCTGGCGCATCCTCGATCAGGGCACCTGCGACGGCTGTGCCCTCGGCACCCACGGGATGCGCGACTGGACCGTCGACGGGGTCCACCTGTGCAACGTGCGCCTGCGGCTGCTGCGCCTGAACACGCTCCCGGAGCTCGACCCCACGCGTCTGGGGGACGCCGCCGACCTACGTTCCCTACGCGCACGGGACCTGCGGGCGCTGGGCCGGCTCCCCTACCCCCTGCTGCGGCGCCGCGGCGATGCCGGCTTCCGTCGCGTCGGCTGGGACACAGCAATCGACCTGATCGCGGAGCGGATCGCGGCCACCGAGCCCGACCGCAGCTACCTCTACCTCACCAGCCGCGGGATCCCCAACGAGACCTACTACCAGGCCCAGAAGGCGATGCGCGCGATCGGCACGAACAACGTCGACAACGCCGCACGCCTGTGCCACGCGCCGAGCACGGTCGCACTGAAGCGCTCCCTCGGCGTCGGCGCCACGACCTGCAGCTACGCCGACCTCATCGGCAGCGACGTCGTCACGTTCATCGGCTCGAACCCGGCCAAGAACCAACCCGTGATGATGAAGTACCTCTACCACGCCAAGAAGGCGGGCTCGCAGGTCGTCGTGATCAACCCGTACCGCGAGAGCGGCATGGACGCGTACTGGGTGCCCTCCGACGCCGAGAGCGCGCTCTTCGGCACCACCATCGCCGACCGCTTCATCCAGGTCGCGCCCGCCGGCGACCGCGCCTTCCTGCGCGGGGCGCTCAAGGCCGTCGTCGAGCTCGGGCTGCTCGACGAGGCCTTCGTCGCCCGCCACACCACCGGCTGGGAGGCCCTGCGTGACGACCTCGCGCGCCTCGACTGGGCGCGCGTCGAGCGCGAGAGCGGGGTACCGCGCGCCGACGTCGTCGCGTACGGCGAGCTGATCGGCCGCGCCGGCAGCGGCATCTTCGTGTGGGGCATGGGCCTGACCCATCAGGCGCAGGGCGAGGAAAACGTGCAGGCGCTCATCGACCTGGCGCTCGCCCGTGGCCTCGTCGGGCGCCCCGGCTGCGGTCTCATGCCCATCCGCGGCCACTCGGGCGTCCAGGGCGGCGCCGAGATGGGCGCCTACGCCACCGCGTTCCCCGGCGGCGTGCCGATCGACGCCGACGCCGCGGCCGAGCTGGAGCGGCACTACGGCTTCCCGGTCCCGAGCCGGCCCGGCCTGACGACCGCGGCCATGATCGACGCCGCCGGCCGAGGCGAGATCGACGTCCTGCTGGCCGTCGGCGGCAGCTTCAGGGAGGTGCTGCCGGACCCCGCGGGCGTGGCCGCGGCGCTGGCCCGCGTGCCGCTGCGCGTGCACCTCGACCTGACGCTGCACCCGACGATGCTCGACGACCCCCACGACGCCGTGCTGCTGCTGCCGGCGACGACCCGCTACGAGGTGCCCGGCGGCGTCAGCCAGACCTCGACCGAGCGACGCGTCACCTTCAGCCCGGAGGTCCCCGGGCCGCGGGTCGCCGAGGCGCGGCCGGAGGGGGACGTGCTGTGCGAGATCGCCGCCCGCGTCCGGCCGCACCTGGCGGAGCGCCTGCGCTTCGCCTCGACCGCCGCCGTCCGCGCCGAGATCGCCCGGGTCGTCCCCGACTACGCGGGCAGCGAGCTTCTCGCCGATCCGGGCGACCAGTTCCAGATCGGCGGGCCGCGGCTGTGCGACGGGGGCGACTTCGCGACGCCCGATGGCCGTGCGCGCTTCGGTCGCCTCCACGAGGAGGCCGACGACGACCCGTCCGCCGCGCCCGACGCCTTCGTGCTCATCACCCGGCGTGGCAAGCAGTTCAACAGCATCGTCCACCAGGACGTCGACCCGCTCGGCGGGCTCGAGCGCGACGCCGTGGTGCTCGCGCCCGCGGCCGCGGCCCGGCTCGGGCTCACCGACGGCGACCGCGTGTGGGTGGAGAACGAGCGCGGGCGGGTGGCCGGCCGCCTGCGCATCGGTCCGCTGTCGGAGCGCGCGGTGATGCTCCACTGGCCCGAGGCCAACGTGCTGCTCGACCCGGCGCACCGCTCGGCGACCGCCGCCACCCCCGCCTACAAAGGCGGCGCCGTTCGCGTGCGGCGGGTCCCCACGACGGCGGCAGGCGCGCACGCCCCGGACCCGCAGAACGAACTGCGCCCGTGAGCCAGCCGTGCTCGCGCGAGCGCGACGCGGTCCTGCGCCCTCGTCGCGTGCCGCCGGTCGACGAACGGTGGGGTGCCGGAGCTGGGCCGACGATCGCCACCCTGGGTGGCAACCGCATTCGCTTGCATTACGCATCCATTGCGTTTTGCACGCTATAGCTCGGCATCTCCGATCCGAGGCCCGCGTCGCGTGAGCGACGCGAGGAACAGGGCGGCCCCCAGCACCAACAGCGCGTGCAGGACGAAGAACGGCGGCATCCCGAGGCGCTCGGCGACGACCGCCAGCGCCACCGGCGACAGGAGCTGCGCCGAGCGGTTGCCGGTCAGCCGGACGCCCAGGGCGACGCCCCGCTCGCGCGCCGCGACCCGGTCCGCGACCATGACCATCGACACCGGCTGTGACAGGCCGAAGCCTGCGCCAAACGCGACCATGCAGCCCGCGAGCCACCACCACGCGCCACCGAAGGCGACGCCGACCAAACCGAACGACATCGCCAGCAGCGTGAGGACCACGGTCCTCTCGCGGCCACCGAGCGCCGCCACCATGCGCGGCATCCACGGCCGCACCACGACGGCCACCACGGCCCGCACGGACAGCAAGGCGCCGATCGAGGCAGCGGGCACCGCCAACAGTTCCAGGTGTACGGGTAGGAAGGTGTACAGCACCGTCGACGCCCACATCGCCGCGCTGCTGGTCAGCATCGCCAGGCCGACGGCGCGGTCGCCGAGCAGGCGGCGCGCGGTCGTCCACTCGAAACGCGCCGGCGCCGACGGCAACTGCCCCGAGACCCGCATCGGCAGCGTCAACCCGAACGCCAGGCCCATGGCCACGGCCATGGCGGCGAAACCGGCCCGGGCACCGAAGAGGTCGAGGGCGAACCCGCCGGCCAACGGGCCCACGGCCTGCCCGACGGCGACCGAGGTCGTCCACCAGCCGTACGCCGACTCGCGCGCGGGACCGGGCTCGCCCAGTTCGGCGACCAGCGCCTGCGACCCGACGACGTAGACCAGATGCGCGAGGTTGGCGAGTACGAAGCCGAAGATCAGCGTCGTCCAGGAGGGCCACACGACCATCGGCAAGGCCGCCAGCCCGAACGTGAGGAAACCGGTGCGCGCCACACGGCGCGCGCCCCAGCGATCCGCCAAGGTGCCCGCGGGGACAGCCATGAGCAGGGGGAGGAGAAAGCCGGCGGACACCAGAGCCCCCACCACGGCCGGTCCGGCACCGAAGCGCAGTGCCACCAACGGCGTGAGCAGGCCGATCATCGTGTAACCGGTCGCGGCCATCGCGCCGGCCGTGCACAGCAGCGCCAGCTCGCGGCGGGCGATCACGAGGAACACCCCGGGGCCGACACGGCACTCGGCCCCGGTCGATCTCGAATGGATGAGCGTCCACGCCTCCGCTGTGCGGACATCGCTTCCATCCAACGGTAGCAGACCCCGACTGAATGGGGATCCGATGCCTGTGCCCGACGCGTTCGGCACGACCGCCCACAGCGGCGTCGCCGCCGCCACCGGCGTCAGTGAATCAGATGCAGCGCCGTCTGGCGCCCCCCGAGGTAGTGGATGCGCCCCCCGGTGAAGGCCACGATCTGCTCGCTGGCGAGCTTGACCTCCTGGCCGTCCCACTCCGGCACCGCGACGTCGACGAACATCTCGAACGAGTGCAGGGTGTCGTCGTGCAGCGGCAGATCACCGCGGCCGGGGACGCCGTCTTGCTGGTCGTAGAGGCCGATCATCGGGCCCGCCCCGTGCCCGTGGTAGCCGATCGGGTGGGTGTACACGCGCCCCTCGAGCCCGTCGGCCGCCATCGCCGCGCGCACGGCCGCCAAGATCCCGTTGCCGCTGCGGCCCGCCACCATCTCGGCCGCGAGCAGGTCCTGCTGCCGGTTGGCGGCCACCAGCGCCAGCTCCAGGCCGGCAGGCGCCGCCTCCTCGCCGAGGCGCAGGACGTAGGCGTTCTGCTGCGTGTCGGTCGCCAGGCCCAGGTAGTGCAGGCCGAAGTCGCAGTGCAGCAGGTCGCCGGGGCGGATGACCTCGTCCGGGCTGCTGCCGATGTCCCCGACGCGGGCGCCACGACGCTGGATCGACACGGTCGGCTGGAACCAGCACGACAACCCGAGGTCGGCGACGCGCTGACGTAGCCACCAGGCGACGTCGACCGCCGTGGTCACCCCCGGGTGGACGACGCGGCTGGAGAAGGCCTCGCCGATGATCCCGTGCGCGATCTGGTTGATGCCCCCGGCGGCGTCGATCTCGCCCTGGGTGCGGCGCTCGAGCCAGCCCACGGCCAGCCGCTCGGCCGACGCGGTGCGGGCCCACAACTCCTCGCCCAACGCGTCCCGCAGGGCGTCGTGCTCATGGTGCGACAGGCCGTCGCCGAAGGCGAAGTGCTCGCCGACGTCGATGCCGATGCGGCCAGGGTCGCGCTCGGCGATCACCCGGCGCAGGCACGCCCACTGGTCCTCCTTGGCCTCCGCGGTGCGGCTCTTGTCCCACATGGGGACGTAGTAGCCATCCAGACCGATGCCCGCGTTGGCGATCGCCATCGCCTCGAAGCCATCCCCAGGCGACACGCCGCCCGCGGCCTCCTCGTCGGAGCCCGCCCCGCCGGCCGCCCCCGGCGCATGGAACACCAGGATCGTCCGCCGCCGTGCCGACATCATCGGCGCCGGCAGCAAGCTCATGAGGACCGGGTCCTCGTTGTACTCGCGGGCGACGACGATCCACATGTCGAAGCCCTCGCGGCGCATCACCTCGGGCAGCACGCTACGCAGGCGCTCCGTGAGCCAGCCGTTGACGACCTCCGTCTGGCGGCGCAACGGCAGGATCTTGGCGGACCAGTCGCCGGCGTGGACGCGCTCGTAGGCGAGGCGGGCGGTTGGGGTGGTCATGCATGTCCTCCGATCACGCCCGACGATACCCAGCGGGTGCAGCGGCGAGACGCGGGCGCCACCCGCACCTGGGTACCATCCGTCCCATGAGCGCCGACATGGAAGCCGCTTCGCCCCTGGTCACCTCCGCGCCCCCCGGGCGCTTCTTCGGCTACTACCCCGGCACCGTCGCGGTCGTGACCGCTGCCCACGAGCGCGAGCGCAACGTCATGAGCGCCGGCTGGCACACGGCGCTGTCGGCCGAGCCACCGCTCTACGGCGTCGCGCTGGGGCGGACGCGCCACACCCACGGGCTGGTGAGGGCGTCCGGTGCCTTCGCCGTGCACTTCCTCCCGTTTGAACGCGCCGACGCGATCGCCGGCGTCGGCTCGACGAGCGCCCGCGATGGGCTCGACAAGTTCGCGCGCTTCGGCCTGGCCACCGCGCGCGGCGCCGAGCTCGACCTGCCGATCCTGCACGACGCCTACCTGGCGTACGAGTGCCGGGTCACGGCCGTCCACGAGACCGGCGACCACGACCTCGTCGTCGGCGAGGTGGTGGCCGTGCACCACCGGCCCGAGGCCTACGACGAGCGGAGGCTGCTCGACGCCAACCACGCGCGGGCCGCGGTCTACTACGGTCGCAGCCTCTTCGAGGCGCTCGGCGCGGGCGAGCGGGCGGTGTGGTTGCCGGGGGCCTGAAGTCGTCTGCGCGGGTGCCGACGCGGGCGCGTCGGCGCCCGCGCGCACACGTTCAGCTGTCCTGCAACCGCCGGTCGAACACGTCGCGCAGGCCGTCGCCCAGCAGGCTGAACCCCAGCACTACGACCGTGATGGCGAGACCCGGGTAGAGCGTCACGTGCGGCGCGCTGCGGATCGCCTCGCGCCCCACCGACAGCATGCGGCCCCAGGAGATCTGCGGCGGCTGCGCGCCCAGCCCGAGGAACGACAGCGCCGCCTCGGCAACGATCGCCGTCCCCATCCCCAGCGTCGCGATGACCAACGTGGGGGCCCAGGCGTTCATCAGGATGTGCTTGAAGAGCACGATGACCTGGTTTTGGCCGAGCGCCTTGACCGCCTCGACGAACTCCTCCTCGCGGATGGCGAGGACGTCGGATCGCACCACGCGGGCGATCTGTGGGATGCGGACCACGGCGATCGCCATCATCGCGTTGACGATGTTCGGACCGAGGGCCGCGACGATCGCGATCGCGAGCAGAATGCCGGGCAGGGCCAGGATGACGTCCATCAGCCGCATGATCAGGTTGTCGACCCAGCCGCCCACGTAGCCGGAGACCGCGCCGAGCACCACGCCGAAGAGGAGCGAGATGCTGGTCGCAACGAAACCGACCATCAGCGACACACGAGCGCCGATGATCAGCCGCGAGAGCACGTCACGGCCGAGCTCGTCGGCACCGAGGATGAACTGAGCGTTCAACTGCCCCTCGACGATCAGGCCGCGTGGCGCCGCGTAGCGTTCCCAGATGTCCTGCCGATAGGGATCCATCGGCGTGATCCAGGGTCCGATCGCGGCGACGATCAGCAGGAACGAGATGATCGTCGAGCCCGCAACGACGTTCTTGTTGCGCAGGAGTTTGCGCAGCATCGGGTTACCGCGGCGTCGCTCGGGGAAGGCGACGGCGGTCGGTGCCTCAGCCATAGCGGATCCTCGGGTTGAGCAAGCTGTAGCTCAGGTCGACGAGCAGGTTGACGAAGGCGAACACGACCGCCAGCATGAGGACACTCCCCTGGACCACCGGGAAGTCGCGCTGGCTGATGGCGTTGACGATGAGGCGCCCGACACCGGGCCAGGAGAAGACCACCTCGATGACGATCGAGCCGCCAAGCAGGTAGCCGAACTGCACCCCCACGACCGTGACGACGGGCAGGAGCGCGTTCTTGAGCGCGTGGCCGTACACCACCGTCAGTCCCTTGAGACCCTTGGCCCGCGCCGTGCGCACGTAGTCGCGTCCCAACACCTCGAGCAGGCTCGAGCGCGTCAGGCGCGTGATCAGCGCCATGATCGAGGTTCCGAGGGCCAACGCCGGTAGCAGCGCGTAGCGGACGTGGTCCCACAGCACCAGGCCATCGAATCGGGTGACCAGCGCCACCATGGCGTCGCCGAACGAGGGTCCTCTGCCGCCGATCGGCAGCCAGGCCACGTGGAGGGCGAGCTGCGACAGCAGGATCAGCCCCACCCAGAAGTTCGGGGCCGCCACGCCGACCAGCGCGGCGAACATCGAGCCGAGGTCGATCCAGGTGTTGCGGCGCACGGCGGACAGCACCCCGAGCGGGATGCCCACGCCGATCGCGATCGCCAGAGACCACATCGCCAGTTCGATCGTGGCAGGCATGCGTTCTGAGACGAGCTGCGCCACGGGCAGTTGCTGCCGGATCGACAGGCCGAGATCGCCCTGCAGGGCGTTGTTGATCCAGCGAAGGTATTGCACCGGCAGCGGCTGGTCGAAACCATAGAGGCGGTTGAGGCGGTCGATGTCGATCTGGGTCGCCTCCTCGCCGAGCATGATCCGCACGGGGTCTCCCGGCGCAAGGTGCACGAGCAGGAACACCAGGATCGACACGCCGAAGAGGATGGCGACCAGCGAAACCAGGCGCCGGAGGACGTACTGGAGCACGGCCCAGCCTACCCGACGAACACGAGGCCGGCGGGGGGCACCGAGATGAACTCGGCACCAGCCTCCGTGATGACGACGTCCTGCTCGGGCCCGATCGGGTGCCCGTCCACCCCCGTGCGCCCGTGGACGACCGGCTCGACGGTGTAGACCTCGCCCGCCTCGAGACGCCCGAGCCCGCGGGTGCCGTAGCGGTCGCCGAGCGGCGCCAGCGTGGTGCCGCCGTCGTGCACGGTCCTGCCGATCTGGTGGCCGAGGGCGTGCGTGTAGACGGGCGCACCGCGCTCTTCGAGCACCCGGCGGGCGACGGCGTCGACCTCGTGACCGGCAACGCCGGGGCGCATCGCGGCAACGCTGGCGTGCACCGCCGCCATCGCCGCGTCGAAACGCCGCTGGACCTCGCGCGGCGGGGCGCTCTCGTCGGGCCGCGCCAGGTAGTAGGTTCGCATGATGTCGGAGGTGTAGCCCTCGACGAAGACGCCCATGTCGATGACGACGGTGTCGCCCTCGAGCAGCGGCGCGTCGCCGGCGCTGCGGTGCCCGAGGCCCGCCGTGCCCGTCATGACGGCCGCGCCGTCGCTGAAGGAGTGGGTGACCCCGAGTTCGCGCTGCCTCCGCTTGATGAACTCCGCGACGTCACGCTCGGTCAGGCCGACGCGCATGAACTGCCCGGCCTCGTCGAGCAGTTGCTCGGTGATCTCGACCGCGCGCCGCAACCGGCGCAACTCCTCGGGCGACTTGCGCGCGCGCAGGGGCTCGAGCACCGACGCCGAGGAGACGGCGTGGGCACCCAGGCCGTCGTCGCCGACCATCTTCTCGAGCTTGCGCAGCAGGCCGACGGTGAGCCCGTCGACGAGGTAGTCGTCCTCGTGCTGGTTGAGCGCCACCACGCCGGGCGCGAGCTCCGCCCACACGGCCCGCAGGTGCGTGTCGAGCCCCTCGCGGCCGTACGCGATCACCTCTCCGAACACCCCGGGCTGCTCGATGCCCATGCGGTCGTAGTCGGCCACCAGCGCGATCTTGCGCCCCGCAGGCGTGAACACGAACGCCGACAGGCCGACCATCTCGTGGCCCGCGAACAGCAGGGTCGAGCGGTCGCTCCCCTCGCGGCAGAACACCACCCAGGCATCGGCCTCCAGTTTCGGCAGCAGCCCGTCGAGTTGGGCGTGCTTCTCACGGATCAGGGTCAGGTCGCTCTGCGTCATGGATCCTCCGGACGCACGGGTTCGTCCGGCGTCGTCGGGCCGCGTCGTGCCGCGTCGTGCCGCGCACCCTGTTCGCGTCATCCCCGTCCAGGACGGCGGTGACGGGTGGCCGACTCGAGCGCAAGCGTACGTGCGCGCCACCGGGGTGTCAACCTGCGAGAGGGCCCGGCGAGCGCATGACGACCACCGGGCCGTCGTCTGCTACCATGTCGGTCACCATGAAACTGCTCCTGACCATCGTGCAGGACGCCGACGCCGCGAAGCTCGAGCAGGCGCTCCGCGAACGCAGCTTCCAGTCGACCAAGATGGCGTCGACCGGCGGCTTCCTCCGCGAGGGCAACACCACGCTCATCATCGGCGTGGAGGACAAGGACGTCGCCCTGGTGCAGGAGATCATCCACGCCAACTGCCGGGAACGCACCAAGGTCGTGACGGCGGGCTCGCCGCTGCATGCCGTCGAGGGGGCCTTCGCCTCGCAGCCGATGGAGGTGCCGGTGGGCGGTGCGATCGTCTTCGTGCTCAGCGTCGAGGCCTTCCACCGGCTCTAGACCCCGTGTGCCGGCGCGCTCCGCGCCCCGGCACCCCCCGGCGCGCTCCGCGCCCCGGCCCCGCCTCAGCGGTGCTGGCCCTCGAGCGCCGCGCGATCGAGCGCCCGCAGCTCGGCGAAGCGGAACGACAGGGCGAGGCTCGTGAGCGCCAGGCCGGCCGCGATCGCGAAGGCGCCACCGAAGCCGATCCACGCCAGTGCCGCACCTGCCGCGACGGGTGCCAGGCTCGGCAGCGCCAGCACGCTGTTGGCCACCCCCACGTAGAGCGGTCGGTCGCCCTCGGGCGAGACGGCGTACAGCAGGTTCCAGGCCGCGATGCCCATGCCGGAGTTGCCCGCCGCGGAGAACGCGAACACGAGCGCGAAGACCCGCCAGTCACCAGCGACGAGCGCGACGACGGGCGCCGCCGCCAGCAGGGCGATCGCCACGTGCAGCACGTCGACGTTGCGGCCGCGGTCGGCGGGGCGACGGAGGACGAAGTTGATCGCGATCGACGCGAAGGTCGCGACGATGACGTAGGTGCCTAGCGCGCTCGCCGGGGCGCCGAGCCGCTCGATCGCGTAGACGGCGTAGAAGGGCTCGGCCAGCAGGCCAGCCAGCGCCAGGAAGCGCACGCGCAGGTAGCGGCGGAAGCTCGGGTCTCCGCGCAGCACGGCGGGCAGACGCTTCAGCGTGCCGCCGAGCGGCTGCTTCAGCGCGATCTTGCCCTCGGGTTCACGGACCAGGGCGAAGGCGAGGTAGGCGCCGGCGGTGAGCAGCGTCCCCAGCAGGAAGACCAGCGCGAAGTCGGTCGGGAAGGCTAGCGCGCCGTCGAGCACCCGCCGCAGGACGAGGCCCGACAGCAGCGCGAGCAGGCCGCCGATACCGTTGCGCAGCGCCCAGAAGGTGCCGAGCCGGTAGTGGGGAACGACCTTGGCTGTCACGTCGGCGAAGGGCACGCCGCCGATGCCGCCGGCGACCGAGTTGACCAGCACCATCGCCAGCGTCAGCGGCACCAGGACCGCGGGCCGGTCCCCGACCAGGAACACCGCCAACGTGAGGCAGCCGAACGCGATGACCCGCAGGGTCGAGGTCCGGCGGTAGAGCGGCAGCTTGAACGGCACGTGTGCGAGCCGGGTCGCCACGAACAGCTGCGGCA
>Ga0180436_10005778_pt1 | contig 10867 bp, 9 predicted proteins | sample SS_ome_2_FD_132434 | JGI IMG/M metagenome (GOLD analysis project Ga0180436, IMG submission 132434) | Hypersaline lake sediment archaeal communities from the Salton Sea, California, USA - SS_3_S_2 metaG | ecosystem: Environmental > Aquatic > Non-marine Saline and Alkaline > Hypersaline > Sediment...
CAGGTTGCCTGGAATAAATATGACCTGATCGTCGCCGCCCATCGCTATGCGTTTGTCGGTATACCACCCGTCGTCAATCTCGGGGTTGAGGCCTTCAGCGTAGATAACTTTTGGCTTGCTCTGCTCTTTCCCGGGTATTCTGGCGTTGCTCATTAAATAAACGCCGCGATCTGAGACTAACTGCAAACCCCAGGGGATTTTGGTTAAATCCACTTCGTCTTGTTTGGCAAGGTGGTCTTCGTCCGGCTCTTTCTCGTCAAAACGGTATGCAGGATCGTAAAGCTGATCAAAGGTTGGATAATGTTCCTTGGCAGTTTTTGCTTGCGTCAGTAAGTCCGAGACTTCTTTTCTGTCAAAAAGTAATACGTCGTTCATCTAGCTTTCCTTGTTAGTCTCTCAGATCCTGAGATTCGATGCCATTAATAACACATTCTAATTCCTGTAACGCCTGAATTGCACAAATGCGTTGTGATGTTTCGCAGGTATCGCCATCGTTTAACAATTTTTCGTCTATCAGTTTGCCGATTTCACTGGTTAGCGAGTCTAGCTTGGCTTTAAGCAAGACCAGGTTCTCGGTATTGTCTTGCGTCTTGTTTGGAGCTAACGAAATAGCTTGTTCAATCTCTGTGATTAAACTGCCATTATTCAGTTTACGCTCTACTTCATCCTCTAACTCAGAGGGAACAGCATAAAGTGTAGCTTCAAGATGTTCATTGTAATTTTCATCAACAAACACGCGCTGGTTGTTGCGATAGACCGTTGCCTGGTCATTCCAGAAGCAATCCGTGGAGCCGTTGTATTGAACTTCATCAATCGCCTGGTCCGGATTAAGCGACACGCTGTCCAGTATGGCCTGGCCAGGGATGCGCTCTAACGTGGAAACAATACGGGTACTGTTCTTTGAGAACAGGATGTAAGTTTTATCACTCATTCTTCTTCCTCAATCACAAAACTGTTATTTTCGTCTTCTTCAGGATCAAAGAAAAAGCCCTGGTTCGGGTCACTCTCTGCCGCGGGCTCCAGTTCATAATCGGCATCGGCATGAAAACTGAATTTCAAGGGGTACTTAACGACGCTGGAAACGCGTACGGCTTCCCAGGCGCCGCTTTCTCTTAATTCATTGGCGCTGCGGCCTGCAAACTTACCAAACTGAATCGGTTCGTCATAACGACCGAAAGCTTGCTCGATGCCGGGATGGCCAAACAGGAATTCGCCGCCAGCAGGCACGTGTAGTGATGAGCCGTAGAGCTGACCTGTTTCAGGATCACGATAGACAACTCCGCAATCCATGAAGACGCCCAAGCTTCTCAATTGTTCGTCTGCGTACTGGTTAGCGGTAATACCTAAGTTCATCTTGGCTAAATGCACAAAAGCATCAACCCCGCCAAATTCTCCGTGGCCCTCATAACTGTCTTCTCGTATGTGGTCCCCATAGGTGCTCAGCATATAAACAGGTCGCTCATGCGGAGCGGCTGAATGTCGATTATTAATAGGCGTGGCGCCATCAGCCAACCAGGAATAAAAACCCATATCTCTATCCTTGCTCTCTCTTAAATTTGAAGATCTATTATAAGTTACGCGTAACCAAATGTCAATAGATACATTTGCTTTACTGTTTTTATTTATATATTTCAGCCTATTATGCGGCTCGCCGCCGTTCATAGCGAGGAAACGTGCCGTCAGGTTCGCTATACAGGGTAACTAGTAGGGTTAAAGGATGTCCCTACGTCTGTAAAAGTTTGAATATGCGGTAACGAATCATGAAACTGAAAAAATTTGCAAAATCAATTTTAGCGGGTGCCCTGGCAGCGACTGCTTTTGGCGCCAGTACGGTCCAGAGCGGCGGCTTTGACTTTAAGTTAAACCACAGGGGCTTGGCAGCGCCTTGTGACGCACCGGTAGTTTTCGGTGAGCCCGTTATCTACGGTATTTCCAAAGAAGGGCCATTCCCGTCCTACGGTCATGAGTTTGACGATGGTGGTACGCCTGATCCTGCTGATGATGACGACGACACATACAATGAGCTGAGTCTTGTCAAAGTTTACGGTAACAACTTCAGCAACGATATTGCTGCGGTTATGAATCTATCCGCTTTCCCCGACGCTTGGGTAGGGACTTACACAGAATGCGTGAACTCTAAAGTCATTAACGTACTGGTACCTAAGAGTGAAGGCTATCTGGAGTGGGGTATCGAGCTTTGGTCTATCGCCAAATATTTCGAGACGTATTCACGTGAACAGTCTATTGTCGCGCAAATCAACGATTCCATTCATTTCCTGCCTGATCCGATCATCACGGGTTACTCGAGTACTACCGTGCCTATGACTGGTGGCGACGTCGAAATGTACGGTGCCAACTTCACGTCAGACATGAAGTTCTACTTAAAGTATGACGAAGCTTATGAGGCGCCGATAACCGTACATAGCAGTACCAATGCTACGGTACACCTGGGTCCTTACTCCGGACCAAGCCCATCGGGCCCGGCATATTTAAGGGGCGATTACAACTGGAACTTTGAACAGGCGACATCCCCGACTATCACCTTTCAGTAATTAATATGAAATATTTGTTTGTGTCGCTAACAGCGGTAATGTTGCTCATTGCCGCTGTTTTTATTAAGTACCAGTTAGTAGGGTCAGCGGATGCGGTTAACGCGTCAAGTGCGGCTGTGTCTATTGATCCTGTCAAGCAAGCACAAAGCCCTGATACAGCAGGTCCTCAGGCAGCTGGCAATCTCACCAAGAAAAGTCCATCTGAGACAGCGGAGAAAAAAGGTACAGGAAGCAAGCCTGCTGTTGGATTTAGGCGTCCGCCTGGTAAATCCAGTATGTTCAGTGATCGTATTGCCATTACCGATGTTTTTCCGAAAGTATTGCCGGCATCCGGCGGTACGCTTGGGGTGATTGGTCGTGAGTTAGGTTCACAAGTCGAAGTCTTTATCGGAGACAATCGCTACGAAGCGCGGGTTAAGCGCAATACCTTCCGTGTCAATATCCAGGACATGCCGCCAGGATCCTACGACATCACGGTAATCACCCAAATGGAAACAGCCACAGCCTTAGCCGATGCGTTTCGTATCGAATAAGTAATCCAACCCCTCCCTCAAAACATGCAATCCGGACCTGGGCAAGGTATTCGCTATACCTATTGCAAGGTCAATTATTTTAAAATAGGAGAGCAAAATGGATATCTTTAATGATATTGAGACCATTCCAGGTCAAAAACCTGGTCTGAAAGAAGCAATCGCTGAGACTATCTCGCCGCCAGGCAATATGAAAAAAGCCGAAACAATCGCTCACTGGGAAGCCTATGAGAAGCCAGTGAAGATTGAAGAAGCTTACCGCAAGACGGCATTGAGTGGCGCAACAGGTGAGATTATCTGTATCAGCTGGGCTTTTGATAATGGCGCTATCAGTAATGTCATCCGCGGTTTGGATGACAGCGAAGCCGATATGCTTAACGACTTTTTCAAAGTGTTAGCAGAGAACACCACTCAGGTCGGCGAACCACGTCGCTTGCGTTGGATTGGTCATAACGTGAAGGATTTTGATCTGCGCTTTATGTACCAACGTGCCATTATCCTGGGTGTGAGACCGCCAGTGCCACTGCCGCACAATGCGCGGCCCGGATCGCCAGAGGTCTTTGACACCATGACTGAATGGGCGGGCTTCCGTAACACCGTCAAGCTCGACACGTTGTGTCAGGCGCTGGGTATTCCCGGTAAAGACGATAGTGGTATGGATGGCTCTCAGGTATGGGATAGGGTGCAAGCTGGTGAATTAGCAAAAGTCGCAAGTTATTGCGATGACGATGTTGATCGCGTACGTCAGCTTTTCAGGCGCATGAACTTCATCGAGGCTGACAACCAGGCAGACCAAATCTTAGATATGGCTATTTGATGTAAATTTTACCTTACCCCTCTTCGGAGGGGTTTTTTATGTTCGGATCAAAGTGCCCGCTAGCCTTTAATGAACGGCTGATATTGCTGAAATGGCCGATTAACCGGGAGCGCTCTTCAACCAGCTTCTCAGCTTCTTTCATCAAGGCTCGGCTTTTTTCATAAACCGCTTCAAAGGGCCCTGTCTTGTGAATGCGTTTGAGTGGATTTTCAATGACATAACCATTCCAGCTTTCTTTGCGATGCGGATTCCGTTGGCCAGGTTTTACGCCTTCTTTAGAGGGGTCTTTGTATTGCTTCCAGCGAATATGTGGACACCCCATGCAGTCCTTGCCACAGGGCTTTAATTCCAAAATGATTGCGCCGTTACGTTTTGGTTGGGTCGCCTTAAGTTCGTCACGGATTTCGAATAATCGGGCATCAATATCGCGTAAACGCTTTACTGCTGCTACCAGGGTAACTTCGGCTTTGTGAAACGCTGCATTGGTGACACGCTCTAGCTTTTGTTCGATATCGCGCTTGTGCTGTTTATCTTTGGTTAAGGGGCGTCCGCTCTCCTCAGTATTCAAGGGCCTAGGAGGCGCAGGTGGCGCTACCTTTTCTTCAGGTTTTTTCGCAGGTTTTACCGGCTGAACTTTTTCAGCCTTAAAAGGGTTGGTTTTAAAACGCATAGTCGATTACCTTAAGCCGCAGGTGCTGTTTAGCTGCCTAGGGCATTCCAGACACCAATTGATAGCGTAAGCGCCACCTGACCCTAGCTTCCAAAAACTCTCATTTAGACAGACATGAGCGGTATTCTTTTCTTCGGCGTATTTAAATGTGTGACACTCACCGCCATAATGTCGAGCAATCAAATTAATCTGATGTAAAGAAGGTTGTTCTTCTAATTCGTAAGGCTTTCGACCGTTGCACTCAGGGCACCAGTGGCCTTTTTTTACGTTAATCGGCAGGTCCTGCCACTCATGGCCTTTTTTGCAGCGCCAGTGCAGTGGTGTAGTTGCCGATTCGTATGTCGTCGACAACAAGACCCCACCGCGACTTTGTGCGACATTGCTAAGGCAGCTTAGCGTGTCGTCAGGCGACAATTGCCCAGCACACTGAGGACACCAGTGGCCATTCAAGACACGCATAACACGCGAAGACCAGGTATGTCCGTGACGACACTGCCAATGTAAGACATCATCAACATTGGTGTAGGTGCTTGAAAGTAATCGACCGCCATGTTTTGCGGCAGCTGCTTGAAGAGTTTCGATAGAGTGACGTCGCTTGGCGCGTGAGTTTTCGTGGCCACAGACAGGACACCAGTGTCCTAAATTTTTAACGTTGCGCGGACTGGCATACCATTCATGGCCTTTTTTGCAGCGCCAGTGTAATTTGGTATGCACGCCCCTGTAGTATTCAGATAGTAGTTCGCCATCACGTTCCTGAGCTAACGCTTGTAAAGTTGAATAACGTCGTTTTGCAGAGGGAGAGTTTGGGTTTCGCATGCTAGTCTTTTAGCCAAACATCACCAATGAGGGTATCGGCATCAATAGGAACGCCATACTGACCTGTGTAATAATTACCTGCATCACTCATGCATTGAGCAAGTACTTCCGCATATTCGTCCGATTTATCTTCGGGAAATTCCGCAACCACCTCATCGTGTACCTGGTTGATGAGTGTGTGGTAAACGTCAGGGCGACGCTTGCGCATCAAGACCATCGATGTGCCTACTATGTCAGCACCGGTACCTTGGTCACCGTAAGACAGAGCGGCATTCATACCAAAAGCAACCAGTTTACGGCCGCCGAGAGTTTCAGCTTCATACCATTCCTGTGGTTTATTGCCCATGCCGTCAGGATTAGGTAGCCAGCAGCGTCCTTTCGGGTTGAGTTCAACCCAGATATGCCATAGATCCACTTCTGGATAAGCATCAAACCATTGTGCGCGAACCTGGTCGGCAAATTCGACATCCCAGCCCATGTTAAAGATCTTGTTTGCGTAGTCGGCAAACCCTTTGGATTTCATGCCGTAGAGCAAGCCCAGGTTGGCAACCTTACCGCCTTTGCGTTTGCCGCCGAGTTCTTTCTTTAGCTCACCCTGACGGACTTCAATTTCGGGCTTGGCCAAACCGTCAAAGATTTCATCCGGGTCGCCACCGTTCATTTTCAAGGTGGTGTAGGTATGAATGTCTAGGTTCAGGCGGAAAGCTTCACGCAAGGCAGACCACTCGGCTTCGCCTTTTTTAGCGGCCTGCATCAACACTTCACTGTAACGACGCATGAAACGGTGCAGCAGGATCTGGTGATTTAATTCGTCACGGCGTTTCCAGTCTTTGTTTTCCAAGGCGTACTGGATCTGCTCTCCCAGTTCCTTTTCCATCTCCAGGCAGAAAGTTTTGAGCTTTTCGAATTCCCAGTCTTTGACCATCTGTACCGCTTCGGCAAGGTCTTCGCGTAGCTCACCGGTTTCGTACAGGTCATTGATTTCACGCTGGGTGCGGATGCATAAGGCTGAGCCTACGCGAACATCCAGGGCGGAGTAGTCACAAGCGGCAATCTTAAAGCCCTCAGGGGCTCTGACGATAGCGCGGAAATTGGGGTCCCCGGGAAATTGCTGGGAGTTGGGTTCAGCAGAGGATAAGCGTCCGGTAACAGGACCGTGACCTAATAGCGGATGTAATCGCAAGTCGGAGCTGCGCTCAGAAAAGGCTTTAACGTCAAGCGCCATATTCCCGGCTTTTTTCGATTTAGAGACGGCCACCCAGGCTTCGAACAATGGAATTGCCGCCTCAATACGCTCAGCGCCAGCTAAGCGCAGGTCTTTTTCGCCGACCTTGGGTTCACTGGTTTTGTCGGTACGCAACACAGGCACGCCGCGTTTTTCAAACGCTTCGCATAACGCGGCTTTTAAGGTTTGCTGCAAGCCTTTGCTGGGATCGGCTAAGTCAAGTTTAAATGGCTCAAGCTCAGGTTCAATTTCTGCCATTTTCCCCGCATATTCTTCAGCCTTGGCAAACGCATCACGAGAAAATTTAACAGCTTGCTCATGATCAACCGGAATGCCTTTCATGCGCAGTGTCAGCACATCACCAACCTGGGGTTCAACCATGCGAACATCGCGGCGCTCTTGGCGCAGCGACTGGTAGGCCTCGAGCAGCTCTTCGCCATCTTCGATATCCAGCAGGTGACAGACCAAACGGTAGGTGTAATCTACATCCGAGGTAGCGTAGTCGTAATGTTCTTTGGATAAGACAGCTCGCGTCCAGTGTTTAGGCTTCTGGTAACCTTTTTCCATCTGGTCGTTTAGTAAGACGGCGCAGAAAGTTTCCAGCGACCAGGTGCCAGCTCCCTTGTTTAAGAAAATGTTACGGGCGGAGTCATAGTAGAAGTGTCGTTGTTCAGGGTCGCGTTCACCAACAATTTCAGCCAAACGAATGGGCAGGTCGTAAGCTACCAGGCGGCCTAGCAACATGGTGTCGATTACGGTATCAGGTCTTACTGGAGTGTGTATGCCTAGCCAGTACATATCAAAGCCAACGTTATGGCCAATGATGGCACCCGTCATCGTGGCGGCACAGACCGCATTAAAAACTTCACGACCGTGATGTTGAAGTACGGCGTCCATATCGAACGCTTCCAGGCGTTTACCTTCTTCTCTATCCCACCAGGAAACAGTTATGATGCGCAGGCGCAGATCCGGATCGTCGCCGGCGCGTAATTCTTTATTGCTTAAATTAACTGGCTTGGAAGCCTCCACCAGTCCCGTGGTCTCCACATCCACCACTTTCCAGGGTGCCGCGGTAATTTCAGCCAGCAATTCTTCAGTGGGAGTACTCCACTGGTCAAATTCTTCACAGTCGAATAAAAATAAGCTTTGTTTCACATCAGCCTCAGGGTCTTCTGATTCCGTGTATTCTGTGTCGCTGGATGAAGATGGCGCGTGCGTCTCAGAACCCGGTTGATTAGTTATCTTTAGTATAGCATTTGTCGCTTCATAATTGAACTGTTTGACCCCTAATTTCGCTAATAATTCAGCGGGAGGATCAATGGGTGCTAGGCCCCGGTAGTTCGTATGCGGGGGATTAGCCAGTCGTACACCCTTAACGCCAGAAGGTGAAAAATCATATTCACCGCGCGATAAGTCGCTGAGCATTTCATCAACGGAGGCAAAAGTGGGGCCTAGGAGGGCGGCAAGTGACTGGTCTGACATATATCTGTATGAAGCCTAAGTAGCGTGATCTAGTGAAGACGTATAGTCACTAACACGACATGTTTTCTGTTATGAGGCGTTGTTAGCTGGCTGTAGCAGGTAAGTAACGCGTGCTTTATTGGTGCGCTGGCGGTTCTCGGTAACCGTGTGATCACATAAAACACGGTCTTTCATGTTGCGCAGCCATTCCTTCATTTTGCGATCCTGTGCAATGTCGCCGTTTGGCGCTAAAACGTCCGCGAGCAGGCTTTTGCGGCGTGCCAAATCGCGTAAATCCTTAGAGGCGACAGGCTCGAGTTTGTATTTTTCCAACCAGGCTTGCACAAAAGCGCGGTTTTCTTCCATCTCGGGGTCCGAAGCTTCCAGGCGGGAGGCGCGGTTAGCTAAAAAGGCACTGGCTTCAGGTAAGCCGGCATACATCATCAGGCTGTAAACCGTGTCGCTCCAGCGCTCAAAACCGGTGAATGTTTCTGGTGCCGTGAGCAATACGCCGCCATCTGACAGCCAGGCGCGTAAAATGGCATAACAGGCACGGCGCAGGGTTGGCGAATGATAACTTGCCCATTCAACCAGATTCTTGCGGGCAAAATCACTGCGCATGGCAGGATTTTCCATGTGGGAGTTTAAGCGGATATTGAGTGTACGTCGCTGGATCTCTTCCTGTATGCGCGGGTTGTTGGCCGTACCGTACAGCACGATACCGGCAGGCGGGTACACCATGGAGTTGCCGCCCAGTACACGCAGGCCCATCTCTTTGGGCGCGGTAATCAAGCGTTTTAAGTTGTCGCTATTGACTGTACCGGTAAGATTATCCAGCAGCATTAAGGGGTTGCCAGACAGAAAGGCAGAAGCTAGCTTCTTGGAAAATTCAGCGTCATCGTGGGTGTATTCCACGTCATGCACTCCGCCCCAAGGTGCACCTAGGGCACGTATCAAGGTGGTTTTTCCCGAGCCAGGAGTCGGGGCATCGGCCAGTACAAACGGCACCATGCCGACCATCTCAGAAATCATTGGCGTCAACAGTCCGGCAAAGGCATTGGCCTTGTCGGCGGGTGAATCAAAACAAAAGTCTTGAAACAAGTCGCGTTCCAACACCTGCGTCATGGTCCAGGCTATTGTCCGGTTGGTATTGCCTGCGTCTGACCAGAGGCTTTGTTCGCGCTTATTCATGTGCAACAACAAATTTGTTTTAGCGTCCAGGCCATTGCGCTCAATGGTGCGCACACGTAGCCAGCCTAACTTGTCATCAGGTACAGCCACTGGGGTTGGGCGAGTAATGACGCCTTCAATTTCTGGTAATTTTTTCAGCAACTGGTTTTTTAAACTGCGACGCGCCCACCATTTGCGAATCAAGGTAATGGAAGCGCGTTGGAATTTATCGGCAAAAAAGGTGAAGCGCTCATCAATTTCGGCAGCAACCTTATGGATGCAGGGTGACTCCATGACGGTGCCGTTAACTTCTACGACCGTACCGTTGTGAACATACCAGTGCTTAGGCGGCTGTGAAAGGACGGCTTTATCAAAACGCTCATACAGCTCGGCATCAGAAACACCGTCTAAATCGATAATCGTCTGATCACGTGTTGCAGCATCTTCGGCTAATTCACTGGCAGAAGCAGGGGTTAACAAGACAGCGTCGCTCAGTCCGTCTTGGACAGCATCAATGCCTTCGTCTACATACACATCCAACCAATCACGCTTGGGATTGCTTTTACTGTCAGGGGCCGCTAAATAAACTTTACGGTTTTTATGAAAAATGCTGCCGCCACGTTCAGCAACACGTTTGGTGATGCCCTTAACCGCATCAGCATCGGCAGCTAGGATAATGGTGTCGACCTCATCAGGGATAGGCGCATCCAGGAAAGTCAGACCTGCACCGCCGAGCATTACGCGAACACGCGGATCCAGACCCAGACGCGTTAAAGCCAACTTGACGGCCATACCGGTTTCCATGCCTTCAGCAATCACCAGTACATTGCCTGATTCAGCGCCCAGTTCACCATAAGCATGAGATAAGGCGCCCTTTTCTTCCACGCCTGCGGTGCGCTTAACGTGTTTTGATGGAATATCGTTCGCTTTTTGGTAGTCCTTACCCAAAACGATCATCTGGTAAGTGGTGGGGTGACCATTGGCATTACGTAACAAGGTCAGGACAGCCGGACGCTTACCGTGCTTCTCACCGCCAGGACCGTAAACCTCAAAACTGCGCGAGGAGCGCACGGCCCAGGGTAGGTCATGGTCTGAAAGTTTTAAACCGCGATTGCGTAAATACGCCAGCGCGACATTGCGATGATAGCCGGTATGCCACTGCCAGATGCGCTGTCCCACTTTGTAGGTTGCTTCCGGAATGCCTTGTTCCTGTCGCCAGGTATCAACCCAGTTTTTAACCTGGTCAGCGGTATAGAGTTTTAACAGCAAGGTTAAGCCGTGACTGAAAGAGCCACAGGTATTGCAGACAGAGCCGCCATTTAAGTCGGCATCCGGATAAAAATGCCAGGCTTCGCCGGAAGAGCCTTGATGTACGGGGCAAAAGCCCAATGTATCATCAATGCCGTTATCACTCAGGTGCTCCTGCAAGATGTCATTGTCAAAATCAGGTTGCTTGATCAGCCAGGCGAAAAACGCCGGCCAGCGTCCCAATAAAGCAGCAAATAGTGGTCTCTGATCCATCTTGTGTGAGGAAATCCTGGAAAATCGTTAAGTAATAGCGAATTAGTATAGCACTTGTAATGTCACTTGGTCAATTCACTTTCACAAGAAAAGTCAATCCATGAC
>Ga0180436_10005780_pt1 | contig 10864 bp, 13 predicted proteins | sample SS_ome_2_FD_132434 | JGI IMG/M metagenome (GOLD analysis project Ga0180436, IMG submission 132434) | Hypersaline lake sediment archaeal communities from the Salton Sea, California, USA - SS_3_S_2 metaG | ecosystem: Environmental > Aquatic > Non-marine Saline and Alkaline > Hypersaline >...
CAATGAAGAATTAGGAAACTTCGCCTCATTCTTCGGCCAAGTAAGCGATTCACACCAAATCAAAGATTTGGGTTCTCTGCTTAACTCTTAATTTATTAAGTGGTGGGAACAACAGGGCTCGAACCTGTGACCCCTTGCTTGTAAGGCAAGTGCTCTCCCAGCTGAGCTATGCTCCCAAAACTGGTGACCCCTAGGAGACTCGAACTCCTGTTACCGCCGTGAAAGGGCGGTGTCTTAACCGCTTGACCAAGGGGCCTTGGTATTCGTTTACGCACGAATTATATAGTACAATTTTTCTTCCGCTTTGTCAATATAATTTCGAATATATCTTTTAGTTTTTTGTATTGATTTTATTGACACGATAATCGGTCTGAAGTCCTGATTTTAGACTGAATATTTATTCGGATTTTAAGATTAAATCGTTGAACAATTGTGCCTTACATGATATATTACTTTTTAAGGAGTGATGAATATGACAGATTGTCTATTTTGTAAAATCATTAACGGAGAAATCCCGAGCACTATAGTCTATGAGAACAGAAGCGTAATCGCTTTTGAGGATATCGACAAGAAAGCACCGACTCATATACTTATCGTCCCAAAGACGCATATCGATTCTATAGCGATGATGACGGACGAAGATACCGAGCTTATGGTCGATCTTTTCCAGGCTGCGAGAGATGTAGCAAAGATGCAGGGGATAAGTGAGAGAGGATATCGCTTGGTGATAAACACAGGAAGCGATGGCGGGCAGACAGTCCATCACCTCCATATGCATCTGCTCGGCGGAAGAAGTATGCAATGGCCGCCGGGATAGAGGAAAATATCGAATACTTAACAAACTTTTTATTGACATGAAAAGCATAGCCATACTATAATACTCATGGTCTGAAAATTGGCCAGTTAGTTCTATACTAATCCACAAATTTCATACGGAGGGAGGGGAAGTATATGTCAGAAATAAGAGTAGGCGAAAATGAAACACTGGAATCTGCTTTAAAGAGATTTAAGCGTAAATGTGCAAGAGCTGGCGTTCTCGCAGAGGTTAGAAAACGTGAGCATTATGAAAAGCCGAGCGTAAAGAGAAAGAAAAAAGCTGAGGCTGCAAGAAAAAGAAAAAGATAGCATATCTAAAAAAAGTTACAAGAAACGTTTAATCGGATTATCCTTCCGATGAGTAAATGAAATTTTGTGGAAAAGCAGTATATTGATTGAATAAATATTAAGCCCGAAGGTGGATAACCCTCGGGCTTTTAATTACCAGAGAACTTCGATTTTGCTATTTCATAACCAGAACAACGATAAACACTGCAACCAGCGATATCAGTGTGCCGATTGAAAGCGTATTGGAAACATAGCTCCTGTCCTCTTCGCTTGGGTTTTGCACAAACATAGGGATAACGAAAGGACCCGGCAGAACAAACATGATAAACAATGCTGCTTCGAACTTCGCATTCAAATCCAGCGGTATCAGAACCAGATACTTGATTACGAACGCAAGCAGAAGCGTAAACGCAATCCTGACAGCGCAGGTGATAAGCTCCATTTTAATGCCCCTAAAAGAAAACTTGAGCCTGCTTCCGATTATCAAGCAGATAAGGAAGGTTGTCGGCATTGCAACAAAGGAAAGTATATTGTCGATTGCGACAAACGCATCCTTTTTCGCATACTTCCACATTCCGAACACGGAAAGCAATACACCGATAATAATCGCCCAAACAAGAGGGGATTTTACAGCAACTTTGAGCGAGTCACCGATGCCTGAAAGCCCTTTTCTTTGGCTGCCGGCCATCATAACCATAGGTACGAGAATTATGAACACGAACAGAACCTGCCCCACATCTACAACGCCGAAATCCGCAGCAGTATTTGCTCCGTAAAAAGAAGTATAGAGCGCATACCCGATCAGACCCGATTCAAAGCCCGTTACCAAAAACGGAAAGTAAGGGGATCTAATCTTGAATATCTTAGCAATCCCGTTTGCGATAACTAAGAGCAATGCGCAAGCGAGGAATACTGCCAAAAACACCAAAAGATATTTTGCTTCGAACTTCATTTTCAAGAACGCTGAGACAATCAAAGCGGGTAAAGTGATATTGATTACGACCTTTTTAAACCCTTCAACCATACCGTCGGACAAAAAACCAACGGTGCGGAGAATATACCCAAGTGCGATAGTTATAAGAACCGGTAGTAGCAGAATAAACATATATAATTCCTCCTAAAAATATATTTTGCAGTTGCTAAAAGAGTAGAAATCATTTAGTCAGATCAGTTTTATTATAAAAATCCAATGCTGGTTTAGTGATAAAAACCTATAATACCCTTATTATTATAGTTAATCAAATTGAACAAAGATTAAACACGTTTAGGGCAAAAAAGGACTACCAATATTAGGTAGTCCTTGATATGTATTGTTTTATCGGTATTGATAAATTCTTCGAAACTAAAATGCCTTGATCTGTTCCTGCAGCATCACAACAGAGAATATACCAATCACTCCCTGGTGCTCACTGATCAGAATCTTTATTTCCGGATTACCAGTTCGATACAAAGGCTCTGGACTTATCCGTAAAACTTCCCAAAAGAATCATTATGAAATCGACTATAACGCCTACACCAAAAAGCCCTCCTGTAAAAAGATAGAGAAGTCCCGTACCGATTTTTCCCACATAGAATCTATGTGCACCAACCACGCCCAAGAAAAAACAAAGCAACAATGCAGCAAGTCTGTTCTTTATTGATACCATATTTTCAGCCTCCAACAAAATATAATTACTGATAAATTATACCATAATTGTACTATATGAGAAGTAAACGATATGTTAATTGTGGTATTATATGTTTATCGATGTTTCTTATGGGGAAGGATTCACCAACTGGTGTACATACAAATTTTAAAGGATGATTATTGGTTATCAAATTATTAGAAGTTTTGAAAACAAAAGACCCCAAAGGATAATATCCATTGAGGTCTTAATTTGAAGGTAATCAGTTTTTTCTAATAGTGATATTTTCCGCGCTTCACATAAGTCGTATGCAAAAGTTCGTGGGACTTGTGACCGCCTGGTTTTCCTAAGAATTCTTTATACAGCTTTTGGATCGAAGGATTCTCGTGGGACTTTCTTATAGTGTTCGCTTCGTCTTCTTCATATAGGGCTTTTGCACGAAGCATACGATGATCACCATATTCCATAATCTGCTCGTTCGTAATCGGAGGCTGCCCTCCGCCGTTTATGCAGCCGCCTGGGCATGCCATAACCTCGATAAAGTGATATTCCTTTTCTCCCGCTCTGATGGCGTTTAAAAGCTTGCGTATGTTCTTTGTACCGTGGGCAACAGCAACCTTAACGTCCATATCGTTGATTTTTACTGTGGATTCTTTTACGCCGGCAAGACCACGAACTTCGTTGAACACAACGTCATCCAGAGGGTTTCCTGTCATAAGCTCATACACTGTTCTAAGAGCTGCTTCCATAACTCCGCCGGTTGTCCCGAAGATGACGCCGGCACCGGTTGAATCACCGAGCACATCGTCAAATTCTTCGTCCGGCAAAGAAGCGAAATCGATACCCGCCTGCTTTATCATCTCTGCAAGCTCAACAGTCGTTATTGAAACATCGACATCGTCACCAAGCTCCGGTCTTTGCGTCTCATACTTCTTAGCAGAACAAGGCATAACCGAAACTGAGAATATTTTTTCCCTCGGAATATTGTTCTTTTCCGCATAGTAAGATTTCACTATCGCTCCCATCATCTGCTGCGGACTTTTACATGAGGACATATTTTCGAAGAAATCCTCGTAATAGTGTTCCATGAACTTAACCCAGCCCGGGCTGCAGGAAGTAATCATAGGAATATTGTGATTCTCCTTGAGCCTTTGGATAAACTCAGTGCCTTCTTCCATTATCGTAAGGTCGGCAGCAAAGTCAGTATCGAATACTTTATCAAACCCAAGACGCTTTAATGCTGCAACCATTTTGCCTGTAACCCTTGTACCGATAGGCATTCCGAATGCTTCACCCAGAGCTGCGCGTACAGCAGGAGCCGTTTGTACAACAACATGTTTTTCGGGGTCTTGAATCGCCTCCCAAACTTTGTCGTTGTCCATCACAACGGTAAGAGCACCGCAAGGACAGGACTGGACACATCTTCCGCAGTTTATACACGGAACATCCGCCAGGCTCTTTCCGAATACAGGCTCGATTATCGTTTCGAATCCACGCTTGGTCTCTCCGATTGCTCCGATTTCCTGTACATCATTACAAGCAGCAACGCATCTTCTGCAAAGCACGCATTTGTTCGGATCTCTGCGGATTGAAGGAGAGGACAAGTCAAGATCGTTGGTCGTCTTTGCTCCTTCATACCTTATTCCGTCCACACCGAATCTTTCAGCCAAAGCCTGAAGCTCACAGTTGTAGTTTCTCTTGCATGTCAAACAATCTCTATCATGGTTCGAAAGAATAAGCTCTAGGTTTACTCTTCTTGCATCCTGAACTTTTTTCGAATTCGTTCGAACTTCCATGCCCTCAGCCACAGGAAGCACACACGCTGCCTGAAGACTTCTTGCTCCGTCAACCTCGATTAAACACATACGACAAGAACCGATTGCGTTTACTCCTTTTAGGTAACAGAGAGTCGGGATTTTTATTTTTGCTTTGTGGGCAGCTTCCAATACACTCGTATTCTCGTCCACTTCCACCTTTACACCATCTATAGTTAAAGATACCATATTATCTAGCTCTCCTTTATATTATTTAACTTCAATCGCTTCAAACTTACATTTTTCGAAGCAAGCACCGCATTTTATACACTCTTCCTGGTCGATAACATACGGACTTTTTATTTTACCCGATATGCACTCTGTCGGACACACCTTTGCACATGCACTACAGCCGATACATTTGTCCTCGATAATCGTGTAAACTTTCATCGCCTGACAATGACCTGCCGGACAAACTTTATCGTTTATATGTGCTTCATATTCATCTCTGAAATATTTAAGCGTAGAAAGAACAGGATTAGGTGCTGTTTTTCCGAGTCCGCAAAGCGATCCTTCTTTTATCATCTCGCCAAGCTCTTCGAGTTTTTCGATATCACCCGTTTTTCCTTTGCCTTCGACGATTCTTTCGAGAATCTCGAGCATACGCTTTGTTCCGATTCTGCAAGGAGGGCATTTCCCGCATGATTCATCAACTGTGAAATCCAAGAAGAATCTCGCAACGTCGACCATACAGTTATCCTCATCCATAACGATAAGTCCGCCGGAACCCATCATAGACCCGATAGCCGTAAGCGACTCATAATCTATAGGCGTATCGAGGTGCATTTCCGGAATACATCCGCCGGAAGGACCGCCTGTCTGTGCCGCTTTGAACTTCTTACCGTTCGGGATACCGCCGCCGATATCGAAAAGAATCTCGCGCAATGTTGTTCCCATAGGTATTTCGACCAAACCGGTGTTGTTTATCTTTCCTCCGAGAGCGAAGACTTTCGTCCCCTTGCATTTCTCAGTACCCATACTCGCAAACCAGTCCGATCCATTCAGGATAATCTGCGGAATGTTTGCAAAAGTCTCCACGTTGTTTACGTTTGTCGGTTTTCCGAAAACACCTGCTTTTGCCGGGAACGGCGGTCTCGGTCTTGGCTGACCTCTTTCGCCTTCGATGGATGCGATGAGTGCCGTCTCTTCGCCGCATACGAATGCTCCTGCGCCGAGCCTTATCTCAATATCGAAATCGAAACCCGAATCGAAGATGTTCTTGCCAAGAAGACCATATTCTCTTGCCTGCTCAATAGCTATACCTAAGCGCTCAACAGCGATAGGGTATTCTGCACGACAGTAGATATATCCTGTATTAGCTCCGACAGCATATCCTTCGATTGCCATAGCCTCCAAGACTGCATGCGGGTCGCCTTCGAGTACTGATCTGTCCATAAATGCACCCGGGTCGCCTTCGTCCGCATTACACACAACGTACTTTTCGTCGCTTTCAACGTCTGCACAGAATTGAAGCTTCATTCCTGTCGGAAATCCCGCTCCGCCTCTGCCCCGAAGTCCGGACTCTTTAAGCGTATCTATGACATCCTGCGGTTTCATCTCCGTTAAAACTTTTCCGAGTGCTTTATATCCATCCATAGCGATATACTCATCGATAACCTCTGGGTTTATCACACCACAGTTCCTAAGAGCAATACGTTTCTGCATCTTATAGAACCCGATATTTTCGAGGGATTTTCCGATTTTTTCGTCATCCTCTTTATAGATAAGTCTTTCAACTTTTCTGCCCTTTAAGAGATGTTCCTCAACAATCTCTTTAGCATCCTCCGCTTTAACTCTGCTGTAAAAAGTGCCTTCGGGATACACGATAACGATAGGTCCAACCTCACAAAGACCGAAACATCCCGTTTTTACTACCTTTATTTCCTTTTCGAGCTTATTAGCATTAAGCTCGCTTTCCAACTGCTCTTGAATATTCGCAGAGCAGCCGGAATGACAACCGGTACCTCCGCATACCAAGACATGTGCACGATATATATCCATTAAAATCCTCCTAAACTAAAACAATAAATTAATCTCTGCTTTCAACATATCCAATAGTGTTTTCCACAACCGGAGTTCCGTTTACGATATGCTGAGATACGATCTTTGGAACCATTGAAGGCTTAACATTGACATAAGTCACTCTTTCTTCGCCTTCTTTATAGACTTCAACGATAGGTTCAAGTCTGCAGACACCGATGCACCCTGTTTGGGTTACGGAAATATCTTTTAGTTCCCTTTTATTCACTTCTTCCAAAAAAGCAGAGAGCACAGGTCTTGCACCGGCTGCGATTCCGCATGTTGCCATGCCGACAACGATTCTTGTGCCGTCGCCTTGCTTTCTGATATTCACTTGCTTAAGTGCTTTTTCTCGAATAGCTTCCAATTCCGCTAACGATTTCATATATTTTTTCCTCCAAATACCTTTCTTTCACTTTCCTCTAAGCTCTGTCTTATCCAAAGAGAAACATCCGGATTATCGAACTCGACTTCTCCGAGCACAATCCTCATTTTTCTTGTGTCAAAAACACTGCATTCGCTATCACATTTCATCTCGATATAAAAATTCAATTCCTGATTTGACAGAATTAAGATATATATTGTATCCGCAAAAGCTCCAAGCGGCGGCCTGTCAATGTGAGATAGTTTAAGTCTTGCAATAACTTTAGTACCTTTTCCCGGCTTTGATTCAATTTCGAAGCTTCCATCGCATGTCCTGGATGTTTCTTTAAACATCGGAATTCCAAGTCCTACTTTTCGTGTTGTCCTCGATGTTGAAAAAGGGCTTAGAACATTTTGCAGAAATTCTTCGCTCATACCTCTGCCGTTGTCTTCCACAATAATCTCAAACTCATCGGCATCAGCATCTGCATTAACGAGAATTTGTACTAAGGATGCATCTGCTGTTATCGAATTTTGTGTTATATCCAAAATGTGTTCAGAAATTTCTCTCATAGCTTAAGGTCTAATACTTCTCCAAAATCTCCGGAATATCATCCGGTGAAAGTCTGCCGTACACTTGATCTCCGATCATAATTACCGGAGCAAGACCGCAGCAGCCCAAACACCTTGTAGCTTCCAAAGTGAATTTGCCGTCCTTTGTTGTCTGTCCTTCTTTGATTTTGAGTTCTTTTACCAGCCTGTCGAGTATCGGCTGCGAGTTTTTAACATAACACGCTGTACCCATGCATACCCCGATTACATGCTCGCCTTTCGGCTCCAGAGCAAACTGGGAGTAGAATGTTGCAACGCCGTAAATATCCGTCATAGGGATATCGAGTTCTTCGGCGATACAATCCTGTACCTCGATAGGCAAGCATCCGAAGATGTCCTGCGCTTTTTGCATAATGGGCATAAGAGGACCTTTGGTGTCTTTGACACTTGCGATATACTCTTTAAGCTCATCACATTTAGCCTTATCGGCTGTTATTGTTGCCATTTAAAAAACCTCCAAATTTTATTAAATTAATGCAAAATGCAAAATTTTTTTATCAACTAATCATAAAACAACCCAACAACTTTTGCCGCTGCCGGGGGAATAAAAAAGATTGTTAAATAATTAACAAAGACTTTGTTAATATATTATCAAACTTTTCTGGAAAAAGCAACATAAAAATTCAACAAATTTTGATTTAATATCACAGTCCATATTTTATGCAAAAAACACTCCAATTAGCCTGTTTTTAAGCGAAATAGATATGGAACCCTATCTGAAACTGTATTTTGTTTGGAGAATATATTATTTTCGAAGTGAATATTATTTAAAGGGAAGCAAAAACGAAGAAAGAAAGGAAAAGACTCTAATAACAAGGGGTCAAGAATAGCCTTGAATTTGGGCTATATGGGAAGAGGGATGTATTTGGAAGAAGCAAAATCCATGGAGATAAAGAACCATAAAATAGTAATAGATTGCCGAAAGAAAGTAAGCATATCCAGTGTTGAGGATATCGACAGCTTCAATGAAAACGAGGTAATATTTATGACTTCAGCAGGTGCGGTGACAGTCTGCGGGGAGGATTTACACATCACAAAGCTAAACTTGGAAGAGGGTGTGTTGATAATTGAAGGGATGATTCAATCACTGGATTATCGGGATCATGAGCTTGACAGGCAGGGCAAGGGGTTTTTCTCCCGTGTGTTCAATTAGTAAGGATAATATTTTAGGAAGGAATAGGAAGCAAGTAAAATGGAATCCACTTTAAACCAGCCATATATCTTTCTTGCCACTGTCTACGGCGGAATTGTTCTTGGTCTTCTCTACGACATATATAGAGGGATACGAATAGCCTTTAAGCGGAAAAAAGCTGTAACTATATTTTTTGATATTCTCTTCAGCCTTTCTGCTCTTGTTATAACCGTTGGAGTTCTTTATATCGTAAACAGCGGAGAATTCAGGTTTTACACTTTTGTGGGATTTGCACTTGGATTTGCTCTTTATATGGTCGGATTAAGTCCTTTGTTCGGATATCTGGCGAAAAAGGGCTTGGAGATTTTGAGAAAGAGGGAGAGGATAGAAAAATAATTTTTTTGCCAAAAATGAATAGGTATAGTATAATTGGGCTGTAGAAAATACGGCAAAACGCTATATAAAAGATAAGAGTTTTGCTGAATATGGGGGCAAAAGAAAATGAGTACAGCCAAACCGAGAAGAAAGAGAATACATTTCACCTTCTTCATAGTTCTTGCGATGTTGATATATGCGATCGTAATGATCCTAAACCAATCAAGAGTGATTCAAGAACAAAAGGAAAGAGAGGCGGATCTTCTGCGCCAAAAGGAAAACTTGGAGGCGGAGATTCACTCACTCGAAAACGAGCTTGAATATATCGGCTCGGACGAATATATCGAACAGATGGCAAGGGAAAGACTCGGATGGGTAAAAGAGGACGAAATAAAATTCGTAGAATCCGGAGAATAGAAAAAACCATGTATACATGGTTTTTTTTTGAGTTCAGGCTTTTTGACTAAAGTAAAATTTACTCGACAAATTTTCTTTCAATATATATAATTAGTATAGCTAACAATATGAATAATGAAAGAGGGATTTTGATATGAATCAATATTTATTGCTATTGATATGCGTTGTGGTGTCATACTTAATCGGATGCATCCTTTTTGCAATGATAATAACTAAGATTGCAACGGGCAAGGATATCCGAAAGATGGGAAACACAAATCCGGGGGCTTCCAACGTTATGCGAAACGTAGGGCCCGTAGCCGGGGTTCTCACTACGATATTGGATATCGCCAAAGCCCTAGTTCCGATTATAATCGCAAGGATTTTCTTTTTTAAAGGGGATACATTCTTCGATTGGATTTCGCTCTACCTTATCGGTATGGCGGCCATATTGGGACATTGCAGACCTTTTTGGAATGGGTTTAAAAAAGGCGGGGGCGGAATGGGCTCTGCTGTAGGTGTATGTGCGTTTTTTGTACCCTTTGAGTTTGCGATCGCATTGCTTATCGGCGTTTTTATCGCATTCACTTTCATGAAAAAAGCAGAATTCAAGTTTGGAAGATGGTCTGTGGCTTTTGCGGCATTGGTCAACCCATTTGTTGTGCTTCTCTTGGGCAAACTCGTCAATATACCGCTGTTCTGGCATTTTTCTATAGGAGGACACAACGACGGAGTAATCGTTGGTGCTTTCTTGCTGCTTGTTGAACTCTTCTTGTTGAACTCGTATGAGCTTTTCCACTGGCTAAAAAATCCAAAAGATAAAAAAAATCCTGAAAGGAAGAATGCGTAAAGATGATAATGACGATAGTTCAGATTATATTAATAGTAGGAATACCGCTCTTGTTGACTTGGGCAACCAAGAAAAACAAAGTATTGAGATTTATAGGTCCGATACTCTTGGCATATATTGCAGGTATTGTTCTTGCCAATATACCGGGAACGCCTTGGGACAGAGACCTTGCGATGACGATATCCGAGGTTGCGGTACCGATAGCTATACCGCTGGTTTTGATGTGTACAGATCTTGTAAAATGGTTTAAGCTTGCGAAGAGCACAGTAGTTTCTTTTGTGCTCGTTATCGTTGCAGCAACACTTTCCGCTTTGCTTTCCACTATGATATTCAGAGGCAGCGTCGAAGCACCTTGGAAGATTGCAGGGATGCTTTCGGGATGCTATACGGGCGGAACGCCTAATCTAGTAGGTATTGGTATGGCTCTTAAAGTTCCGAGCGAAACGCTGATTTTGGTTAACACGAGTGATATGTTGTGGGGAGGAATATACTTTATCCTCATAACCAGCGTTATGAAAAAAGTATACCGCAAGTTCCTGCCTCCATTCGTGAAATCTGATGTGAAACAAGAGAC
>Ga0180436_10005781_pt1 | contig 10863 bp, 7 predicted proteins | sample SS_ome_2_FD_132434 | JGI IMG/M metagenome (GOLD analysis project Ga0180436, IMG submission 132434) | Hypersaline lake sediment archaeal communities from the Salton Sea, California, USA - SS_3_S_2 metaG | ecosystem: Environmental > Aquatic > Non-marine Saline and Alkaline > Hypersaline > Sediment...
AACGACAACCACAGCGGCCTGATACGGGTGGACCCTTCGCAGGGCGAGTGGGATTATGACAATGCCAACGTGGTTATGATGCGTATCGATACCAGTCTCACGCTGGGTGATTTCACCGGCACCTATCTGGGCGGATACAGCGGTTTCGAAGTGAGTGAGTCGACCACAGAGCCCGTGCTCTATGATGTCGGGCGTTTCGCGCTGACATTTGACGGCAGTGGCTCCTGCTCGTTCAAAGAATACCTGGAGTCTGCAAGCCTGCTGACCAACGCGGCTGATCATCGTGGTTCGCAATTGCAGGATTCTAAGGAGATGTATGAAGCCGGCTATTGCGCCTACTCGATCGATCCGACCAGCAGCAATCGGAAGGTGCAGATTTTCATTGGTGACGATGCCGGTAGCGCTGAACTTGCCTTTACCACCGGGGTGCTGAGCGACAATGGCAACACCCTGATGTTTGAATCCCGTGAAACCGACAATCCGTCTGATCCTGGATACCTCTATCTCAATTTTGGTCTTGCAGCCAAATACGACGGGACTATTTCAGAAGAGGCAATCGGTACCTGGATCGGTCGGGAGGCCAACGAGCCGCGTGACTTGGGCGGCGACGGCAAGGCGGATATCGTGATTCGCAATACCTCGGGTCAGCTGTACCTTTACGAAATGGATGGCAACATCCGTAACGGCAGCAACATTGGTGCGTTGGATCCGGTATGGAGTGTGGTTGCTATTGCAGACCTGGGTGGCGACGGAAAAGGTGACCTGGTGCTGCGCAATACCAGTACCGGTCAGCTTTATCTTTGGGAGATGGACGGCAATGCCAAAACGCCGAGCAACATCGGTGGCCTGAGTCTTGATTGGGCCGTTGTTGGTGCGGAGGACTTCGGTGGTGACGGCAAGGCTGATCTCCTGTTGCGTCATACGACAACCGGCCAGCTCTACCTTTTCGAGATGGATGGCAATATCAAGACACCGAGTAATATCGGAGCATTGGACCCTATCTGGGATATTGTCGGTCTCGGCGATCTGGGCGGTGACGGCAAAGCCGATATCGTGATTCGCAACACCTCGACGGGACAGCTCTACCTCTACGAAATGGATGGCAACGTACGCACCGGAAGTAATATCGGTGCCTTGAGCACAGTCTGGAATGTTGAAGGGGTACGCGACTTCGGTGGTGACGGCAAGGCGGACATCCTGCTGCGTCACAGCACCACCGGTCAACTTTACCTGTTCGAGATGGACGGCAACGTCAAGACACCGAGCAATATTGGCGCCTTGGATCCGCTGTGGAATGTGGCTCAGGTGAGTGACTTTGGTGGTGATGGCAAAGCGGATATCCTGCTGCGTCACAGCACGACTGGCCAGCTTTACCTGTTCGAGATGGACGGTAACGTCAAGACGCCAAGTAATGTCGGTGCTTTGAATACGGTGTGGACTGTTCAATAAAGCAATTGCGTTAGTAAAAAACAGCGCCTTCGGGCGCTGTTTTTTTGTCTTGCGTGTGAGCGGATATTTGCGGAAATGGGCGTGAAGTCACGCCTTTATCTATGATTAGAAGTGTCAGAACCATTTGGGTGTAAAATCTTGATTGCTGGTATCCGGCAACCCAATGTGCGCTCCGCGGGCTCATGGATTAGTGATTTTGGGGCATTCTTCATCGATCTCCAAAACCGGCAAGCTCAGCGAGCGTCCACCACGCGATCGACATCACGGACTTTATGGCAGTTGAACAAGAGTAACCGGAGCAAGTAGGTTGACCAAAAAATCTAACTCTAACGCTACCAGTGATACCTCCGGCTCGGTAACGGCGATGGTATTGCCCGAACAGGAAAACAAGCCAAACATCCGTGGTCATATCGATATGAACACGGGTTCGCGCATCATCGGGTGGATAGCTGATGAGGCGCAGCCCACGGCAAGACTCACTGTTGAAGTGTCCATTGACGGACGCCCGGTTGCGCGAGTGCCCGCGGACCAGTTCAGGGCGGACGTGCTCAGAGAGGGCATAGGGGATGGTCGGTACGGGTTTCAGTTCCTGATTCTCGATGACTGGTTCGATGGTCAACCGCATGCCATCGATATCCGGGATGTGGCGACCGGCCATCGGTTGACGAAAGATCCTCTGAAATTTCAGGCGCACAGATGTGTTGATCGCAAGCTGAACCTGTCGGGCAGCACGCTGGCTGGTTCAGTCACTATTCCCGAGGCTGACGTTTCGTCCCTTGTGCTGCAGGTCTTTGAGGGCGGAGAGATTGTCGCCATAGGGACCGCCGAACGTCATGAAGCAGACCCGGCCCAGCTGCATTTCCGCATTCCGCTGCCGGGTGAGGTGTTTGATGGGCGCCCGCATATGTTCTCGGTTCGTGCCGACGATCCACTTCTTCTGATTGGCGAGGTCACGGTGGTCACGCCTTATATGCTGACCCCGGAAACGGCCCTGATCGACTATGCAAAAGAAGGCCTACGACCCGCCTTAAGCGCAGCAGCCGGCTTTCGCTACCAGTCCCTGGTGAGAACGCTGGAGGATCTGCTGCTGAGAGTGGAGTCGCATACTGCATCCTCAGAGGCGCTTGCCGCGACGGTCGAACAGTTGCTGAGCGCCCACTCGACCCTGGTGAAGGGTTTTAAGGTTGACGAAGAAGCATTCGACGAACTGGAGTTTCCGGTGGTCGAACAGCCCACAGTTTCGGTGATCATACCGGCGCACAACAAATTCGAGGTCACCTACCACTGCCTGGCATCCCTGTTGCTGGCGCCAAACCGTGCTTCATTCGAGGTGATCATCGTCGACGACGCTTCCTCTGACCGAACCGAGGACACCGCAACACTCGTTCGCAATATCGAGTATGTGCGTAACGAGGAACCGCAGGGCTTTGTGAAGGCCTGTAATGCAGGGGCTGCTCAGGCACGTGGCGATTACATCGTCCTGTTGAACAACGATACGGAAGTGACGGAGAGCTGGCTCGATGAGTTGATTTGGCCGTTCGAACATTTCGACAGCGTCGGCCTGACCGGCGCGAAACTGCTCTATCCCGACGGAACCTTGCAGGAAGCGGGTGGCATCGTCTGGGACAACGGGGACCCGTGGAATTACGGTCGAGGTGACAACCCGCATGATCCGCGCTACTGCTATACGCGTCAGGTCGACTATATTTCCGGGGCCTGCATTATGTTGCCAAAGGCGTTGTGGCAGGAATTGAACGGTCTGGATGAGAGTTTTGTTCCAGCCTACTTTGAAGATACCGACCTGGCGTTTCGGATCAGGGCGCGCGGTCTCAAGACCGTATATTGCCCGCTTGCCCAGGTAGTGCATTTTGAGGGCTTGAGTAGCGGCACCAGCACGGCTTCCGGTATGAAGCGCTACCAGGAGCTTAACCGGCCAAAGTTCAAGCAACGCTGGATCTCGGCCTGCCGTGGAAACGGCCGCATCGGTTCCGATCCCGACCTGCAAAAGGATCGTAACGTCGAAATGCGGGTGCTGATGCTCGATGCCGAGACCCCGATGCCCGACAAGAATGCCGGCAGCTATGCTGCGATCCAGGAAATACGGATGTTGCAGGCGCTGGGCTGCAAATGCACCTTTGCCCCCATGAATATGGCTTGGATGAGTCATTACACCGCTGAGCTTCAGCGCATGGGTGTCGAGTTGCTGCATTCGCCGTTTTACGGGTCGATCAGCGATGTGATTCAGCGTCGGGGAAGTGAGTTCGACGTGATCTATGTCACCCGCTACAACGTCGCGAAGGAGTACCTTGCGTTGATTCGCGAGTTTGCGCCCCAAGCCAAGCTGGTCCTGAACAATGCGGACCTTCATTTCCTTCGAGAACTTCGTGCGGCACGCCACGCCGATGATCCAGAGGCGGTGGAAACCGCCAATGCCACGCGTGAAGCAGAACTTGAAGTCATGCGCGATGTCGACCTCGTGTTGAGCTACACGGATGTGGAGAGAGCCGTGATTCTGTCGCACAATCCCTTGGGGCCACCCGTCGCCAAAGGTCCCTGGGTGGCTGAAGTTGCGCAGAATGTCCCGGCTTGGGACCGAAGGGCCGATATTGCCTTCTTTGGAGGCTTCAACCATCACCCCAACGCCGAGGCGGTGCAGTGGTTTTTATTGCATGTCTTACCACTGATACGCGAAGCGCTGCCAGACGCAATATTCCGGATTTACGGCAGCAATGTTCCAGACAACCTGAAAAAGCTTGCTCGAACAGACGAGCAAGTCAGTGTGGAAGGCTGGGTTCCCTCCGTTGACGCCGTGTATGACAGTTGCCGCGTGTTCGTGGCGCCGCTGCAGAGCGGGGCGGGTATCAAGGGCAAGGTGATCGGTGCACTGGCCCACGGCGTGCCCAGCGTGCTTTCGCCTATCGCCGTAGAGGGCACACCGATAGGCGAGGGCATGCATGCAGAAGTTGCCAGCTCTCCCAAGGATTGGGCCGCTGCGATCCTGCGCCTTTACGAGAATGAAGCGACATGGACAGACATGTCCGGCCAGGCGCTCTCTTTTGCGCGTAATCACTACGGCTTCAAGAAAGGGGTCTCCCGACTACAGGCGGCACTTGAGAAGGCTGACGTGTTCACCTCTACTGACAACCTCACGCTGCAATGTCATTGAGCCCGGTTATGGGAAGGGCCAAACGCAATGTGCTTTTGCATTACCACTTGTTCAAGAATGCCGGGACATCCGTCGACGAGCTGCTGAAGGCCAACTTTCCCGGGGGGTGGGTAACCCGCGAGTTTGATGGACAACCATCCGTTGTTGGACCACAGGTAGCCTCCTGGATTCAGGAGGAAGCAGAGGCCATTGCTTTTTCTTCTCATACCGCGCTGTTTCCGCCGCCACAGATCGATGGCGTCCGGGTCATTCCGATTATTTTCGTCAGGCATCCAATAGATCGCATCGCTTCCGCGTACGCTTTTGAGCGCACCCAGGAGAGCAACAGTCTGGGTTCGATCATTGCGCATCACACGACCTTGCAAGGGTATATTGCGATCCGGCTCGCGCTCCCGAATGATCGTCAGTGTCGGGACTTTCATGTCGCCCGCCTCGCGCAGATGTATCCTGCCTCCGAAGGGGGTGAGTTGCAGCGCGCCATGCGGGCGCTTGGGAATCTGCCGTTCGTCGGGCTCGTTGAAGAATTTGATGCATCGATGGCGCGCCTGAAAGAATGTCTTGCACCCGTGTTCCCGGAGTTCAAGGTGCTGCAAGTGGAAAAGAATGTAACGCGGGACCGGTTGCTTTCCTTGACCGATCGACTGCACGCCGTCGAACGGGAGATTGGCGAAGCGTTCTATCAGGAACTGCGAAAGGTCAATGCCGCGGATCTGGCATTGTTCGAGACGGTCAAAAGCCACTATGAGACTTGCTAGGCAGGTGTTGAAGACCTTGATCAGCCCCCGCCCCAACGCTGAAACACCCTTATGACCAAAACCACAGATCCCGAAGGCCTTGTCCGAAACCTCTATCGAGGAATACTGCACCGTGAGCCTTCTGACAGCGATGCCGCTCATTGGGTGGGCCGATTGGCCACAGGCCTGGACGTCAATGAAATGGCCGAATTGTTTATGCAATCCGCCGAATTCGCTGCTTTGCGTAAAAAGGTGCAGGGCTTGTTCGTGCCGCCCGGCCACTTCTACAGCCCGATAGTGGATGTTGATAACGTACGGGATGCTTTGCCTGCTCTCAGGTCGGCAACTGATCTGCCGGCCATTGAGGTCAGCAAAGACAGGATGCTGGAGCAGTGGAAAGCATTCCAGCCTTTCCTGAGAGAGATCCCTTTCCCGGAGGAGCCCACTCCAGGGTACCGCTATCATTTCGGCAACCCGGCATTTTCCTATGGAGATGGCAGCATCCTGTACGCCATGTTACGGACCTACCGGCCGAAGCGCCTGGTAGAAGTGGGCTCGGGTTACTCGTCAGCCTGTGCGATGGATACCATAGAGCGATTTCTCGACGACGATGTCGCGGTCACCTTTGTCGAACCCTACCCGGAGTTGTTGCTGCGCTTACTGGGGGAACATGTCTCAATAACCCATCGAGTTGTTGCAGAACCAGTGCAGAAAGCCGACTCGGCAATCTTCGAGCAGCTGGGCTCCGGCGACTTTTTGTTCATCGACTCCACACACTTGATGAAGACTGGCAGCGACGTCTGTCATGAGCTTTTCAATATCCTGCCGGCGCTCAAGCCAGGGGTGTTCATTCACTTCCACGACATCTTTTGGCCATTCGAGTACGGTCCGAACTGGGTGATCAAGGAAAACCGCTCGTGGAATGAGATCTACGGCCTGCGCGCTTTTCTCATGTACAACAAATCGTTTGAGATCGTGTTTTTCAATGATTACTTCGTCAGGAACTTTCGGAGCATCCTCGAGCAGGAGTACCCGGTGTTCTTGAAAAACAGTGGCGGCAGTATCTGGCTGCGCAAATTGGCATAGTTGTCCTCCCGCCAAGTAAGCCCTGTCTCGATACCATTGGCGCCAAGACCAAACTGAACAGGGCTCTCCCCCAGCTCAGGTGAACAACAACGCGCTTTCGCCGAATAGTTCGCGATACAGTGCAATGTCATCCGCATACACCTCTCTAACCAGGCTTACCAGCCGGTCGTTGTACAGGGACTCAGGTGTTGGACAAAATCCCTGGCGCTTCAGGTCATAGATATCCAAGGGTTTGGCAGATGAAAAACTCTCGTTCGTAACGGGTTTCAGATGATCAGTGCCGTGTTTCGTCAGGGGTCTAGCGTCGATCACGGGCAGACCGATTTTTTGCCTTAGCGTCGCGACTGCGACCGGGAAGTCCTCCACGCTGAAATAGTCGTCGTAGTGCCGGTAGACGAGGAAGTCGACCTGTGGCCGCCAGTGGATGTTGCCATTCTTGATGTACGGTTTGCGCAGTTCGCCAACGAAAGCGTCGAAAGAGAGATCATCCATTTCAATCTCTCTACGGCATAAGTCGGCAAAGACCCATGCCACTGGATCCTTTCCGACAATCTTGTCGAGGTACACGCTCGCAAGGCGCCGGAAGGGACAGCGCAGCACTGTGAAGGTGTATGCGGCGTTGGCCAGGGCCGCGAGGTCTGCCCTGAAGGTATCGTTATTGTTGTGGATCCAGTTGAAGTCCGCTGGACTGGCCAGACAGCCATTGGCCAGCGCGACAGAGAGTCTCAAAGTAGAGCAGGCATTTTTGGGAATGAAGCTATAGATGGCGTTGGCCTGAAAGATACGCAACGCGTGCCTCTGCGCGAACTGGTGCCTCGCGTTTTGTTGCAGGTTGTTGTGGGTCGTATTCGAATATTGGAACACGCGGGGTTCGATCATCGCCGTCATGTGAAGCATTCCTTGGGAAAGACGGATTTGTGTTCGGAAACCAAAGAGTTTCGCAAAAAACCAACGCTTTCGTGTAAGCGATGTACTCAACTTCGGAACGGCGGCCCTCACAACGCGATCTTCGCTGTCTGCCTTTACGAGTGGGCTCAAAAGCTTGTTGCGCTTCCAATAATAGGTCCTATGCGGTTTGCACGTTGCGCGAAACCAGGCTTTATGCGCGGCGTTGGAGCGTTAGCGAGAAGCCTGGGGTGTTGACGCTCTGCCTCAAAACCACATGCTCTCCCGTGATGCGTTTTACGGGGGGAAGACTGTGCCCAAAAACCTCCCAATCGCTGCTACGTCGGCATCCGAGAGACCCAAGCACCCAGTATGCTTGCTGGGGTTGAGGGCAACCAGCTGGGTACAGGTGGTCAGCGGGGCATAACCTGAGAGGTCCGGCGCGTTACCCTCTGTGTAGGCCGTCGAAACGCTCACCGTCACGGTCGCACTATCGCTGGTCACGCCATCGGTTGCGGTGTAACTGAAACTATCCACGCCCGTGAGTCCAGCCACGCCATGACAGGACTCGCATCGGGTTTCGAACCTGTCCATGCCTAATGGCTCTGTGGCAAGGCTTGCATGGCGGTAGGTGATTGTATTGTTGGCCTCCAGCGTAGCGGTTCCGTTGCTGGGTGTCGTTACTGAACCGGGGACTATTGTCAGAGATCCATCTGCTGGAAGGTCATTGGCGAGCACCAGGATATTCTTGGACAAATCCGAACGAGTGGCGGAGAGGTCGTTGGCCGCATCCACGGGTTCCGGTGCTTCGGTTTCCGGCTGAACAATCCAATCCAGCGCCAAACCGCCAACGTTGCTGCCCGTCGCAACATTGCCGTCCATCTCGTACAGGTACAGTTGGCCTGTCAGGGTGTTGCGGATCAGGATGTCTGCCTTGTCGTCGTCGCCGAAGTCGCTGAGCTGCACGACCTCCCAGTCGAGGGGGAGTGCGCCAATGTTGCTGCCGGTGCGGACATTGCCGTCCATTTCGTACAGATACAATTGGCCTGTCGAGGTGTTGCGAATCAGAATATCAGCCTTGCCATCGCCGCCGAAGTCACGCACGCCAGCCACATCCCAGTCGGTACTCAAGCCGCCGATATTGCTTCCGGTGCGCACGTTGCCAGCCATTTCGTACAGGTACAGCTGGCCTGTCAGGGTGTTGCGAATCACAATGTCGTCTTTGCCATCGCCGCCCAGATCACCAATGCCCACAACAATCCAATCTGTGGCCAGTGCCCCGATGTTGCTGCCCGTGCGCAGATTGCCATCCATTTCGTAGAGATAGAGCTGTCCGGTGAGCGAATTGCGGATGACGATATCGGCCTTGTCATCACCACCCAGGTCACCCAGGCCCACCACGACCCAGTCAGTGCTCAGGCCGCCAATGTTACTGCCAGTCCGCAGGTTTCCGTCCATTTCGAACAGGTAGAGCTGTCCGGTCGACGTGTGGCGAATGACGATGTCGGCTTTGCCGTCACCACCCAGGTCAGCAATGCCAACGACTTTCCAATCGGTACTCAGGCCGCCGATATTGCTTCCGGTGCGCACGTTGCCGTCCATCTCGTACAGGTAAAGCTGTCCCGTGCTCTGGTTGCGGATGAGTACGTCCGCCTTGCCGTCACCGCCGAAGTCGCGTGGTTCCGGGAAAAGAGCGGCGTCGCCGAGCTCAGAGAACTCGGCCTGGGGAGTGCTTGGTGCTGCCAACATTACCGCAGCAAGGAGAGCGCTGCTCAAGACACCGGTAAACGTGATCGAATCTGATGCTTTCGTCGTTGGCATGATGGCGTACCTGTATGAAGTATTTTTCTAATATTGGCGTTTGTGATACCCGCCGCTGACGGTATTAGGAAAACGATGTTGCAGCGATCAAAAAAGCGCTTACCAAAGGTGCACATAGACACCTATCTAGTATTAAAGATACGCCCTGAAAAGTTCTTCGGGGGTGGGGGAGCTGACACAAATCAATGAAACTACATCGTGCGGCCAAGCCCACTTTTTGTCGTTGATTTCCTGTTTGATTAAATTCAGAAAAACCAAGCTTTTCGCCAGCTGCTGAAGTTGCTCTGGCGCTGTCCGGAGCCGCATTGAAGGGGGGTAAGCTGAAAAAAAAGGTCGAGAGCGCCGACGGCCAGGCTTCGAAGTGAACCGCAAAAACGGCGTCAAACCCTGGCGCCAGTCAATCTGTTGCAGCTGGGTTTTGCGGCAGTTCTTGTGAATTCGCCTTAATCCGATCCAGATCAAATTCTGTGTGTTGAACTCCAGTATGCTGTGCACGCTAAAAACAGCATCATGAATAAGACTTATGGATCTTGCTCCCACAGGCTTGGACCGTGTGCTTTCCGGAATGCCGTTGTTCAGCGGTCTTGAGCCACAGTGTCTCACCAGTCTTGCCAAACATTGCCGCATGCGCAGCTTCGAACGTGGCGAGACCATCTTCCGTAAAGGTGACGAGGCAGACGGTTTTTACTACGTGTTCGATGGCAAGGTGAAGCTGTTTTTTGTATCGGAGAAGGGCACTGAGAAAATCATCGAGGTGCTGAAGCCGGGCATGACCTTCGGCGAGGCCGTCGTCTTCATCAACCAACCTTATCCCGTGTATGCGGAAGCCATGATGGCTAGCCACCTGCTGTTCGTGCAGCGAGATGGTCTGTTCGAGGCGATGCGCAATCATGAAGATATGGCGCTGCGACTTTTGTCGGGACTCAGTAAGCGCCTGCATGGCCTGATCGGCAATATGGAAGCGGTGTGCGTCTTGTCATCCCGCGAGCGGGTGATCGGTTACCTGCTCAGCGAATTGGATCACGAATGTGACCGCGTGATCGAGTTGCCGGCAACCAAGGCCGTCGTTGCCTCGACCTTGAACCTCACCCCGGAAACCTTCTCGCGTATCGTGCATGGTCTGGAAAACGAAGAGATCATCAAGATCGAAGGTCGGCGGATCGAGGTCCTCGACCGGGTGCGCCTGCGTGAATGTGCGGTCTGTTGAGAAGCTAACTTAAGGCCGCAACGGCCTTGCCAATTCGGGATCACCTCGAGTTCCTGACCTACAATCAGGACCAAGCTGGCTCAGTCAGCTTTTCTTTGTGCGATTTCTTTGTTGTACCTGGCCAGCTTGTCTTTGCCGTCTTGTCTGAGTTGCGGTGACATCTTCCGACTGAGTTCGTACAAAGAATCACCAGCCAACGCGTAATTCTGTTCCCGGGCGAGGCTGAACCAGGCCCAGGCAGTCGCGTAGTCCTGGTCTACCCCTTGTCCCTGGCGATGCATTTCCGCCACCATGAACTGGGCTGGTGCGTGACCGTTTCGCGCATCGTGAAGCCAGATGGCATAGGCTTTTTGATAGTCCTGTGGCCAGCCCTCTTCCGCGCCGAATATGGAGCCACCGTAATAGAATTTCATGGCCAACTGGTTTCTGGCCGGGAGGTAACCGGCCTCAGCCGCGCGGTTCCACCAGTTAAATGTCTCCGCGCTATTGCCCTGGCGCTCGTAGAGTTCACCGAG
>Ga0180436_10005782_pt1 | contig 10862 bp, 9 predicted proteins | sample SS_ome_2_FD_132434 | JGI IMG/M metagenome (GOLD analysis project Ga0180436, IMG submission 132434) | Hypersaline lake sediment archaeal communities from the Salton Sea, California, USA - SS_3_S_2 metaG | ecosystem: Environmental > Aquatic > Non-marine Saline and Alkaline > Hypersaline > Sediment...
CACCGCGGTGTCGACTCCGGTCGCTATGGTCATCACGACTTTCGTGGTCGCCGTGCCGGTGGTCATCGGCGGCATGAAGGCTGACGTGAGCACCGACGTGGTGCAGTTTGTTCTGATGGGCCTTATGCTGGCATTGCTGCTGCCCGTTGTGGTCGGCGGACTCCCCGCCGAGCTTCCTTCGGGGTATGGGGATCCCTTCTGGGCCCTGAGCCCTCAAGAGATGGGGGTCTTCCTCGTCTCGCTCTTCTTCTTGCCTATCACGTCAGCGCCCCTTTACCAGAGATTCTTCGCTGCGGAATCCGAGGTCGCCGCCCGGCGGTCGCTCCTGCTGTCCATTGGCATCTGGGTCCTCATCGACGCCGTGGTGCTCCTGGCGGGATTTGCAGCCGTGAACGTCTTACCTGGCCTCGAGGACCCTGACCTGGCGCTGGTCATGCTGGGTGCCAGGCTGCCGGCTGTTCTCCGCCTTCTGTTCATTGTGGGGGGGCTGGCGGCTATTCTGAGCACTGTCAACTCCTTCCTCCAGTCAGGAGCTTCGAGTCTCGCGTACGATGTGATTCAACATCTGCGGCCGTCACTGCGAGAGAGGAATCTCCTGGCTATGTCGCGTCTCTTCGTAGTGCTCCTGAGCTTGAGCAGCCTGGGACTGGCACTCTGGTTTCGCGAGATTGTTCCTGCTCTTCTCTTCACGCTCAGTATGTGGACCGCCGGCATGGTTGTGCCCACCCTGGCGGCGCTCACGAAGAGGCATCTGAGCCGCATAGCAGCTTTGTCCAGTCTGTGGACTGGGGTCGTCTCTTCTGTGATATGGAAGATCTGGCATCCGATGCCTGTCGATCCGCTCTTCGTGGGCCTGGCCTGTTCGCTGATGGCTGCGCTCATCGTGGATTCGATAGCCCCTGAGCCTGTGCAAAGATGATCGATTGGGACAGAGTGCATATGAAAAAGTATGCCGAGCGGCTACCCAAGGACCGTGACTTCCTGCGCACGCGGGAGGGCATGTTCTTCTGTGTCACAGGCTACCTCCATCCACCCGATCGTTACACGGCCTATCTCAAGTACTCGCCCGCGTCCGAGGGGAAGTGGGAGGACGATGTGACGGCCTACCGGCGCGAGCTGCCGTACTATCACGTTCGGAACGTGGCCAAGACCATCCGCTTCCTGGAGGGGCACTACCCGGCCTACGTGCATGACTGCCCAGTCCAAGACCTTAGGTTCTCCATGGTGCCGGAGGAGCGTGTGGTCAGGTACTACGCCCCGGAGATGCGGATGCAGCAGATACTCGAAGCGCCGCAGGATCCGCTCGAGGAAGAGGTGCGGGCCCTGGCGAGAGATGTGATGCGTGTCGCAGACATAGATCGAGCCAAGCTTGGAATCACGGGCTCGGTTCTCATTGGCCTTCACAACCCCCGGTTTTCGGACATCGACCTGACAGTCTACGGCCTGACCAATGCTCAACGGCTACGTACGGCCTTGCGAGAACGAGCGATTCGATCTGCTCGCCCCTTGGATGACGCCTACGTTGCCAAATGGACGAAGGGCATCGCCAGGCGGTTTCCCCTGACCGTGGAACAGGCTGAGCACATTGCGGCCCGGCGCTGGAACTACGGCACCTATGAGGGCAGGTACTTCTCCGTTCACCCCATAAGATTGGACGACGAAATCACCGAGCAGTATGGTGATCACGTCTACCACGGGGAGGGCTCCGCGCTGGTTCGCGCAACACTTGAGGACGTTGGCGAGGCGCTCTACATGCCGGCGATCTACCGCGTGGGGGATGTGCACGTGCTCGATGGTGAGTCTGCGGCTGCCGCGGTGCAAGAGATTGTCTCCTACGAGGGATTGTACCGAGACATCGCTGACGTGGGGACCGTCGTCGAGGCGAAGGGGAAGCTGGAGAGCGTCGACGGTCAGCCACGACGCCTCGTGATCGGCTCGACGGAGCTAGCCGGGCGAGGATACATCGTGCCGGTGCGAAGCGGATGAATCAGAGACGCGACATCAGCGGACCGCGGTTGGGCCTCAATATGCACCCAAAATGGGTTGAGGGAGGGTCTCCCGAGACGTTCCTCTTTCCGCTTCGCGAGGTCGGCTTGCGGGTTCTCGAGTTCCCCATGGACCTCTTGGTCTCCAACCGGGAGGAGATGGACCGCCTAATCAGCGCCTGCCGCCGGCTACAGTTTGCCGTCAGCTTCCACGCGCCCTACGGCGGACGCTACAACGTGGCGCGTTTCTTGGGCCCCGAACGAGAGGACATCCAACGGCTTCTTGAGCCAGTGATAGGCTATGCAGCAGCAATCGCGTGCGAGGACGGACCCACAACCCTCGTCGTCCACGGTGCCAAGGCACGAGGCGGCCGGAGAGCGATGAAGAAGGCGACCCGGCGTTTCATCGACTGGCTGGGGGAACGATGGCCTGGAATCAGCCCTACCCTGGAGCTCCGAGTACTGGAGCCGGGCGTGGTTAAGATTGGGGATCGAAAGGCCGAGTTGCTCGATGTCGTCGCCCATTGTCGTAACCCCCGGGTAGGCATCTGCTGGGATCTGGGCCACGACGCCCTCAACGGATCCCTCGTTGCCCCACCGCGCTTCGTGGAGCGGGTTACGCACGTTCACGTCCATGACTTGTCGCCGACGGGGGAGGATCACTATCCGCTACTCTTTGGCAACGCTCCCTATCATAATCGCCTTGCGCAGCTCTACAGAGCTGGCTACTCGGGTGATCTGATATTGGAAGTAGATGGATACTCGATCGTCCGACTTGCCCGGGAACGGTCTATCTCGCACATGACGATTCTTCGCGAGAGCCTGCTGCGCCTCGCCGCATCGCTTTCAGTCCGATCCTAACCGCACCAAGATCATCCAACCTTTGCTTGTGCGTCCGGTTTAGTTGATGTATAATTCAAGCAAACGTTTGCGCAATCGATTGCAGCTAAGAAACCATGGTAACCCAGGAAGACGTAGCAAAGTGTGCAGGAGTCTCGACGACAACCGTCTCGCACGTGATCAACGAGACCCGGTTTGTCAGCCGAGAACTCCGTCAGCGAGTCTACCAGGCGATGGAGGAGCTGGACTATCGGCCCAACGCCATCGCCAGGAGCCTCCGTCGGAGAGAGAGCGGGCAGATCGGCGTTATCGTGCCGGACATAGCTTACCCATTTCTGGCCGAGGTGGCGCGTGGGATTGAAGACGCAGGATTCAGGTTGGGTTATAACGTCGTCTTCTGTTCCTCCCACCAGGACTGCGACAAGGAGCTTGCTTGCCTCGATCTGGCGAGGACCAGGCAGGTCGACGGTATCGTCGTCTTGGGTGCCGGCCCCGACTCGGAGCACATTGGGGAGCTGATCGAGCGAGGGACCCCGGCGGTGAGCTGCAATCGGCGGTTCCCGGACGTACCTATCGACACCGTGATCGCCGACAACGAGAGGGCTGGCTTTCAGGCAACCAGACAGTTGCTCAGTCAAGGACATCGTCGAGTGGCCTGTATCGCTGGTCCGGAAGAGGTAACCATAAGCGTCCCGCGGCTGGAGGGATACCGGCAGGCCATGGAAGAACTGGGCGTTTCCGTTCCCGACAGACTGATCGTGCGCGACGACTTCGGCAATCGCGGAGGCTTCGAGGCAATGAACAGGCTGCTTGATCTGTCGGAGCCACCCTCCGCTGTGTTTGCGTGTAACGACTTGATGGCGATGGGGGCCATATGCGCGGCGAGCAAGCGGAGATTGAACGTGCCGCAAGATGTCGCGATCATCGGTTGCGACGACATTGCTATGGCTGCTTTCACGAATCCCAGCCTGACGACCGTAGCCCTGCCGAAGCACGAGCTAGGCACACTTGCGGTCGAGCTGCTGGTCGAGCGGATCAAGGACGGAGACCGCCCGGTGGACGAGCACGTCTTGCCGGTGCGACTGGTGATGCGCGACTCGTGCTGACCCGCACTTGTTCGACGCTCCCTGTCGGATGGCATGGTGACGAGACCTTGGAGCCCAGGAAGATGATCGATCCCATCGTGAAGGTGTCCGGCCTCACCTACTACTACCAGGGCCAGGAACAACCCGTCCTCCGCGATGTCGATTTGGAGGTCTACCCGGGCGAGTTCCTTCTCCTTATCGGGCCGAGTGGTTGTGGTAAGAGCACCCTTGCCCTCTCTCTGAACGGCATCATCCCGTTGGTCTTAGGTGGCCGAATCAAAGGACGGGTGACCATAGATGGGATCGACACACGCGGCAGCAGCGTCCACGAGCTCTCCTCAAGGGTTGGAATCGTCTTTCAGGACCCGGAGTCCCAGCTGTGCAACCTCTATGTCGAGGAAGAGGTCGGCTTCGGGCCCAGTAATCTCTTGCTTGAGCCAGCGGAGGTGGAGCGCCGGGTGAACCAGGCCCTCAGCGATGTGGGGCAGTGGGAGCTTCGACGCAAGCTCATCTACGAGCTCTCTGGAGGGCAGAAGCAGCGGGTTGCTATCGCCTCGGTCCTGGCGATGGAGCCCGACGTGCTCGTGCTTGACGAGCCCAGCGCCAACCTCGACCCGATGGCGGCAGCGAACACGTTCGACCTCATCGAGACGATCAATCGGGAGACGGGAACGACGGTCATCCTGATTGAGCACAATGTCGATCGGGTGATGGGGCGTGCGGACCGGCTGGTCGTGATGGAGGATGGCCGGATCGTCGGCGATGCGCAGCCCCGCAGCTTCATGCGGGACAGGGGCCGATTCGTGATGGACATCCTGGGGCTTCGGATTCCACAGGCCTGTGAGGTTGGGCTCAGGATGGAGGAGAAAGGTCTCCGATTCGATCCGTTCCCACTGGACGGCCCCGAGGCCGCCCAGGCCCTGGGTTCCCGGAGCGAGCGGATCCGAGTGCGGAGGGCGGGGTCCTCGCTCCCCCGGCCCGCTCAGCGCCAAGAACCGGTCGTCGAGGTCCACGATCTTGGTTTCACCTACCCGAATGGTACAGAGGCCTTGAAGGACGTGTCGCTTCGCATCGACCGGGGCGATGTTGTAGCCATCCTGGGTGAGAACGGTTCGGGGAAGACCACGCTCTCATCCCTTCTGGTGGGCCTCAATAAGCCGACGTCGGGGGGAGGCCAGGTATGCGGCCTCGATCTGGCCCAGGCGTCGGTGCGACAGCTGTCCAGCAGAATTGGCTATGTCTTCCAGTACCCTGAGCATCAGTTCGTGGAGGACACGGTTTGGGACGAGGTTGCCTTCGGACTTCGAGCCCAGAAGTGGCCGTCCGAGGAGATTGCTGAACGGGTTACCGAGACTCTCCGAATCATGGGCCTGGAAGGTGTGGCCGACAAGCATCCCCTCGCTCTCAGTATGGGTGAGAAGCGTCGGCTGAGCGTCGCGACTATGCTCATACTGGACACGGAGGTTCTCATACTCGACGAACCGACCACGGGACAGGACCGGGACAGCATGGACAACATTATGCACGTGATGATGGATGCTAATCGTAAGGGCACCACCATCGTGTTGATCACCCACGACATGGATCTGGTCGCCCGCTACTGCGACAAAGTAGCCGTGATGGATGAGGGAGAGCTGATCTTCCACGGCCCGGCCATCGAACTCTGTCGTGACCCATCGATCATCAGATTGGGCAGCCTCGTCTTGCCCGAGGTGTATGAACTGGCTCAGAGACTCCGGCGCAGCACGGGCATTCCGGTCGGGGAATTCCTTACCGTCGAGGCCTTTGTGGGAGCTATGGAGGTGCGCTGATGGCTCGTTTCGGCTACGTTGAGGGGACGTCTTTCTTTCATCGGATGGATCCGACGTGGAAATTGTTGTGGAACCTCGTCGTCGTCGGCATGGTGATCCTCAGTTTCGACCTGGTGTATGCCCTGGGCCTCTTCCTCTATGTCTTGGCCCTGACGCTGGCAGTCGCACAGATTCCGCTGCGCCGATACGCACGCTCCATCACAGTCTTCCTCGGCATGGGGCTCTTCGTGGCGCTATGGAAATCGCTCTACTCCGCATGGGCAGGCTACGAGGCTGTCCACGTCTGGTACTCGTGGGGGCCCATCAACGTGACACGAGAGGGCGTCTATGACGGCGCAGCTACGCTGGCGCGCGTCATCGCTATTGCCAGCGTCTCTCTCCTCTTCACCCTCACAACCGACCCATCTCGACTCGTCGACAGTCTTATCCAGGTCGCCGGTCTCCCGTACAGGATCGGCTACGTCGCTTATGCTGCGCTTCGATTCATCCCCTTGTATGACAGCGAGGTAAGGACGATCAAGCAGGCCCATCAGATCCGCGGTGTCGGCGAGGAAGGAAGAGGGGTGGTGACGAAGCTGAAGTTGTATCGGAGTTTGCTCGTTCCCCTCTTGGTCAGCGGCATCCGGCGCGCCCAGGCTACGTCCATTGCTATGGACAGCCGAGCCTTTGGTGCCTATGGTCGAAGGACCGTTGTGCGGAAGGCCGAGGTATCCCACGACGCGAAGGCCTTTGTTCTCGCCCACGTGCCTGCGGCAGCGGCCGCCTTCTACTATTTCGTGATGCTCGGCAACGGTGTGCAAATCGTCCGGTAGGGACGGATGCAGAACAACAGGCCTGGGCGTGGCCGCGGCGGCCTGGAACGGCCGACAGTCGGTGAGCGCCCAACTCCCGGGTGGGCGAGATCGGCCCGGTCTCGCCTCACAGGCGACAACAAGCATTCGAAAGGAGCTGCAGCATGCGTGAGACAAGGACGGACGCGGAAGGATCCACCGAGAAAGGGACTGCCAAGCGCTACCTCTCGACGATGGACCTGTTGACGATGGCGGCGGTCAGCGTCGTGGGGGCGCTCTTCAGTGCCCACGTCTGGGCCGCCCTGATGAACCTGACGACCCCCCTCTTTGCCTTTCTGGGCCCGGTGGGCTGGATCGGTGCCTCGGGCGTATACTTGATCTGGCCTGTCATCGTGGGCTTGCTGATCGCCAAGCCGGGGGCCGTCACACTCTATACCCTGGTGCAGGGCTTCGTCGAGATGCTCTTTGGAAACGCCTTCGGCGCCCTGGCCATTGTCTATGCCGGGGCTGAGGGCGTGGGTGTCGACCTCGGCATGGGGCTCTTCGGATGGAAACCCAAGCTGCCCGGTGTCCTCCTGGGCGCAGGCATTGGCTGTGTCATCGTTGACGAGATCTACATCTTCCTCTTCGGGCTCCAAAGCACCCAGACAATCATCGTCGGTGGGATCACGGCTTTCCTCAGCGGGGTCCTCCTGGGTGGTTTGCCGGGATGGTTGATCACTCAGGCGCTTCGGCGGACCGGTGCGGTCTCCAGGTTCGGGTCGGAGGCCTACGAGACACTGGATTGACCGGCGCGCGGGATCCGGGTCACCAACTGGGGTGATGGTTCAGCGTCTGTTTCCGGTGCATGGGCGAGCTGTGGGCCGCCGATGACACCCGCTGCACGTGAGTCTGTTTCGAATGGACGTGTGGCGGTCATTGGCGAAGCTGCGGTGGACCTGGTGGCCCGGGTGGACGCACTGCCCCGAAGCGGAGGGTTTGCCCTGGCGAGGTCCTGCGGCAGGTTTGCGGGCGGCAGCGCCGGGAACGTGGCAGCCGCGCTCTCACGCCTGGGCCACCAGGTCCGTTTCTTCGGCCAGGTAGGGGACGACGAAGATGGGCGATTCTTGTCACGCGCCTTCAAGCGCGACGGCGTCGACACCGACCAGTTCCTCCGCGTGACCGGCTACGAGACCCCACGCTGCCTCGTGATGGTCGACGACGGGGGACAGCGGATGATTCTGGGGTTTCCGCGCACCACAGCCGGGCTCCAGCCGGAGGCCTTCCACCTGGACGCTATTGCCAGGGCCGCATGTGCTTTCATCGGCCCCACGCATACCGGCCTGGCCCGGCGGGTAGCCCTGGCGGCGAACCTCGGAAGTGCTGCGATTTTCTACGCTCCGGGCGGGCTCTGTCATTGTCTGGATCTCTCGGAGCTTGAGCCAGTGCTGCGCCGGACGGATACTCTCTTCTTGAATGAGGAAGAGGCCTCAGCTCTGACAGGATCTCCAGACCTCGAAGCGGGCATCGCATGCCTCCTTGACATAGGCGCTGCGATGGTGGTCACGACGTTGGGGCGCGAGGGAGCGCTGGTGGCGCGTGGAAAGGAGCGTCATCGGGTCCCGGCGATGCCGGCGCCGAAGGTGCGGGACACAACGGGTGCCGGAGACGCCTTTGCTGCTGGCTTCGTCTCCGGGCGGCTGCGCGGTCTGGACCCGGAAGATTGTGCGCGAGTGGGTGGAGCCGTGGCTGCGCTCACGATCCGACGCCCGGGCGCGCGCGTCGGACTACCGACGTGGGCTGAGGTTGAAGTCCTTGCCGGACCCTAGCTCACTGATGGGTCACGGTGCTCCTGGCCGGGGCAGGGCTCCAGGGGTACAGTTCTGAAGCAGTGCGGGGCGCGGGACCTCGGTTTCAACAGGGACGGAGGCTCCGGGTGGCTGTTCTGGTTCTCCCCAAGACCCCGGGAGACCGGGTGGCAGGCGCCATAGTACAGCAGTGCGGACGAGGAGGGTTGGGGAGGGCGCTTCGCCAAGTGCAGCCGGTGGAGCCCCCCGAGCAGCTAGTTTCTGATCCGCTCGAAGAGCATCCTGGTGCGCTCGGTTGGCTCTATTCCAAAGGATTGGCGGAGTGTGCGGCGGCAGGTCTCATACTGGCGCATGGCAGCTCCCCGTTGACCGGTCCGCATCAAGAGACGTATGAGCTTTCGATGGGTCCTCTCGTCCCACGGCTCCAGCTCGATCTGTCTTCGGGCCCATCTGATGGCTTGATCAAACTCCCGACGCTCCTCGTGCGCGGCGACGAGGTTCTGAAGCGCCCTGCCCATGCGGTGGCACAGGTTCTCGCGTCTCAGAAGAGACCATTCTTCGAATCGCGGACTACCGCTCACAGAGAATCCCTCCAGGAAAGGCCCCTGCCACAAATCGACGGCAGAGCAGAGCCGTCGACAGTGCTCATCCCTATTCTCCGCGCCATTATCCGGATGAGGGTGAGCCAAATCCTCCGTTAGACGCTTGAAGTGGGCGACGTCGAGGTAGTAGTCACTCTGGGGGTTCAGCTGGATGGATGAACGGTTGATGAGCAGGAAGCCAGGGACAGCCTCACGGTCCGCAATTACGTTCCGGAGATCATACAACGCGTAGCGGAGATTGGCGAGGGCGTCGGAGTTTGTGCGCTCCGGCCAGAGCATGCCAGCCAAGACGTCACGAGGATGCGGCCGTCCGCCCTCAACCGCTAGGAAGGCAAGTAAGGCACGGACCTTGCTGGATTCGAAGCTCGTTAGCGGACGTCCATCCAGGAAGACCTGGAAGGGGCCGAGAAGAGATAGGGAAAGCCTCAGCATGGTGCCCTCTGGGGAGACTTGAGCCAACTCGTCGGAAAGCCAACCCCATTCTACTCCACTCTTTAAGACTTGCCAACTGCCAACCCACGTTTTCCCCACGTTAGCATGATACTGTATGTCTGGGACGCCTGTTCCCGGTGAGTTCCGGCTGGAAGAGGGGGTGTTGTGGCCGTGGAAGAGCATAGACGGTATCTGGCTTACTTGTTGCGCCTCTGGGAGATTGACGACGAGAGGGGGGTGGTCTGGCGCGCGTCGCTGGAAAGCCCCCACACCGGCGAACGGCACGGCTTCCCCGATCTGAAGGCCCTTCTGGCTTTCCTGGAGCAGAAGACGGGTTTCGTTGTTGAGACTGACGAGTCCAAGGGAGGGTCCCTATGATCCGCCTCCGACGGGTTCCGACGCACAGTTCTTTGGTTGTTGTGCTTGGTTTTCTACTCTGTCTCGTCGTGCCCCCACCGCTCGTCAGCGCGGAAGAGCCGCCCCCGGCGAGAGCGGTCCAACAGGCTTGGCGCAACGCCCACGCGGCGGGGGGCTACCACTTCGCCACCCAGATCGCCCAGATCACCTACCCGGCGCCGGCCCTGGTCAACGTGGGGCGCTCCAGCCGGCGTGACGAGCTCTACCTCACTGGTGAAGCGCACCTGCCCCCCGAGCTGACGCCGGTCAGCTGGGCCAGCGCCAGCGGTTCCCAGCGTAGCCTGCACATGACCCTGTGGCAGCACGGCGGCTCCATCCTCAACCCGGCGGACGGCATCGAGATCCGCATCGAGGGCGACCAGGCACACGGCCGTCAGGGCCAGGGCCCCTGGCAGGAGATCGACGACTTCTCCGGCGCCTTTGCACCGGGGCAGGATCTGATGGGCTACCTGGCGGGCGCCACCAACATCCGTGAGGTACCGCGGGAGCGATTCGGCGATACTGGTGGACGCGACGAAGACCCGGATCACGCATTACGCGTCACGCACTACGTTTTCGACGTCGATGGCCCAGACTTCGCCGACTACCTGCGGGACCAGTTGGAGGCCTACTACCGCCAGCGCGGCGAGCTGCCCATGGGCCTGAGCCTGGAGTCGCCCCGAGAGTTCCAAGCGGTCACGGGCGAGGGCACCCTATCGATCGACGACCGCGGCCTGCCGCGGCGCCTGACGGTCCACTTGGTCTACCCGCCCCGGCGCGACGGCCAGCGCATTGAGGCCCACATCACCACCGACTTCTCTCGGTTTGTGTCGCCTGAGCTGGCGACGTCCATTGCCTTCGCGGAGCACCCGGGCGCGTGGCTGACGACCACCCTGCGGCTGCCGCAGAACCGGGCGAGCTGGGGGTGGCTGGGGCAGCGAGCGCTGCTGGCGGCGGCCTCCCTCGGCCTGCTGGCATCCGTGGTCTTCTACCGGCGGTCGCGCTACGTCTACACGGTCGTCGCCCTGGCCATGATCGTGGCCATGGTGCTGGGGCCCGTGCTCCAGGGCCACCACGTCCACGCCTTCTCCCAGGGCCTGGCGGAGAAGCGGGCGGAGCAGGAGAAGCGGGAC
>Ga0180436_10005783_pt1 | contig 10862 bp, 7 predicted proteins | sample SS_ome_2_FD_132434 | JGI IMG/M metagenome (GOLD analysis project Ga0180436, IMG submission 132434) | Hypersaline lake sediment archaeal communities from the Salton Sea, California, USA - SS_3_S_2 metaG | ecosystem: Environmental > Aquatic > Non-marine Saline and Alkaline > Hypersaline > Sediment...
CCAGCAGAGGAGGAAGCAGAGCAAGCAAAACCGCTCCGAATACCACAACCGGTGTATAATACCGGGCGAATGAGGTAATAAACTTTTCGGTTTTTGCTTTTTTTGAAGTGGCATTTTCTACCAGTTCAAGAATTTTAGAAACAGACGATTCGCCAAATGTTTTTTCAACCTCTATAGTAAGTAAACCTGTCTGGTTAATCATTCCTGCCAGCACTTCATCGCTCACTTCTATTTTTTTGGGTACGCTTTCGCCCGTCAAGGCAGAGGTGTCAGCGAAAGAGGTCCCTTCTAGTACGGTTCCGTCGAGGGGAATTTTTTCTCCTGCTTTAACGATAATGATATCACCGATTTTCACTTCTTCGGGAGATACTGTTTTTATTTCTTCATCAATTTTCAGATTTGCGTAATCAGGTTTAATTTCCAGAAGCGATTTGATTGATTTCCGTGACCGGTTCACAGCCATATCCTGAAACAGTTCGCCAACAACATAAAACCACATTACCGCCACTGCTTCCGCCATTTCTCCGATAAGAATGGCGCTCAACGTTGCTACAGTCATTAAAAACTGCTCGTTAAAAACCTCTCCTTTAATGATCATTCGTATGGCGTTGGTAATAACCTTCCACCCACTGATTAAAAAAGCCGGGATAAAAATCAAATATTCCAAAAGCCTGTAAGGCGAATTGTGCAATTCCTCTTGAAAAACAATTCCCGAGACCAGAAGGACAAGAGAAGATACCGCCTTGATGATCGCTCCCTTATTTTCAATAATTTCACTTTTGGCAACCAGGTTTCGTGTGTCTCCGTCTTCAATTAATTCAACTTCCGGTTCTATCTCCTTTATTCTGCGTATCACCTTTTCCAAATCGTCAGTTTCGATGCTGATTGAGGAGCCGGCAAAATTCACTGAAACAAACCTTACCTCCTCAAGCTTTCTAACACCTTCTTCAATTTTTGCAGCACAAGATGCACAATCAATATTTATTAAAGGATATTTTTTCATGATATGTTTCTCCCGTTCCTGATCATCAAACCTGTTTAGCCCGGATGATTCATCTATTCTCTTATTCAGACGATATAAAATCTACATCAAAGATAGGAAGAAACAGATGCAACCTGGTTGCAAAGTTATGCCTGACAATTCGCACAGACACCTTTTACAACCATATTTATGCTTTCAAGGGAGTAATTATTGGGAAGATTAATAGCCGGGACCGGGATCTCATTCAAACAAAAAGTCTGATGACATTTGGTACAAAGAAAATGGACATGCAGGTCTTCAGGATCACATTGGCAGGCATCCTGGCATAAGGCATATTTTACCGAACCGGTACCATCGTCAATACGATGGATTAATTTCTTTTCTTCAAAGGTTTTTAAAGTCCGGTAGAGCGTCGTTCTGTCAGCTTTTTCGAATAGCAGTTCCAGTTCTGGTAAACTAATTGCAGCGGTGTGTTCGGAAAATACCTTTAAAACCAACTGTCGCATTGCAGTTGGTTTAATATTTTTAGCTTGTAGTTTGTCATTTAATTCGTTGCCATTCATTATAATCCATTCAGGTTGAAATATTAAAAATAGGATTTAAATCTCAGGGATTTCCTTCAAGACTGCCAATAAAAATTCCCAAAATTTTTTCACTGACGCAATTTCCACTTGCTCATCCGGAGAGTGTGGATAACGAATGGTCGGCCCGAAAGAGATCATGTCCCAATTAGGGTAAACAGCTCCCAGCAGTCCGCATTCCAGTCCTGCATGAATTGCTTTCACTTCAGGAACTCTCCCGAAATTTTGGTTGTAAACCTTTTTCATCAATTTTAAAATTTCCGATTCAGGATTGGGCTTCCAACCGGGATAAGCTCCGGACAATTTTACTTCTGCATCTGCCAACCGGAACACACTCTCAATTTGCTCACACACATCTTCTTTGGCCGAGTCGACAGAACTCCGCACGAGGCAGTTCACATAAATTTCTCCATTTTCGGAATGAACCGAAGCCAGGTTATTAGAAGTTTCTGTTACTCCGGGCATCGTATCACTCATTCGAATCACCCCGTTGGGGCATCCGTAAATCCCATTGATCAGATCATCCTGCACCATCTCTTCGATCAAGGAACCGGGCATCTCTGTTTCGCCCATAACAAATTGAATATCCGGTTCAACCATGGATAGCTCGTCCTTAAAAACCGACTCATATTTTTGGGCCAGTTCTTTTACATCTTCCACATTGGCTTCCGGAACGACTACGGTTGCAAATGCTTCTCTTGGTATTGCATTTCGCAAATTTCCCCCTTCGATTGAAGCCAGACGTAAACCGAAACTTCGAACCGCTTTTTTCAAAAAACGGAACATCAATTTATTTGCATTCCCTTTTCCTTTGTGGATATCAATCCCGGAATGACCTCCTTTTAAACCGGTAAGCGCCACATAAAAGGCCTTGACTCCTTCCGGCACGTTAACTTCTGTATAGGTAAAATTAATGTTGACATCTATTCCACCGGCACACCCGACACACAGCTCGCCTTCCTCTTCCGAGTCCAGATTCAAGAGAATACCCCCTTTCAACCAACCGGTCCGGATTCCAAAAGCACCGGTCATGCCTGTCTCTTCATCAGCAGTAAAAAGAGCTTCAACAGGGCCATGTTCCAGATCCGTTGAAGCAAGAAGTGCCATGGCTGCTGCAACGCCAATTCCATTATCAGCACCCAGGGTAGTCCCATTGGCTTTAACCCATTCTCCGTCAATATAAACATCAATCGGGTCGTTTTCGAAATCATGAACTGAACTGCTGTTAGCCTGGGGCACCATGTCGAGATGTCCCTGTAGTACCACTGTTTTCCGGTTTTCCATCCCGGGAGTCGCCGGTTTCCGAATTAAAATATTACCAGCTTTATCCTTTTCCGTTTCAAGACCTAACTTTTCCCCGAAGTTCATCATGAACGACCTGATTTTCTCTTCTTTTTTTGAAGGCCGGGGAACCTGAGTTAATTGATAAAAGCACTCCCAAAGCAATTGGGGTTCAAGTTTTTGAATGTCTTTACTCATAACAACCGTGATATAAATTTTTTGAAAAGGATTTAAATAAAAAAGAATCCGATCTATATTGAATCGAAAAAGTCAAAACCTTACGATTTACTTTTGATAAAAATTCTGTTTATTTTTTCTGATCTTTCAATGAGATATTTTTTATTGCACCGGTAGAAGGGTGAAGCTCAATCGAATAATCTCCGCCCAGATAGATTTCAGGAAACGCAGCAATCGTCCCAAACTGGGGAAGGACAGCCCTCTTATCAGCCAAAAGATTACCGGAACTCATCAACCTGATTTTTCCGCTTCCCGGTAATCGATAATAAATCCCGGAGCTTCCCGCGTAAGGGTTTTCAAATTTGGAAGCAATTGCAGCCTGAATTCCGGCCAATGAATTATCTTTAAGAATTTCCAGCACAATAGGACGCGCTGACAAATCAGTGGAAGGCACCACTCCTTTTTCAGAAGAAAACCGGAAAATCACTTCTCCTTTAACACTTTTATCTTTGGGTGTATACTCATATACAAACCGATAACGCTGCTTAAAAGATTTCCCCATAAAAAGAGCCACGTACTCATTTTCCAAAGCCTTGAGTTCATTCACCATAATCTGATAGGCCAGTCCATCCGGATGCAACTGTTCGTATCCTGCAGCTAAGGTTTTAAAAAGACGTTTGCGTATTTTTGTGATATCATGTGCCGCTTCAATGGCTTTCTCTTCAAGTGTTAATGGGATTTTAATGCCAACAGAATCAACTCCTTTAATAAAGGAATGCATGGACCGGTCCGGAAAAATAATATCGGGAATTGAATCGCCTTCAATAAAAGTGCGAACAGGAGATGAGTATTCCGCAACCTGATTAACTGCAGTAACATTTACTCCCAGTAAAATGCCCTGAGAGGAAAGAGAAACCATTGCCGCCTTCTTTCCAACAGCCATAAAATAGGCATTGGGATCAACCTCACTATGTGTCTCTATTTCAAAATCCGTTAATTCCCATTTCACCTGATCTTCCGAAGGCGCGTTATTTAATCCAAGTAATTGATCGGCAAATTTATAATAAGGGCCATGAAAGAAGCTCTCTTTTTCTGCTTCAACAACAATTCTGACCACACTTCTTGGCAGAGCATAAACAATGCCCTCTTTATAAGGAGAATCTTCACTTTCTTTTTTTCGCTGTGCCAGAAGCGAATTACTTAAAAAGAGGCACAACAATGTAAGAACAATACCGTATTTCATGAGATTTTAATTAAGTTATTTTATTGGCGACATGGACGTTCCCCAAAAATAACACAAAGTTTTCCATTTGTTTCATAAACTTTGTTAATCATTGCATTACTCGCGAATTTTTGCAAATGATTTCCCCAAAAAGGTAATCAAATCGCCGGCAATTATGCTTTCCATCGACTCTTCTTTCACCGCCAGGTCTCCTGCCAGGCCATGCAGGTAAACACCCAACAGGGCTGAATTTTCCGGGGAGTACCCCTGGGCTAACAAGCCGGTAATAATTCCTGTTAAAACATCGCCGCTGCCAGCGGTTGCCATTCCGGGATTTCCGGTTGAATTAAAGATGAGTCGTCTGTCCGGACAGGCAATGGTCGTATGCGCACCTTTCAATACAATATAGCTATGATATTTTTCAGCAAAATCAGACAGCACCTCCAGTCGTTGGTATGAATTTTGGGTTGGGCCAACCAAACGTTCAAACTCTTTGGGATGAGGAGTTAACACAGAATTACGGGGCAGTTCATTGAACCAGTCCTTGTTCTCCCCTAAAATATTTAACGCATCGGCATCGATCACCATAGGGCGGTCGCATGTTTCAATCAAATGAAAAAGCGCCTTTTGCGTATTTCGATGAACATCCAAAGCCGGACCTACTCCGACTGCAGAAAAACGGTTCAAATCAGGAAATCCGGAAAAAAGAATATCCGATTCATCGATGGAAACCATAGCTTCCGGTACGGTATTATGAATAATTTGGTAACAAAGACGCGGAACATGAGTAGTTACCAGCCCAACCCCAGCCCGCAAACAGGCTTTGGATGCAAGAACAGCAGCCCCCATTTTCCCATAACTTCCGGTAATTAAAAGAGCGTGCCCGAACGTTCCTTTATGCGCAAAACGGTTTCTGGGCTTTATTATATTCTTAACCTCCTCCTGTTCAAGATAAAGCCAATTCGTTTTAGTATCTGAAATTTTTCTTTTACTCAATCCGATGTTCAAAACGATCCATTCGCCGACAAAACACTCATTTTCAGGAAATAAAAAACTCAGCTTTGGAAATTGAAAGGTTAGTGTATAATCAGCTTCTACAATGCTGCCTGGGTCATTTAAAGAATTGTCTTCTCCAAATAAACCGGAAGGAATGTCAATGGATATGACTTTGGTTTTTTGGCGGTTAACGTATTGTACAATTTTTGAAGGGAGTCCCTGCAATTGCCGGGTCAAACCGGAACCAAAAAGACCGTCAATTATGATCTCATCCGGGGCAACATCAGGCAGTTCCGTTTCTTCCGAAAGAAATTGAACAACAGCTTTTCCCTGTTCCGTTAACCGGTTGTAATTAATTGACGGGGAACCTTTTAAACCTTTCCCCAAATCAAGAATATAAGTGCGTACCTGAAATCCTGTTGCAGCCAGCATTCGCGAAACAGCCAGGGCATCTCCCCCATTGTTTCCAGGTCCGGCAAAAACGACATATTTATTGGTTTGAGGAAATTTTCCAAGAAGCCAATCGGTAACTTCCATTGAAGCCCTTTCCATTAGATCAATATCAGCGATCCCTTCATGCTCAATGGTATAAGCATCGATCTCTGCAATCTGCCTGCATGCAAAAATTTTTCCCATAATAGAAATTAAGATTCAGGAATTAACGTTTCAGAACAAACTTACACAATTTTATGAACAACCCTCAGAATCATTGGTTCGCCCAGTTTTCTGAAAACCTTGAAGCAGGCTTTTGTTGGTGCATCATTTTTCCCATTTTGTTCAATCACCAGATTAATATTCCTCATAACTTCTACTCATTTTCAGACTGTCCTCTCATCCATAAAAATATTTTCAGGAATAGATAAATCCCTCCTTTACGAAATTTCTTATTTTCGCATGAATTCCATTGTGTTTCTCAATATAACATACTTTATGCTTAGAAAATTAAATCATCCAAAAGGACTGATGGTTCTTTTCTTTACGGAAATGTGGGAACGTTTCAGTTATTATGGAATGCGGGCACTTTTGGTTCTTTACCTGACATCAAAAGTGATGGATGGAGGTTTTGGGCTGGAAAGGTCTGCTGCGCTGGAAATTTATGCGATTTTCACGGGACTGGTTTATTTAACTCCCATATTTGGGGGGCTGATATCCGATAAACTTCTGGGTCAAATCAAGTCGATCTACATCGGGGGAATCATCATGGCGTTTGGCAACCTTGCATTGGCTTTTTCCGAACTGGGAGAAAATATGGAAGCCCGGGAATGGTTTCTGAATTTTGGGCTTGGTTTGTTGATCCTGGGGAATGGCTTCTTTAAACCCAATATTTCGACCATTGTTGGAAAACTATACAGTGATACAGATCCACGCAAGGATTCTGCCTTTACCATCTTTTACATGGGAGTTAATATCGGTGCTTTAATTGCACCAATAACTTCCGGATGGTTGGGGGAGAACATAAGCTGGTTTTATGGATTTCTTTTAGCTGCAATTGGTATGATTACCGGAGTGCTTTGGTTCTTCCTTAATCACCAACATCTGGGATCGATTGGCTTTCCCCCTTCCCGAAAATTCGGGGAAAATAAAGCAGACCCAATGTTATTTAAAAACGACTGGATGGATATTGCGACCTGGATTATTGGCTCTTGTGCTTTTCTTTACGCTGTATTAAAAGGATTGATTTTTATTCCGGAAGCTATTTTAAATATCATCTTCATCGTTGCAGCAATTGCCGGCGTTCTTGCTTTATCCTTCGTGATCCTAAAAAACACAACCGGCACCACGGAATGGAGCCGTGTTTCTGTAATCCTGATCCTTACTTTCTTTAATATCTTTTTCTGGGCAGGATTCGAACAAGCCGGGGGGACTTTTAACTTATTTGCCCTGGAAAGCACCAATCGAATGATTTTCGATTGGGAAATTCCTGCCAGCTGGTTTCAAAGTATTAATCCTCTATGCATCATTCTTTTTGCTCCGGTTGCCTCAGCTTTATGGATCGGACTGGGCAAAATAGGGAAAAACCCGATTATTCCGGTGAAATTTTCCTATGGTTTCCTATTGTTGGGATTCGGTTTTGTGATCATGCAAATGGCCGGCAACAAGGCCGGTTCAGGAATCACGGTCTCCCCGATGTGGCTGGTGCTGGTTTACCTGGCTCACACTCTCGGGGAATTATGCCTAAGCCCCATTGGATTATCAATGATTTCAAAACTGTCTCCACCAAGAATCACAACAGTAATGATGGGGCTGTTTTTTGGGAGTACGGCACTTGCTAATTACATGGCAGGGGTCCTTGAAAACATACTTCATAAATATTTACCTAACCTGCACCTGTTCTACTTCCTGACCATTACTTCATTAGCAACCGGAATCGTATTGTTGCTAATTTCTCCAATTCTTAAAAAGATGATGAAGGGGGTGGAATAAAAAAATATTTCTGATATTATAGAAGCAGCTTCCGGGCTGCTTTTTTTTATTGTAAATTCATTTTTTATTCAGAATGCTGAAAAAATAAAAACCAACCAATGCAAACATGCATATATAGACCTATTTGCACATTTAAAACAAAACATCTTTTAGTAACTATCTGACACTATCTTACATGTATTAATTATACCATAAATATCTTGTTCTTGCTTCGTTGTTTTATTAACTTTGTGCAACTAAAATTCAAAAACACAAACAAGATGTCATATAATTCATTTTTCAACCGGTTAGTAAAAAGCACAGGCTTCATTTCTTCCAAATCGAAGGAGCGTCTCTCCTATTATCACAGAAAGAATTGTTTCAAAAACGTGGAACAAATAAAAAATTTTCTTGAGAACATTAAAAAATTAAAGCCTGATGCAACGGTCGTTTCAGAAGAATTTTCGCTCCTTGGAATTAAATTAGGAATGCCTCCGGAGAAAGCACAGGAAATTTTAGGGTCCTCGTGCTTTAAACTAAACAACAGCCGCAATATCCGGAAACATCGAATTCATTTTTATAAGAGAACGCATGAAGATATCCGGGCTATTTATATATTGCATTTTTTCAATTCAAAATTGTGTTATGCAGAAGGACAGTTAACTCCTTTTGGAAACACAATACAAGATGATCAGGTAGAGAAATTATTATCCAAAACCATAAATCCCACCCTTTCGGCAAATCAAATTTTAAAAAATCCTTTAATAAAAAACCAAAAAAATCAATATTCGTTCTTCGAGAAAGAAGATTTCAGATTTACTTATAAATGGTTTTCACCTGAAAATCTAAGCCTGCAACTCTAATCCACCTATAAACAAAAAAAACCGGAATATCTCCGGTTTTTTTGTTTATAATCTTCAACGAACAAGCTGACCTGTTCATCTGAACAATTAATTACTGCACTTCAAACAATTCGTCCATTACCTCTTCATACTTACCGGCTACAACATCCCGTTTCACTTTAAGGGTTGCAGAAAGTTCACCGGTTTCGGGCGACCATTCCTCTTTTACCAGTTTAAATTTTTTTATTTGCTCGTGAGGAGCAAGAATTTTATTGATTTTATTAATCTCTTTTCGGATCTTCTGATTCACTTCCGGAAAACCGATCAAATCTTCATTGCTTTTAAAATGAACATGATGCTTGGCTGCCCAACCATGCAACGCGTCAAAATTTGGAGAAATAATTGCAGAAGGTGCTTTCTGATACTCCCCGACCACCATTACCTGCTCAATAAAATCCGATTCCTTTAAGTGATTTTCAATCACCTGTGGGGCAATATATTTCCCTCCGGATAATTTAAAAATTGCTTTTTTCCGATCGGTGATTTTCAGAAACTTATCTTTCTCTAAAATCCCAATATCCCCGGTATGAAACCAACCCTGCTCATCAATCACCTCCCGGGTATATTCTTCATCGCGATAATAACCTTTCATGATATTAGGCCCTTTCACCAGGATTTCGCCATCCTCTGCGATTTTAACAATAACACGCTCAAGCACCGGGCCTACGGTACCAATCTTTAGTTCACCGGGAACATACCCGTTCACCGCAATCACAGGCGAGGTTTCCGTTAAACCGTAGCCTTCCTGAACAAGGATCCCGGCTGCCCAAAACACACGCGCCAGCCGTTCCTGCAAAGCGGATCCACCGACAACAATCAGTTTAATTTCTCCTCCTAAAGCTTCCAACCATTTTGAGAAAATCAACTTTCTGGCAATTTTCAACTTCAGAGAGTACAACGAACCGTGCGATTGAAAAGGTTCATGATGCAATCCAAGGTTTACAGCCCAGAAAAATATCTTTTTCTTTAATCCTGTTAAATCGTTCCCCCTGGTCATGATGCTGTCAAAAATCTTTTCAAGTACCCGGGGCACAGAGGTAATTAAGTGAGCTTTTATCTCACGCAAATCACTGACAACAGATCCCAGATTACGGGAATAATAAATACTGATCCCCATGTATTGATACAGGTAGTTCACCATTCTTTCGAACACATGGCATAAAGGAAGAAAACTTAATGCCCGGTGATTATGATCAAGGCTCAGGCGTTTGGTGCTTTCGATTACATTGGAAAGAAAATTATCATGGGAAAGCATAACCCCTTTAGGAGAACCGGTTGTTCCTGACGTATAAATAATCGTCACAATATCATCCTTCGAGATCTTCGATTTAATTTTTTCAACTTCCGGTAATCGTTCAGCCACATTCTTCTTTCCCAAATTGATGATTTCACAAAAAGAACGCTCGCCTTCAATTTCATCGATCGTAAAAAACATTTCCTGCAAACCGGTTTCTTTAACCGCTCCCACTACCCGATTATAAATTACCTTGTTGCCGGATATCACTGCTCTTGCTTCGGAATGAGTAAAAAGATATCTGTATTCATCTTCAGTGATATTCGGATAAAGAGGAACATGAATAACTCCGATTTGGGCCATTCCCATATCGATAATGTTCCATTCGGGTCGATTATTCACAATAGTTACTATTTTATCACCCGGTTTAAAACCAAGGGTCAAAAGACCGCAACTAAAATGATTCACAGCTTCAATATATTCGGTGACAGAATAACGTTTCCAGGCTCTATTTTCATACCCCGCGATAATATCCTCCTTTTGATATTTCTTCTGCATATTATCCAGAAGATCAAAAGTTCTTTTTATTTCCATAATCTAAATAATTTATCTTTTCGACTTAAATATTTATGCTAAATATAGGGATCCGGTCAGGCACTCAACGAAAAAATACTCTTGCCGGCCGGATAATTGCTTTAAAAATACATATCAAAATTGTAGTGCATATTTAAATGCAATTGCCTATTTTGTTACGAATGTGAATTTACATTTTTAAGACTACTTTTTGAGCAGCAGGAAACCGGCTCTCTTTCCAATTTGCCCAACCAATAAGAAGGAAAACAAATCCTGCTCCCCAATAAATGCTGCCGGGAACAGATACCGGCTCAGCTCCTGCATAAGAGTGCAAACCGGTGAGAAAATAATTCACCCCAAAGAAAGTCATTAAAATGGAGCCAATTGCCAGAAGCGAGGCGGTATTAAAGGCGAAATAACTACGAAACGAAGGCATCAGCCTCATGTGGACCACAAAGGAATAGATGAGAATGGAAACCAGCGACCAGGTTTCTTTGGGGTCCCAGCCCCA
>Ga0180436_10005786_pt1 | contig 10858 bp, 10 predicted proteins | sample SS_ome_2_FD_132434 | JGI IMG/M metagenome (GOLD analysis project Ga0180436, IMG submission 132434) | Hypersaline lake sediment archaeal communities from the Salton Sea, California, USA - SS_3_S_2 metaG | ecosystem: Environmental > Aquatic > Non-marine Saline and Alkaline > Hypersaline >...
CCATCGCGATGGCGGTGTTCCTGCGCGGCGGCGGTCGCCTGTACGGGCGCTACTGGGGGTGCACGGAAGAGATTCCCGGTCTCCACTTCGAGACGGCCTATTACCAGGGCATCGAGTTTTGCATCGCCAACGGCATCGAGGTGTTCGAATCCGGCGCCCAGGGCGAACACAAGATTCCCCGGGGCTTCCTGCCGACCCGCACGCGCTCCGTCCACCACGTCGAACACCCCCTGTTCCGCGAGGCCATCGCCGAGCACCTGGAGCGCGAGAAAGCGTGGCTGGACGAGTACCGCGAACAACTCGTGAAGCAGGACCCGTTCCGGAATCCCGACACGTGAGCGGCCGCGTCGTCCTCCCGCGGCTCGGCGACGCGCCCGATGCGCCCTTTCCTCCGACCTCGCAGGCGCTCGACGAACCCAACGGCCTGCTGGCGGCCGGCGGAGACCTCTCGCCCCGGCGCCTGTTGGCCGCCTACCGGCTCGGCATCTTTCCCTGGTACTCGGCCGGCAGCCCGATCCTGTGGTGGAGCCCCTCGCCCCGCTGCGTGATCGTGCCGGAGCACGTCTACGTGTCGCGGCGGACGCGCCGGCGTTACAACAGCGGGCGTTACCGGCTGTCGGTCGACACCGCCTTCCCGGAGGTCGTCCGGGCCTGTGCCGAACCCCGCCCGGGCGAGGCAGGCACCTGGATCACCCCCGACATGGAGCACGCCTACATCGACCTGCACGGGATGGGGCACGCCCACTCGCTGGAGGTCTGGCTGGACGGCGAGCTGGTCGGCGGTATCTACGGCCTCGCGATCGGGGCCGTTTTCTTCGGGGAATCCATGTTCTCCGGGCAAACCGATGGCAGCAAGATCGCCCTGGTCGCGCTGTGCCGCCTGATGGAAGGCTCCGGCATGCGGCTGCTCGACTGCCAGGTCGTCAATCCGCACCTGAGGCGGATGGGCGCGGAAGAGTGGCCCCGCGACCGATTTGAAGCGGAGCTGATCCGCGCCGTGCACGAGCCGGCCCGGTTCCCGGCATCGCCTGCATCAATCGCTTTCGATCTCCGCTGGTGACGGCTCTTCGGAGCCCGGGGCCAGTAGCGCGTACACGTGAGTCACGCGCTCGGATGGCGGCGTTTCCGCGGGATTGGACACGTACTGCTCCCAGCTCGCGACCCCCGGCTCCAGCCCATGGACAGCGAGCCAGGCCGCCAGCTTCGCATGGGTCTCCGGCAGCTTTTCATACGCGCCCCGATGCACCACCCGAACCGCGGCCCCGGCGGGTGTCCGTCGCCAGTGCACGCGGCCTTCCGGCGGCGCCTCGGAAGGCTCGGCCGGGAAGGCGGCGAGGTGCCGGATTGCGCCCGCGCCGTCTGCGAGGCTGATGAACAGCGGCGCGCCGGCGACGCCGATTCCGTGGCGCGCCATGAGCGAGGAAATCTCACCATAGGCCTCGGCGACATGCCGGGCTCCGGGCCCTGCTTCGCCGAACTCCACGGCGAGAACGTCACTGCCCTCGACAACAACGCGCTCGACAACGAGACCGCTGAAGTCGGCGCCCGGCAAAGCCTCCGCGAACGCTTTGAACCGGGCCAGTCCGGTTTCGAGCTCGGCGCCGATCCAGCGATCGAACAGCAGCCCGAAGTATCGCGAAAGCAGGGCAGAAAACCACGGCTGACCCGCCGTCAAGCGGGCTTCGATCCGCCAGCTCAGGCGCGCACCGCCAGCCACGCGTTCGATACGGAAGACCGAGTCCGCGTCGCCCTGCCCCTCCAGCAGGACCCGTGCGCGGATCTCCGCGTGCGGCCGGCTCTCCGTGATCTCGAAGTGGCCTTCGCCCACCCGGCGCGGGTCACCCGACCATTCCAGGCCGGCGCCGATACCGGCGACCGGGCCGATCGGCTCCAGCCTCGCCGCCGGGTCGCGCCCGGACCAGGGCGCCCAGTCACGGAAATTCCGGGGGCGGTTCAACAGCGTGAACACCGTGATAACGGGACGGTCAACGACGATGCTGCGTTCGGTTCGCGCTTCGTCCGGCAGGTACAGCCCCGCCGCCACGAAGGCGGCCAGGAACACCGCGACGACAATCGCGAGGCGCTCAATCATCGTCTTTCTTTTCCGGGTACCAGTCCGGCACCGTGTCATCGTCCTCCCACTCGTACCGTTTCAGCGGGACACGGTCCCAGTTGATGTAGACAAAGGCCATCAGCACGCCCATGGCCGCCCCGGTGAGGTGCATTTCCCAGGACATGTGCGGGCGGACCGGCAACACGCCCCACACCATCGAGCCGTACAGAAAGGCGACCAACAGGGAGACGGAAATGGAGCGCATGTCCCGGCGCAGCAAGCCGCTGATGAAGACGAAGGCCAGCAGGCCGTAGATCAGGCCGCTGGCGCCAATGTGCAGGTTCGGCCGGGCGAAGAACCAGGCCAGCAGGCCCGAACCCAGCCAGATCGCCGGAATGGCCCGCAGCGCGGAATTCGGGTACAGGTACAGGGTGGCGGTGAGCGCCACGAACATCGGCAGCGTGTTGGACAGGATGTGCTGGAAGTTCGCGTGCAGCAGCGGCGCGGTGACCACGCCCGCCAGGCCGGGAATGGAGCCCGGCCGCAGGCCGAATTGCCCCAGCCGCAGTCCGAACGCCTGGTCGATGATGAACACGGCCCACAGCGCGCCGATGAACACCAGCGACAGGCGCAGGGCCAGGCGGAAATTGCCCTGCGCTTTGCGGGACAGCGTGTAACGCGGGTCGGGTTGGCGCAGCGCCATGGGTTCAGCGCTTCTCGCCGGGCAGCGCCGAGGCGATGGACTTCCGCGTCCGTTCCATTAACAGGTCGAGGTCATCGTGGTCCATGCCGCGCGTTTCGATCGCCGGGTGGATGACCAGTCTCGCGCGGCCCGGAAAAACGCGCAGCGTCTTGTTGGGCAGGATCTCGCGGGTGCCCAACACGGTGACGGGAAGCACCGGTATCTGCTGTTCGATCGCGGTGTGGAACGCGCCTTTCTTGAACGGCAGCAGGCGCCCGTCCACGCTGCGCGTGCCCTCGGGAAAAAACAGGATGCCGATGCCGTCACCGAGCCGTTCCAGCGCCTGGTTGATCGCCTGCGCCGCCTGCGCGTGGTTGCGCCGGTCAACGAAGATATGCCCGGCTTTCTCGCAGCCGATCCCGATGAAAGGCATCTTGCGCAGCTCGGCCTTCATCACCCATTTCATGTCGAGCCGCAACCAGCCGTAGATGACCAGGATGTCGTACATGCTCTGGTGGTTGCTGGTGACGACGTAACTGCGGCTGCGCTCGGCGTGCTGCTCGCCTTCCACCTCGACGCGGATCGGCGTCAGCCACGCGCAGCACCTGGCCCAGGTAACGGCGAATACGCGGCTGGCGAAGTGGGGGTTGACCAGGGTGGCGGTGATGATGGTGCACAGGCTGAAAAACGCCGTGAGCAGCGCAACGAGCGGAAAAAACACGAGCCAGACGTAAACCTGGTACGGCCAGAAAAAAAATTTCTTCACAGCCCGTGATTCTCCATGCGCCGCCGCCTGCATGGCGCCAATTCTACGAAAAAAAGGGGCGCCCGATAAGGCGCCCCCTGTTCAGTCGGCCATGGCCGGTTACGGGATCAGGCAGCTTTATCCTGGGACTGGCCCTCGATCAGCTTGCCGGAAGCCTGGATCTCGATCTGCCGCGGTTTCATGGCCTCGGGGATTTCGCGCTCCAGCTCGATGTGCAGGAGCCCGTTGTCCAGGCGCGCACCGGTCACCTTCACGTGGTCGGCCAGGTTGAAACGACGCTCGAACGAGCGCGTGGCGATCCCGCGGTAGAGGTATGCGTTTTCCTCGGACTCGTCTTCGTCCTTGCGGGTGCCGGAAACCGTCAGGCGGTTGTTCTCGGTGCTGATGTCCAGGTCGCTTTCGCTGAACCCGGCCACCGCCATCGTGATGCGGTACTTGTCCTCACCGGCCTTCTGGATGTTGTAGGGCGGGAAACCGTTGCCCGTCTCGCCGCGGTGCGCGGAGTTCATCATGGAGGCCAGCCGGTCGAAACCGACGGACGTGCGGAACAGGGGTGCAAAATCAAAAGTCGTCATAACCGTATCCTCCTTTGAAGCAATTCGGTCTTTTAGAATCAGCTTCCGCCATCAGGCCGGAAGCCCCTGCGGCCCCTTGCGGCGGCCGCAACCATAAGGTGGGTTCGGTCAACCGGAATTCAAGGGCCGGCGGGAGGAAAATAGGCGATTTCCAGCACCTGGAATTCGGCTTCGCCGTCGGGCAGTTGCACGCTCACGGTGTCGCCTGCGCGCTTGCCGAGCAGCGCCCTGGCCAGCGGGGAATCGATCGAGATCAGGCCATCCCGGGCGCTGGTTTCATCGGCGCCGACGATGCGGTAACGAAGTGTTTCTCCCGTGGGATCCCGGAGCTCGATGCGGGCGCCGAAAAACACGCGGCTGCCGTCGGGTGGCGACTGGCGCACCACGACGACCTCGTCCAGGCGCCGCGACAGGTAGCGCACGCGCCGGTCGATTTCCGCCAGTTGTTTTTTACGGTAGATGTACTCCGCGTTCTCGGAGCGGTCGCCCTCGGCGGCGGCCGCCGACAGGGCGGGAACCACTTCCCGGCGCCGCTTCTGCCACAGGGATTTCAATTCCTCGCGCAGCGTGCGCTCGCCCTCGGGCGTGATGTACGGACTGCTCCCGGGTTGCGGCGGGCGCCAGCGCGGCGGCATATCATCGATTCCTGCTGAGAAGGCCACCAGTTTAGACCAACTCATGGCACCTGCAAGCGTGAAATCGTTCGGCTATAGTGTGCGGGATTTTTCACCGGACACCATCGAGGAACACCATGCACCACCTATCGAAACTCGGCCTCGCGGCCGCCATCGCCGCGGCTCTGGGGCTGGCTGCCTGCCAGCAGCAGGCCGACCCGGAAACGACGGCCAGTCAGCAAAAAGAAGTACCTCAAACGGCGACCGCGGCAGAGACAACGACTGAACTCGGCAGCGGCATCGACATGAGCGGTTTCGACCCCGCCGTGCGCGCCCAGGACGACCTGTTCAGCCACGTGAACGGCAAGTGGGTCGCCGAAACCGAGATGCCCGCCGACAAGGCGCGCTGGGGCACGTTCGACCGGCTGGTCGAGAACTCGCAGAAAGACGTGCGCGCCCTGGTCGAAGAGGTCAGCGCGACCTCGACCGTCGAGCCGGGCAGCGCCACGCAGAAAATCCGCGATTTCTACAACGCGTACATGGATCCCGAGCGGCCCAACGAACTCGGCGTCGAGGCGATCCGGGCTGAGCTCGACCAGGTCGCGGCCATCGAAACCACGGAAGAGCTGTTCCGTGCGTTCGCGACGCTGGGCGTCTTCGGCGTGGAGTCGCCGATCGCAGCCGGCGTGTTTTCCGACATGAAAGACCCGGACACGAACGTGGTCTACATCGTCGAGTCCGGCATCACCCTGCCCGACCGCGATTACTACCTGCTGGACGACGAACAGTTCGTCAAGGGCCGCGAACTGTACCGCGCCTACGTGGCGCGGATGTTCGAACTCGCCGGCGTCGAGGGCGCCGCCGACAGGGCCGATGCGTTGTACGACCTGGAGCACGCCCTGGCCGAGGTCCACTGGACCAAGGAAGAGAACCGCGACCCGGTGGCCACCTACAACCGGATGACCCTGGCCGAACTGCAGGAGCTGGCGCCGAACTACCCCTGGCAGGCCACGCTGGAAGCCGCCGGCATTCCCGAGCGCGATTACTTCATCGTGCGCCAGCCCAGCTTCTACGCCGGCGCCAGCGAACTCCTGGCGGAAACCCCGCTGGAAACCTGGAAGGATTACCTGGCCTTCAAGACCATCGACGCCTTCGCCGAAGTACTGGGCGATGCATTCTTCCAGGCCCACTTCGACTTCTACGACGCCGGCCTTTCCGGCACCGAGGCGCCGGAGGCCAAGTGGAAAAGGGCCGTCAACGCCGTCAACGGCTCGATGGGCGAACTGCTTGGCCAGCTTTACGTGGAGCGGCACTTCGACGAGACGGCCAAGGCGCGGATGGACGTGCTGATCGCGAATCTGGTGGAAGCCTACCGTCAGTCGATCATCGAGCTCGAGTGGATGAGCGAGGAGACCAAGGAGCAGGCGTTGGTCAAACTGTCCAAGTTCAACCCCAAGGTCGGTTACCCGAACCAGTGGCGTGACTACAGCGCGATGGAGATCGCCGAGGGCGACCTCGTGGGCAACGTGAAATCGGCGGCGGCCTTCGAGTACGACCGCCAGATCGGCAAGCTCGACAGGCCCGTGGACAAGAACGAATGGTTCATGAACCCGCAAACCGTGAATGCCTACTACAACCCGGTGTGGAACGAGATCGTGTTCCCGGCCGCGATTCTGCAACCGCCGTTTTTCAACGTGGAAGCGGACGACGCAGTGAATTACGGCGGTATCGGCGCCGTGATCGGGCACGAGATCGGCCACGGCTTCGACGACCAGGGCCGCCAGTTCGACGGCGACGGCAACCTGCGGGACTGGTGGACCGAGGCGGACGCCGAGCGCTTCAACCAGCGCAAGGACAAGCTCGCGGCGCAGTACGACAGCTACGTAGTCGTCGACGGCCTGACGATCAACGGGCAGTTCACGTCGGGCGAGAACATCGGTGACCTGGGCGGCCTCGGCATCGCCTACAAGGCCTACCAGATCGCCCTGAACGGCCAGGAAGCGCCGGTGATCGACGGCCTGACCGGCGACCAGCGCTTTTTCCTGGGCTGGGCACAGGTCTGGCGCTCCAAGTCCCGCGACGAGGAGGCCAAGCGCCGCCTGACCACCGATCCGCACTCGCCGGCCAAGTTCCGGGCCAACGGAGCGGCGGTCAACATCGATGCCTTCTACACCGCGTTCGAGGTGGCGGAAGGTGATGGCATGTACCTGCCGCCGGAAGAACGCGTCAAGATCTGGTAATGCCGGGAAATTGAAGCTAACAAAGGGCCGGGTTCTCTGAACCCGGCCCTTTTTTGTCGCGGCTTACGCCCCTCCTACAACTTTAAAATATTTGCGACGTTTTTCGATCTGCTAACGTCTGCTGTGTGATGAGCGGTTCGCCCTTCGATATCGAACTGGACGAAATGACCCTGGCGCGGGCGCGACGCGGGAACCTGCGCGCCTGCGAGACAATCTACCGGCGCTTCCAGCAGCCGGCCTACTCGGTGGCCTTCCGGATCTGTTCGTGCCGCGAAACCGCCCAGGAAGTCGTGCAGGACGCGTTCATCACGGCCTTCCGCAAGCTTCGGCAGTTCCGCGGCGATGCGCCCTTCTGGGGCTGGTTGCGCCGGGTGGTGGTCAACCACGCGATCAGCACGATCCGACGCGAATCGCGCGCCGTCACGGTCGAATTCCAGGACTACCACCTGCCGGCCGGCAGCGCGCAGCGGCCCGCCGGCCTGGCCCGCGACCTGGAAACCGCTCTGGGCCGGCTCGACCGGGAAGACCGCGCGGTCGTCTGGCTGCACGACGTGGAAGGCTACAACCACAGGGAGATCGCCGGGTTTTTCGGCAAGACGGAAAGCTTCTCGAAGACCCGTCTCTCCAGGGCGCGGGCGAAGCTGAGGGAGCTGCTGGACGCCGGCGAGGAAACCGCCGCGAGCGGCTATTGAAACCAGGCAGGCGGCAAGACGATGCAAGGCGTAAAGGTGCTGATGATGAACGAATCGAGAAATGAACGGCGTGACCCGCTGAACCTTGGTGAACTTCCCGAGGTCCAGACGGACTTCGACGGCTGGCCGGAGATCGAATCCGCCCTGCGGCAGGAAAACCGCAAACGCCGGGCCCGGGCGATCGCCGGCGGCTCGCTGGCTGCGGCCGCGACCGTCGTGCTCGCGCTGGCATTCATGCTCAGGATCCCGGCGACGAGCCCGCTTCCCGATGCGACAGAAAATGCCGTCACGACCCTCGGGCAGGAAGCCGAACCCGTCCCCCTGCGCGAACCGGCAGTCGAGTCGCTGATCGCGATGTCGCAACAACTCGAGAACCGCATCCGGGCGTATCGCGCCCGCGTGGGCGACTTGCCCTCGGACGCGCTGGTCTTCCAGGTCGAGCTGCAGGACCTGGTCGCCCAGGTCGACAGCAAACTGAGCGTGGCGCCCGATTCGGCCGAACTGTGGAGCCAGCGCGTCAACCTGTTGCTCGACCTGTCGCAGTTGTATGAAAACAGTTTGCGACGGGATTACTACCGCATGGCGTCCTTGTAGTAAACCGACGCACGAGGAAGCCGACACCATGAAACCGAACCGGATCGTATTTGCACTGCTCACGCTGCTGATCGTGGCGTCCACGGCCGCCGCCGACCCCGAACCCGGCCGCACGGCCGCGACCGACGCCGATTACGCCCGCGTCGTGGAAGAAGCGGAGGCCGCCCGGACCGAGGCGGAAAGCGCCCGGCGTGAAGCAGCACGCGTGGCCGAGCGCGCGCGACTCGTAGCCCGGGAACAGGCCGAGCGCGACCGGGCGCGCGCGCAGGCCCGGACCGCCCAGACCGAGGAAATGGCCCGCGAACGCGCCATCCGCAGCGAGGAAATGGAGCGGGCCCGCGAGGAACTGAGCCGGGCCCATCGCGAATTGCGCGAGGCGCAGCGCGAGGTTGCGCGGGCGCATCGCGAGCTCGCCCGCTCGGGCGAGGGCATGCACGCGTTCAGGCTGCCGACGCTGGGCGAACGCCCCGTCATCGGCGTGGTGCTGGGGGAGGAAAGCGACAGCGGCGTCGAGCTGATCGGCGTGACCCCCGACGGCCCGGCCGAGGCCGCCGGTATCGAGGTCGGCGACGTGATGGTCGCGATCGACGGCAGGGAACTGACCGGTGACGGCGGCGCGAGGCAGAAAATCTTCGCGGTAATGGAAGCGACCCGGCCGGGTGACGCGATCGAGATTGGCGTCAACCGCCAGGGCGAGGAACTGAACTTCACCGTGGTCGCGGAACGGCGCGAACCGACCTCCTGGCCGTCGCTGGTCCATATCCCGGAAATCACGACGGTCGAACGCATCGAGGGCGGTCCCGGCGAACGCCGGATCGTCATCGAATCCACCGTGGTGCCCGAGATCGACGAGCAGGAACTCGCCGAACGCATGGAGGCGTTGCGGGAACGCCTGGCCGAGAAGGAAATTCACTGGCAGAGCGACCCGCTGGCGCCGCACCTTTCCGGGGAATACGAGTTCCACATCGAGAGCTTCTCGGACGTCGCGGGCGAGGCCTTCGACAACGCCAGCGTGTGGTTCGGGTTGCCGCAGGCCCAGGGGCTGCAATTGGCCACCATCAACGAATCACTGGGGGCCTATTTCAAGACCGACCGCGGCGTGCTGGTGCTGGAAGCGAAGGAAGACAACGCCTACGGCCTCGAGGCCGGCGACGTGATCTTGGAACTCGACGGCAGCCGCGTCGATACCCCGGCCGAGCTGATGCGCGTCCTGCGCGAGATGGAACCGGGCGATGCAATCGAGATCGAGATCAAGCGCGACCGCCGCAACCGGACCCTCAAGGCCGTGATGCCGGAAAACCGTTTCGGCCTGAGGTGATTTATACTCCCCGGGTTCAACCCGAATCCGGAGAACCTGCATGGGCGGTCAGCGCCGCATTGGAATGGTGAGTCTCGGCTGCCCGAAAGCCCTCGTCGACTCTGAACGAATCCTGACGCAACTGCGCACCGACGGCTACGAGATCAGCCCGGACTACGAGGGCGCCGATGTGGTGGTGGTCAACACCTGCGGCTTCATCGACAGCGCCAAGGCGGAATCCCTCGAGGCGATCGGCGAGGCCCTCGACGCCAACGGGCGGGTGATCGTGACGGGCTGCATGGGCACGGACGAGTCCGCCATACGCGCCCTGCACCCTTCCGTGCTGGCTGTCACCGGGCCGGCGCAGTACGAGGCGGTGGTCAGCGAAATCCATCGGCACGCGCCGCTCGAGCAGGAACATGATCCCTACACCGACCTGGTGCCGCCACAGGGCATCAAGCTGACCCCTCGACATTATGCTTATCTAAAGATATCAGAGGGTTGTAACCATAAGTGCACATTCTGCATTATCCCTGATCTCAGGGGCAGGCTGGTCAGCCGACCAATCGGCGAGGTGATGGGCGAGGCCGAGCGCCTGGTCGCCTCGGGGGTGAAAGAGTTGCTGGTCATCTCGCAGGACACCTCCGCTTACGGCATCGACCTGAAATACCGGCTCGATTTCTGGGAGGGCCGCCCGGTCAGGACACGGATGCAGGAACTGTGCAACGCCCTGGGCGAACTCGGCGTGTGGGTTCGCCTGCACTACGTCTATCCCTATCCGCACGTGGACGAAATCATTCCACTGATGGCCGAGGGCCGCATCCTGCCGTACCTGGACGTACCATTCCAGCACGGCAGTCCGCGGATACTGAAGGCCATGAAGCGGCCCGCAGCCGCGGTCGATACCCTGGAGCGGGTCCGGCGCTGGCGGGAGATCTGCCCCGACCTGGTGCTGCGCAGCACCTTCATCGTCGGTTTTCCCGGCGAGACGGACGCCGATTTCGAAATCCTGCTGGATTTTCTCGAGGAAGCCCAGCTCGACCGCGTCGGCTGCTTCACCTATTCCGCCGTCGAGGGCGCCCGGGCCAACGCCCTGGAAGGTGCTGTGCCCGAGGAGGTCAAGGAAGAGCGCTGGCACCGGTTCATGCAGAAGCAGGCCGACATCAGCCGCAGGCGCCTGGCCGCCCGTGTCGGGCATACGCTCGAGGTCCTGGTCGATGAGGTGCAGGGCGACGAGGCCGTCGCCCGCAGCATGGGCGATGCGCCGGAGATCGACGGCCTGGTCCGCGTTCGCGAGGCCGGGCAACTGTCGCCCGGAGAATTCGTGGATGTGATCGTCGAATCG
>Ga0180436_10005787_pt1 | contig 10857 bp, 6 predicted proteins | sample SS_ome_2_FD_132434 | JGI IMG/M metagenome (GOLD analysis project Ga0180436, IMG submission 132434) | Hypersaline lake sediment archaeal communities from the Salton Sea, California, USA - SS_3_S_2 metaG | ecosystem: Environmental > Aquatic > Non-marine Saline and Alkaline > Hypersaline > Sediment...
CCTGAGCATCACCGCCGCGGATGTCTTGGGAACCGGGTTTGGCATCGAGGCCAGAAATTACGGGACCGGCAGCACCACGATCGGCACCACTGGCATAGTCCAAGCCCTTGGCGAGGGCGCCGTCGGCATCTACGCGTTGAACCAGCGGCGTTACGACTACGGCTACAATTATTATGCAGTCAATGGCGGCCTGTTGGCCCAAACGCAGGACTACAGCCCCTACTATCCATCCACCTACTACGGCGGCTACAAGACCGTGCCGACCGATATCACTATCACGGCCGCCAGCGGAACTTGGCAGGGGCGCGTCGATGGCGCCGGAGACGGGATCAAGGCGATCAACGGCGGCAGCGGCGAGATCACGATCAATACGGTGAATGCCCGGGTCGAGGGCACGCAAGGAACCGGCATCTATGCCCGCAACCAGGGCTTCTACAACGCTCAAACGGTGAATCTGATCCAGACGGCGAGCCCGACGCTCAACACGCTAGTCGGGGGGCGCTATTTCCCGGCTCCAACCAACATCACCATCACCACCGGCGACGTGGTCGGCGGCACCAACGGCGTTGTGGCGCTCAACACCGGCACCGGGTTCACCTCGATCACGACGAACGGAAACGTCGGCAGCAACTACGCTGGCTTCAGCCAATACGGCGTTGTTGCCGCCGCGGGCCGGTATACCACCGGCGACGTGACGATCCGCACCAATGGCGACGTCACCTCCACACGCGACGCGGCGGTCGGCGTGGGCGCGGCGAACTACGGCACCGGCAACACGCTGATCACCATCGCGGGCAACGTCGACACCAATGTCGGCGAAAACCACAATGGGATCGGCGTCTACGGCTGGGCCGGCCCCGGCTCGGGTTATCTGGCGGCCAACTTCGGGAATTCCGGCAAGACCATCGTGTCGGGCACCGGCATCGAGTTGCGCAACTATGGCAATTCGGAGATCCGCTCGGACACCAGGTTCAGCACGGTGGAAGGGGTCATTGGCACCGGCATCTATGCCGTGAACAGCCGGACCGTGCGGACAAGTCCCGGCGGGCTGGGCTATTACGACCGGGTCGAATTGGTGAATCGGGGCATCCAGACGAGCGGGACTGTCGCCTCGGGCCCGACCAACATTGACATCTATTCGAGCGATGTATCGGGTGCCACCAACGGTATCGTCGCGCTCAACGACGGGACCGGGTGGACCAAGGTCGCGACGACGGCCGGATCGACGGTGTCGGGGACCAGCGGCCACGGCATCGCGGTAGCGAACGGCAGCTCCACCACCGGAAACCCGTCCACCGGATTCGGCATCGAGGTGAACGCCGGCGGGGCCGTCTCGGGCGGCATGGGCGGCATCGGGACGGTTCAATACGGCAGTGGCGGGACACGCATTCAGACGAGTGGCGCGGTCTCTGCGACCACCGGCGACGGCATCGAAGCCTGGCAGGGGCCGGGTTCGGGGCCGCTCACCATTACCACCGGCGGCAACGTGACCGGCGGCACCGAAGGCAGCGGCATCGATGCGCGCAACTACGGCACCGGTGCCTTGACCATCACCAGCAATGGCCCGGTGGTTCGGTCGAACCGCGGGGCAGCGGATGCGGGCGTCGGACACGGCATTTATGGCTTGAACTCAAACACGCCGCAGAGTTACCCCAATGTCTTCCCGCTGCCGCCGCTGGATGACAATGGTCTGTACGTCGACGGCGATAGCCTCGCACTACAGGTCGCCGACGCCCCGGCGGGGCCGACCGACCTGATCATCACCGCCAACTCGGACGTCATCGGCGGCGCCGGGGCCGGCGACAGCGGGATCAAGGCCAACAACCAGGGCACCGGCACGACGGAAGTACGGGCCTACGGTAACGTGACCGCCTATGGCGCGTCCGGTATCGGCATCAAAGCCAATGGGGGCACCAACACGACCGGCCTCCTGGTTCAGGCCTATGGCAACGTCACCAGCCACGACAACAACGGTGTTGACGCCAGCCTCGATGGCGCCGGCGACGTGACCGTGACCACCCATGGCGCGGTGGATGGCAAGAACGGGAACGGTGTCATTGCCCTTGCCTACAGCGGCGCGGCCGGCAACGTGACGGTGACCACCAACGGCGCCGTGACGGCCGGTTTCGGCAACGGCGTCACCGCGCGCTCTTACGGGGCCGGGACCACGACCATCACGACAGGTGGGACAACCGGTGCGGCGGTGCAGGCCACGCAAGGTTACGGTATCCAGCTGAGGTCCCATTACGGTACCGATGCGGCGGTGACGGCCAAAGGCGACGTGACCGGCGCCAGCGGGATCACGGTCGACAACCGGGGCACCGGCACCACGATGGTGACGACCTACGGCACCGTGCAGGGCGTCGGCCCGGGCACCTACCCGCGCGGCATCTTCATTACGACCTCGAGCAATGGCGCAACCACGCTGGATGCCCGGGGCAACGTCTACGGCAACTACAATGCCATCACCATCAACAGCCTGGGCAGCGCCACCACGACTGCGACACTCGCGGGACGGGTCGCGCCGACCGCCGGCACGGTCGGGTTCGACTTCTTCGGCGGTTCCCAGGGCATCGACCTAACGATCACCGCAACCGGCGCGCTGGCGGGCGATACGGCCTTCCGCGACCGGTCTCAGGCGGGTTCGCAACTGCGCGTCTACGGCGCGCTCGAAGGCGATGCGCTGATGGGGAACGGTAACGACGAGATCCGGATCCATGCCGGTGCGACCGTCGCCGGGGATGCGGTGCTGGATGGCGATGCGTCCGGTGGGCTCTTCGCAGATGTCGATGTGGCCGAGGACAATGGTGGCCCGGCCTCGTATTTCGACCTGCTCGATTTTGTCGGCTGGTCCGGCTCGCTCGACGTGGCCAACATCCGCAACTTCGAGTATGTCGAGCTGTATGACGGTGCGGGCGTGGTGTTCGCCAACCCGACTGGGGTGGCCCTCGCGGAAACACCGGGTGCCACTGATTTCCGGATGTATGTCAACGAGGGCGCGGTCGCGCGGTTCCCCGATAGCACGGTGATCGAGGGTGAGCTGTGGAATATGGGGACGGTCGATCTTGTCGCGCAAGCTATCAGCGTCGGGACCCAGCTGCGGGTCGAGGACGACTACGTGTCGGCCTCGTCGCTCTGGATCGATGCCGATTTGTCTTCGGGCGGCGGCACCGACAACGATGTCAGCACCGATCAGGCGTTTACCGACCAGCTCATCGTGTCCGGCGACATGACCGGGGTGACGGAGGTCTTCGTCAATAACACCGGTGGCACCGCACCTTTCGCGCCGACCGACTTCAACGACAACGAAGAGGTCGACAACGTCGAAGGCCTGCTGTTTGCGCAGGTGCGTGGCGAAGCCGAGATGGGGGCCGGATCCTTCGTGCTCGCAAACGGGCCGATCAGCGACGGGGCGTATGAATACGACATCTACGCCTTCGATCCCGAAAACTCCGACAGCGCGTGGTGGGATTTCGTGCTGGCCGCCGTGTCGCTCGCCGACCCGACGACCACCTACGAGAACATGCTCTCGCTGCTGAATAGCTTCGGCGGTCTCACGACGCTGCATGACCGGCAGGGCGGCAAGATGTTTGCCGGGGGCGATGGCGGTGGCGGCACGGGCGGGACATTCTCGACCAAGGGCGATGCCACCGAGATGGCCCGCCAGACCGGGGTGTGGATGCAGCTGGAGGGTGGCTACGAGATGGTCAACCCGCGGTTCTCGACCACCAAGACGACCTACGATGTCACCAATTTCGCAGCGCGCGCGGGCGTCGATACCAAACTGGCCGATATCGGCGGCGGTGAGCTCTACGGCGGCCTGATGGCGGCCTTCGGCACCTCGATGCTGAATGCCACGTCGCAATTCGGGCAGGGCAACATCGCGTCCGATGGCTTCGGCGCGGGCGCGACCCTGACCTTCTCCTCGAACGGTGGTTTCTACGTCGACGGCCAGTTCCAGTATGTGTGGCTCCAGAGCGACCTGACCGACAGCCAGGTCGGCGTTCTGGCGACGGATCTGCCGGGCCGGTCGATCTCGGCCTCGGTCGAAGTCGGCCAGCGCGTTGAATTCGGCGATGGCTGGTCCGCAACGCCACAGGCCCAACTGCGCTGGAACTCGACGCGGTTCGACACCTTCACCGATCCGAACAACGCCCTCGTGACGTCGACCGACGGCGAGACCACCACGGCCCGATTTGGCGCCGTTGTTGAGCGCAGCTGGGTCGGCGAGCAAGGCGAGGTGAGCAACCTCTACGCGCTGGGCAACCTCCTTGGCGCACTGGACGGTCGCACATCGGTTACGGTGAATAACACCGAACTGATCACGCAGGTCGAGCCGTGGCGCGCGGAAGTTGGCGTCGGCGGGGCCTACAACTGGATGACCGGCGGCGTCGAAAGCTCGGTTTTCGGGGAAGTGACCGCGGGGATGGCGCTCACCGGCGTCGGCAACATGAGCGTTGCCGCCAATGCGGGCTTCCGGGTCAAGTGGTGAGCGTGTCGCGGTGCGATTGCGCATGACGCGGGACAGCCGCGCCGATGACGGGAGAACGACATGATCACAGGTCTGGACCTGCGTGGCATCGTGGCCGCCCTGGCGCTCTGGGCCGGCCCGGGCGTGGCCCAGCAGCAGCCCGCCCCGGACACCCTGTCGGAAACCTACACCGATTGGCAGGTCGTCTGCCAATCGACGGATGCGGGCACGCGGGCCTGCGAGATGTCGCAGCAGCTCTTCCAGCAGGAAGGCGGCCGCCGGGTTCTGCGCGTTGCCGTGCAGAAGGGCGAAACGGCAGACCGGGCGGGGCTGGTGCTGATCACCCCGTTCGGGTTGAGCTTGCCCGAGGGCGTGGTGGTCAGGAGCGGCGGCGAGACCCTGCTGGAGGCAGGCTTCACAACCTGCCTGCCGGTGGGGTGCATCGCGCGTGCACCGGTCCCCGCGGCGGCGTTGCAGGAGTTCAAGGCGGGTGAGATGCTCGAGATCGCGATGACAACGATGGGCGGGAGCCCGTTGTTGCTTTCGGTGTCGCTGGCGGGGTTCACCGCGGCCTGGACGCGCCTCAACGACCTGTGACCGCGCGCAGTCGGCGCGGGTGCGGACCGTGCCACATTCCGCCGGTGGTTTTGCGAACCGGCGCCGTCCAGTTCATCCCGACCATCAATGCGGCATCGTGCCCACGGCCGCGCGTCGCCTGACCGGCATCCGGGCAGGGTGGCGGGGCGCGTTCCGGGCCTTCCATTGCACCGCGATCCGCATTAGGTGAAGGGCAATACCGGAGGGCCCATGTCGTTTTTCAAGAAGCTCAAGGAACGCCTGACCCGCTCGTCTTCGAAGCTCGAGGAAGGGCTTGAGGCCATCGTCGAAGACGGCGGGGTCGCGGAGGAGGAAGAGGTCGAGCTTCGGCCCGACCCCGAACCCGCGCCCGAGCCCGACATGGAAGAGATGCCGGCCCAGTCGCCGGAGCCGGCGCCGGATGGTCCGGCCGAGCCGGCGCCGGAGCCCGAGCCGGGCCCCGGACCGACGCCGGAACCCACCCCCGTTCCCGAACCCGACAGGCCGCAACCCGCGCCCGAACCGCGGCCGGAACCGGAACCCGAGCCGGTACCGGAGCCTGAGCCCGAGGAAGAGCCGGTGCCGGGCCCCGAACCCACCGGGCCGGACGAATTGCCCGAGCCGGCGCCGGAGGTGCCCGAGCCGGCCCCCGACGAAATCGTCCCGGGGCAACCGGAGGCGCCCGAGCCGGCCCCCTCGGAGGCTCCGCAGCCATCCGACCCGATGCCGGAGACGCCACCGTCGGAGCTGTCGGACGTGATGCCCTCGAGCATCGGCGCCCCGGATGTGGAGTTCGAGCAGAAGCCCGGCTTCTTCGGACGGATGTTCGGCCGCAAGGAAAAGCGCACCGTGGTGCGGCGTGTGCTCGACGACGAGATGCTGGAAAGCCTCGAGGAGTTGATGATCGCCTCGGACATGGGCGTCGATACGGCGCTGCGGGTGACCGCCAATATCGCCGAGGGGCGCTTTGGCAAGAAGCTCTCGGTCGACGAGATCAAGGACATCATGGCGGCCGAGATCAGCCGGGTGATGGAACCGGTCGCGCGGCCGATGCCGCTGTTTCCGAAAAAGCCGCAGGTGGTGCTCGTGGTGGGCGTCAACGGGTCCGGCAAGACCACGACCATCGGCAAGCTGGCGAGCCAGTTCAAGGCCGCGGGCAAGTCCGTCGTGATCGCGGCCGGCGACACCTTCCGCGCCGCTGCCGTCGAGCAGCTACAGGTTTGGGGCGCGCGCGCCGGCGTGCCGGTGCTGACCGCGCCGGAGGGCTCCGACCCGGCCTCGCTCGCCTTCGACGCGATGGCCAGGGCCGAAGCCGACGGCGCCGATCTGTTGATGATCGACACCGCCGGGCGGCTGCAGAACCGCGCCGACCTGATGGAAGAGCTCGCCAAGATCGTCCGGGTGATCCGCAAGCGCGACGAGAGCGCGCCGCACAACACCCTGCTGGTGCTCGACGCCACCACCGGCCAGAACGCGCTCAGCCAGGTCGAGACCTTCCAGCGCATGGCCGACGTCTCGGGCCTGGTGATGACCAAGCTCGACGGTACCGCCAAGGGCGGCGTGCTGGTGGCGCTGGCCGACAAGTTCGGCCTGCCGATCCATGCGATCGGGGTGGGCGAGCAGATTGACGATCTCGCGCCGTTTGATCCGGAAGAATTCGCCCGTGCCCTGACAGGGGCATGAGCGCGCCATATTGTCGTGGTTTCTGGTTTGCATCCGTCCGTATTGCCGGTGGCCGAGGCTGAGCGTCACCGGGAGCATTGGAGCCGATGATCGAAGCGCGCAGTGATACGCAGCTTCTGCTGAAAGGCACCCGCACGGCGATGTCGTTCGTCGCCGAAGCGCGGCGTCTGGCGATCTCGCATCCCTACCCGGATGCGGGCCAGCCGGGCTATTCGGCGATGGCCGACGTGCTGGCGCGCGCGGTTCTGTTTTCGAACTGGGAGGTTGTCGGGGCCGGGGCGCTGGTGCGGGCCGGGTCCGTGACCCGCGTGGTCGAGATCGGGCTGAAGCCGCCCTATCGAACCGATGCTTTCCTGCGGCGCATCACCTGGCGGCTGCTTGCCGATGCGACGCACGAGCTCACCGAGGTGGCGGCGGTGGAGGACGGCTACGGCGATCCGATGCCGATCCAGGAGTTCGTGACGCGGCGGCGCAACAACCGGGCCGACGATCTGGCCGCGCGCCCGCAGCCGATCGGCCGAATCGCCATCCCGCCGGCACCGGGCCAGCGCCAGGCGCCGGTGGCCGGACCGGAGCGGGAATTCGCCGGCGTGCCGCGCGCGCCCAAGGGCTTTGCCGTGTGAGCGACTGGATTACCGGGATCGAAGGCACCGGGGCGGGCCACAGCGCCGCGCTGGGCCTGGCGCTCATGGCGGCCTTCCTGCACGCGCTGTTCGGTGCGCTCCAGAAGGGGCGGCACGACCCTTGGACCTCGCGCGCGGCGATTGACCTGTTCTATGGGCTGATGGCCGCGCCCGTGGCGCTGTTCGTCGTGCCCTGGCCCGACCCGTCGCTTGTGCCCTTCTTCGGGCTCGTTTGGGTGACCCACACCGGCTACAAGCTCGCGCAGGGCTACACCTACACGCTGGGCAGCTACACGGTGGTCTACCCGGTCGTGCGCGGCACCGGGCCGTTGTTTACCGTGATCGGCGCGGGGCTCCTGTTCGGCGAGAGGTTTACGCCCGTGCAATGGCTCGGGGTGGCCACGCTAGTGGCGGGCATCTACGGCCTCGGGCTCTACAACCTGCGCCACTGGCAGTTTGGCCGCGACAAGCTGAAGCCGGCGCTGGCGATGGCGGTGCTCACTGGCGGCTTCGTTGCGCTCTACACCACGATCGACGCCTGGGGCATCCGGGCCACGCCCGATCCGTTCACCTTTCTCGCCTGGTTCTTCATGATCGACGGCGTCGCGTTCCCGCTCGCCTACGCGCTGCGCTGGCGCCATTTGCCGGAGCGACCGGCGCTCGGCCCGCTGGCCCTGCGCGGGCTCATTGGCGCCATCGTCGCGTTTTTCTCCTTCGGCGCGATCATGCTCGCCACCCGGCTCGACCAGGTTGGCGAGGCGGCGGTTCTGCGCGAGACATCCACCGTCTTCGCCGCTTTGATCGGCTGGCTGATGCTGGGCGAAAAGGCCGGGCCGCGGCGCATTTTCCTGATGGCTTTGATCGCGCTCGGGGCTGTGATAGTGGAAGCCGGAGGCTAGGGGGTTCCATGGCAGACAAAGCGATCAAACCGGGTGTGAAGGTGCTGCTCGAATACGGGCCGATCATCGCCTTTTTCGTGGGCTACGTTCTCCTGAAAGACCGCACCTTCTTTGTCGGCGGCACCGAGTATTCCGGCTTCGTCGCGGTCACCGCGATGTTCATCCCGGTGCTGGCGCTGGCCACCTTCTTCCAGTGGCGGCTGACCGGGCATCTGTCGAAGATGCAGATCGCCACGCTGGTGCTGGTGATCCTCTTCGGCGGACTCTCCGTGTGGCTGAACGACGAACGCTTCTTCAAGATGAAGCCCACGATCATCTACGTGCTGTTCGCCGCGATTCTCGGCTTCGGCCTGTTGCGCGGGCAAAGCTACCTCGAAGCGGTGATGGACCAGGCGATGCCTTTGCAGCGCGCAGGCTGGATGATCCTCACCCGGCGGCTGGCGCTGTTCTTCTTCGGCCTCGCGCTTGCCAACGAAGCGATCTGGCGCACGATGTCGACCGACGCCTGGGTCAGCTTCAAGACCTTCGGCCTGCCGATCGCGATCTTCGGCTTCTTCATGCTGCAATCGGGCCTGTTCACGAAATACGGCGTGGCGGAAGAAGAGAAGGACGGCTGACCTACCACAGCCCCGGGATCAGCCGGAACCGGGTCTTTGCGCAATAGGCGGCATAGCCGTCCAGGTCTTTCCTCAACACTTCTTCTTCCCGCAGAGACCGCCATGCGAAGACGGTGGCAATGACGCCGGTCCAGGCCAGCGCGAGCCAGCTTCCCAGCAGGCAGGACGCGGCGGCGTAGAACGCGATGAACCCGGCGTAGTAGGGGTGACGTACCCAGGCATAGGGCCCGGTGTCGGCGAGGCGGGCCCCGGTGCGAACCTCGACGTCGGGCAGCAGGTTCGGGTTGTGGACGAGGGCGAGATACATCACCCGGATCCCCGCCAGCACGCCGAAAACCCCGAACACCTGAAGTCCGAACGGCATGCGGGACAGGCCGAGGCGATAGACGTCGATCCCCGGTATCACCAGCCAGAGTCCCATGGTGGCGAAGATCAAGCCGATCGCGATCTTGTCCCACAGCGGTTGGGCCGCACCGCGAAAAGGTGGGGCCAGGCGTTCGGCGAAGAGCGCGGGGTTGCGCTGGGCGAGGCCGAGCGCCATCGCGGCAAGTGCAACGGCACTGACCAGCGCGAGCATCCAGGCCGCGCCCCAGGACCAGGTCCCGGCAATGGCGTTGAGAAGCGCGCCGACGGCGGCCATGCCGAGTGCGATCTTGACGAGACCGATTGCGATCATGCCGGGACGTTCGCTCATTGGCCCTCCGGTCTGTATCTGCGTCGGAGTTTTTCGACGCAGGCATCCTATCCTCGCCCGGATCATCCGCGCGGGCCATGGGGCTTTGCGGCGCAGCCGTGACCGCCCGGGGGCGACGGCGACGACTGCAGCGATGCGGGCCCCGTGGCCGTGGCCCGGCCGGCCGTTCAAGACCGGAAACGCGGCACGTACGGCGGCGCAAACCATGGGCCGGTGTGGGTATCGGGCGCCAGTCGGTTTCGCCTGTCGTCGGTCGGCGGCGCCGGACAGGTCGAACCCGGCCGCGGTCGGGCCGCCGGCACATGTCGAACGCCCGCCGGGCGCGGCGGGCGTTGACCGGCTCGCTCCGTGCTTGGGTTACTTCCAGCAACTCACCAGCACGGTGATGTCGGCGGCCAGCGCCGACAGGTCATACGGCGTGAGCGCGCCCTGGATGTCGGTGGCCACCGGGGCCACGCCGTTGGCGCTCAGGAAGTCCGATACCGCCGAGGCTTTCGCAACGAAGCCCACGTCGGCCGGGAGCACACGGCCGTCGCCCGATGGTGCGGCGAGCAGAAGACCCACCACCGCACCGCCCTGGTCGAGAACCGGACCGCCGGTGTCGCCGTCCTGGGCGCGGATGTCGAGCCGGGCGATGGTATCCTCGCCGGCGAGGCCGCGCACATCGGCAAGCTTGCCATAGGTGAGCGTCGGCGACGACAGCCGGCCGCCGTAGGAATAGCCCGCAACCGACAGCTCCGATTGCAGCCGCGGCTCAAAACTCAGGAACTCGGCAACCGCGAGCGGCGCAAGCTGGCGCGTGGGTTGCAGGAGGGCGAGGCCGAGCGTTTCGTCGGTGGCGGCGACGGTGGCGTCGTAGCTCTCGTCGAGGGTGATGCGTTCGCAGCTCTCGACCGCCTCGGTGGTGGTCAGCACCGCGCCGCGCGCCGAGACGTAGAGGCCCGAGCGGGCCTTGTCGGCGCGGCGGATCTCCAGCCCGGAGATCAGGTCGATCGACTGGGTGGCGGTGTCGAGCCCGGCGTTGTCGTCAAGCACGGCCCCGCCGACCGAGGCGAAGCTGTTGCGCATCGCGTCGAGCACCAGCGCGCGGCGACGGTCGACCTTGCGGGTGGCCTCGCCGGTCGCGCCGTCGATCATCGTCACGCCCTGCGGCCAGATCAGCATGAAGCCTTTCACCGCGCCGTCGACGAGGCGGGCATAGATGTAGGACTGGATGTCGTTGTCTGCGCCCTCGATGGTGAACTCGTTGTCGCGCCGGCGCCGGTCGCCCTCCATCGGCACGACTTCGAGCGTC
>Ga0180436_10005788_pt1 | contig 10856 bp, 5 predicted proteins | sample SS_ome_2_FD_132434 | JGI IMG/M metagenome (GOLD analysis project Ga0180436, IMG submission 132434) | Hypersaline lake sediment archaeal communities from the Salton Sea, California, USA - SS_3_S_2 metaG | ecosystem: Environmental > Aquatic > Non-marine Saline and Alkaline > Hypersaline > Sediment...
AAATATAACAGACAACCAGAAAACCAACATAAAGGTCATTTTCGGATTGACGCTTGTGCATTTCATCGGTGATTTCTATTCTTCCTTTTCTACGCCGTTGATACCCGGATTTGTTGATAAATTTTCCCTTTCCATGGCCCAGGTAGGACTATTCACCGGTATTATCCGCTTTCTGGCCTTTATCGTGCAGCCAACCGTGGGGTATTTTGCGGATCGCTACCAGACCCGCATGTTTGCCCTGGGCGGCCTAGCCTTGACCATCGTCTTCATCCCTCTGGCTGGTACTGCCCCTAATTATTTTCTGCTGGTGCTGCTGTTTGCAATGGGTTCCATGGGGTCTTCCATGTTCCATCCGGCGGTTACCGGCATGGTGCCTTTGTACGGCGGCCGCAACACGGGATTTACCATGTCCATTTTCAATACCGGCGGTACGCTGGCTTTTGGAATCGGACCGGTGTTCATTACCTGGTTTGTGGTCAATTTCGGATTGGCATCCATGCCCTGGACCATGCTTATCGGCGTCATACCATTTGTGTATCTGTACCGTGTTTTACCTGTTCCGGTGAGCGAGGGCATGCGATATTCAGGGTTTATCGGATCGTTGCGGGATACCCTGGGGGCAGTCTGGAAACCGCTTACCCTTATTTGGGTGGTCATGGTAATGCGGTCTGCCATTGCCCAATCATTCATGACATTCATGACCGTTCTACTGGCCGACAGGGGCTATCCGTTGATCGCCATTGGCTCCATTACCTCGATTTTCATTGTAGCCGGTACCTTCAGTGGGTTGCTGGCCGGATTTCTGTCTGACAGGATCGATTTCAAGAAAATATTTTTCGTGGCCCACGGTATGATGGTTCCCGCATTGCTGGTCTTTCTGTATTCCAAGGGGATGTGGGTCTACGCGGCAGCCGCGTTGGGTGGATTTTTTGCCCTTGCAACGCTTCCCATCGGCGTAGTAATGGCTCAGGAATTGGCTCCCAAAGGACGCTCCATAGTCGCCAGCCTGATGATGGGATTTGCCTATGGGCTGGGTGGTGCTTTTTCACCCCTGGTGGGGAAGATTGCCGACCTGACATCGATTCAGGCCACTTTGTTTGTGTTGTCGTTCGTGCCGCTGGTTACCGTAGGGGTGATCTGTTTTTTTCCACGGGTCAGGGGCCGCAGGCCGGATGAAGAAGGCTGAAGGCATGTAGGGGCGAATCTATGTGTACGCTCGTTAGAGGCCGGAAGGCCAAAGGACAGAGAACAGAGAACAGAAGCCAGAGGCCGGATGGTCGGAGGACGGCAAGTAGGTAGTAGGGAGGGCAACAGAAAATCAGAAGGTGAGACGTTAAACGGTGGTCTGTGGTCGGTTGTCGGTCAAAAAATGAATCACGAAAACACGAAATATAAAAAGCACGAAATGTTTAGAGCAAATTTTCGTGGATTCGTCCTTTCGTGATAAAAAAAAGAACATCGAACATCGAATATTGAACTTTTTGATGACCGCCAGAGGCTAACCTGACACCCGACACCAAAAAAGGCCGACTAATTTACTATAGTAGAATATACAATACATTCATAAGATTAATAGCAAATCTCAAGGAGCCCTTAATTACAAATGTCCTCCATGGTTCAACATGCGCCCGGCTTCAGCATAAAGGATGCGGAAAAGATTGCCAGCGACCTGTTCGGCGTTGACGGCCAATGCGAGAAACTGCCCAGTGAAAGGGATCAGAACTTTCGGCTGAAAACCAAAGTCAGCCCCGACGTTGTTTTGAAGATCGCCAATGCACTTGAATCTTTTGAGGCGCTGGAACTTCAGAATCAGGTAATGGAACGGCTGGGGCAGAACACGCGTCTGCACGTAGGCGGCATTTCCAGCATCCCGAAGCTATGCAACACCCTGGACGGCAAAACCATTGCCACTGTTGAGGGCCGGGATGGACAGACCCACTTCGTTCGCCTGCTGACCTATTTGCCCGGAAAACCGTTTGGCCTGGTAAAGCCGCATGATGCAGATCTCCTCCAAGGCCTTGGGCGGTTTTTCGGCCATGTGGACCACACCCTCCAGGGCTATGACCATCCTTCTGCGCACAGGGATTTTCACTGGGACCTGCAGCACGGCTCCCGCGTTGTCGGCGAACTGATCAAGCATATTGCCCTGCCTGCAAAACGTGATCTGGTGGCTAAATATCTCGAGCGGTTTCAACGCCATACAGAACCGCTTCTGGTTGACCTGCGCAAGAGTGTCATCCATAACGACGGCAACGACTACAACATCCTGGTTGCCCCCCAAGGCATGTGGCAAAACCAGGTGAGCGGTGTCATCGATTTTGGGGATATGGTTTTTTCCCATACGATCAACGAACTTGCCATTGTGTGTGCCTATGCCATGCTGGATAAACATGATCCTTTGGCAGCGGCCGGTCAAATCGTGAAGGGGTATCATGCGGCATTTCCGTTGACGGAGAATGAGTTGGCTGCGCTTTACACCCTGATGTGCATGCGCTTGTGTATGAGCGTTTGCCACTCTGCCCACCAGTCAAGCCTCGAGCCGGACAACGAATACCTGCGTATATCTGAAGCACCGGCCTGGGATCTGCTCCAAAAGCTTGCCCCTATTCATCCGCGCATGCCTGAATACCTGTTCAGGGATGCCTGCGGGCATATACCGGTTGCCCCTAGCACTCAAGTGGTGCAATGGCTGGAAAGGGAAAAGAAAAACTTTGCGCCCATCGTGAAAGCTGATCTTGAAAAGGGCGACGTGCCAATCTTTGACTTCAGCGTGGGCAGCACGTTTCCGGGCATGGGAACGATGCCTGAGGATCTTGTCGGAATTTCATCCCGTATTGCCGCAATAATAAGGGAATCAGGCGCCGGTGCCGGTATCGGACAATATAATGAAGCCCGGGCCATGTATCGCACGTCTGCATATGAAACAGCCACGGAAGGAATGGTTGAAAGACGGACGATTCACCTGGGCGTGGATCTGTTCATGTCTGCGGGTTCAAAGGTGTCCGCCTTCTTTGACGGGAAAATTCACAGCTTTCATAACAATGCCGTCCATCTAGACTATGGTCCCACCATTATTCTGGAACACACCACAGGGGAAGTTCCTTTTTATACGTTATACGGACACTTGAGCCTTGAATCCCTGGAAGGGCTCGAACCAGGCCAGATCATCCAAAACGGCGAAGTCTTTGCCGGCATCGGTGACATGGATGTCAACGGCGGGTGGGCGCCGCATCTGCACTTTCAGATCATTACAGACCTTTTGGGGGAATCAGGCAATTTCCCCGGGGTGGCCCGGCCGAGTCAGCGGCGTGTGTGGCAGAGTTTGTGTCCGAACCCGAATCTTATCCTGAATATTCCCGGGACCCGTTTCGATGCCCAGGGGAGGTCTAAACAGGAGATTCTCGCGTTTAGAAAAACGCACATCGGCCGCAATTTGTCTATTTCCTATGACAATCCCCTGAAAATCGTGAAGGGCGAAGCCCAGTACCTGTTCAGCGAAGACGGCCAGGTATATGTGGATGGGGTCAACAATGTCAGCCATGTGGGGCACTGCCACCCGGATGTGGTCAGGGCCGGTCAGCAACAAATGGCTGTGCTCAACACCAACACCCGCTACCTGCACGACAACATCATCGAATACGCCCAACGGCTGCTGAACACGTTCCCGGATCCTTTGAGTGTATGCTTTTTTGTGTGTACCGGCAGTGAAGCCAATGAACTTGCCTTTCGACTGGCACGGACCTACACCAACCGGAAGGACATCATTTCGCTGGACGGATCCTACCACGGCAACACCAATCTGTTGATCGATGTGAGCCCTTACAAACACGATGGCCCGGGTGGAAAAGGGGCGCCCGCTGGTGTTGAGACGGTGGTCATGCCCGACGGCTATCGCGGTCCCCATAAAGGCAGCAATTACGATACAGCCGTTGCCTATGCTGCCTATGTCAAAAATGCTGCCGATAAACTGGCCGAGAAGGGCAGGGGCGTGTCTGCTTTTATCTGTGAGAGCATTTTGGGGTGCGGGGGGCAGGTGGTGCTGCCAAAGAACTACATGCAGGCGGCTTTTGAACATGTCCGTTCTCGTGGAGGCGTCTGCATTGCGGACGAGGTCCAGGTGGGATTCGGCCGGCCGGGAACCCACTTCTGGGCGTTTGAGGCCCAGGGCTGTATTCCCGACATCGTAACCGTGGGCAAACCCATTGGAAACGGCCATCCCATGGCTGCTGTCGTGACCACGCCTGAAATTGCCGATGCCTTTCACAACGGCATGGAGTATTTCAACACCTTTGGCGGCAACCCTGTGTCGTGCGCCATTGGCAAGGCGGTACTGGATGTGGTTGAGAACGAAGGCCTGCAGGAAAATTCGAGAAAAGTCGGTCAACAATTGTTGAACGGTTTCAATGACCTCATGGAACGATTTCCCCTGATCGGGTCGGTGCGCGGTCTGGGGCTTTTTCTCGGGGTTGAGCTGGTCAAAGACAGACGCACCCTGGAACCGGCACCCGAGCATGCCGATCACATCATCAATCGCATGCGCGACCACGGTTTCCTGATGAGTACCGACGGACCTTTGCACAATGTTTTGAAACTGAAGCCGCCGCTTGTGTTTTCAGCGCAGAATGCGGATGATCTCCTTTCGGTATTGGAAAGGGTGCTTGGTGAAGATCGATTGCAACTGTGAAGCTGATAGCTCAGAGGATTTAGCTCATAGACCGCCACCACCTATCAGCTACAACCTATGAGCTATCAACTAGGATGAGCTATCCACTATGGAAATAAAATACTGTCCCATATGCGGGTCGACTGTGAGCCATGAAGTTCCTGTTGATGACGACCGTCTGCGCCATGTATGCCACACCTGCGGCAATGTCCAGTATGAGAACCCCAAGCTGGTGGTGGGCTGCATTCCGGAATGGAAAGAGCGCATCCTTTTCTGCCGCCGGGATATCGAGCCCCAAAAGGGAAAGTGGACCCTGCCGGCCGGGTTCATGGAAAACAGTGAAACCGCAGCTGCCGGGGCCGCGCGTGAAACCTGGGAGGAGGCCAGAGTCAAGGTGCGCATCGTTGCGCCCTACAGGGTGTACGACCTTCCTTTTGTGAACCAGGTGTACTTCATGTTTCGCGCCCAAATGACGTCACCCGACTTTCAGACAACACCCGAGAGCTCAGAGGTTCGACTGATGTTTGAACAAGATGTTCCCTGGGATGACATCGCTTTTCCGGTTATCCGTGAAACCTTGAAAAGCTATTTCAAAGACCGCAAAAAGGGGCATTTTCAATTCCTGAACCTGGAGCTCAAGTCTGAACCGATTTGATGCACATCAAACCAACTTTTGGCAATTGCAGAGGTGTTGCCAATGAATAGCGATACCAACAAAGTAAGAGACCTGCTGACATTTATATACGGTAATGAAAAGGGCGGCAAAGCCTTTCATCGCATCATGCCCTTGATCGAGGCGTTTAACCGGCGACCTAAGAGCAAAAGCAGTTATTTTTCCCAGGCGGACGTGGTCCTGATTACCTACGGCGATACCCTCAACCACACGGATGAGACGCCTTTAATGACCCTGAACCGTTTCCTGTCCTCCCGGCTTAAGCAGGTGTTTTCCACAGTTCATTTTCTCCCGTTTTTCCCTTTTTCATCTGATGACGGCTTTTCGGTCATGGATTTTTATAATATCAATCCTGAACTGGGCTGCTGGGAGGATGTGGACGCCATTGGGCGGGAGTTCAACCTGATGTTCGATTATGTGGTGAATCATTTTTCCTCGCAAAGTGATTGGTTCCAGAATTACCTGGAGGAAAAGAAAGGTTTCGAAGAATTTGCCATAGCAGTGGAACCTAACGCAGATCTGTCCATGGTTACACGTCCCAGATCCCTGCCGCTGCTGTCTCAATACCGGAAAAGGAGCGGGGAGCCGGTTAAACTCTGGACCACTTTCAGTGCGGATCAGATCGACTTCAATTTTCAAAGCCTTGACGTGCTTGAAAAAATGGTTGCCGTCCTGCTGCATTACGTGGAAAAGGGGGCATCCATTCTGCGGCTGGATGCCATTGCCTACCTTTGGAAGGAGATCGGAACAGCCTGCATCCATTTGCCGAAAACCCATGCCATGGTTAAACTCCTGCGCAGCATCTTGGATCGTACAGCACCTGACGTTATCATTTTAACCGAAACCAATGTCCCCCATGCCGAGAACATCAGCTATTTCGGCAACAAGGGGGACGAAGCCCAGATGGTGTATAATTTTACCCTGCCGCCCCTTTTACTCCACGCCTTTACAACCCAGGATGCCTCCTTTTTATCTAAATGGGCAAAAACCCTGCACCTGGAAGGGCAGGACATTACTTTCTTCAACTTTACCGCCTCCCACGACGGTATCGGTGTGCGCCCCCTGGAGGGGATTCTGGAACCTGCGGAAATAGACCAAATGGTCAAAATGGTGGAAGCGCATGATGGTCAGGTATCGTTTAAAAACAACCCCGATGGTTCCAAAAGCCCATATGAGCTGAACATTACGTATGTGGATGCCATTTTGGCCGATGAAAAAGAGATGGCAGCCCCAAAATTCATGGCATCCCAGGCGATTCAGTATGTGCTGCCGGGAGTGCCGGCCACCTACATCCACAGCCTCTTGGGATCAAGAAACTGGGTGGAGGGGGTGTTTCAAACCAAGCGGGCGCGGACCATCAACCGGGAAAAATTGTTCCTGCAGGAGCTTGAATCCGAACTGGATGATGCGGGATCATTCAGGGCCGCTGTTTTTCAGGCCTATTGCCGGCTCATCAGAATCCGGCGTGGGCAGCCCGCCTTTCACCCCAAAGCTGGATTTGAGATATTGGATGCGGGCCCACATGTCTTTGCCATAAGACGCCATTGTGATGAACAGCAAATTGTGACCCTGACCAATATCTCCCGCCAAAAGCAGTCAATTGAGTTGAAAGGAATCAACCTGTCTGGTTCCCATGTGGACCTTATAACCGGAAAAACGGTGAACGGGAATATTATCAAACTTGAACCCTATCAGTATGAATGGCTTGTTTGAAAAGGATTTTCCCCCATGAAAAAGATCGTATTGGTGTTGATCGTAATGGTTGCGCATATTGCATTTGCACCCCATGTTGGAGCGGCTGACGGCACTTCAGGTGTAAAAACCATCGCTGTCATAGAAATGGCCCAGGAGACCAACAGTTTTTCATCCGTGCCGACGACCCGGGCGGATTTTGCCGCCCGCAGCCTTTATTATGGTGAGGAAATCATTACGGTCAGTAAAAAAGAGAAAAAACAGTTGGCCGGGTTTCTCGAGGCGGTTGAAGATTTCGGCCAAGACCGGATTGAAGTTGTTCCCATAATCAAGGCATGGTCCATGTCCGGCGGACCTGTGCAGGGTCGCCTTTACGACGAATTCAAGCAAACCATTATCGACGGTCTGCTTCAGTGCGAACGTCTGGACGGCATTTACCTGTCCCTGCACGGCGCAATGGGGGTGGAGGGCCTGCGGGATCCCGAAGGTGATCTGCTCGAAACCATTCGGACCCGTGTTGACCCTGAAATACCCATCGGGGTGACGTTCGACCTCCACGCCAATGTCACCCAGCGCCGGGCGGAAATGGCGACTTTTATCATCGGCTATAAAACCAATCCCCACCGGGACCATTTTGACGTGGGGTACCGGGCCGGCGAGATTCTGGTCCGGACCGTCAAAGGTGAAATTAAACCCGTTATGGCCTTTAGCAAAATGCGATTGCTCAAAGGCGGGGGCATGACCATCGATTTTCTTGCGCCCATGCGCAAAATCTTCAAACGCATGAAAAAGATGGTCAAGTCGTCGGACAAGGTTCTGGATGTTTCCAATTTCATGGTTCACATCTGGCTGGACGATCCGGAACTGGGGTGGAGCACTGCGGCGATAACTGATAATGACCCGGTCCTGGCCCAATCGCTGGCTGACGAGATAGCCGACATGAACTGGTCTGTCCGGGCAGTGGCCCCAGCTGAGGGCAACACGGCTTCCGAGGCGATCAATATTGCGAGAGGAAAGTCTTTTTTGCGAAAATTCGGAACCGTTGTGTTCTGTGATGTGTCTGACGCTGTGGGTGCCGGGGCTCCGGGGGAGAACACCTGGATTCTCAAAGCCTTGCTGGAAGAGGGGGCGGATCTGACGTCATACCTATACATCCGCGATGCTGATGCAGCCAGGACGGCCTTTTCACTTAACATCGGCGATGAGGTAAAACTGACGGTGGGGGGCAAGCTTGACACCATATACAACCATCCGGTCACATTTTCCGGTCGGGTGATATCAAAGCGAGAGGGGCCCCTGGGAAAGACAGCCATTCTCGTTCATCAGGGCATCCATCTGATCGTCACTGAGTTGCCGTCTTCGGCATGGTCCCCGGCAGCATTCACAGATCTCGGTTTGAGCCTGTGGAAAGCCGATATCGTGGTGGTTAAAAACCTCTTTCCCTTCAGGTATCGCTTTTTACTCTACAACCGGAAAACAGTGAACGTCATGACCTCCGGAACCACAGATATCGATGTGTTTTCTCTAAAGTATGAGACCATCCCGCGTCCCATCCATCCCCTCGACAATATAGAAAACTGGAAATAACACCACCTACGGCGTTGTTATTCAACGTGACTTCGTCACTTGATTAGTTGAGCATTTGAAAAAGTAGCGACGAAGTCGCGTTACATAAAAGCGTGGTACACGATTTTATTATTAGTCGTCATGCCCAACCCGATGAATCTTGATCACGTTGGTGGACCCCTTTTTGAGACCGTAGCCCACCACGATGATGATAAGATCGTCTTTCAGGGCAATCTGTTTGCCCACGAGGATATTTTCACTAGCCAGGATGAGGCGGTTGGTATTGTCGATTGTGGCAATGTAGAGGGGGGTCACGCCCCAAATCAGTGAAAGCCGGTTGTAGATACGCAGGCTGGGAGTAAATGCGTAGACCGGTTTTGAAGGGCGTTTTTTGGAAATCAGCTTGGCCGTGCTGCCGGAAGCGGAAAAAACCATGATGCCCTTGGCACTCAATTCGTTCAGAATGCTCACTGCAGATTGGGCAACGGCATGGGGCACCAGGTCGGCAGGGTCTTTGGCATGCAGCAGGTTGAAACTCATAAACTCGGAGTTTTCAGCCTGGTCGGCAATTTTAGCCATCATTTCCACTGCACGTACCGGATAATCACCAGATGCGGTTTCACCGGAAAGCATGACTGCATCCGTACCGTCAATGATGGCGTTGGCCACGTCGGACGCTTCAGCACGGGTGGGTATGGGATTGGTGGACATGCTCTCCAGCATCTGGGTGGCGGTGATGACCGGTTTGTTGGCCTGGATGGCGGCGGCAATAATCCTTTTCTGTATGCAGGGAACTTGTTCCGGATTGAGTTCCACGCCGAGATCCCCCCGGGCAACCATGATGGCGTCAGCCGCTTCCAGGATGTCGTCCAGATTTTCCAGGGCCTCGGGTTTTTCGATCTTAGCCACCACAGGGGTTTGGTGGCCCTGGCGCCTGATGATACCCTTGATCTGCCGCATATCCTCGGCCTTTCTGACAAAGGATAGGGCAAAATAATCCACGCCGACCTTGATACCGAAATTGAGATCCCGGCGGTCCTTATCCGTGAGAGAAGGTGCGGAAACGTCCACACCGGGCAGGTTGATGCCTTTGTGCTCCTTTAAGATCCCGCCGTTAATGACTTCGCAGGTGATGGTTTCCTTTCTTTTAAAGCGCACTTTGAGTTCAATGAGTCCGTCATCGATGAGGATTTTGTCGCCCTTTTTAACGTCGCCCGGCAAGCCGTTGTAGGTGGTGGAAACCTTTTCTGCGGTGCCTACCACTTTATCAGTGGTAATGCGGATCGTGCTGCCCCGTTTCAAATGCACGGGTTTGCCGTCCTGAAGCGTTCCTGTGCGAATTTTGGGGCCCTGGAGGTCCAGAAGGATGCCAATGGGCTTATTCATGGTACGTGAGAGCGAACGGATGGTTTTGATAACCTCCCCGTGCTGTTCATATGATCCGTGAGAAAAGTTGAGGCGGGCCACATTCATGCCGGCCTGGATCAATTTTTCCAACACCGGACGGGTGTTGGAAGCTGGCCCGATGGTGGCCACAATTTTCGTGCGCATTTTTTCATTCCTTTGAAGTAAAATCTGGGGCCTGATCACTCGATCCGGCCCCAGATATTTATTTCCTGAGCTGCTTCTTGTCTATTTTGCCCACGGCCGTGAGCGGTATCTCATCGATCAGTTCAATCTTTTTAGGTACTTCGTAAGGCGCGCATTTCTCTTTAGAAAATGCGATGATATCCGCTTTCAGGGCATCGTCCGTACCGTCGAACGTGTATTCTGGATTTTTCTGGATATAGGCGGTGACAAGTTCAGATCCCGGGCGTTCAGGATTGGGTTCGCCAATCAAGGCCATCACACTGACGGCTGGATGCTTGGATATGATATCTTCCACCTTGCTCGAGAACACCTTGAATCCGCCCACGATGATCATGTCCTTGGTGCGGTCAACAATTTTGATGAAGCCGTCCTCATCCATGATACCCACATCACCGGTATGCATGTAACCATCATCGTCAACCGCTTCTTTGGTGGCTTCAGGCTTGTTGAAATACCCTTCCATGACCAGAGGGCCTTTGACACAGATCTCCCCGGCTTCGCCCAGGGGAACTTCTTCACCTGATCCCGGATCCACCAGTTTGATGTCAGTGTTCAGGAAAGGCATGCCGACTGTTCCAAGCTTCGTTTTCCCCTTGGAAGGGTTCATGGTGGAAACAGGAGAGGTTTCGGTCATGCCGTAAAGCTCGAGCAGTTTGCCTTCACCGATGATGT
>Ga0180436_10005789_pt1 | contig 10856 bp, 12 predicted proteins | sample SS_ome_2_FD_132434 | JGI IMG/M metagenome (GOLD analysis project Ga0180436, IMG submission 132434) | Hypersaline lake sediment archaeal communities from the Salton Sea, California, USA - SS_3_S_2 metaG | ecosystem: Environmental > Aquatic > Non-marine Saline and Alkaline > Hypersaline >...
CTGATTGTCTCGTGGGGCAATCCCGTGACCTATCTGTTGGGAGGGATGCGGTTCCTTCTCGGCGGTACCGAACCGGCTCACTACCTGTGGATCGGCTACACCTTCACCGCACTCGGGGCCTTGGCCGCGATGCTGTTCGCGATGTCGAGCTCACGAAAGGTGTTGGTCTAGGCATTGCCGGAGGTCCGTACACGGTGATGGGCTGGAATGCCTCATGCCGCTTGACCAGCCGCTGCCCGGCCACAGCTGTGGCCGGGCCTTGAGTTCAGCTTCCCGAGGTGCATGGAATCCACAGCAAGCGCTTTCGTTACAGGCAGCCTGTCTATGTGCCTAAGGCAATCCAGCCAAGAATCCGTGCCAAGACGCTCGTGAGAGAGCGATGAGCGAACCCACGTCGCACAATGCGGGGCACCTCAGCCCGTTGTTCTCCGAGCCCGCGAAGACTTGCTCCTGCCCACCACGATACATCTCCCATTCGACAGAGAGAACCGCACCTGCGTAGGATGAGTGACCCTCAAGCTCTGGAGGTTTGATCCTGACTTCCGAACAGGCAGACTACCGTCTTCGACCGGCACGAATGGATGATGCCGCTGAGGTCATCATGATGTGCAATCGAGCCGCACCCACTGTTGAAGGCTGGGATCAACATACGCTCGAGCGCCGCCGCACGCATTGGCAGCGATCTGGATTCTCCCTGGAGGCAGACACACGGGTTGCCGAGGACGATGCCGGACGCATTGTCGGGTATGCTGCGCTCAACACGCCGGCACCCCCTTCATCACGTGTCCGAGGCGATCTCTACGTAGATCCGGCTCATGAGTTCTCCTCTCTGGCTCGCACACTACTCGATTGGATCCACGAGCGTGCACGGGAACTGGCTCTGGCCACGCCAGCAGGAGCCCGCATGATCGTCACACACCATGTGCTGGCACAGGACACCCAACGCAGAGACCTCTGCCTTTCAGCAGGCTATGCCCTTGCTCACCACTCGCTCCGCATGCGGACCGACTTGGACGAGGTCCCGCCGTCTCATGTCCCTCAAGGGATCACGTTTCGTACGGTATCTCCCAAACGAGATCTGCCGGTGGTTTCCCGCATCGTCCAAGAGGCGTTCCGTCACCATCATGGCTTCGTCAGGCGAAGTCTGGCTGATGATGTGGCCCGCTACGAGCAGTGGTTGGCTGATGATCCCCGGCTCGATCCTGATGTCTGGCATCTGGCCTGTGCCGAGAAGGACGCTGTCGGCGTGTGTCTTGGCACCACGCGGTACTCAGGAGACAAGAAGCAGGCCTACGTCTACACATTGGGGGTTCGCGATGCGTGGCGGGGCAAGGCATCGGACGAGCGCTGCTGCTTCATGCGTTCGCCGTGTTCCGAGTCCGGGGTAGCCAATACGTCGACCTCGATGTCGACACGGCGAACCTCACCGGAGCGCTCCGTCTGTACAAGACAGTCGGAATGCGAAGACGCTGGCAGATCGACGAGTATGAGAAGCGTCTCTACTCGTGAGCGAGATCATGCCGGTAGCCGGACATCGCGCGTCTTCGCCACCAGGCGCCGCGATTTCCGCCCTATTCCGAAGCGCGCAGATCGACGCGAAGGAGAGGGTACGGATAAGTCCATGGCTTGAGTACCATGATCGTCCCTCTGAAGCCCTCTCTCTCGGGAGAAAGAGGAAGGGTGAAACTGCGCACTTCGCCTGCATCCTCCGGCGTCACGGCGCCCTGTAGGTATCCGCCCTTGATGATGTAGTCGGTCTTGATGTTGAGCACACGTCCAAGCCAACCCCGATTGCAGTGGGCACGACATTCCACGAACACGGCATCGCCAAGGGTGCACTCGACGGCGCCATCCAATCCGATGGTCATCAGGAAGGGTAGGTCCGCCCCACCATTGAGTTCGCCGGATGCGTCCCACGCGCGGCCTTCCCAGATTCCAATCAGCGCTTCCGGCACACCATTCGGCACGGGGCTGAGCACGGCAAGTCCTGCCGTCAGAAGCCCCATCGCCGCCAATCCAATGAGCACGTACTTCACTGCTGCCTCCCCATCATCATTCGGGTCTCGCCTAGGGGCAGTCTGCGTCCACCACCCAAATCGGATTGCCTTCGAGGTCCTCAAACCCACCATACCAGAATCCATCTGCCTCGTCTCGAGCGGGACCGAAGGCGATCGATGCTCCCGCATTCCCAAGGTGCTCGAAGAAGACCTTCACATCGGGGACCTCGATCTGGAAGAGAACGGTGTTCGTCGAACGATCGCCCGGCATCACGCCAACCTCCTCTGCAGGCGCAATCCCAATGCGGAGTCCGGTCTCAGTCTCGAGGTTCGCGTATCGGTACCCTTCCTCGAAGCGCTTCGTCACCCGGAACCCAAGCACGTCCACATACCAAGCCACCAGCGCATCGAAGTCATCGGCCAGAATCACGGTCTCTCGAGGTGAGAGTTTCACGGCTCCTCCTTCCGAACGTGCTCACGGTTCTTGCGCTGCGGCTTCCCTCCGTTGCTCGAACCGATAGATGGCTTCGCCATGCCCCTCGCTGAGCGTGATGTACGCCGTTCCACACGGCAGGAAGGCGATGGCCTCACCTTGCGGCTCGATCGCGAACGGAAGCGCACAGCCGGATTCGTGGAAGGCTGTCCACAACGGTTGCCTTGCCGACCGACTCCAGAGCATGACGCTCCAGTACCCTCGAACCAGAACCTGGGTACCGTCTGGCGACACATCCCCGCCGGTCGCCAGAGCGAACGGGATTCGCGCGACAGCCTCCATTACCCCCGGAGACGGGCGATCGTCCTTTCCCGAAGGGATTCGATAGACCGACGCCTCGGTCCAGCCTTTGGTGAGGAGGTAGAGTTCGCCGGTCAGTGGATCGACGAGAAGCGTCTCGGCATCGTGCGGGCCGTCCGGGTAGACGGCCTCGAGGATCTCCACGGATCCCAACAGGCACTCTCCCGGATCGGACACTCGCTCAACGTGTGGTTCCGGGGCGATGTAGATGCGGACCCTATCGCGCGTCCGCGCGTTGTCTCCGATGTCAGCAAGGAAGAGGTGCGACGTGCCTCGATCCCCCCAGGGTCCAATCGCCATGTCCTCGCAATCGATCGCCTCCACCTCGGGGAACCGCCACACGGCAAGCAACCGGCCGAGCGGGTCCATGGCATAGACTCGAGCTTCGTCACCCGAGTCATTGTGGGCCCAGATGACCCCTTCGTTCAGCTCGCTCACCGCGAGCCCGGAGACCTCAGCCAACAGAATGCTCGTCACGGTTCCGAGTGTCTCAGGCTGCCCGTATTCCGGGCAGCGCAGAGCCAGTGCGGCGAATCCAATCGCCGCGCTCACGAACAGCCCGAGGATCGTTGACTTGGCAAGACTTCGAAGGTGCGCCATCGATTCAGTATGGCGCACCGCGATCACCCTGTCACGCCGGTACCCCGCGAGAGTCTTGTCGCGGAACAGCATCCGTTAGCCGGACGCCAACAGGTCTTTGACAAGCTGCATCACCGAGGTTTCGGCACTGTGATGCACGGCGCGCATGCCAAGCTGGCGAGCGGCTTCGACGTTGGGAAGCCAATCATCGATGTAGATGGTTTCTTCCAGGGAGACCCCGAGACGATCGACAGCACGCCGGTAGATCTCCGGATCCGGCTTGGCCACGCCTTCCTCGTCGGAGAACAGAATCATGTCGAACGTGCGGTCGTTGACGTACTCCTTGGCCCGCTCTCGCGTTCCCCTGGTCGCGTTGGAGATCACGCCCGTCTTGTACTCGGACCGCAGATCGCGGATGAACGCCAGCAGCTCCAGATTCCATTCCGGCTGGACATCCGCGCGGAACTCCTCGAGGGCCTCTGGACTCAAGCCCATGCGTCGCTGTGTCTCATCCCGCATCTCCTCGGCGCTCGCCTGCCCGATCATCGCCCGTTGTGCTACGGGATGCTCGTGCAGCAGCGGGAAGAGGCTCCCCGTTACCAGGCCAAGACGCTCCTCCCATTTGGGAAGCCACGCCATGAGCGGGGGAGAGAACAGCACACCCCCCATGTCGAACGTGACGGCTCGAACGGATCGCGTATTCACTGTGTTCCTCCTCTACATGAGATTCTTCGCAGAACGAAGCAGAACGTGATGGCAGAGAGTAGATGAACTTCCGGGAAACGTCCAGATCGTGTAGAGCGCCCCCGCAGAACCCCGCTTGGAAGCGGTTCAGCGTTGCCCGGATGCTCTGCCGAGCGGTTGACCGGAGGTGTAGATCAGGAAGCTTTCGCCTGTATCGCGAATCGGATAGCGCCACCGCTCAACGAGGCCGTGATCCGTGAACAGGTTCTGTTGCCTCGGATCTGTGGTCTTGGTCCCGAAACTTACGAGAGGGAACGACCACTCCTTGTCCAACCACTCCAGAAGAAGGCCGAGAAGCCGCCGATCCATTCCGTCCGCCCAGCGCGACGCCCGAATCCAGAAGGTCACATAAGCGCCTGTGTCGCCGGCCCGTGCCAGCTCCTCGGTCGAGGCGCCCATCTGCTCAAGAACGAATCGCAAGTCGTTCATGTAGATGCAACCCAGACATTGAGACCCGCTGTAGGCCATCACTGTGTAGGTGAACGCAACGCGTTCGACATGCTCCGCCTCGTGCTGTGCGAGGTCGGCCCGGTTCGACTCCAGGGTGAAGTCGTCAGGTGGCCAACTGCTCTGGCTCCACACACGAAGCGTGCTTGGACTGTCCATGACGGCTTCGTAGTCGGCCTCCGCATCCGTCTCGCGGAGCGGGCGAACCCAGAAACCGCGGGTGCGAAACCCTTCGGGAACAACGACGCCCTCCGAGTACAGTGACATCATCCGAACCTCCCTTCGCGATCATCACAGATCCGTACGATCGTCCGAACCAGCGGAAGATGGGCGTCGATCTCGTCAATCGTGTCCCAACCCCACAGCCGGTTCGCTGCATCCAACTCAATGATCCGCCGTAGTTCCGCCCGTGCAAGCAGCTGATCGAAGCCGTCGATCCCCGTGACCGTCTCGATGAGAGAGGATAGAGCGCCGCCCCAGACAATCGCATCCGCCACGACCACACCGACGGCGAACCCAGCCGGTCGCCAGTACGGGGAGAAGTCAATGATTGCCGGGGTGAGCCCGCCGGCATAGAGAACGTTGCCTCCGAAATCACCGTGAATCAGCTGAGAATCGAATCGCGTCTCGCGCAAGCACCCTCGCAACGCCGAGACAAGGGGAGCCACGCGCGGATGGTGATCGAATGGCATCTCGTCCCATGCCACACGATCGGCAATCGTCCACGGATCCAGAGGCTCCACGCGATCAAGCCATGCCGGACGTGGAACGCAGGCGATTGCCTGGTGGAAGCGGATACAGAGATCGACAACAGCTTCCCACTCTCCGTCTTGGTGCTCTCCTGAGATCCACTCCCATGCTTGCCAGCCTTGGAAGACAAACGCGCCCTCGTCTGAACGGAACGGTCTGGGTATCCGGAATCCCTCGTAGTTCGCGTCCAAGCAGAACTCCGACACCCAGTTCGTTCTCTCATCATCGGACGCCGGCTTGAGCACGATGTTCCCTGCACGAAAGGCTTGTCCTTGTCCGCCGGGCAGGCGGACCGGCTTCCCGGGCACCCGAAACGCCCGCAGCACAGCTGCCGGAGGGATCGTGACGGATCTACGCTCCGGCATGACGATCTCTCCTTCTGCAATCACAGGATATGGAAGCCAATAGCGATTCTACAGGGTACGCAACGAAGACCTGTCGTTCCGGCGGATCGTCCCTTCAGGCACCTCGGCGGGGCCAGGATGTGCGATCGATCCCGGCCCCTGCCTGCGCAGCTACGCGAAGCGGATGATCGAGTGCGGATAATCGATCGTGACGACGTAGTTCTGGAGGATATCTCGGCCAATGATCCCCGAGAGGGTGACTTCTGCTTCCGGAGCCAGATCGTCGAAGACATCGAGAACAGCCGGTCTGACTTCAGCGGCACATCGGTCGCCGATCCGGAACTCAAGCAGGTCGGCACTGAAGAAGGCCTCCATCATGCCGCCAACCCCTGCGGCCTGCACCGGTTCGCCCTCGTCCACGCCCAATGCCATTGCCAATCGGGGAGAGATACAGGTTCCCATTGCCCCTGTATCCACGGCAAAGGAGTGCGGACCCGCACCGTTCACCACAGCCTGCACGATGATCAGCGGCTTCTTCGGGTTACCGATCCGGAAGGGTGTCCCGTCGATCGGCTGGGGCCCGCTGGGCTCGAAAGCAGCTCTTCTGCTACCGAAATCAGCAGTGAGCCTGCCATGACGGAGAATGTCGTGGCCTAGATTCCCGCGAACCGAGTCACCGCACAGAAGCTTGGGAAACGACGAGACTCCGATTGTCCCCAGTCCCGCGTCGATTCCTTCGACCGTCGCGGATTGGATCTCTGCGATGTCGATCGTGATCGATCCGCCGACGCCTCGCCGCTCCTCGGAGTCCACGACATCGAGTCCCAGCTCATCGGCGAGATCCGGGAGGATGATCGTGAGCCCGGCACCTGTATCCACGGACATCGGGAACGGTCCCTTGCCGTTGATGTAGAGCGGGAGCTCGAGCATCCAATGGGATCCAGCCATCATGACAGGCTGCTCACAGGCTGTCTGTTCCTGTTGTTTCCGATCTGACACGTCGTCTCCTTTGTGCGGTGGCTCACTCCGCGAACACGCCCGCGTGCGGCATGCGGTAGACTGTCTTCTCGGAGTGCTCCAGCTACGGACTCTCCAGGGCCCCTGCTCGTTTGCCCGACGGGGGCCCGCTTCCTTTTTTCCACCCCCCTGCGGAGGGTTGTCACTCTTCCGATAGCCTTCCGTCTTCTCCGACAAGCGCCTGAAGCTGTGCTTTCAGTGCAGCGATCTGAGCCGTTGTCGCTTCGACGCGCGAGAACAAGTTCTCGTTGGCCCGGATCCCCTCGTGGATCATGAAGGTTGCTGCGCCCGAGCGGCTCTCACAGATTCCGGCTTCGACAAGCGCGTCGAGCTTGACTAGGGTCGACTCATTCACCCGCAACATGACTCCATGCACACGTCCGTCGAGAGCATGCTCGATCGCAGCACGAACCGCCTCACCGGATGCACAGACAATCTGCTCGGCGGTGGCTCCATCCGTGGCTCCCAGATCCGCCTTGACCACAACGACCTTCGGCTCTTGCTGATCTCCCATGACGCCCGATACCCTCCTTGTAATTCGATTACACAGCATAATACTTTCAGGCGATCAGATGATCAACCCGCTTCTTGTCACGACGGAACACCACACGAGAATCCTGATCCGCTGCAGGGCAGCGGCTGGTTAACCACCCGCTGCTCCAGATCCACCCATGCGCAACAGACGGAGTGTCCAGTTCTAGGATGGTGTTGACACTTCAGAGCTACCTGTTCTCCGAGCCGAAACACATGGTCTCGACCCACTACAGGTCGGGCCGCGTTGAGCAGACCTGGACGCGCCCTATGTCCCCGGACCACCCGGTGTATGTGCTGATCAACCGGAGCACCTCCTCCGCTGGTGAGGACTTCGCGACAACACTGCAGCAACCGGGCCGGATGGTGGTTGTTGGAGAGAGGACGCGCGGCGGCGCGCATCCGGTGAAGTTCGTCCGCTTCACTGAGCTGTGCATCGAGATGTCGATTCCCAATACATGTTCCGAGGCCCGCGCGCTGGACATCGCGCACGAGCACGCGCTTTGGGAACTCCTCGATCGCCCTTCGGGCAATGGACGTCTGACCGGGCTTTGAAACTGGGCGCTTCGGAGCGTGCCCTGCTTCTTGTCGAAGGAGATGAGGTCTCCGGGCTTGTCTACTCCTCTCAAGAGGGGATGAAACGCCACCTACCGCGAGAGTGAGTCGTCCAGGAGGGGGCATGATCGGTGCCCCCTCTCTCACGGTCATCTACCCGGACGTGACTTGAACAGCGTCGAGCAGGATGTACGGAGCAAGACCGGCCACAGCCATCGGTCCCTGAGCTGTAGGCTCGCGCTCCCGGCTGACCGCCCGCACATGCGCGAATTCCTCGAACACGTTGCCGGAGATCATGGTTCGCTCGAGGTAGCCGACCGGCACGCCCTTTCGAATGTGGAAGCCGTTGACCTGGGCCGAGAACTGTCCCTGTAGCAGGTTGCTCGAATGGAGACCCAGCATACGCGTCACCAGGATCCCCTCCTCGATTCCGGCCATCATGGTTCGCCATGCGGTCCGGCCCGGCGCAACGATCGCTCCCAGCCAGCAGGGTATCGGTGCGTTCTCGATCCGCTGGCTGAACAGCGTTCTTCGAACGGCGTTGCCGGTGGACACGATGCCCAGCTCGGCGCCTCCTGCCAAGTCGGCCGCGAATCCGCGCAGGGTTCCCCGATCGACGATCGTTCGTGGTTCGACGGCCACTCCCTCGTCGTCGAACGAGCGACGAAGCGGCAGGTCGGCGTGAAGCGGGTTCTCTTCGACGGTGATCATCTCGCTCAGGATCGCGCTGTCGATCTTCTCCCCCAAGGGGGAAACGCCTGCAGCAACGTGCCGGCTGGACAGGCACTCGGCCAGCGTGAGCGTCAGAAGGTGACTCACCTGAGGCGTGAGGAGCACCGGCAGCCGCCCTGACGCCGGCACGGATGAACCGGCGCCCCATGCCCGCATCTCGAGAAGCCCCTCAAGCCACGCGTCAGATACGTGGAGCGGGTAAATCGACACCACGTGCGCCGTGGCACCTACGTCGGCCTGACGGGACACAAACGGCAACTCGACGAAGAGGCTGGCATGCGAGAACTGCTGATCCGCTGTAGCTCCTTCGGTTGTCTCGATGCGGCGACGCCCGGACTCTGCTTCGCACACGATGTTCGCTCTCGCATCCGCGTCCATCTGCGTGACCCGTTGGCAGAGATCCATGCACGTATCTATCAGATCTCCGGCAGTCAGTTCCGCGCACTCATGGTCGTAGCACGAGGCGTCCGCGTACGTCTGAGACGGAGCGAAGACGAAGTCCGCCTTCTGTCCGAAGGACGCAGCTTCTCGAGCATCCTGGAGAAGCTCCGGCTCGTCGGGCGACTCCCCGTACGAGGATCCCAACTTCCCATCGACAAGCACGCGCAATGCGCCCACGGATGTTTTCCGATGCGCGGTGAGTTCGAGCGCGCTCTCCCTGCACCGCACATGCACCAGCTTCCGATGAATCGCGTAGGCCTCGGCATGATCAACGAATCCTTTGACTCGTCCGAGCAGCGTCATGAGGAAACACCTCCGATGGTCACCGAGTCGATCTTGATGTGCGGCGCGCCAGCGCTGATTCGAGTTATCATCTGAACACCGTCGAAGCTGCCCTTGCCGCAGTCGCAGTACTCGAAGAGGCGCAGATCGTTGCCGATCATGGAGATGCCCTTCAGTGTCGTGAACAGGTTGCCCGACAGGTTGACGTCGGAGACCATCTCTTCCAGCTTCCCGTTTCGGATGTGCCGCGCCCATCTCGCGCCGAACGTGAAGTCGATCCCGCCCTGGCCGCCGGCGCCGCCGGCTATGTAGTAGCCATCATCGATCGACGCGATCATGTCATCGACGGTGCTCACACCAGCTTCGATGACCGTGTTCGACATGCGGACCACCGGTTCGTACCCGGCATCGGATGCGCGACAGTTGCCGGTAACGCTTTCGCCGAGGACTCCGGCAGTTTCGCGGGAATGGAGCCTCCCGGCAACACGCCCCTCGGTGATCAGCGCGCTCCGCCTTGCCGCCACCCCCTCATCATCCACCGGATAGCTTCCACCGCAGTCCGGAAGGGTTGGGTCATCCACCACATTGAGAATGGGTGAGGCGATCTCGGTTCCGATCTCCAAACGCTGGCGCACCGCGGGATCATGGATCAGAAGGTCGGCTTCCGACCGATGCCCGAACGCCTCGTGAATGAAGATCCCCGCCCCATAGTGATCCAGCACGATGGGATAGGACCCTGCTCTGACGGGTTGCGCAGACAGCAGCTCATCCAGTTCCGCCAAGGACTCGCGAAGCGTCTCGTCTCGATCGAGCAGTCGGCGATAGTCGGGCGATCCGCCGACGGCAAAGAACCCACGACGCACTGCGTCTCCCCGCCGTCCGACGAGGATCCCCAAGATGTGAGAGATGAGGTGCTCGTACTCCACAGCGGATCCGTCGGTGTTCGCGTAGCTTCGGTGTGCAAAGGAATCCGAGTACATGAACTGCGTCATCAGCACATCGGACTGTGCAAGCGCCATCTGGCTGTAGTGGGCGACCAAGTCTCGCTTCTCGCTCAGCGAGATCTCGCGCGGGTCGCCGTCGGAATGGACGGGGAACTCCTGGACGATCACTGGGGCGTCAGCCAGTTGAATCTTGTCCGATACGTGCCGGGCAGCGATTCGAGCGGCTTCTGCCACCTCCTGAGCCACGCGTTGTGCGTCCTCGATCCGCGTGAACGAGGCAATCGCCTTGGCTCCCGAGACGTAAGCACGCACGTGCCCTCCGCGCGGAGAGAACGTCGTCATCTGTTCTACACGCTCGTTGCCCAGCGTGATCTGCGTCTTGCGCTCCTCGTCGAATCGGATGTCTGCATAGTCGACATCCAGATTCCGGAGCGCAGCACGAAGTGTGTCCTTCATGCGACCTCCCTACAATGGGATCCTTGGCGCCGCAGGGCGCCAACCCACGGCCGGCTCTCGGGGCGATGTTCAAAGAGGGCCGGCCACCCTTGCTCCGCTTCCGAAGAAACGAGACGTCTACTGACGAAGCAACAATCAGCCCGCGGTCCCGTCAACAGGCGCCGTGGGAGGCCACGCGGTCACCACGATGCGCGGCACCTCTCCTACCGGAGTTGACTTCAGCGTCGACACGGCCTCCGGTGGA
>Ga0180436_10005791_pt1 | contig 10855 bp, 8 predicted proteins | sample SS_ome_2_FD_132434 | JGI IMG/M metagenome (GOLD analysis project Ga0180436, IMG submission 132434) | Hypersaline lake sediment archaeal communities from the Salton Sea, California, USA - SS_3_S_2 metaG | ecosystem: Environmental > Aquatic > Non-marine Saline and Alkaline > Hypersaline > Sediment...
ATCCTGGGACCTGGACAAAATCGACCATGAACTCCTCAAACAGTCACAGGCCACCCTGGTATTCGGACAGATGAACGAACCGCCCGGAGCCCGTGCCACCGTGGCACTTTCAGGACTCACTGTTGCCGAATCCTTCCGGGATGGTGCCGGTGAGGAAGGTGGCGGTAAGGATATCCTCTTCTTCGTGGACAATATCTTTCGTTTCACACAGGCCGGCTCAGAGGTATCAGCCCTCCTGGGCAGGATGCCTTCAGCGGTAGGCTACCAGCCCACACTGGCCACAGAGATGGGGCTGATGCAGGAAAGGATTACCTCAACAAAGAATGGATCGATCACTTCGGTGCAGGCCATTTATGTCCCGGCCGATGACCTGACGGACCCTGCCCCTGCCACAACCTTTGCCCACCTGGATGCCACCACGGTCCTGAGCAGGAAAATTTCCTCCCTGGGAATCTACCCTGCCGTGGATCCGCTCGACTCCAGTTCACGGATCCTCACTGAAGAGATTGTCGGAAAAGAACATTACGAGACAGCACAACGCATTAAAATGCTGTTGCAGCGCTACAACGAATTACAGGACATCATCGCCATCCTGGGGATGGATGAATTGTCCGAAGAAGACAAGCTGATCGTGCACCGTGCCAGGAGGGTACAGCGTTTCCTTTCGCAGCCATTCCACGTTGCATCCCAGTTTACCGGACTTGAAGGTGTATTTGTCTCCCTCGAGGATTCCATCAAGGGATTCAATATGATCATGGATGGTGAAGTGGACAAATATCCCGAAGCAGCCTTCAACCTGGTGGGCACCATTGAAGATGCCATCGAAAAGGGCGAAAGGCTGCTGGCTGAAACCAAATAGTTGAATTAACGTATCCACGAAAAGAAATAACATGTTGCTGGAAATCATATCGCCTGATAAAAGCCTGTATTCAGGAGAGATATTGAGCATCCGGGTGCCCGGTTCCAAAGGCTCTTTCGAAATCCTCAAGAACCACGCGCCCATCATTTCAACACTTGAGAAAGGGATGATCAGTATTCGTGAGAAAAATGGGGACAGAACTTCAATTAAAGTAGATGGTGGCGTGATCGAAGCAAAAAACAACAAGATCATTGTACTGGCTGAAAACACAAAATAGAATCGGTTTATTTTCAATCCTGCAGCGGCAGCTGATCGTTCTCCTGTTCATTGCTGCAGCAGGTGCAAACACATTTGCCCAGGCAGACAAAAACACGGTATACCTGTATTCCCACGACAGCCTGATGCTCACGGCAGATGAATATGTACTGGCAGACACCCTTCCCTACCTGGTCCTGCTGCATGAACAGGGTTCCAGCAGGGGTGAATTTACAAGCATCATACACCGTTTCCAGAAAATGAATTTCAACTGCCTTGTGCCCGACCTGCGCAATGGCGGTAATGCCGGATTTGTGGCCAATGAAACAGCAAAGCGAATCCGCAACAAAAAGTATGGTGAAAAAGCCGAAGATATTGAAGGTGATATCCGTTCAGCCATCAATTATGCGGTTGCGAAATCCGGCAAACCTGTGGTGCTGGTCGGCGCAGGGGCAAATGGCTCCCTTACGCTGAAGGCCTGCAAGGAGCTTGATGCTGTTCAGGCTGCCATTGCCCTGAGCCCCGGAGAATTTTTCCGCAACCAGTTCATTGTCGAAGACACCATTGCAGGAATTGAAAAACCTGTACTGGTCCTTTCCAGCCGTATGGAATTTCCATACATGGAACAGCTGCTTTCCGGGGTAGATGTAAAATACAAGGATCTCTTCACGCCCGACACCCATGAAGGGCAAAGGGGAACAGGAGCCCTGACCGCGCAAAACCCTTCCCAAAGCGAGTACTGGCTGGCCATCCTCCTTTTTTTCAAGGAACTTAAGTAATGGTAAAATTCCTGGTGATCCGTTTCAGTTCCATCGGTGATATCGTACTGACATCACCTGTCGTTCGCAGACTGCACCAGCAGGTGGAAGGCGCAGAGGTCCATTATCTCACAAAACCCGGTTATGCCCCGCTGCTAAAGGCAAATCCCTATATCACGAAAGTGCATACCCTTTCAGAAAAACAGGCCGAAACCACTGGTTTGCTGAAGGAAGAAGGGTTTGACTATGTCATTGATCTTCAGAATAACTTTCGTTCCCTGGATATCAAGCGTGCACTCAAACGTATGTATTTCACGGTACACAAACTGAACCTGAAAAAATGGCTGCTGGTGAACTTCAGGATCAACCGGCTCCCCGATTTGCATATCGTCGACCGGTACCTCCAAACGGTGCAGCTTTTCTGCGGGGAAGATGACGGACAGGGGCTGGATTATTTTATTCCTGAAGGGGAACATGTGGCGCCCGGTGAGCTGCCTGAGCCATTCAGGAGTGGCTATATTGCACTTGTGACCGGCGCAAAGCATGCAACAAAAAAACTTCCGGTGGAAAAAATGACAGCGCTGATCGACGGACTAAACCACCCGGTCATCCTGCTGGGAGGCCCGGAAGACGAGGCAACCGGTAAGCAACTTGTTGCATCCCTCCCGCAAAAAATGATATTGAACGGCTGTGGCAAATGGTCGGTAAACCAGTCCGCCTCAGTCATACAGCATGCCAACTGCGTGGTCACGCACGATACCGGGATGATGCATATTGCCGCTGCATTCAACAAGAAGATCATTACCATCTGGGGAAATACGATACCACAATTCGGAATGTACGCCTACCACGCGGATCCGCTTTCGGTTGATTACGAGGTGCCCGGACTGTCCTGCCGTCCGTGTTCCAAGCTCGGAAAAACTGCATGCCCGAAAAAGCACTTTAAATGCATGGTGGACCAGGACACCGGTGAGATTGCAGCAATGGCCAACAGTCTTTTCTGAGTTTTGGATCGATGTCCTGCGCTATCAGTTCTACTGCGCCACAAACTGGTAGGTAATCCGTGCTTTCTGTTTCGATGGGCCATTGTAATTGCTGCGGAACGTGGAAGTGAGCGCCGCACCTTCGGCAGCATCTGTAAAGCATTGTGAATCCCTGGCCGACTCAACGCGCACCACCCGGGCGCTGCTCACTGTTCCATCCTGCAGCACCTCGATGTCCACAGTCACCAGCGCAGCCCCTTCGCACCTGTACACCGGGATGGTCAGTTTCCGCTGTTGCCGGTCGCGCGGCGGCTCCAGGAATTCATAGGTAATGCGGGTGGGACCAGTATAAGGTGTATCCTCGGTCTCCGGTTCTGCCGGCGAACGTGCATCCTCTTCGTACACATATGTCGAGATGATCTCTTTCCATTTTTCCCGGTCCTTCATAAATGCTTCATCTTTCTGCGCTTCCAGTTCTTCCAGCAGGTCATTCACATAATCCTCCGTGGAGATCTCCCTGTTGACATCGTCGTTCACATTCACTGCCCTGTTGCTGGCCTGTTCCCTTGCTTCCAGCACATGCTCGATCCATTCAGGAGGCAATTCCACTTCTTCCTGCTCCATGAGTTCCTCCAGGGTTACCTCTTCCGTAAAATCCAGCATCACCCCCAGTTCACGGTCCTTCTTCAATCCCTCCACCTTCAGCAATACCAGTACGATGGCGATGACCAGGTGGATGATCACCGTATACAGGACAGGCACCAGGTTGGTTTTAAAAAACTCCCTGGCATTTCTGGGTCCATATGAAAAGAGATCCGCCATGTTCGTGGTGCAAAATTATGATCTTCTTCGTAACGAGGAAATATTGTACATTTACATAACGAAGATAAAACAATAAACATATACGAAACGAAAACCGCCACCTATGAAAAAGATCCTCGCCATCGCCATCCTTTTTGCCACGCTCACCAGCTGCAGTATTCTTTCTGAACTCACTGCCCTGTCGAAATGTGAATTCAGCTTCCACTCTGCCCAGGACCCGGTGTTGGCAGGCATTGACGTGATGCGTATACAGAACTATTCCGACCTCACCTTCCTGGACGGCCAGCGGATGGTTTCAAATATTCTTCAGAAACGCCTTCCGTTCGGTATCACGGCCAACGTGGAAGTTCGCAATCCCGGTATGGTCACCGCAGCACTGAACTACATCGAATGGATCGCTTTTATTGATGATGTGCAGGTCTCCACCGGGCGCATCGATCAAAGGGTGGAAATCCCCGGCAACGGAGGCGTCGCACTGGTTCCTATCCGTATCGAAAGCGACCTGTTCGAGTACCTGCAGGGTGACAATCCCAAAACCATGCTGAATTTTGCCCTGAACCTGGTGGATGCCGGCGGACAGCCCACCCGGTTGAGCATGAAGATCAAACCATCTGTTTACGTTGGCAGTACCCTGGTACCCTACCCTGATTACTTTACGATCAGCAAAAGCTTTTCATCGGGGAACTGATCCGGTTAAAGGTCGGGGGGATAATCCGGGATAGGGTCTGCGAGAAGATCCGCGAGAAAAGGTCCGTGCAGCAAGAAAGTGGAAGGGTCAGTTTACATCGATGGTAAAAAGCAATTCCGGTTTCCAGTCCCCGGTTTCAGGAATGTACGCGACCCTGGCGCCCATGGAAACAGGAAAAAAGATCCGGAGAAAATGCACATCGAACAGCAGGTCGGCGCCATATGAAAAAAACTCCTTTTCCGCCAGTCCTGGTTCAGGATCCGACACCAGGACGTCTTTCCCCTGCATATAGTCTGACCATAGGTTCCCGCGAACGCGCTTGAAATAAATTACCGGGCCGATTTCCAGGTCGGGATAAAACAGTGGAAAACTATAATCGATGCTGTAATGGTCCAGTTCCAGTCCGGCAATATCTGCATACCCCCTGGGCAGTGGAATATCGTTCCCGAACAGGTAGCGGTCGGTTACCTGGTTCTGTGTAAACAGCCGCAGTCGAATGGACTGGTGCCTGAGCGGTCCAGGCACATACAGGGTGATCCCGGCCGAGTTGAGCGATCCGAAATTATGCTGGTCGAAGGGGGCGTTCCGCAACCCTGCGAAGGCAGAAAAACCCAGCCTGGGCATGATCTCCTTGCTGCCCATCCGCAAATAGGAGCTGAAAAAGAAGCGGTACAGCAGCCGGTGGATGCCGCTTTCGTACCCCGAACGGTCCTCGTTGGGAAACAGGTCTGAGGTATAGGAATAGCCCAGCAATGGTTGTGCATAGGAGATGAACTTGCCGGTATTGATTCTCAGCGGGATATATATATTTGATCTGAATGCGAACCGATCCGGTCGCACCGGCACCTGGTCTGACTGGTCCATCCTGTTCACCACCGGGTATCCCCCATAATCCATACTGAAGTCAACAACGGGGTACCTGCCTTTCAGCCTGAACCCTGTATGCAGGTAATGCAATTTGTCCCGGTATTCATATGCTGCCATGCCTGTAACGGTACTCAACAGGTTTTGCGTCAGCACAGTCGCCCCGAGTTTCACCGGCACTTCCCCGGGAGTCAGCGCTGCTTCCGGTTCCATGTAGTTAAAATACAGGGGCAGCCATGAGTGTATCTTAATGGCATTGAACAGTTTTCGGTAGGGAGCAGGCTGGTATTCTCCGGGGGAAACCACCAGGGAGCTGTCGATGATCTGCCGTTCCCCGGGTGTGGGGTCTGCATCCACCTGTTCGGTGGAAACCATCGGTTCATTGATCCGCATCACCGAAGCAGGATCCGGAAGTTCTGAAACGGCCCGGTACCCGGTGGCATGGTAGTCGGCATAAAGCACCTGTCCGGTATTCCGGTTCACCGACGGATCAAAGGCACCAAAAGCCGCATCTGTGATTTTGTCCAGTACCTCGCGGGCCAGGTCGTACCTGTAAATGTTATCGATACCGGAAAAGGTAGCGCTGAAATATATTTTGTCGCCTGCCGCCACGGGATACGAGATATCGTCAAATCCTGCATGGAAGAGCTGCTTCCAGGTACCGTGTGGCCAGGAATAACGGTACAGGTATTCACCTGTGCTGTTGCTGACCGTTGCAACCACGGCACTATCGCGGTCCATCCAGGCAGGGTGCTGCAGGAATGCGTTACCGGGCGACCTGACCGAATGCAGCACCTTCCCGTCAAGGTCGAGGATCACCAGGTAGAAGGAATGGTCGGTACGTTGTTCGATTGCTGCGATATAATTGCCGCTTCCGGAAAGCGCCGGCGCATAATAGCGTGTTCGTTTTCCGAGCTCCTTCACCTGGTTTTTATGCAGGTCATACAGCCTGATATTGGAAAAATTCCTGTTGCTCCAGCGCACATCAGGCACCCACTCATCCCACACGATCATTCCCTGGCTGTAACTGAACCGGCCTGAATTCATGAAGCCGGGTCTGAACAGCCGGCTGGCGTCTCCCTTTCCGTTGATGCGCACGAAGGCGGGGATCTGGTCGGGACCGCTCTGCAGGGCAACCACTGCGGAATCACTGAGCCATTGCGGGAACCGGTAGCTGGTATTGTGTTTCACCGGGGCGGGGCTCCATTGAAAGGCATTGCCCGGTTTGCGCCTGTTGTAGGATTCCGTCCAGTGTTGCTGATAAAAACCGAGTGCCGAACGATAAAGCTCCGACTTTGATTTCACCCCGTATTTCTTCATGCTGAACCAGGTAGGAAACACCAGGTAGGGTCTGCGTGCGACATGGTTTTCCATATCGATCCAGAACTGGTCCCCGAAGGTCCTTCTTCCATAACGCACCATCAGGTAACCAAGTTCGTAATGGTTCGGCAAAACGTCCGTGTAAGAACCCAGGAGCGACTTGGAAAAGGAGTAGCGCTGGTCATTTTCCATCAGGATGGCCTTCATCCGCATTTCAAATGAAGGCAGTCTTCCCCGGCCGGAGTAGGAGAACCTCGTTTCTGCGTCCACTGCATCTCCTTCCAGGTACCACATGGGCAGGAACCCGGTGAGTGCCCCAACGGCCTGTTCACCTGCAACATACGACAGTGCCTTTCCCAACCCCTGGTTGAGCTTTGACACCTGGAAGGCATGTCGTCCCTCGTGAAGTGCCAGCTGGGTCATCCAGTCCTGGGGATAACCATTCGGATCAGGATTGGTAAACACCTCCAGCCTGCGGGGTGCCCATACAAAGACACCATTGGAAAAGCTCGATTCGTGGTGGAATACCACGGGCATTTTCGTATGCCGGTGGTCAAGCACCTTTGCCTGGTGGGGATAAAAATACTCCAGCTGATCAGCAAAGGCTTTTGCCAGGCTGTCCATTCCGCGCGGATAGATCAGCTGGTAGTGCGCACTGGAGAAATGGTTCCACCGTATGGTACCCCTGTCCTGACCGTATTCATAAAACTGGGCCGACGCAGGGAAAAATGCACACAGCAGAAAGCAAAGGATACCACATAAATATGAGGCTGCCCGCCCCTTCAGAAAAGACCTAAGAGGCTGCAAATTGTACTCCGAATCCCTGGTTGCGTAAATATACATATGCTCTCTTTCGCACATCCCTGTCGAGGATGATATCATACATGCGTGCAGATCCGCTTGTTCTGCAAACCTCGGAAAGGGCTTGCTCCAGGTGGATCAGGTCCATCCTTTTTCCCCTGAACCCGGTGATGGTGGTCACCGGTGCACCATCGATCTTCCGCTTGTTGAGTGCAATGGTCAGCTTCTGATCCCGTGGCCTGGGTGTCTCCGGTTCATGAACATTGGCGTACTCGTACTCAAATTCCGGGTAGGTGGTATAAATCACCATATCGGAAACCGGCAAATGTTTTTGTACCATGACAGTTCGGTTAGTGGAACCGCAAATATAGTTTACCTTCGGGAATCTGTCAATTTTTTTAAGTAAATTCGGAACCTAAAAACCATATTATCTGAATGCGTATGAATCGTTTCCGAAGATATAACCTGCTGCTGGGCTGGTTCAGTTTCCTGGTTGCACTGATTGTTTATTCCCTGACCATTGAACCCACCGTAAGCCTTTGGGACTGCGGCGAATTCATCGCCAGTTCATACAAGCTGCAGATCGGGCACCCGCCCGGGGCCCCGCTATATATGATCATTGGAAGGATCTTCTCATTCTTTGCCAGCGATCCGGCCAATGTGGCAAAAATGTACAATATGGTTTCCGCCACCAGCAGTGCCTTCACGATCCTGTTCCTTTACTGGACCATCGCGCACCTGCTGCGGAAGGTCTTTATTAAAACAGAGAAGGACCACAACCCCTCCAATTATATACTCGTTATGGGAAGCGCCCTGGTTGGTGCCCTTGCCTATGCATTTTCCGACACCTTCTGGTTCTCAGCTGTTGAAGCAGAAGTGTACGCCACTTCTTCCCTGTTCACCGCGGTGGTTTTCTGGGCCATCCTGAAATGGGAAAATATCGCCGACGAAAAACATGCCAACCGCTGGCTCATCCTGATTGCCTACCTCATGGGACTTTCCATTGGTGTGCACCTGCTGAACCTGCTGGCGATCCCTGCCATTGTGCTGGTGTATTATTTCAGGAGATACACGGTCACGCGCAACGGGCTGATCAAGGCCATCCTGGTGGCGGTGGTGATCCTGGGGTCCATCATGTACATGATCATACCGGGTCTTGTGAGAATAGCCACCTGGTTTGAGCTCCTGTTCACCAACAGCTTCGGTTTTCACTACAACACCGGATTCTTTATCTATGTAATCCTGCTGATCGGGCTCCTGGCTTTCGGAATCTACCGTACCCAGTTCCAGAAGAAACATGTGCTCCTGAATACCATCCTGGTCAGTCTCACTGTAATCATCATCGGCTATTCGTCCTATGCCATGATCATCATCCGGTCCACGGCGCAACCCCCGATGAATGAGAACAGGCCCGACAATGCATTTGCGCTGCTCTCCTACCTGAACCGGGAACAATACGGCGACCGGCCGCTGGTGACAGGCAACCAGTACAATGCAGAATTTGAATCCGTGGATTACAAAAAACCCGTATATGTGCTGAACAAGGAGACCAACACCTACGAGATCGCCTCCCGGAAACCTGAAATCAATTACAAGGAGGGGAAAATCCTGTTTCCGAGGATGTACAGCAGGGATTCCCAGCACAGGCGGGCCTATATTGAATACGGCACCATCGATGATCCTGCCAATCCCACCTACCTCGACAACATCGAGTTTTTCCTGCGCTACCAGCTGGGACACATGTACATCAGGTATTTCATGTGGAATTTCGTTGGCAAGCAGAACGATGTGCAGAGCCATGGGGGAATACTCGACGGAAGGGTGGTCAGCGGCATCAAGGGGATCGATGCAATCTGGCTGGGCAACCAGGACGAGCTTACTGATGATATGCGGAACCATCCTGCCCGCAATACTTATTTTTTCCTGCCGCTGCTGCTGGGGATCATCGGCATGTTCTGGCACCTGAAACACGACCTGAAAGATTTCTGGATCGTCATGTTCCTGTTTATACTTACAGGGATTGCCATCGTGATTTATCTCAACCAGTCGCCATTCCAGCCACGGGAACGCGATTATGCCTACGCGGGGTCGTTCTATGCCTTCTCCATCTGGGTGGGCATGGGTGTTGCCGGAATTGCGGCCTTCATCAGTCGCTGGATGAGCATGCGCCTGGCCGCGGTTTTCAGCTTCATTATCGCCCTCATGGCAGGGCCGTTGCTGATGGCCGTCCAGAACTGGAACGACCACGATCGCTCGGGACGGTACCTGACAAGGGACATTGCACGCAATTACCTCGAATCATGCGATGAAGACGCGATCATTTATACGGTCGGGGACAACGATACCTTCCCGCTGTGGTATGCACAGGAGGTCGAAGGGATCCGTACCGACGTCAGGGTGGTGAATATGATGCTGTTCAATACGGAATGGCACATCGACCAGATGAAGATGCAGGCCTATGAATCGGAACCCCTTCCCATCTCGCTGCCGAATGCAAAATACCGGGAAGGCACGAACAATTCCATTTACGTCAGGGAAAATGAACGATGGGCCACAGCAGATTATATCTCCAGCTTCATCAGGAGCGATGATCCGCGCACCAAGCTGACCCTGCGGAACGGGGAACAGGTCGATCACCTGCCTACAAATAAGATCGTGATCGAGGTAGACAGTGCTGCCGTTATGGAGAATGGAATCGTTGCACCCTATGATGCAGACAAAATTGAAGAAGATGTGCGTATTCAGCTGGCGCCCAATGACCAGATCATGAAGGGAGCCATGTTGCAACTGGATATTTTTGCACAGAACGACTGGAAACGCCCGGTATATTTCACTGCAGGCGGTTTCGACGGCAGTCTTGGACTGGAGCCCTATTACCAGCTCGATGGCCTGGCATACAAGGTGGTACCGATTCGTACCCCGCAGGAAAGCATCCTGGTAATGGGACGCATCGATCCGGATAAAATGTATGACCTGGTGATGAACACATTCACCTGGGGAAGAATGAACGAACCGGATGTGCACCTTGACTACTATTCCATCCGCACGCTCTCCGTGATCAGGTTCAGAAACATGCATGTACGGCTTGCACTTGAGCTTCTTGAGCGCGGTGACAAGGTGAAGGCGGTGAATGTGCTGGACCGTTGCATGGAGCTGGCGCCCCATTCAGTCTTGCCCTACGACCAGTATGTTGCCGGGCTCACCTTCCCGCAGGGAGACAGGACTGTGCACCATGAGGGGATCATCGAAGTGTATTACATGTGCGGGGAGACCGAAAAGGCAAATGCGCTGCTTACGGAGTATTTCGATATCCTGAACCAGCGCATGGTATATTTCAATTCCCTGAAGCCTAAAATCCGGGCAAGTGTTGAGCAGGAACAATATGAAACCATGGCGCAGCTGGAGGAACTCAGAATGCTGCTCAGTAAATTCGGTCAGAACGATAAGCTGCTGGAGCTGGGATTTTAAAAGGTACCGCTATGAAAAAATGGCCCCGCCGGCATCC
>Ga0180436_10005792_pt1 | contig 10855 bp, 11 predicted proteins | sample SS_ome_2_FD_132434 | JGI IMG/M metagenome (GOLD analysis project Ga0180436, IMG submission 132434) | Hypersaline lake sediment archaeal communities from the Salton Sea, California, USA - SS_3_S_2 metaG | ecosystem: Environmental > Aquatic > Non-marine Saline and Alkaline > Hypersaline >...
CGTCGAGATCGTAGGCGCAGAGGTTTCCGTATTCCGCGATCTTCCAGGGCGAGGTGTTCTTTGTCCTGACGATCCTGTTGTCCAGTGCGATTACGGGCCCACCCCGCGCGACCATCTCCAGAATCGACGAGAGCGGCGTTGGAACGTGACCATGAATGACCAGGCGCCCGCCGGTGCGTTCCTCGTCGTAGACAAAGGATTTGGTATTGAGCATGGAGTCGACATCCTTGAACGGCTTAGCCGCATCGAAGTCGAAACCGGCATGCGAGAGCAGCGCCTCCGGGAGTTCCAGGTAGTATTGGGATTCGGCGATAAGCCGGTGAAAGGAACCGTCGAGGCGAACCGGGTCGGTCTCGTCCAGGAGTGTGGTGTTCTCGGTTCGTTCGAGAAACGCCCGGAGTTTGGCGGGGGATTTGTCCAGGTAGCGGATCAGTTCGTCCTCGTGATTGCCGCGGATCAGCTCCACCGCCACACCCCGCTCACGAAGTTCCAGAACAAACGAGAGCACCGCCCGGCTGTCCGGGCCCTTGCTGATCAGGTCGCCCAGCAGATACAGGGTGTCGCCGGAACGAATCGCCAGCGCCTCCTCCACGAGCGCCCGGAACGTACGGGCACACCCGTGTATATCCCCTACGACGACACGTCGTCCCCGGGGTGATTCCGGCGCCGGTCGCTCCGACCGGCGGGCAAACAAACGAAACGGCACTGTCCCCCCTCCCGGCAGGAGCGTCGGTCCTTCCGGTTACGAACGGTTCTGCAATCGGTGTTGCGCTTTCTCCCGCATGAGCTGATAGATATTACCGAAGGCGTTGGCGCGATTGGGCGTGAGCGAGGCCTTGAGATCGGTCTCGCGGGCAAAGCGCTCCACCGCCTCACGACTCTCCGACAGCACCTCCTCCGGGGTCAGACCGGAGAGCGCGTGACAGAGCACCGCCAGGTAACCGCGGATCACATGGGCGTCGGAGACGCCGCGGAACGAAATCGATCCGTCTTCGTAGTCGTCGGCGATATAGACGTTGCTCACGCAGCCATAGACGTAGTTCTCGTCGGTGCGCTCCTCGTCGCCGAGGCCCTGGAGCTCCTTACCGAGATCGGTCAGGACCCGGTACATCTCCAGGTTGTCGATCTCGCGCATCATCAGGAGTTCTTCCTGCACCTCCTGAAGATAGCTGCGCATCTCCTCCGGAGTTCGACGGATCATCGCGAGACGCTCCAGCTGGATGTTCCGTCGCGGGAATCCTCGATCTGGATTCCCAGCTCGGTCAGGCGATCGCGGATCGCGTCGGCCCGGGCAAAATCCTTTGCCGCACGCGCCTCGGCGCGCAGCGTCAGAAGCGTCGACACGAGCCCCTCCGTGAGCTCTGCGGCAGCCCCCGTAGCGCCTCCGGAACCGTCGGTATCGCGCTCCGTCGGTGCGAGGCCCAGAACCTCCCGCGCGAAGTCTCGGTAGCACTGCGCCGCCCGGACCCTGGACCGGTCGGAAACGGTCCGCCACTCCTCCCGCGCGGTGATCCGTCCAAGCTCAAAGAGCGCCGCGATCGCCCGGGGCGTATGAAAATCATCGCTCATCGCCTCCCAGGTCGCCGCGACCTGCTCCTCCGCCTCGCGTTCGATATCGCTGAGCGTCGCCAGGGACGACTCCTCCAGGGGAGTCACCGGTTCCGTCGATACTGCGCCTTCCCCGGTGATCCCCGTCATCGCGAGAAGCTCCTCGGCGCGGGATAGTCCCGCCATAAGTCGTTCGTACCCCTTCTCCGCTGCCTCGAGAGCGTCGTTGGAGAAGTCGATGGTGCTTCGGTAGTGCGACTGCAGCGTAAAAAAGCGCAGAACCATCGGATCAAAGGCGCGCTCCAGCCGCTCGTGCCGCCCTGTGAACATCTCCTCCAGGGTGATGAAGTTACCAAGACTCTTGGCCATCTTCTGGCCGTCCACGGTGAGCATGTTGCTGTGCATCCAGTACCGGGCAGGATCGCTGCCGAAGGCGGCGTGGTTCTGGGCGATCTCCGCCTCGTGGTGGGGAAACTGCAGATCCAGACCGCCTCCGTGGATATCAAAGGTTTCTCCCAGGTAGCGGGTGCTCATGGTGGTGCACTCCAGGTGCCATCCGGGAAACCCCTCGCCCCAGGGACTGGACCAGTGCATGAGGTGCCCCGGTTCGGCTCGCTTCCAGAGCGCGAAGTCCAGGGGGTTTCGCTTCTCCTCGCTGCCTGCGGTGTCGCGAGTGTTGGCGATCAGGTCCTCGAAGACGCGCCCGGAGAGCTTTCCGTACGGCGAATCCCCGGTTCCTTCGGACTGAACGTAGCGCTCCAGGTCGAAGTAGATCGAACCGTCCTCCTCGTAGGCAAGACCCGCCTCGAGAATCTTCTCGACCACCTGGATCTGCTCGATGATATGCCCGGTGGCCCGGGGTTCGATCGACGGCGGCAGACATCCGCAGCGCCGGACCCCGTCGTGATAACTCAGCGTGTACCGCTGGACAACCTCCATCGGCTCCACCTGCTCAAGGCGCGCCCGCTTGGCGATCTTGTCTTCTCCCGCGTCGGCACGCTCGTCCTCGAGGTGGCCCACGTCGGTAATGTTGCGCACGTATCGCACCCGATACCCAAGAAATCGAAGGTATCGAAAGACGATATCAAAGGCGATCGCCGTCCGCGCGTGCCCCAGGTGCGGGTCCGAATACACCGTGGGCCCACAGACGTACATTCCCAGATGGGGTGGATTGATCGCCGCGAAGCGCTCCCTGGTTCGCGTCAGCGAATTATAGATAAAGAGCGGCCTGCGCTCGTACAACGGGGCATGTTCCATATGCCCCTGACGTTACCGCCCGCGGCAGCTTTGTACAAGGGTCTGGGCCGAACCGGACCGGCTAATCCAACGTATCGAACCAGTCGTCCTCCAGCGAGCCCGCACCAAAGAAGTTTATTCCGCTGATCGAATCCGAAACCGGTTTGGATAGATCGCTGATCGAGATTCGGTGACCGGGACATCCGAAGCGGGCGCAAACCTGGATCGTGTTCTCTCCACCGGGAAGTACGAATTCGATCCCCTTGGTACAACCGCATCCCTCCACATCGCAGACACGGTCGATCATGAGGCTCTCGCCGGTCTCCGGGACAAACGCGTCCACATGATCCGCCTCGGTGATGTTCTCCGGGACAAAACTGAACAGCTTGGCGTGGCTCCCCCAGTACGAATCGATAAAGATGAGCCCCTTGGATGAACCAACCCGTGCACCAAAGCGAATCGAGGGTTCTCCGTGGATCCGAACGCTGTCCGACATCAGCGGGGTACCCTTGCGGCTGCGCAGTTCTTCCACAACCAGAAACTCATGACCGTGGCGGTTTACAAGTTTGATGCCCTCCGGAAGAGCCCGCAAAAACTCCACCGGAATCTCGCTGTGCTTTAGTTCCATAGACTCAGTATAAACGCAAAAAAAAGGCCTGCAAGTGACGATTTTCCTTGCGTCTCCCGCCTCTTCGCGGTATGGTGTTAATTAATAAAAATAACGGTCGATATACACCATATATGGAGTATTCAGAGTGCGGTGTCCCAAGTGTGGATCAGTAGACGAGAAGGTGATCGAGTCTCGATCCCTGGCGGACGGGCGCACGATTCGACGACGGCGCGAATGCGCGTCCTGCGGCTATCGCTTTACCTCCTACGAACGGATCGAGGAGAAGCAGCTCATGGTTGTCAAGAGCAGCCGGGACCGACGCGAGCCGTTCGATCGCGGAAAACTGGAGAAGGGAATCCAGCAGGCGGTTCGAAAACGTCCGATCAGCCAGACCCAGATCGCGACGGTTATCGACGAGCTGGAAGAGCTGGCGATCCGCGAAGGGATGGATTCGCACGAAATTTCCTCCGCCCGTCTCGGCGAACTCGTACTCGATCGACTCCACGACCTGGACAAGGTGGCGTATATCCGTTTTGCGTCGGTCTACCGCAACTTCGAGAGTGTAGAAGAGTTTGTGCGCGAGATCGAAAAGCTCACGGAGCGAAAGACCGTCCGGAAGAAACAAACGAAGTAACGGGAACGAGAGGAACTGGGAGGGGACACTATGACTGAGCAACTCCGGTACGTGGTCAAGCGTGACGGCCGCCTGGAGACATTTGCGCGCCGAAAGATCGCCCAGGCGATCGCCAAGGCATTTGAGGCTGTATACCCCGGCGAGCAAGCGCCGGATATCAAAATCGACATGCTCACAACCCGCGTGGAGGAGCGGCTGGCGGAGCTCATGGCGGGACGCCACGCCAACAGCGCACCGGCGATCGAGGAGATTCAGGACCTCGTCGAGGACGTGTTGATCGAATCGCGGGAAAGTCGTGTGGCCAAAGCGTATATCATCTACCGCGCCCGCCACGAGGCGATCCGGGATACCCGGAGCCTCATGCTTGATATCGACCAGACAATGGACGGATATCTCTCGATGTCGGACTGGCGCGTCAACGAGAACGCCAACGTCAATTTTTCTCTGGGGGGGCTGATCCTCCACAACTCCGGGACGATCACCGCCAACTACTGGCTCAAAAACATCTACCCGCCGGAGGTGGCGGAAGCGCACCGGAACGCGGACTTTCATATCCATGATCTCTCCATGTTCGCCGGCGACTGTGCGGGATGGAGCCTGCGTCAGTTGATCGAGGAGGGGCTCGGGGGCGTCCCGGACAAGATCACATCCAAGCCGGCGCGGCACCTCTCAACCCTGGTGCAGCAGATGGTGAACTTTCTCGGGATCATGCAGAACGAATGGGCCGGCGCGCAGGCGTTCTCGAGCTTTGACACCTACCTGGCGCCCTTTGTCCGGGAAGACGGTCTCGGCTTTGCCGAGGTGAAGCAGGCGATCCAGGCGTTTGTCTTCGGCGTCAACACACCGAGCCGCTGGGGAAGCCAGGCTCCCTTTACCAACATCACCCTGGACTGGACCGTCCCGAGCGATCTCAAGGACCGAACGCCCACCGTGGGCGGCCGGGAGCTGGACTACACCTTTGGAGATCTCACAGAGGAGATGGGGCTGGTCAACCGAGCGTTCCTGGAGATCATGATCGAGGGCGACGCCAACGGCCGAGGATTCCAGTACCCGATCCCGACGTACAACATCACCGAGGACTTTGACTGGGAGAGCGAGAACGCGGAACTGCTCTTCGAGATGACCGCCAAGTACGGCACGCCCTATTTCCAGAATTTCGTCAACTCGGACCTCAACCCCGGAGATGTCCGCAGTATGTGCTGCCGCCTCCAGCTGGACAAACGGGAGCTGCGCAAGCGTGGTGGCGGCCTCTTCGGCTCCGACGAGTTTACCGGTTCCATCGGCGTCGTCACGATCAATATGCCCCGTATCGGGTACCTCTCGGGGACACGGCGGGAGTTCTACGAGCGACTGGATCGTCTGATGGACATCGCCGCGGAGTCGCTCTCGATCAAACGAAAAGTCGTTTCCCGCCTCCTCGATGCGGGACTCTTCCCCTACACCAAGCGCTACCTGCAGCACCTGGACAATCATTTTAACACGATCGGGATCGTCGGCATGAACGAGTCCATGCGCAACTTCTTCGGCAAGGATATATCCGACCCGGAGGCACGGACCTTCGCCGAGGAGATTCTCGAACACATGCGCACCCGGATGTCCGACTACCAGGAGAAGACCGGTGAGCTCTTCAACCTTGAGGCGACACCCGCCGAGAGTACGAGCTACCGCCTGGCGAAGCACGACGCGGAGCGATTCAACGATATAGTCAGCTCCGGAGAGGGAGCCCCGTTCTACACCAACAGCACGATGCTGCCGGTGGATTACACCCCGGACGTCTTTGACGCCCTGGATCACCAGGACGTGCTGCAGACCAAGTACACCGGTGGCACCGTTTTTCACGCGTTTCTCGGCGAGGCGGTGGACGACTGGCGGTCGATCCGCAACCTGGTAAAGACTATCGCTCACAGCTATCGCCTGCCCTACTTCACGATCAGCCCTACCTTTTCGGTATGTCCCAAACACGGCTACATCAAGGGCGCTCACGAGACCTGCCCGATCTGTGAGCAGGAGGAACGGGACCGGGTGATCGCCGAGATTCGGGCGCTCGAGGAGGAGCGCGAAGCGCTTCTGACACAGGAGTAACCATCCGTCGTCGGCGGATTGATACATCAGACTGGGAGGATTCAGAATGAGAACAGTACAGGACGTTGAACGGGAACTGGCCGAACGACGAAACGAGCTGGAACACGTAACCGGACAGGAAACCGAGATCTACTCGCGGATCGTCGGGTATTACCGGAGCCTCAAGAACTGGAACCACGGGAAGCGCGAGGAGTTCCGCCATCGCACCACCTACGAGGTGGATCGCTCCATGGAGAACGCCCCCACAGGCCCCCGCGTGGAGAGTTCGCTCCACATGGTAGAAGTAGCCACCACCGTTCCCGAACAGAACACCGGCGTCGAGGGCATCGACGGTGCCGTAGGATACCGTTACTTCTTCCGCACCACCTGCCCCAACTGCAAAGCCATGAAGACCGCCATGGACGAACGGATCGGTGATCGTCTGACGGCACGTTCCTTCAACGTGGATACCGACGAGGGGTTTGAACAGGCCCGGGAGGACATGATTCTCTCCACGCCCACGGTGGTGTTCCACGACGGGAACGGCACCGAGGTACTGCGGACCACCGATCCGGTTGAGCTGGTCGAGGTTCTGGAGGCGGTGGCCGCGTCCTGACCGATCGCCGCGATTCGAGCAATGCTTGATCGACTGGGTCTGCAGAAGACCACCCTTGTTGATTATCCCGGCCACGTGGCGGCCACGCTGTTTACACACGGCTGTCCGCTGCGCTGCCCCTACTGCCACAACCCGGAGCTCATCGCCGGACCGGTGCCGGAACACTTCCTGAGCCGCCGGGAGATCTCCGACTTCCTGGCCTCGCGGGCACGCCTCCTGGACGGAGTCTGCATCACCGGTGGCGAGCCCCTGGTGCACCAGGATCTGGCGGAGCTCCTGGAGGAGATCCGTTCCCACGGTCTCGCGGTCAAGCTCGACACCAGCGGTATGTTTCCGGAGCATCTGGAGCGACTCCTGACGGGGGGGCTGGTGGATTTTGTGGCGGTTGATTTTAAGACCGGACCGGAGCACTACGATCGCGTAGGCGGTGACGGCGAGAAGTTTCTCCGGGCGGTCGCGATCCTGCGGGAGAGCGGTGTCGACTACGAGCTCCGCACCACCGCCGCCCCCGGGGTGGTTACAGAAGAGGATATTGCGGCGATCGCCGCCGAACTCAAGCCGGGGGAGCGGTACGTGCTCACCCAGTTTCGGCCGGGCGTCACCCTGGACCCGCTTCAGTCGGAGGCACTGCCGTACACCGCGCAAACCCTGCGCGACTGGTGCGACAGAATCGGGGAGAGCGGCGCCGAGTGCCTCCTGCGAGGCGTCTAGTCCGGAATGATCTCAGGCGTCACCCACTCCACAACGAGGTTTTCGCGCTCTTCGGGGTCGATCTCCCCGCTCAGCTCCACCCACTGTAATCCCGGCGCGTAGGGCGCGGTCGGTTCCAGACGCGTCGTCCCCGAGCGAAACCGGGCCGGCGGCGTTCCATCCACGTACAGCGAGATTCTTCGATCGTCCAGCGTTCCCAGGGGCGGGCCCTCGATTGCCTCACCGGTATCGTCGGTGTTACCGGATTCGCCGGAGCCCGTGTCCGGTACTCGTCGATAGATACCGTCGGCCAGCGCCGGATCGCCTGGAAGCCACCCAAAGCCGGGGATAAAGAACTCAACCCAGGAGTGCCGATGGGTACGGGAACGCTCGTCGAGGTAGACGCCGATGTGTCGCCGCGCCGGAATGCCCGATGATCGCGCCAGGAGGACCGCCAGGTCCGCGTAGTGTGCTGCAGCACCACGACCGTCCAATATCGCCTCCTTGAGCGACGCGTCGCTGTCCGGCGCCGGTTCCAGCCGGGCCGGGACCTGCTGGTATATCCGTTGGACGATCGCCAGAGGATTTCGATATCCCGATACCACCTCGTCCCGGATCTGCAGGATTACCGGGTCGTACGGAGGCATACCGTTCACGGGCCCCAGGAGCGCGCGAAAGGCGGTTTGAACGTCATCGGTCTCGAGGATCGCCGTCTCCACCGGCGGAAATTCATCCGGTATCTCGACCCGGATCGCGCGACGTTCCACGTAGTCCGTTCGATGTATCGCTACGACCGGAGCCTCTCCCTGGGCCTCCTCGGTCGCCGCCGGCGGTGGTGCGCGATAGATCCAGGCGTCGTCACCCACCGTTCCGAGTCGCTCCCCCTCCTCCCGGAGAAGCTGAACCGCCGGCTGGCCCGTGGTGATCGGTATGCGCGGCACAACGACATCGATGCCCGACGCGAGGGTTGCGGCATCGCCGGAGATCGTCACCTGCCGGTGGATCGCCCGTGTACGGGTATCGCCGGCCCGTGTGGGCAGATCGATAACGACACCCACCGGTGTCTCCGGGAGCGTCTCACCGTTGATCGCGACCGATAGCGGTCCCGAACCGATTCCCGGCGGAACAACCACCCGTATCTCGCGATTGGACCAGTGAACCACCCAGGGAGACATGCCGTCGACGGTCCGATCAGACCCCGCCGCGGTAAAACTGATCTCCGCAAAGACCGAACGAGGTCCGAATCCAAAACCGAGGATCCGGATTACGCCGCCAGGGGTAATCTCCATCGGCGAGAACGACTCGATTCGTACGAGTTGCTCCTGCGATACCACAGGCATGTCGGCGGGGACGGCGATAAAGACCGAGTTGCTGACACCGCCGTCGGTCTGTACCCGCAGCAATCCGCTGGTTCGCCCCGCAGCGATCCGAAACACGATCCGATCGTCGGTCCAGGACTGGATATCCTGTGCATCGATCGCGAGTCCATCGATCTCCAATCGACCGGAGGTTCCAAAGTGTTCACCGGAAATCGCGACCCCCGACGCATCGTCGATAAAACGCAGATCGTCGATTCGCGGGTCACGTCGCGCAAGAGAGAGCGCCACCACCGCCGCCGCAGTGAGAAAAAGAAGAACCAGGATGGGAATAAGAGAACGAAAATGTCGGTGATTCAGGATTGATACCGCTCCACGTTGACTTCGAGCTCAATATTGAGCCGACCGAAGCGTTCGGTGTCAAGCGGAATTTGGCCTGATCCCAAGGGAAGAAAGACGATCGGCTCCCCCAGGCGAATCGGCAGGGTGGTGAAGGAGGTGCGATACTCCGGCTCCGTCTCATCGGTCCCGTCGTACACCCAGGTCTGTCCCTGAACAAGGAGGATCAGCGACTCCTCGTCCTCCCAGTACGGGGTAAAATCCGCGAGGACCGTGATATTGGTTCCGTCGAGACGAACACTGACGGCACGCCCGCTCACGGTTATACGGGTCACATCCATCGTCCACACGGCATCGCTGGCGTTCTCGTCGACGATCCGAGCGCTGATATGAAGCTGAAGGACACCGTCAAGCAGATCCTGCAGCGCCTCGGGAACCTCCGGCTCCTGGGCGGCAACCGAGACACCCCCAAGAAGAATGATGATCAGTGGGTATAGTACCCCTCGTCTCATCGCTCCCCTTCCTCAAGAGGGACGATCTCCCAATCGTTCTCCTCATCGCTGCTGTGCATCGGAGCGACCGGCATCAACCGCTCGCCGGTTTCGTCACGCCGCATCAATACCGGGGCGCTGCGAAGCTGAAACTCCGCCTGCTCGGGTAACTGGATCGTCACGTTGTTGAATGTCTCCTGCCGGTTGAGCCAGGCCAGGAGGGCCTCGGTATCGTCACCGTCAACGTTTACCTGAACGTTGACCGTCCCCTCTCCCGCCGCGAGCGCTCCCGCATTGGCGGGCACCACACGATTGGATTGCAGGACGAACATCATTGTCATGAGTAAGAACGCCGCCGACGCAGCCACCGCGATCGGAACGGGGAGACGGATCTCGCTCTCCCACCAGGGACGGTGGATCGTGAGACCCCGGGTGCTCGTCTGAAGGCGGACGCGGACCAGGTCCTGAGCATCGCGAACCTCGCGCTTGAGAACGCTCGATCGGTCGCGGCGCAGAACGGTATCGACGACGGTAAGGCGCCTCACCTCCGCGGATAGTGCGGTGTCGGCCTCGATCTCCCGCCGGAGACGGTCCCGCTCCGTGGGCGACATCTCGCCGTCGAGATACGCGCTGATATCAATCCGGGATATGGACATCCTCTTCCTCCAATAGCCTGCTCAGTTGCTCGCGCGCTCGATAGGCACGGACCTTGACGTTGGCGACACTGATTCCCAGCGTCTTCGCGATCTCCGCATACGCGAGGTCCCCATACTCTTTTAAGATAATCACGTCACGAAGCTTGCGGGGCAACTGTTCCAGTGCCCGCCGGACAGCTTCTTTTGTCTCATCCCGTAACGTGGAATCCTCGGTGCGTTCCCCAACGGGTGCCGGCTCGTGATACGCGCGCTCAAAGGCACGCTGCTCTCGGCCGCGACGCTTGCTGAGGTTGAAGGCCAGGTTCTTACCGACACGCAAAAGCCAGTAGCGTGCCTGCTGTTCATCAGGAAGTTTGGCGCTGTTCTGGTAGAACCGGACAAACGCATCGTGACATACCTCTTCGGCACTCTCGCGGTCGCCCACAATGCGTAGCACGACCCGGTAGAGAACCGGGAATACGTCGGAGTATACCGTATCGAAAAATTCGCGTTCATTCCGCTTCATCAAGTAAACCGACAGACCAGCTCAAGGTTACAGATATTGTCGTGCCTCGGAGCATGAAGTATTCTGAATTCATGCCCACCGTACAGAGTCGTCTTGAAAGTTTCAAGCTTGGAGCTCCCATAGAATACGGAGTTCCCATGGAGTCGCTGACGA
>Ga0180436_10005795_pt1 | contig 10854 bp, 9 predicted proteins | sample SS_ome_2_FD_132434 | JGI IMG/M metagenome (GOLD analysis project Ga0180436, IMG submission 132434) | Hypersaline lake sediment archaeal communities from the Salton Sea, California, USA - SS_3_S_2 metaG | ecosystem: Environmental > Aquatic > Non-marine Saline and Alkaline > Hypersaline > Sediment...
GTTCGCAGCTAAGGCGCAACTGTTGCGGCTGGTCGAGCAAGCCTTTGCAGCGCTCTATCCATTCACCCAGCTCATCTGCAGTTGTACACTTTTCCAGCGACAGCATGGGCACGTCATGCCGTACCTGTTTGAATTCAGCCAGGGGGGGTGCGCCCACACGCTGACTGGGAGAGTCAGGCGTCACCCATTCCGGATGAGCAGCCTCAATGGCAAGCAGCTCATCGTACAGAGCATCGTATTGGCCATCTGAGATTTCGGGCTCATCCAGCACATGATAGCGGTGAATATGATAGTTGAGCTCGTCGCGCAACTGCTGCAGTCGCGCTTCGCTCACCTTCTTCGACGCCGCCATTTCAGGCTCGTTTGGACAACCTGCGGCGTGAATAGTCTGCAATACGCTGACGCATGTGTTCTACGGTTTGGCCGGTCAGCCCACTCATCGCTTCGTCACGCAGTTCAGCACCCAGCTCCACGGCAATACTTCGGGCAGTTTCCAGCATGTCGTCGAACATGTCGGTAGCGTCCAGTGGACCCGGCAACTGCAGGAAAAATGTCATGCCCGGGGAATGCAGTTCTTCCAGGTCAGACAGATCAAACGTGCCGGGCTCAACAGCATTGGCAACCCCGTAAAGCTTGGCCTTCGTTGCAGCATCAACGCGATGAAAAATATTCATCTCGCCATAGCGCAGGCCCTGGTTTCGCAAGGCGTTAACCAGTTGCGCACCGTCAAAACTCTCACCCCGAGGGGCCAGCACGTTCACAACCAGCAGCTCTTCCACTGGGCCGAGATCCGCGGAGGAGGATGTGTTAGCACTTTCCGGACGCTTTTTAGCGTGCTGCCGCTCCTCAGTATGCAAAGACACCTCACGCACATGAGGCTTAGCCGGCGCGTTCGCATCGGCGGTTTTGTCCCGCTGGAATGAACCCCGTCGCATGGTGCTCAATTCTGGCTCAACAGGTCTGGAGGTCTCGCGCGAAACCCGCGGTGGTGCCTGGTGAACTTTAGGTCTGCTTCTGCTCACCTGCGGTTCAACCGCCTCTATGGGTTCGTTGGCCGCGACAACAGGCGTCTGTGTGTTTGTTTTTTCAGACGTGGGTGTAATCAACAGCGGCGGTGTTTCTTCAAAATCCAGCGGCAGGTTGACCTGCTCTTCCGCCATTGGGCGACGTGGTACTATTCGTGCACCCCCATTGGGCAGTTCCCCTCGCAGGCGCTCAATCTCATCAACGCTATCGGGAATCAGATCCGGCACAATATCTAAACGCAGGGGTTCACGCTTGGCGCGCCACGCAATCCAGAACCCGTGTCCGATAACCATGGCAATCAGTAAACCGCCACCTATGAGGATAAAATCTTTTATGTCCAACCTAGGCTCCTTGATTACCAATCATGGCAATCGTTAGTTCCAAACCTTTTTCGCGGTCAGTGGGTAACGCATGTGCTTATGCACGTGTTACACCGCCATGGCCGCGGCCTCGTCCACGTCTACCGAAACCAGGCGAGAAACACCTGGCTCCTGCATCGTGACACCCATCAAGTAGTCGGCCATTTCCATCGTGATCTTGTTATGTGTAATAACGAGGAACTGTACATCAGCTGACATTTCTTTAATGAGTGCTGCAAAGCGCGCAACATTTGCGTCATCCAGAGGAGCATCCACTTCATCGAGCAGGCAAACCGGGCTCGGATTGAGATGGAAAATGGCGAAGATCAATGCGACCGCCGTCATGGCTTTTTCGCCTCCAGAAAGCAAATGAACGCTGGCATTGCGTTTACCAGGTGGTCTTGCCATGAGCGAGACACCGGTATCGAGAAGGTCCTCCCCGGTCAGTTCTAAATAGGCGTGTCCTCCGCCAAAAACTTTCGGAAACAGCTCACCCAGACGGCTGTTTACCGCTTCAAATGTATCCTTGAATCGCGTCCGGGTTTCCCGGTCTATTTTGCGGATGGCTTCCGACAATGTTTCCATTGCTGAATCCAGGTCTTCCGCTTGCGAATCAAGGTATACTTTACGTTCCGATTCCTGTTCGTATTCTTCGATCGCAGCCAGGTTGATAGCGCCGAGTCTGGCAATACGCCGACCCAGACGATCGAGCTGGTCACTCCAGACGTTCTCTTCTGCCTCTGCGGGCATTTCAGAACGCACCTGCTCCAGACTATGGCCGGTGCTGCCTAGCTGTTCGAGCAAATTATTTTCCTGCACAGCCAGGCCCTGACGCTCAACGCGGGCCTGTTCAAGGTCACCGCGCATTTTTTCTACGGTTTGTTCCTGCGCCTGACGCTGACCATCAAGGTTTCGGGTCAGTTGCTCAGCCTCTTCCAGCCGGGAGCGAATCGCTACCAGCTCGCTTTCTACTGAGACTCTGGCATCAAGTTTCTCGGCCAACTCCTGCTGCAGGTCCGGTAACGGTGTCTGGCTGGTAGCAATGCCTGAGGTCAGATGTTCCTGCTGTTGGGCCAGCTCCTGCTGCTGTTTTTCCAGACGCTGGCGAGCGGTTTCGCTGGCGGCAAGCCGGGATTGAAGGCCTTCTTTTTCCACGTTCAACGCGTAGAACTCGTCTCTCTTCAGGCGTGCCTGTTCTCGTGCTGCCAGCAGGTCCGCATCTGCCTGTTCACGTTCGGCCTGCAGTTCCCGCCGCGTTTCTGCCTGACCTTCGCGCAGCAATTCAGCCTCACGCAGCCGCTCACGCGCAGTGTTCAAACTTGCGGTTTCCGCCTCAAGCTGTTCAGTGATATCCGCCGCATCTTTGATCAGGCGTTCTCGACGCGCACCCGCTTCTTCGAGTTTCACACGGGTGACACCGTGGTCAGTACGGCGCTGACCGAGGTTCTGATTCAGCTGGTTCAACGCGCGCTGCAACTCTTCGCGCTGTATCTCAATACGCTCAACTGCTTCGCGGGCTGAACTGACATGTTGTTGCAGTTCAGCCAGATGCTGCTCAGCTTCTTCAACCTGCACGTTCAGGGTTTCAAGCTGTTGGCCGCGCTCAATAATGCCTGCTTCCTGGTCATGATCGTGCAGCACCCGCATCCAATCCGCGCCGACCCAGAAGCCTTCACGAGTGATAATACTCTGGCCGGCCTGGAGCAGGTGACGTTTCGACAGCGCTACCGATGTGGATTGGGCAGCATGGATACCGTGCAGGAGTGACATTGCGCTGACCGCGTCTGCTCGTATCAGGGAGTGCAGACTGGGCAGCTCCAACTCAGTGTTTTCCGCTGCAGGTTGGCTTTGCTGGTTCAACTCAACCAGAGCCAGATCGCCTTCCGGCAATTCCGCCAGCGAGGCGGCGAAGTCATCCAGGTTATCGACCTGCAGTGCACTGAGAAAATGCCCCAGCACTGTCTCAACCGCTCGCTCCCAACCGGGCACCACGGCGAGCGTTTCACCGAGACGCGGCGTTGCGGTCAGATTGTTCTGAGCGATCCAGGTTTCCGCCTCCTGCACACTCTGGCCCAGAGCAGCGTCCTGCATGGCCTGCAAACTGGCCAGTTCATGGCGCATCTCCTGCACCGCTGAACGCGCCGCGTCCACTTCGCGTTCACGCAGCAATGCCTCTTCACGGGTCTGCCCTAAAGCTTTCAGAGCGTCATCAATTTTTATATTCAGGTCCCGGGACTGGGTTTCCAGACCGGATATTTCTTCAGCCAGCTGATGAACAACTTCTCCGCCGGAATGATCCTGCTGTGCTTCCTGCTGCTGAGCCAGTTCATCCTGACGACCGCGCAGCCGTTGCAACAGCTGCTCGAGGTGCTCGATGCGTGATGCCTGCACCTCTGCTTCCTGATCATTACGCGAGGCCTGGCTGTTGAATTGATCCCAGCGCTGCTGCCAGGCGCCCATATTGCCTTCTGCATCATGCAGCGCCTGTTGTAAATCAGCATCCTGCTCAGCCAGAGCATTGACCAGCGGCAGCAGCTCCTGCAATCGCGTTTGCAGGTCGCCAATCTGGTTTTTATCCATATTGATCTGGCGATCTGTTTCACTCTGACGTTGCTGCACCGTCTGCAGATCCAGCTCAAGTTGTTTGACCCGAGCCTGGTTAAAAGCAATGGCTTCCTCAATGCGGGCAATATCTGCCCCCAGCTGATAGAACTGACCCTGGACGGCATTGAACTGCTCACTGGTGTTGGCGTGATTCTGGCGGGAGGCTTCAATTTGCGCTTCAAGCTGACGCTGGGTCGCAATGGCCTTCTCCTGCTCAAGCTCCAGCTGGGTGATGTGGGCTTCGCGCTCAGTGAGCTGAGCACGAAGCGCAGTGTGTTTCAGCACGTACAGCTGAGCGGTGACCAGAGATTCTTCCTGACGCAGCTCACGGTACTTTTCGGCCGCTTGAGCCTGGCGCTCCAGACGATCAAGTTGTCTCGCAAGTTCCTCACGTATGTCATTGATACGCTCGAGGTTTTCTTTCGTGTGCTTGATTCGGTTTTCTGTTTCCCGACGCCGCTCTTTGTATTTTGAAATGCCTGCAGCTTCTTCCAGATAAACGCGTAGATCTTCAGGCTTTGCTTCCACCAGCTGGGAAATCATGCCCTGCTCAATGATCGAGTAACTGCGCGGCCCAAAGCCGGTACCGAGGAAGATGTCCTGAATGTCACGACGACGGCATTTGTTGCCGTTGAGGTAATAGTTGGATTGTGCGTCCCGAGTCACAACCCGACGTATGGCTATTTCCGCATAAGCAGAGTATTCACCACCAATGCGACCGTCAGAATTGTCGAAAAACAACTCGATAGAAGCGGTTGCAGTTGGTTTGCGGCTATTGGAGCCGTTGAAAATGACATCTGTGATACTTTCGCCGCGAAGCTGTTTAGCCGAGCTTTCGCCCATCACCCAACGTACGGCATCGATGATATTCGACTTACCACATCCGTTAGGGCCTACAACCGCGCAGCGATTTCCGGGGAGGGTAACGGTTGTCGCGTCGACAAAAGATTTAAAACCTGCAAGCTTGATTTGCTTCAGATGCATAAGCGGATCGTTTGAACGGTTACTCTGGCCTATCGAGATCTGACTGCAGGGAGATTACCCTTCCCACCCCTCGACGAACCAGGATTAAATTCAGACGAAGTTACCCTGTTCGTGAAGACGACAGTCTACTGGAAGACACCGGAGTTGGTAATACTTTTGTGATAAAAATCTAACGCAAAAGCAGTAAATTTCCGCGTGTTCGGAACGCTATGCTGTCGGTGCAGCCGTCACCAGTGGCAGACCAGCCCAGGATAGATTGCCAGACTGTTTTTTGGCAGCTGGCTTAGCGCCAAACGTTTTACTGCACAACAGGTGCAGACGTTTGTGGAACGCATTCAGCAGCTCGTCCAGTCGCTCTACGTCACCGTCCTGCAGAGCGGTATGCAGCGCCCGGTAATAACGGGCAATATCGTGAAGATCCAAGTCGCTACGCTCGATCAATACACACATCAGGCGCTGACTGGTGGGCAGCAGGCACTCAAAGACCCCATTCATGTAGCGGGTTGCCGGGGTCAGTAACTCAGCATAAAACGCACCGCGTGCCTGAATAATTTCGTGGATGCCGCCGGTCTTCGCTGCGCGGTCCATAGTTGGCAACAGATTGCCTGCCGCAGCCAGGCTCTCGTGGGCACCTGCGCATAGAAGACTATGAAACCAGCGGTGCTCTACAGAGGCCAGCATATCAACAAGATCCAACGCCTCCTGAGCGTTTATCTCATTTACCATTGCGCCTTTACGCGGCACAATTTCAATCAGATGCCGTCGTTCGAGGATGAGCAATGCCTCACGCACCGAACCGCGGGAAACGCCGAGTTCGTTTGCAATTTTCAACTCCTGGATGCGCGCGCCACCTGGAAGGTCTCCAATGATGACAAGGTCAGCAAGATGGTCGGCAATCTGTTCAGTAATATTCAGCGTTGGTTTGAATACCATGTTTCTAACGTCTTTTGCCCGATTATGACAATAGACCCTGCGTATTGATTTAAGTTCAGTTTACTCAGGTGGTGTGAGCGTAGCGTCAAGGCTCTGCATACCTGCGTCACTCAAATTCAGCGGCGAGGATACCCATTGCCAATCGCCCGCTTGCGGCATCGCATTACCGCTTTCACTGACGCGTACCAGAACCTCAAACTCCTCAGCCTGACTGAGTCTGCGCTCGGGACTCATACTGACAAGATCATCAAGTCGAACTTCGAAAGGCAGTAAAAAAGCGGGCTGCTTGACCGCAGCATAAGGCATACCGCCACCAACGGGTCGAGCCACTACAAAAACGCTGGCATGGGGAGATGGGGAACCTGACGCTGATACCGCAACATTCACGCCGGGATCAGACGTCTGCATACCCTCCCGCACCTGACGTATCGCCGCGGCAAAAGATGCCTGACGCTGTAAATCACTGGCGCTGGTTAACGCACGATTCAACAGCATGATGGCCTGCTCTGAATCACCGGTACGGAATGCATCCAGCGCCAGTATTTCAAGCACAATGCCCAGCGAAGGCTCCTGCTGCAGTATTTTTTGCGCCAGCTCGCGACTGAAATCATCAAGCACACCTGCTGCAGCAAGGTAGCGCGACTGAAGCCAGTAAACCTGCACATTCAGATCTTCGCCGGCCAATTGTGCAGTTCGACCAAAAGCCTCAGCCGCCGCAGCATATTCACCCCGTTTCAGATACACGTGACCGAGCAGATAAAAGCTCTTATCGTCAGCTGGAGATTTTTGCGTATGTGCTGACAGGCGTTCCGCCCAACCCTGCAGCGCAGGATCATCTGCTGCCAGATACAGCACTTCTTCAGCGCCGCGGATATTCTGCAGTTCCGGCTCAGCGACCAGGAAATAAACACCTATCGCGCTCACCGGCACCAATATCGCCAGCGCCCAGGACAAGCCCGCCTTCTGTCTGGAAATTTCCGTCTGATCAACGTCTCCTAATGATTCTGTCAGCAGAACAGCGCCTAATTCATTTTCAATTTCACCGCGCAAAAGCGGGTCGGAAGTTTCGCCGGAAAGCTCGTCATATCGCTGGCGATAAACATCCTTCACCACCTCATCATGGCTGACCTCAGCGACCACCCCACGGCGATTAAGCAGGGGCCAGCAGACAAATCCAGCAGCGAGCAGCGCCAATAACAGACAGACAAAATAGAACACAGATTACTCTTTAACTTACTCTTCTAAGAGGGCGCGGACACGTTGCCGCTGGGATTCATCCAAATTGACAGCCTGCTGCTGCCGGGCCCTGCGCAACAGGCCAAACAGGACCAGCATCCCGACAATGGCCAGACCAAGAGGGACCAGCCAGATCAGCAGGGTACGGCTGTTAAATGGTGGATTGTAGAGTACAAAATCACCATAACGAGCCTGAAGGAAATCCCGGAGTTCCTGATCGCTGTAGCCTTCCTGTACCACCAGTCGATGCACCGTCCGGCGCAAATCCTGAGCTATTGGCGCATCGCTGCCGGCAATATTGGTATTCAGGCACTTGGGGCAGCGAAACTCAGCGATCAGGCCTTTGTAACGCTGCTGCTGTTCGGGCGAATCAAAGGTATAGACATCAACCGGGCTGACCGCCCAGGACTGCATGGCGGTTAACAGGGCCATCAGGCACAGAACACGCAGCGTCACCGGCCCGATCCCATTGTCGAATTTTCAGTCTCCGGTGCGGGCATCTTATAGACACCCATCTGCGCCAGACGTGGCGCGAGTTCATCGCGCCAAATGCGTCGATTTACTTCACCCACACGTTTGTAAACCACCTCACCCTCTGCATTGAGCAGAAACGTTTCCGGCGCGCCATAGACACCCAGTTCTACACCGAGCCCACCGTCCTGATCCACAATAACAAACTCATAAGGGTTACCGAAATCAACCAGCCAACGTCTGGCCTTTGCTGCAACATCTTTGTAGTTAACACCAACCAGACGCACATCACTCAGCTCAGCAATACGCATTAACTCAGCATGTTCGGCTTTACAGGTTGGACACCAGGTTGCCCAGACGTTGACCATGGTGGGGCGGCCTAACAAGTCGGCTTTGCTCACGCGCCGATCAGGATCGCCAAGCACACCCGCAGAAAATTCGGGGAAGGGTTGGTGCAACAGCGCTGAGGGTAACTCGTTACGATTATCCAGACTGAAGCCGATGTACCCTACAGACACAATCAGCAGGAAGATGCCCAGCGGAATAAACAAGCTGGCCCTGCTCATCCAGCGGACCCCGATCCTAATGCCGCTTTGATCGACACATCACGCCGTGTCCGGAGTTTGCGATAGCGCTTATCCATCACCGCCAGCATACCGCCAAAAGCAAACATCAATGAGCCTAACCAGACCCAACGCACCATAGGCTTGTAATGCAGCCGCACAGCCCATGCGCCACCGTCCAGCGGTTCTCCTAAAGAAATATAAGTGTCGGCGAACAGGCCGGCATCAATACCAGCTTCAGTCATAATATTGCCACCTGCCAGATACCGGCGTTTTTCCGGCCGCAGTTCAAACGTCCTGCTGCCATTGGTGACCACAAAGACCCCCTGTTGCGCCACATAGTTAGGTCCCTGAACTTCACGTACGCCAAGAAAACGCACCTCTTCGACACCAAGGGTAGTGACATCATTGGGTGCCATACGCACGTCTTCTTCGACAGATTGAGTGGCAGTAATCGCAATACCAATTACTGAAACGGCAAAGCCGATGTGTGCCAGGGACATGCCGACGTAAGCCAGCGGCAGACTGCGCGACTGACGCAATCGTTTCACCAGATCCAGTAAATGGGTAGCAACAATCCAGAGCGCAACAATCAAAGCCGCCAGAACACCTGCGGATTTAGGGTCTGTCGTATACCACCAGATGCCACCTAACAGGGCGGAGACGGGGAGCGCGGCGGTCAGAGTGCTTTTGATACTTTGCCAGGGTGTGCGTTTCCAGTTGAGCACCGGCACCAGGGCAACCGCGAGACCGAGCAATAGCATCAGAGGCACAAAAAACATGTTAAAAAACGGTACGCCAATGGAGATGCGACCACCGGAAATAGCTTCGTAACCGATCGGCGCCAGAGTACCCCACATAACAACAGCGAGAGATACCACCAGGATCACATTGTTAATCAACATGAAAAATTCACGGCTGAGAATCTTGAAACCTACATCAGCCCGCTCGCCGTAAGCGCGCAAGCCATAGAGCGTGAGCGACCCGCCGACCACAGCACCAAGGAAGATCAGAATATACATGCCGCGCTCCGGGTCTACCGCAAAAGCGTGCACAGACGTCAACACCCCGGAGCGAACAATAAACGCACCCAGCAGCGACAACGAAAATCCGGCGATTGCCAGCAGCAGGGTCCAGCTTTTGAACGTGCCACGTTTTTCAGTCACTGCAAGCGAATGAATCAGTGCCGTCGCAGCCAGCCAGGGCATGAAACTGGCATTCTCAACAGGATCCCAGAACCACCAGCCACCCCAACCCAGTTCGTAATATGCCCACCAGCTGCCCAGCGCAATGCCTACAGTCAGAAAGGCCCAGGCAAAATTTGTCCACGGTCGTGACCAGCGAGCCCAGGCCGCATCAACGCGATTTTCCAACAATGCCGCTACCGCAAATGAGAAGGGTACCGCCAGGCCAACATAACCGGCATAGAGTAAAGGCGGATGCACAATCAGACCAAAGTCCTGCAGGAGCGGATTCAGATCGGCTCCATCCGCAGGTGTCATGGGTATCAGGCGCTCAAACGGGTTTGAAGTGAATATTGCAAAACACAGGAACCCCAGGTTCATCAGACTCATAGTGCCGAGAACGCGGCTGAAAAAGCGCACGGGATAATTGTCGCGGCGCAGGGTCAGCAGCAACATCCAGATCGTCATGATCAGGATCCATAACAGGAAGGATCCTTCATGCCCACCCCAGGTGGCGCTGATTTTATACGGTAGTGGCAGCAGGCTGTTGGAATGTGTCGCAACATAAGACACAGAGAAATCGTCAGTGACAAAACTGTACACCAAAGCGGTAAACGCCAGCGCGGCAAAGACAAACTGCCCCACCACCATGGACACCGTTGACTGACGTAACAGTTGGGTGCTGGGACCATGCGCAAATAACCCTGCTGCCGAAGCAGTCAGGGCAAGACAGGCTGCCAACGCCAGGCTGAGCTGCCCGAGTTCAGCAATCATGGCGTTGCCTTGGCAGCGGACTTGGCCTCAGCATTGTTCCCGGACTCCGCTACCATATCCATCAGTTCCGGTGGCATATAGTTCTCATCATGTTTAGCCAGCACCTCCCTGGCCATGAACTTGCGCTGCTGGTCGAGTTCACCTTGTACAATAATCCCCTGCCCTTCACGAAACAGATCCGGCAGGATGCCGGTGAACGAAACAACAAAATCGGAGCCCATATGGTCGGTAATGGTGAACTCCACCTGCAGACTTTCCGGGTCGCGGGACACGGAACCGTCTTTCACCATACCACCGGCGCGAATGGTTCGTTCGAGCGGTGCAGTGCCATCTACCACCTGGTCCGGCGGATAAAACATGTTGATGTTTTCTTCCATCGCCACCATCAGTGCAGCAGTTGTTCCTGCTACCGCAACCAACAGAAACAGGGCCAGATACAGTCGACTTTTTCGTTTTGGGTTCATAATTTCTCCGCACCGTATTCTACGTCGGCGCCCGTTTCCATATCTGCTCGATTTGTTCGATGCGTGCCATCGTTATGTGCTTGTGCAGACCATCTTAATTGTGAGATCTGTCGCTTTTTGGCGAGCAGCAGCGCAACCGTACTGCCAATCATAATGAGCACAGTCGCACCGTACGCAAGCCACACGTAAAGAGCGTGCCCGCCCATGGCGATAAAATCGGTAAAACTGTCAAACTGCACTCACCCGCTCCCTTTTA
>Ga0180436_10005796_pt1 | contig 10853 bp, 14 predicted proteins | sample SS_ome_2_FD_132434 | JGI IMG/M metagenome (GOLD analysis project Ga0180436, IMG submission 132434) | Hypersaline lake sediment archaeal communities from the Salton Sea, California, USA - SS_3_S_2 metaG | ecosystem: Environmental > Aquatic > Non-marine Saline and Alkaline > Hypersaline >...
ACGGTAGACCTCAACGGCGGCCTGCCAGGCGGCGCGGGCCAAGTCGCCCAACAGCCGGCGGTCGTAGCGGCAGTAAAGCCGCAGCCGCTTCGGGATGGTAAAGACGAGCTGGCGGTGAGGAACCGGCAGGCAGATGGTGTCGGCGATCGTCTCGGCGGCCAGCAGTGTGCGTTTCTGGTGGCAGCTTGGGCAGAGGCAACGCTGCTGGCAGGAGAAGGCGACGAACATCTCGTGCCGGCAGTCGGGGCAGCGAACCCGGGCGAAGCCGAAGTGCAGGTCGCCGCAGCGGAGGAAACGCCGGGCCACCTCGCCGATGATCGGCCGCCACGGGCCGTAGCGCTTGGCATAGCGCTGGTCGTAGGATCGTTCGAACTCGGGGAGGTGGCGCTCCATGGTCTGGTAAAGGGGCGACCGCCTCGGCCGGCGAGGGCGGTGGACGGGTGCGGCTTGTTCGACGCGACAGACCACGGCAATATCGCCTTCCGACTTGGGCTGACGAGGACGGCGAGACGAGCCATGGATCGTAGTCGAATACGGTGCATCTGTATACTCCCCCCGCAGAACTCGGTGGCGGGTGGTCGCGGTTCCTTTCCGCCTCGGTCTTCACGACCGAAGTGGGAGATGGTAGCTTGCGAATCTTGGGCTCGGGCGGAGCGAAGCGCCGTCGAAATGACGACAGTTGTTCCAATGCTTAGGCCGCGCCAGCCAACGCAGGTGGGCGGGACCTTATGCACGAAGCGGCCGGGCCAGTGCCGTCGAAACTTCGGCGTGGACGTGCGCGGCTCGCCGTGGGTGACCACGTAGTCGCTGGGCGAGCTTCGGCCGTCCAGGGCGGATGGAATAGGCCGGAGCGGTCATGTGCGTCGTGGCGGGAGCCGGCCGAACAACCGCTTCCGCTATCTGTGTGGGCTGGCCGGCGTTGCCCCGAAGCGGAACATCGACTCCGGTGAAGAGCATGCCTGGGTGCTGAAGGATCTCCGCAAGACGTGCGCGACATACTATGACGAGCACATGCCGGAATCGTCGGTCGAGATCCTCGGTCACTCGGTGGGTGGGGTTACGTACCGCCACTACGCCCATCGGGCACCGCTGGCCTACCGTGCGATTCTTAGCTTGCCGCAACCCGCGGCATTCACGACCCTCGCCTGCGGCTTCGACGACAGGTGCCCCTGTTGCCGACGGAGTTTCATCGAGGAGGAGACTTGATTTGGCCCTGCGGCTTCGATACACAGGTCCCGCCCTCCTGCGTTTGCTGGCGCAGTCGGAGCATTGAGGTGAGTGTCGTCATTTCGATGGCGCTTCGCTCCGCCTTAGCCCGAGGTTCGCAACCTGCCGGTTCCCTCTCGGCCGTGAAGGACGACGCGTGCAACGCATCAACGCTCCGCTACTTCGGTCGGTGCCGCCAAAGTGAAAATGCGAGATGCGGTTCGGTCATCGCGATCGAAGGGCTCCGGGATGTGGCGCAGGTGCCTGTGTTGTGACGCGTTCCTTTTGGGGGGGGTGCTCCGACATTACTGATCGAAGCACTTTGCGTATGGCGCGCTTTAGCCGGCGTACCGAACGGCACGACGCTCAGCCCGCCCCTACCGGTTTTGCCGCCTACTTGGCATTCAAGGCTCCCACGAGCAGAGCGAGTGCCGCTAGCCAGTTGGTGTATGCAAACACCTGCCTTAGATACTTCGGTTTCGTTTGTAAGGCGAAGCAACCGCCAAGCAATCCACCGACGACCGTTACCGTGGCCAGCGGGATGGCCCAGGAGGGATTGAAATCGCCTTGCAGGGCATGTCCCGTGAAGCCCATCACGGCACTTGCTGCGATCACGACCGAGGCTGTTCCGACGGCGGTGTGCATTGGAACGCCACACAGCAGGACCAACAGCGGCATCAGGAACGAGCCGCCGGAAACACCAACCATGCCGGAAGCGAACCCGGTGAGGGCGACGACGGGAACGACGATCCACGGATTCACGTGATAGTCGCGTTCGCCGAGTGTTGATGCCCTTAACAGAATCTCTGTCGTCCCCCAAGCATTCCCGAAAATCTGGGCAATTGAGTTGCCTTTGTTAGGGCCGATCGGAGTGACACTGCCGAATCGTGACCTTGGCTTCCTGCCAGCGGTGTTTCGGATCGGCACGAGCATGAGTCCGCCCGCGATCAAGAGCATGGCGGCGAACAGGACCTTGAGTACAAATCCACTGACGACATGCGAGAAGTAGCCGCCGAAAAAGGCGGAGATCGCCATCAGTCCGCCGACGGTGACCGCCAGGGGCCACACCACCGTGTTGTTCCGATGGTAGACTGTGATGGCGGCAACGGACGCCGTGAAGAGGATGAACTGCCCCGTCGTGGCTGCTTCATGCATGGGGGCACCGGTCAGGGCGAGAATCACCACATAAAAATTGCCGCCTCCTTTCCCCACCATCGTCATTGAGACGGCGACCAGGAAGATGAACGTGGCAACAATGACCGCATTGACCATCTGAGAAAGCCTCGTTGGTGACGCTTTTAATTCGCCTGCGAATGCCTAACTCTTAATGTCCAGCACTGGCGTGTCGTCGAACGCGTCGATGCCCTCGACCTCGATGACATTCCCCTTCACCGACAGCACCTTGCAGCGGGTCATGGCGATCAAGTTGGGGCGAACCGGTGAATGGGTGGCGAACACGCCGCGGATCGGGTTGGCCGGATTGCCACGGGGATGGACCTGGAGGATCGACCGCTTCTCGGGCGTATCGTTGCGGTCGAACCACCAGAGAACCCAAATGTGCTCCAGCTTGTCGACGCCAAGCAGGGCGGGTTCATATTGCTCCTTCACCACGATGAGCGTGCGTCCATCGGTCTTCTGGACGTGCCCGATCGGAGAGACGGTGAACCGTTCTTCACGCTGTCTTTCGCGTTGGTTGTCAGCCGCGGTCAGGACGGCTGTCGTCGCGGCCGCCACGACGAGGATGGCTGCCATCCGGGGGCCGATGAAACGAATCATGACAATACTCCTGGTTCCAAGTGTGGATGAAAACCCGAAAACAAAGGGTTCAACGTTAAGGTCAGTCTTTGAACCACTGCATAGCGTTCTTCTCCAGAAAGCGAGCCGTTGCGGTGGCGACGATATGATCTTGTTGGGTGACTTCGGCCGCGAGGCGATGGATCGGTGATCCCCCTGCTTCCGGCCACGCGCGGACGATGGCCATCCGGCCCACCGCCATCGGGTGGCGAAATCGGACGTTCATCTCGACGGTCACGCCGACCACGCCTTGAGCAAACAGGCAGTTGGTCATCGCGCCGTCGAGCAGGGTGCAAATCACCCCGCCGTGGACCATGCCGGGGTAGCCCGTGCATGCCGCCGGGCAGGGGAATCGGGCTTCCACCACGTCATCGCCGCGCCGCGTGAACTCCAATCGCAGGCCGTACCCATTGGCTAGCCCACACGCGAAGCAGCCCGGGTGTTGCTGCCCACGAACGCGGGCGAGCTGGGATGGTTCCTCGGCGGAGCGTTCCATCGCAGGACCAGCCCGTTCGGCTTCTTCCGCGGGTGCGGGCGAGAGGATGGGTAACACGTGATTGTGCGAGGTGTCGAACATAGCGCCTCGTCAGTTTGCGAGTTTCGTGAGCAACCAGGCCATTGTCTGGCCCAGCGTCTTCATCGTGTCGATGCCCTCCGCGTCCGATTCCACATCGCCAACCGCGCGACCGACGGCCATGTTCCAGTAGCTGGAGCCGGGTACGATCATCTGGCTCAGCAGGAAGAAGTGGTTCATCGAGTCGAGGGCATGAATGCTCCCCGCCCGGCGGGCTGGGGCGACGGCCGCGCCCACCTTCCGGCGAAGCATGTGGCCGTTGCCTCGGGCCACGAAGCCCGCGCGATCGATCAGCGCCTTCATCTCCGCGGTCAGGTCGGCGAAGTATGTCGGGGAACCGAGCAGAATGCCGTCGGAGGCGACCATCTTGTCGATGCAGCCGTTCACAATATCATCGCCAATAATGCAATGACCGTCTTGGCGTTCACGGCATTTCATGCAAGCGGTGCAGCCGCGGACAGGCGCGCCGGCGATATGGACGGTCTCCGTCTCGATCCCCTCTTGTTCGAGTGCCGAGGCGACATGGCCGAGCAGCAGGGCGGTGTTGCCCTCCTTCCGCGGGCTGCCATTCAGCGCGATCACTTTCATGCGTTACTCCTTCGTACGTCTTTTGAATGTGGATGGCCGTTACAACCCAATGAGCATAGTCCAGCGCGGCGTGCGGGACCAGGGAGCGTCAGCGGTGGGATGGCTCGGCCGGAGCGAGGGTCTCTGTGATGCGGTTGACGACTTGCATGAACGCCTGAGCCGCCGGAGATTCCGCGAATCGGTGGATGTACGGTACTCCGCTGTCAGCGCAGGTGACGATCCGTGGATCGAGTGGGATGCTTCCCAGCATTCGCACGTTCATTTCCTCGGCCAGCCCCTGGCCGCCACCGGTCTTGAACAAGTCGATTCGGCCACCGCAGTGGGGGCAGGTCAGTCCGCTCATGTTCTCGATGATTCCCACGACCGGCAGGTCGACCTGCCGACAGAACGCCACGGAGCGCCGCACGTCGGCGACAGCCAAGGCCTGCGGCGTGGTCACCAACAGGGCCCCAGCCGGCTTGCCCGTAAGTTGGGCCACCGAAAGCGGCTCATCGCCGGTGCCTGGCGGGGCGTCGATCACAAGGAAGTCCAACGGCCCCCAGTTGACGTCGGTGAGGAACTGCCGGATCGCATTGAACTTCATCGGCCCCCGCCAGATCACGGCATCGCGATCGCTCGGCAGGAAGAACGCGATGGAGAGCACCTTGAGGTTGCCGCCGACCTCCAGTGGAACAACTCCCTCATCGTCCGAGACAACCCGGCCGGCGTCCAAGCCCATCAGCTTGGGGATGCTCGGTCCGTGGATATCGACGTCCAACAATCCGACCGTTTTGCCCGCGAGGCTGAGCGCTATCGCAAGATTCGCTGCCACCGTACTCTTGCCCACGCCACCCTTGCCGGACATGACCAGAAGCTTGTAACCGATCCGCGCCATCCTCCGATCGAGCAGATCCTGATCGGGAGACGCATGTTCGGCGCTTGCGGCTCGCTCTCTTGCTTTCGCGTCCTGATCCGTCCTGCCCGGCGTGCAATGCGTTTTCATGGATCCTCCGGTTGGTTATGGCATTGGCTGCCTGCTGCGATCCGCGCCAGGCATGGCGAACGCACCGCTTCCAAGCGTTCCCTCGTGAAAGGCGCTGATGACCTCCTCCACTCGGCCGGAAATCAGCGGGATCAGCCGGATGTCCCGGGCGGTGATCAGCCCTGCGAGCGATCGCGAGATGGCCCCACAGATAACCACATCGACACCGAGCTGCTCGAATCGCCTGGCCCGATGGTGCGGCTCGTCGGGACCGAGTCGCTCGAAGCGTCGCCCGCGTCCATCTGCAGCGTCGAGGTCAACCAAAACGGCCTGCTCGGCAAAATCCAGGACCGGCGAAACACGGCCCTGCCAAACTGGAATGGCGATTTTCATGATTGACAGCCCCTCACGGACCCGCCGCGAATGTCGAAGTCTGCCGGCATTTACAGCGTGCAGCGGATAAAGAATCCCAGCGCCGAAACGCCAATAAACCGCCCAACGCAAAGGCCGTGCCACGGTTGCGGGTAGACTACAAAGCTATCGCAAGCAACACGTAAGAAAAGGGTTGCGTCACACCCAGCACTTCTCATGGATGCCCACCAGCAGGTATCTTGAAGCGGCTAAGCGGCGTGCAATCGCGCATCATGCACGGATGTGAGGGGCTCGGAGTCGCTTCGTGCGGCCCTCATCGGCGATGGCCGCGGCCGTCGCTCTCGGGCGTTTCGATGCCGAGCGCCTTGAGCTTGCGGTAGAGCGTGCTGGCGTCGATGCCCAAATCGCGAGCGGTCTGCTTGCGGTTCCCGCCGCGACGCTGGAGGGTCTCGGAGATCAGGAACCGCTCCATCGCCTGGAGGCTCATCGGCTGCGACTGGTCCCGCCCGGCGTTGCTCCGCGGACGCAGTTCCGGTGGCAAATGGTTCAGCTCGATCATCCCGCCGCGGCACAACACGAAGGCGTGCTCGATGATGTTCTCCAGCTCGCGGACGTTGCCCGGGTAGTCGTACTCCATCAGCCGGGCCATTACCTCGTCCGACACACCCGCGATGTCTTTTCCCTGCAAGTGATTGAACTTGGTGACCAAATGGTCGACCAGCAGCGGGATGTCTTCGCGTCGCTCGTGCATGCCCGGCAACTGCAAGTGGACCACGCGGATACGGTAGTACAGGTCATCGCGAAAGCGTCCTTGCCTGACCAACTCGGCGAGGTCGCGGTTCGTGGCGACGAGCACTCGGACGTCCACCGGCAGGCTCTTGACGCCACCGAGCGGCTCGACCACCCGCTCCTGCAGAACCCGCAACAGCCGCACCTGCATTGCGGGCGAGACGTCCCCGATCTCGTCCAGGAAGATCGTGCCTCCATCGGCCAGCGTGAATCGTCCAGGCTTGTCGCGCTTGGCGTCGGTGAACGCCCCGGCCTTGTGGCCGAACAGTTCGCTTTCGAGCAGCGTATCGGGCAACGCCGCGCAGTTGACCGCGACGAATCGCTTCCGCTTCCGCGGCGAAAGGTTGTGGATCGCCCGGGCAAACAGCTCCTTGCCCGTGCCACTGGCCCCTTCGATCAACACGGTGCTGCTGCTGGCGGCGATCCGTGGCAGCAACTCGAAGAGGCGCAGCATCGCGGGACTGCGGCCGACGATATCTTCGAACGTGTAGCGTGAGCGGAGCTCCTTCTGGAGTTGCTCCACTTGGCTGAGGTCCTGAAACGTCTCGACCCCGCCGACAATGGTTCCTCCCGGGTCCCGCAGCAATGCAGTCGACAACCGGATCGGCACGCGGCGGCCCTGGTGGTTGATGATGTGGGCCGTCGCGTTGACCACCGGCTGACCACTCGTCATGGTCTGACGCAATGCACAGTTGCTCTCGCAGATGTTGGCGCGGAAGACCTCGTAGCACGGGCTGCCGATGGCCAGTTCGCGCGAGACGCCCGTGATCCGCTCGGCCGCGTGGTTGAAGGCGGTGATGCACCAATCCTGGTCGACGGTGAAGACCCCCTCGTTGATCGAGTCGAGGATCGTCGCCTCATGCTGCCGGAAGTCGTTGTGGGTGTCCATGATTGGTTCATGCAATACGAGTGGGCCTCGGTTCACGATACGCCCGAATCGTGCAAAGTGCAATGGCTCGCGGGCGTGTTGTCTTGCATTCCGCCCAGCATGGCGCAGCCGGCATTGCCTGGCGCAGGCGGCAGACGGGTGTTCGAGAGTGTGAAAGCACCGCATTGCACGCACCGGAGCCTGCATCTGGATCGCGCTGCGGCGTGCGGCGGTTTTTTTCACGCCAATTCGGTACGGGCCTTGCACCGTAAACAAGGTGAGGAACCGTTTTCACGCGTATTTGTTTCGGCCCCAACCCCAAGGGGGAAAGGAGGACGACCATGACCACCTTGACCCATCCGGCCGTTCACCAGCAGCATCACGACGCAGAATGCGAGCACGTGATGTGGCTGGAGGATCTCGGACGCTGGCGGGCGGAGCATCGGCGCGCGGCCTCGACATTGGCTCAGGTGCAAGCAGCGTTGCTCGAGCACGAGGCAGCCCTGGAGGCGCACGCCGAAGCGGTCCGCGCGCACGAGGCGCACATTCGTCACCATGAACGGACGCTGGCCGACGACCTACGGCAAGCCATTCCGTTCGAGCCGAAAGAACTCGCCCAGCGACATGAAGAGTTCCAGGCCGAGCACGAACATGCCCGCGAGGCCCACGAGCGCATCAAAGCGCACCACCACAAGGTCACCGCCGAGATCAATCGACTCAGCCGGGACCTGAACGCTCCGATGTGACCGTCGGGTACGAGGAAGGCGCGGAAAAAGCATCCGCGCCCGGAGGAGTGGCACCGACGCAAAGCGGCGCCCCCCGGACCGCTCGGCATTCACAAGCCATGGCGGGCAGAGTAGGCACGTCCGACACGTGGCGGGAGGAACACTGGCGATGAATCCCCTCAGCTCGATTCGAGAATACATGGAACGCACTCCCGCGACCGTGTCGCCTGGCACGGAGGTCGGCGAGGCGGTTCTGCTTCTGCTGAAGCTGAACATATCGGCCGTGCCGGTGGTCGAAGTTGGAGGGCAGCTCGCCGGTATTCTGACCCAGCGGGACTGCCTCGAAGCCTTCGTGGATGAACAGTACTATGACGAGCCGACGGCGCTGGTGCGGGACTTGATGTCGACGGAGGTCGTCACCATCGCCCCTGATGCGAGTATCTTGCAGGCAGCCGAGCTGTTTGCCCATCACAACTTCCATCTCCTGCCGGTAATGGCCGAGGGTGAGCTGGTCGGACAAATCAGTCGGACCGATGTGATGCGCGCGATTCTCCAGACTCACACTAGCGTGAGCCATTCTTGAGAGCATGCCGGCGGAGGATGGATAAGCCATGGCCGATACCCCTTCGCTTCACCGCTGCAAAGCCTGCGGAAAGACCATTAGCCGACACAGTGCGTTTTGTCGCCACTGCGGACATCCCCAGGCAGGGGCTCTGGCGGCCTGGATCGTGACGTTGCTTGTGCTGTTGATGCTCGGGGCTTGCATCGCTTGTTTCTTCATACTGCACCTAGTGAGCGTTTTCTCCAGCTGAGGCGACTTCGATCGGCACACGGGACGCTTCCTTGGCGCCGCCGCCGCCATGAAGTGTGACGGCGCGCTTTAGCTGTACATCCTCGCTTCGTCCACACACAGAGGGCGACCCAGCACGATGCAGCACAACAGGATTCTACAATGCCAACGCACAGCCTGGTGCGCGAGCACCTTCTAATCGAGCAAGTATTGAACTGTTTGGAGCGAATGCTCGAGCGCTGTAACGCCCAGCATGTCCTGGAAGCCACACCCGCATATCAGGCCATTGAGTTCCTGCGCGGTTTTGCAGAACGGTGTCATCGGGTCCGTGAGGAACGAGAACTGCTTCCGAAGATGGAGTCGTTGGGTATTTCGGCGGAACAGTGCCTCGGCTGCTCCCTCCACCATCGCCGGCACGAAGCCCGCAGACATGTCGAGGCGTTGGGAGCAACCGTTGAGCCAGCGGCCGAGGGCGACCAGGAAGCGATCGATCGCTTCACCGAGCACGCAGAAGCCTATATCGAAATGCTCACCGATTACATGGCGAGGCAAGAGGACTGCCTGTTCCCGATGATCGAGTGCGATCTTCCCGCACAAGCCAAGCGGCGTCTCATCACCCTCCAAGATACGGCCGAACGATCAGAGGGTGGGACAGAGGCATTTGACACGTACCTCGACATCGCCAATCGGCTGGCGGACTATTTTGATGTCCCGCGTTCGGTGATGGAAGAGGCTCCGGCTCAGAGGACGTTCCCCGAGCAGCCGCGCGATGTCCATCCCAGGTGAACCACACTCGTCGGCACCGCGATTGCATCATTGCGATCTGCAATGACCAGTCGTGGCATAGTCGTGCATCATGCACGAGAGTGCTGCCCGCCTTTCGTGAGACCGATGTTCGGAAAACCCAGCCATTCGGCGTAATGACGGGCTCAACGCCTGTCTGGCGGCAAATCGGCGCACGGATTGCAGTCTATTTTGCCGAAGAGATTTTTTCAGCTTGCCGCGGCGGTGCAGATCGGCGGCGGCACCCATCCCCAGCGCCATGGGTGCGCCGAGGTCTTGGCAGTCCACGGCGGGGAAGTCAGCTCAAACACCTCAAGGGGGACACGATGCCACGGGGCGACGGAATGGGACCACCGGAAAGTGGCCAAACAGGCAGTGGTCGGATGCGAGGACCCTCGGCCGCCGGTCCAGGCGGTCAATGCGTTTGCCCGAAATGTGGTCACACGGCAGCGCATGTCGCCGGGCAGCCGTGCAACCAGCGGGCCTGTCCGCAATGTGGCACGCGCATGACCCGGCAGTAACGCTCCCTCCCACGATGATTTCATAAGGAGATACCACCAGATGAAGATAGCCGTCACCGCCGCTGAACCGTCACTCGACGCCGCTGTCGACCCGCGATTCGGCCGCTGTCCGTACTTCTTGATCGTGGAAACAGATGATTTGACCTTCGAAGCCCTGGAGAATCCCAACCTCGCCGCCGGTGGCGGGGCGGGCATTCAATCCGCTCAGTCCATGAGTGACCACAGGGTGAACGTCGTGCTGACTGGAGCGTGTGGGCCCAACGCCATTCGCACCCTTTCCGCGGCGGGCATCCGTGTGGTTGTTGGTTGTTCCGGCCTGGTGGGCGATGTGGTCAACCGATTTAAGGCCGGTCAGTTCAAGTTGGTCGACCAACCGGATGTCGGGAGCCACGTTGGCGCAGGCACATCTGCCCAGTCACCCGCTCCAGGAATGGGGCAAGGCGGAGGACGCGGTATGGGGCGGAGTGGCGGCGGTCAACGTGGGTGAGTTCAGCAGTTAAGTGCATGGTACGCTCAGCCTCCTGAAATCCGAAGCCTGATACGATGAGGTGACGCCATGGCGGTGGTTTTCGGGCCGGTTCCGTCGCGAAGGCTTGGCCGATCGCTGGGCGTCGATCTGGTTCCGCTGAAAACGTGTTCCTACGACTGCATCTACTGCCAACTCGGACGCACGACCAACAAGACTGTCGAGCGTCGCGAGTGGTTGCCCCTGGACCAGATCCTGACCGAGCTACGGGAGAAGTTATCCACCGAGCCGGACTGGATCACGCTTAGCGGTTCCGGGGAGCCGACACTGTACTCTCGACTGGAGGAGCTGATCGGCGGCATCCACCGGCTAACCGATGTGCCCGTCGCGGTGCTCACCAACGGATCGCTGCTATG
>Ga0180436_10005800_pt1 | contig 10849 bp, 5 predicted proteins | sample SS_ome_2_FD_132434 | JGI IMG/M metagenome (GOLD analysis project Ga0180436, IMG submission 132434) | Hypersaline lake sediment archaeal communities from the Salton Sea, California, USA - SS_3_S_2 metaG | ecosystem: Environmental > Aquatic > Non-marine Saline and Alkaline > Hypersaline > Sediment...
CAGACCTCGAGCCACTCTCCACCACCATTGGTCAGGAGCGCGCGCTCGAGGCCATCGAGTTCGGCGTGGCGATGCCGCAGGCCAGTTTCAACCTGTATGTCATGGGCTCCACAGGACTGGGCCGCCACACCCTGGTCAAAGACGCGCTCAAGCAGCATGCCGACGAAGCCAGCAACCCCGCCGACTGGTGCTATGTCGCCAATTACCAGCGCCCACAGGAACCACAGGTTTTAAAGATGCCTGCAGGCACTGCGCGCCAGCTGCGCGCTGATCTGCGGCAACTCATTGAAGACCTGCTGGGTGCCATCCCGGCCGCCTTCCAGGGTGATGAATACCAGCGTCGTCACCAGGAAATCATGGAGGACCTCAAAAGCGACGAGGATGACGCTGCGCAGGAACTGGGTCGGCTGGCAGCCGAGCGCAATATCGTCCTGCTACGTGGCCGGAACGGTTTTACCCTTACCCCTCAGAAAGACGGCAAGATCCTCTCGCCGGAGGATTTCGAAGCGTTGCCCGCGGAGGAAAAGGAAAGGTTTCAAAAAGCTCTCCAGGAGATGAAGGACAAGCTTAAGTCCACCATGAGCAAAGTGCCGGAATGGCAGCACCACCTGCAGCGCAAGCTGCGTGAGCTCGACCGCGAAACGATGAAGCTGACCGTGACCCAGTTTCTGAACGAGCTTGAGAACAAATACCAACCGTATCCGGACCTGGTTGCTTACCTGGAACAGGTCGAGGCAGACATCATCGAGAACGTCGACCAGTTCCGCCATCTCGACGATGGCGGTGAACAGACCATAACGGCCGACGACGAACGCTTTCGTCGTTACGCCATCAACATCCTGGTCGACAATGCCGAGACCCGCGGCGCCCCGATCGTAGTTGAAGACAACCCCACTTATCAGAACCTGATCGGACGCATTGAACACGTTGCTCACATGGGCACCCTGCAGACTGATTTCAGCATGATCAAGGCCGGCGCCCTGCACCATGCCAATGGCGGCTTCCTGGTACTCGACGCAGAAAAGGTGTTGACCCATCCATTTGCCTGGGAAGGCCTCAAGCGGGTGCTCAATGCGCGCGAAATCCGCATCGAGTCGGTCGAGCGCCAGCTCAGCCTGGTCAGCACCACGTCGCTCGAGCCGCAACCCATTCCGGTCGACCTGAAAGTGGTTTTGATCGGGAGCCGGCGCCTTTACTACCTGCTCAAGGAATACGACGCGGAATTCGCGTTGCTGTTCAAGGTAGCCGCGGATTTCTCCGAGGAGCTGCCACGCGAGCAGGACAACGAACTGCTGTATGCACGCCTCATCGCCACCCTGCAACATCGCGAGGGGCTGCGCGCAATCGACCGTGATGGCGTTGCACGCATCATAGAGCACAGTGCACGCATGAGTTGGGATAACGACAAGTTATCGCTGCACATGGGCAGCCTGGTAGACCTGCTACGTGAATCCGACTACCAGGCCCGACACCGGGACAGCCCCCTGGTACAGCGCCAGGATATTCAGGCCGCCCTGGATGCCCAGGCCCACCGCGCCAGCCAGGTAAAGGAACAATTGCAGGAACAGATGCTCGACAAAGTATTGCAGATAGACACCTCGGGTAGCCAACTGGCCCAGGTCAATGGTCTGACCTACCTGCAACTGGGCGACTACGCATTTGGCGCCCCTACCCGCATCAGCGCCACTGCACGCCTCGGCGCCGGCGAGTTGATCGATATCGAACGCGAATCCGAGCAGGCCGGACCGATCCATTCCAAGGGCGTCTTGATCCTTGCCTCTTATCTTGGGGAGCGTTATGCAAAGCACCAGCCGCTGTCACTGTCAGCCAGTCTGGTGTTTGAACAGACCTACAGCCATATCGAGGGCGACAGCGCCTCCGCCGCCGAACTGTGTGCACTGATCTCCGCTATAGCCGACATACCCATCAGGCAGTCGTTGGCGATCACCGGCTCAATCAATCAGCACGGCCAGATGCAGGCGATTGGCGGCGTTTGCGAGAAAATCGAGGGCTTTTTCGACCTGTGTGAACAACGCGGCCTGAATGGCGAACACGGCGTCATCATACCGCGCAGCAATGTGCGTCACCTCATGCTCAAGCAGGCACTGCGAGATGCCGTGGCAGCAGGCAGGTTCCATCTCTACGCGGTCGACCATGTTGAACAGGCGCTGGAACTGCTCACCGGTCTGCCGGCCGGGCAGGCCGACAAGCACGGCATCTACCCCGAAGGCTGCGTCAATCACCTGGTGCAACTGCGCCTCGCCGAGTGGCTGGCCCTGCGCCAGCACTTCGCCTCTCCGCAGAGCGCAAACGAGGATGATTCCTGACCGGGTTATCCATCACGATCAGTAAGTCAGCCTGACGATGGACTATTTACCCCGCGGGCAGGGAATACCCAGTCTTCTAGAGCAGCTCATTCAGTGATCGGCCAGGAATGACGAAAGCTCCAACGACGGCATCGGTCGTGCATAGTAGAAACCCTGCGCCACGGCACACCCCTCTTTCACCAGGAAGTCCACCTGTTGCTGGGTCTCCACACCTTCCGCAATGACGTCGATATCCAGGCTGCGTGCCAATGCAATCACCGCTCTGACGATTGCCGCATCTTCCTTGTCTTCCGTAATGTCCCGTACGAACGAACGATCGATCTTTATTTTGTCGACCGGGAGTTTCTTGAGATAGGTCAGCGACGAATAACCGGTACCGAAATCATCGATATGGACTTCGATGCCCAGTTCGCGAATTTTGTGCAACTGGTCGATGGACACATCAGGGTTCTTGAGAATCTGTCCTTCGGTAATCTCCAGGGCCAGGCTTTCTGCAGGGCAGCCGGTGGCATCAAGCGACGCTTTGAGGTACTCGACAAAACCACCCTGCGCCAACTGCTGAACAGCAACATTGGCTGACATTCGGCCTGAAAACGCATGGTTATCGAGTAGCGACTTGGCGTACTCCATCGTTTTGCGGATAGTCCAGCGGTCCAACGAGACAATCAAGCCGGATTCCTCGGCAACCGGGATGAACTGGGACGGAGGAATCTGGCCAAGTTCCGAATGATGCCAACGCAGCAGCGCCTCCATGCCCGTGACCCTGTTCGCAACCATGTCCAGTTGTGGCTGGTAATAGACTTCCAGTTCTTCCTCGCTCAAAGCTCGGCGCAGACTGGATATCAGCAAAACTTTATCGAACGCTTTTTCGGTCAGGTCAGCCGTGTAGAACTGGTAACCGTTCTTGCCATCCTCTTTGGCGCGGTACATTGCGGCGTCTGCATTACGCAGCAATTCCTGGGCACTGCTTCCGTCATTTGGGTAGACACTGATCCCCATGCTGCTGGTCAGGAAAATTTCGCGGCCTTCGATCTGGAACGAGGCCTGCAGGCATTCCGATAACTTCATTGCCACTTCGTTGACATCCACCAGGCTTTTGCTCGCGCTGATCAACAAGGCAAACTCATCGCCACCCAACCTGGAGATCGTATCCGTTTCCCGCAGCACGCCTGTCATACGGGCAGCTGTTTGCTGAAGCAACTGGTCTCCGGCCATATGCCCGAACGAGTCGTTGATCTGTTTGAAGTTATCAAGATCCAGGAAGAATACAGCCACCAGGGTGTTGTCTCGTTTTGCCTGGCGCACCGCCTGATCCAGGCGGTCAGCTAACAGACTCCGATTGGGCAACCCGGTCAACTCGTCGTGATAGGCCATGTAGGTCAACTCGTCTTCGGCTCGTTTCCGCCGGTCCACTTCCAGGGCAAGCGAGATCGAGCTGGCGATGGCTGATGCAAACTCCTTCTCCAGCGCACTCCATTGTCTCGCCCTGGAGGTTTGCTCAAGACGTACAACCCCTTTGACGGAACCGTCATACATGATCGGAATATCCAGAATTGAACGAACATGATTGGGAACAAGATAGTTTTCTGCGAATGAGCGTGTTCGCTGATCGTTTTGGGCATCGATCATGGATTGCGTGATCCCGGCCTCCAGAGCGTTGAAATACTCGGCATTATCCGCTCGGCAGATTTCTGTTCCCTTGGTGTGGCCGACACCATCCTCGAACAGATCCTCGCAACGCATGCGGCTATTCTCTTCATCAAGAAGCCAGATACTGACGCGGGGAACGTCCAATGTTGCAGCAGACACTTCAGACGCTTGCCTGAACGCCTGGTTGACATCCTCGTGGCTAACCCTCGCCCATTCCAGGAGTGCCGTCTGGTAGCGTTCCAGCCGCAACGTGTATTCCACCTGTTCGGTTACATCTCGCCAGATACAGTAGATCGCGGGCCTGCCAGCGTACTGGATTGCTGATAGCGTCACCTCGGCTACAAACTCGGAACCATCGGCGCGCTTGTGGACCCAGTTGAAACGATGCTGGTTCTTCTTTTTTGCAAGCTCCATCATCTGTTCCGCCTTCTGCATGGAAGGCTGTCCATCCGGTTGAAATTCCGGCGATAACTCGGATGGATGTGTATTGATCAGTGAGGCCTTCGACGTGTGGCCAAGCATTTCCACTGCCGCGTTGTTGCACTCGATGAATCGGTTGCCAGCAATAATCCATGCCGGGTCAGGCTGCCGTTCATACAGATCCCTGAATTGCCTGCCGGAATCCTCGAGGTGATCGAGCATCCGATTGATAACGCCTCCGAGTTCACCAATCTCATCACCTGGCAGCTCATCAGCACGCGCTGAAATCTCTCCCTCCTGTTGCCTTCTCGCAAGCTGAACAAGCTTTGAAACCGGATTGAGGACCAATCGATACACCAACACCAGGGAGAAGAGCAGCACGGCAACAGCGCCAAGACCAACGATTGCGGCCTGGGTGAGCATATGCTGCCGGGCATTGGCTATCACGGTCTCCCAGTCAAGACGCAGGTAGAGAACACCTTTGAACTCGCCGACTGGAATGGGAAAGATGTCGATAGGCTGGAACGTACCGAAGTCGGTTTGCCCCGGATTATGTTGCCTACGCGTGTTAGCTCTCGTGTCTGGAAAGTCCTGCTCAAGAGGATGGGTGATCACAATATCGCCACCAGGCAGGACAAATTTCCCGAACAGCCCGGCGTCCTGCACCATCCGCATGGCCGCCAGCATGTCGCGTCCGGCCTCGTTGCCATTGCTGCCAGGGTGGTAACTCGAGGCCCAGATGATAAAAGGGTCCACGCTCGCCAGTGTGACGCCATGCAGCCCCGAGGTTTTCAGGGAAATCTGCTCCAGGGCAAAACGAATCTGGTCGTAGCTGTCCACCGAGCGCGCAGACTCCACGATCGTGGTCGCAATGTAGTCACCGTGCTCAATGAGATGCCTTCGCAACTCCTGCTTCAAGTGCGAATATGAAAACCACGAGGCAAATCCAATAAGCACCAACGCGCCCACGAACATCGGCATTACAAGCTTGTATCTCAAGGACGCTTTCACTAGGCTCTAGTCCATACCCATACATGCCCAAACAACCCACAAAAGCCTGCATGCTCGCATTGGAAAACAGAAAAAACACACGCTTCTTTTTGTCAGTAGCACTGTTGCTTTTTTCACTTACAGCCAATGTATCGGCACGGGATTCTGCTTCTGAACCAGTCCGTATTGCCCTCGATGACCTGCCGGGCATCGACATGCTCAACGTCCTGATTGCCCTGGAACATGCCCGCGAACGCGGGGCAACATTCGAAATCAGCTATATGCAGTCAGAAGGCCTGGCAGCCCAGGCAGTTACGAGCGGATTTGCCGATATTGGCATGGGGACCCCGTATCAGCTGATTCAAAGACAGGGTGCGCCCCTGCGGATGTTTTTTCAGTTGAGCCTGCTGCGCTTTTTCCCGGTCGTCAATGCGGACCATATGGATACCTGGAAAGACCTGGATGGGGAGGTGATGTATACCCATGGCCCCGGATCCGGTACCGAAGCCGTCATGAACATGCTGGCAAGGCGCAATGGCATCCGCTACCGTGAGATGAAGTACATCCCGGGATCCGGTGTGCGTGCGCGCGCCATGTTGAAGAATCAGATCAAAGCCACCGTGGTCGATACGGAACGCCGGAACATGCTGGTTAATTCCGACCGGGGCAATTTCAAGGTACTGCCGATGACCGAACTCCTGGCGTCTGATGAAGCGCTGTACGCCAGCAGGGATTTTCTGGCAGCCCGACCGGATATGACGAAGATCCTAATAGAAGAGCTTCTGAACGTGTGGCATCAAATCAACACAGATCCGGGCTACGTTGCCCGCCAACGAGAAAAATACAACCTGCTTCCAGACCTGGAACCATCCCGGGTGGACGAAATCATTCCGTATTACTCAGAGATGGTGGCCGAGAGTGCCTTTCCAATGGATCGCGGACTGGCCTCAGCCTTTGATGCTGACATCCGGTTTTATTCTTATGCCGGAACGATAGAAGGCAACCCGTCAGAACTCAAAGAAGAAGACTACTGGGACTTCTCCCTGCTCAGATCGGTCATCCAACAAAACACCAGGTAGCCCCGCCACTGGCTGACTGCAAGCTGCAGCTGCGGATACCGCAGTTATATGTCACTACCCCAAACTCAGGTCTGTTTAATCGGCGAAACAAATACTGAGACACTGTCAGGAAAATGTCGGCGGCTCGATGGCCTCCCCCTCGCCGTATTGGTGTTCCGAGCGGAAAGTCTCTATCTCGGCAGCTACGCGTTTCGATGCCTCGAAGCGGGCAATGTGAAAAAGCGCTTCTCCTTCGTGCACCAGTGGCTGGTCACTTTTACCAATAACCACCCCGGTGGCAACTGACTCGATTGGTGACTCCTCTCCTGTCACGGGGTCGGCAAGCAAACCCATGACCTGGCCCTTCTCCACCCTGCTGCCCATCCGCAATCGATTGATAAAAAGACCACTACCAGGGGCACGCACCCAGACACTCGATCTCGCGACAAAAGGTTCGCCAACCCCTTTCCTGCTACGACTGGCAGGCAACATGTCAACGGTTCGCATCACGTTGATCACGCCAGCCAACCCCGCCCTGATCGATACCTCGTCCAGCCTGAGTGCGGCTCCGGCTTCGTAGAGCAGCATGGTGACACCTGATTCCAGTGCACTCTCGCGCAGGGAGCCGTCCCTGAGGCTGGAATTGATCAACACCGGCACACCGAAAGCACGAGCAAGACGCTCGGTCTCCGCATCATCCAGGTTGGCGCGAACCTGTGGCAGATTGTTTCGTCCGATCGCCGCGGTATGCAGATCGACCCCGTAATTGCAGCGCGAGACCACCTCACTCATAAAGGTGTGCGCCAGTCTCGAGGCCATGGTGCCGCGCTCTGAACCCGGGAAAGAACGGTTCAGATCCCTCCTGTCCGGCAGGTAGCGGGATCGCTCGACAACGCCGTACATGTTCACCATGGGCACGGCCAGCAGGGTACCCCTCACCTGGCGCATCAATCTCGACTTGAGCAGTCTCCTGATCACTTCCACGCCATTCAATTCATCGCCATGCACCGCCGCGCTGACGAACATGACCGGCCCATCGCGACGCCCGTGCACCACCTGAACCGGAAGCTTCATTGGTGTGCTGGTGAATAACTGCGCCAACTCGATTTCCACCAGTTTTTGCGAACCGGCGGGGATCTTTTCTCCGGCCAGAGAGAATGCCGAGCGTTGTCTTGGCATATCGGTGCGCCCTCAAGTCACCCGTTATCAGGCTTGGATCTGGCGCGTTTCTTCACCAGGAAAGATTTGCCCGGGTCAACCAGGTAGCGATCTTTCATCGCCGTCCGACCAATCAACATGCGGAAACCCATGCTGTCACGATTGGTCAGCGTGAATTCCACGCAGTGCGTATCCGGTCCGATTTTTATTTCGGTTTCGATCACATAGCGCATCTCGCTGTGCCCGCCCGAGTCACGCACCTCCCTTTCATCGACAAGCGGCGCAACACACTCGACAGCATGATCGTTATCGTGTTGCTTGGGATGCATGCGAAAACGCACAAGTTTGCGTCCCTGCGTTTCATCCATTCGCACATCGAACGCGTGTAAACACGAGGTTCGTGCACCGGTGTCCACTTTAGCCTTGATACGGTTGATTCCGAGCCCGGGCAGGGAAACCCACTCACGCCAGCCAAGTACCTCAGTCATTGTCGGGGTCATGCTCCACTTCAGGATTGGTGACTTCCGTATCCGGCAACTCCTGAATTTCAGGGCGACGCCGTCTGCGTGTACGCACAGGGATCATGCCCCGCATCGATTCGAGTTTGCCGAAACACAACAATTTGTCTTCCGGCTCGAGTATCCGATCGCCCTTGGGATTTGGAATGACCTTGTGGCCTCGATAAAGCGTCAGCACATTCAAATCCTTGGCATACAAATCCACCTCGGCGATGGTCTTGCCAACGAAATCGGACCCCTCGGGGATATACAGTTCATTGACACCATAGCCTTTGCTGACCGTCAGCCGTTGGCGAATGTCGATTTCCGGGAAATCGATCTGCGCAGCAATATAGTCAATGACGGCACCCGCAACATCCAACTGGGTGCACGACTCAATCCCCTCAAGCCCAGGCGACGAGTTAACCTCCATGATCTGCGGTCCGCTGGCGCTCTCCAGCATGTCGACGCCGGCCACCCGCAATCCCAGTATCTGCGATGCCCTGATCGCTGCATCGGCATATTCTTCAGGCAACTCGACGGCCTCGGCCCTGCCCCCCCGATGCACATTGCTCCGGAACTCCTGGCCTTGTGCCACCCGCCGCATGGCCGCAACCACACGATCTCCAACCACGAAGGCACGAATATCCTTGCCACGACTCTCCGCAACGAATTTTTGGATCAATACGTTCTGCTTTTGGCTCTGAAGCAATTCGACGATCGATTCTGCAGACTTGGCATTCTCCGCAAGCAACACGCCGATACCCTGCGTCCCCTCGATCAGCTTGATGATGACCGGCGCGCCGCCAACGCGCTCGATAGCCGGTAACACATCCTTCTTGTCACGCACGAAAGCGGTTTCCGGGATACCAATGTGATGCCGACTGAGGATCTGCAGGCTGCGCAGCTTGTCACGCGAATTCGCAATGCCATGTGCCGTGTTCGCACAGAAGACATCCATTTCCTGAAACTGCCTGACCACGGCAGTGCCGTAATACGTAATCGACGCACCGATACGGGGAAGCACCGCATCGTATTCGCTCAACTGTTTCTGGCGAAAGTACAAGTCAGGAGACCCGCGCTTGAGGTCTATTGAAAATTTCAGCGTATTCAGCACCTTGACATCGATGCCACGGGCCAAGGCAGCCTCTTTGAGTCGCCGTGTACTGTATGCCTTGGGTGAACAGGAAAGGATCGCCAACTTCATACTGATAGGGTTCTCCGGAAACGTGAGTGTAGGGTTCAACGTTATGCCCAAGCTCGCGGACTGGCAAACGAATTTTCAACTTGTCGGTCGCGCCGCTCAGTCGAGGCCGTCAGAAAAAAGCAGATCGATTCGCAGCATGGCTTTACACGTCTGGACCTTGGTTACCCGTCCGAATTACCGGCAAGGGAAAAGCTGAATCAGCTCGGCATTCAGTCGCTGCAGTGAGATTGGCGGACTCAGCGGTCCCTCATACCCTGTTCAGCGATTCACGGTGTTTTTTAATTATCTGTATTACCCGGCAGGAAAACCGGTACTTTGGTCATCTCCCGTCTGATCCTCTACGGTTACTGGCAAAGAGATGTTTTGTTCCACCTTCGATATGCAAAGCATCGCGTCAGGCTGATCCAGGTATTTTCATGTCCATCGAAAACCACAATGACCCGACCGGCAAACCCGTAGACGCCCTGTATGGCGAGCAAACCCGGTTGGCATGCGAAAACTTTTCGATCAGCGGTCAACCTTTACCCTCGGAATTCATTCATGTTCTGGGATTGATCAAGGCCGCGGCAGCGGAGGTCAATGCGGACCTTGGGATGTTGCCGCAGGATACGGCTGCCGCCATCAGTCATGCCGGGCTGGAAGTCGCCGCGGGCAGGCATGACGCGCAGTTTCCTGTGGACCTGTTCCAAACCGGGTCCGGAACCAGCACCAACATGAATGCCAACGAGGTGATTGCAACGTTGGCGTCGCGCCGGCTGGGGCGTAAGGTCCATCCCAACGACGATGTCAACTGTTCCCAAAGCAGCAACGACGTGATTCCCACGGCAATCCACGTCAGTGCCGCATTACAGTTGCAACCTCTGCAGAAGGCCCTGCAAGCCCTCATGGGAACACTGCTTATCCGTGCCGAACAGTATCAGGAGGTCGTCAAAGTCGCTCGCACACACCTGATGGACGCGGTCCCGATCACGCTCGGGCAGGAGTTGACCGGGTGGGCAGCACAACTTGAGTCAGACCTTGCACGCCTGGCCGACGTCCGCCAACGTCTCCTGCTGATAGCGCAGGGGGGCACAGCCGTCGGCACCGGCCTGAACGCACCGCCGGATTTCGGCATACGCTTTGCGAACACACTGGGTCAGCTCACCGGGCTGGATCTGAGGACTGCGCCCAACCTGTTCGCGGCCATTGGAGCGCAGGATACCGCGCTCGAACTCAGTGCCCAACTCAAGGTGGTCGCAACCTCGCTATTGAAAATTGCCACCGACCTGAGATGGATGAACAGCGGCCCGGTTGCCGGCCTTGCTGAGATCAGACTCCCCGAGCTGCAGCATGGCAGCAGCATCATGCCGGGCAAGGTCAACCCGGTAATACCGGAAGCCGTGGGGATGGCCTGTGTGCAGGTTATCGGCCTGGAGGCCGCGGTCACACTGGCGTCGCAGGATAATCGTTTTCAACTGGCGACCATGCTGCCACTGATTGCCAACAACCTGATCCAGCAATTGAAACTACTAACCTCGGCCGTGCGCTCGCTGGACGAAAAGG
>Ga0180436_10005804_pt1 | contig 10844 bp, 10 predicted proteins | sample SS_ome_2_FD_132434 | JGI IMG/M metagenome (GOLD analysis project Ga0180436, IMG submission 132434) | Hypersaline lake sediment archaeal communities from the Salton Sea, California, USA - SS_3_S_2 metaG | ecosystem: Environmental > Aquatic > Non-marine Saline and Alkaline > Hypersaline >...
ATTTTGATGATAATGGCGCGCTAGACGCGATCATTGAAGAATAGATTCTGAAAGGAAAATGATGGATAATTTTGATGTAAAAGATACCAACTTGGCAGAAGGCGGTCGTCTGCGCATGGAGTGGGCAGAAAGAGAAATGCCCGTTCTTCGCACAATCACCGAGCGATTTAAGAAGGAGAAACCGTTAAAAGGCATGCGTGTTTCAGCATGCTTGCATGTAACTACAGAGACCGCGAATTTGATGACCACATTGCAGGCGGGTGGAGCAGATGTGGTTCTAACAGCATCCAATCCATTATCCACACAGGATGACGTAGCGGCAGCGCTTGTTTCAATTCATGAGATTCCCACATTTGCCATTAAAGGCGAGAGCAATGAGGTATATTACAAACATATCAATGCAGCACTGGACCATAATCCTCATCTCACAATGGACGATGGTGCAGATGTCGTCAGTACGCTGCATAAAACCCGGCGCGAAATGCTGGATGATGTGATTGGCGGAACAGAAGAAACAACAACTGGCGTTATCCGCTTGCGCGCAATGGCACATGATGGCGCGCTGAACTATCCGATTATCGCAGTCAACGATGCAATGACAAAGCACTTATTCGATAATCGTTATGGCACTGGACAATCCACGTTGGATGGTATTATCCGGGCGACAAATGTACTCCTGGCAGGAAAGGTTTTTGTAGTTGCTGGGTACGGTTGGTGTGCGCGCGGTCTGGCAACACGAGCACGCGGGATGGGCGCAAGTGTGATTGTCACAGAAGTTGATTCATTAAAAGCGCTGGAAGCTGTTATGGATGGTTTCCGGGTGATGCCAATGGATCAAGCGGTGAAAGAAGGAGATATCTATTGCACGCTTACTGGTGATATCAATGTGATTGACAAGCACCATTTCGAAAACATGAAGGATGGCGCAATCGTGTCCAACTCCGGGCACTTCAATGTTGAGATAAATATTCCCGCGTTGGAAGGGATGTCAAAATCCAAACGATTGGTGCGCCCATACGTTGATGAATATACACTGGCTGATGGCCGTCGTATTCACATATTGGGGGAAGGCCGGCTGATCAATCTCGCCTCTGCAGAAGGGCACCCTGCAAGTGTCATGGACATGTCTTTCGCTAATCAGGCGTTAAGTCTTGAATATATGGTCCAGCATGCGGACGAACTTGATAATACAGTATATGGTGTGCCTGCTGAAATCGACCATGAGATCGCCCGACTTAAGCTTAAGGCAATGGGGGTGCAAATCGATGTGCTTACCGATGAGCAAGAAGAATATCTACATTCCTGGGAACACGGTACATAAGATTAACTTGTATATTAGAGAAGACCGCGCGAGCGGTCTTTTTTCTCAATCGTGTTCCGAACGTCGATAGTACCGAACTGCAGAGCTAATTTCCGATATGGTTGAGAGAATCATGATCCCCATCAACACGAGTAATCCGATATTTACCCAGTGGGCGGCGCTCCCGCTTAGATCAAGAGGAAATTCGCGACGGAATATTTCGATTGAATAAAACGAAAATATATTGGCAACTGCCTGCATCAGGCTGCGGTACCAGCGAGGATCAAATACCATGAAAGTAGCGTACATAAAAACGGTCACGCCTATTGAAATATTTGCGATCCATAGTACATTCCTGTACCCTTCTGTGAGAAAAGGTACGTAGTTCCAGATCGGGATATTGTTAATCACATAATAAATCGCGCCGTTGACCAAGATTGATATCAAATAACCAAACCGGCGGCCTCCGGTTGGAGTTGAAGTATTTGCCATAATTTCTCCTATTTCTTTTTAATAATTTATACGATTTTTCCGCAAATAGGTTGCTTTAGAAATATTTGATTGTAGAATGAACCCATGAAGAATCAAAGGCTAATCAACCGGCTTTATGGCATGATTTTGCGGGTGATGTTTTCGGGGTGGCATCGGTTGAGTGTGATACAACGCCGTAAACGCATGCGTATTTATAATTCCCTAACGCCAATCAACACAAACATTGAAGTGAAAGAGAGGCGCGACAACTCTGTGCCTGTTGTATGTATTAATCTGAAAGAACAAAGAGAGGGGGTAATATTTTATCTTCACGGGGGAGCATATGTGCTGGGGATGACGAACAATCATATCAATTTATGCGGGAAGCTGGCTGAAAGCATGCACGCAGAGGTGATCGCCCCAAAATATAGGCTGGCCCCCGATCATCCTTTTCCTGCAGCATTACTGGATGTTGTTTCCGTTTATAAGAAACTGATTGCAGAAAAGGATAACTCCCTTCCGTTATACCTTGGCGGTGATTCTGCTGGTGGTGGATTGGCACTCGCGCTTCTGCAGGAGATCAGAGAAAACGGATATCGCATGCCTGACAAGGTCTTTCTCATCTCGCCATGGACAGATTTGACCCTGACTTCTGATTCAGTCGATCAGAATGCACATCTTGATCCAGTTCTTTCTCCTGTTGGTTTAAAAGAAGATGCCAAAGCATACGCGGGTGATTACCCCTTGGATAATCCGCGCATTTCGCCGCAATTCGGATCAGCACTTGGGTTCCCGCCAATCCTGATACAGGTTGGTACCAACGAAATCTTGTTAGATGATGCGCGTAATTTCGCACAAAATGCCCAATCACAACAGGTTTTTGTTAAATTGTCAGAATGGCAGGGTCTTTTTCACGTTTTTCAAATGTTCCCAATGTTGCCAGCTGCTGATCAGGCGATTGCTGAGATCAATGAATTTCTTTCTTCAGATTAAATAAACTTATGGATTAATCCTAATCAAAAAATAAATCCCGATTGCAAAAAGTCTCATTACCTTCCGCATCCTCGATGAGGATATTCCAATTCTCTTCAGTGATTTGATACTCACTTAATAGATGAGAGATACCACTTAATTGTTTTCGGGCACGGTCATGGGATAGATTGAATGATTGCCAGCGCGTGTCCGCCAATTGTGCTTGATTATTTAATTGGTTACAAACAAGCGCTGCCCCTAAACTGATATTCGTGCTTTTGGATGAAGGCATGCTGATATATGATTTGACCAACGCTGGCAAGGCATCACTGGATAAACTTCCTAAATAAGAGCTGTCTAATGGTTTGCCTATTAGTGTTCGCTGAACATTACGGATAACAATAAGCTGATCAGGGTTGATCAGGTTGAGTGTAGCGGTAAATCCAATGATAAAAACGAGAGAAATATTTGCAATTAAACGTATTTTGTTTTTCCATATCAGCACACCGGATGCAACTAGCAAGATACCCAGCCAGATAATAAATACATGGGAATAAATTCTTAACCTGGTGAAGCCGTAAGCTGATTCATATAAATTAAGGCGTATGAATGCTGAAACAAGTACGATCAGATTGCACAAGATGAGACCAATATTTAACCATGATAAAAAGTGCGATTTCTTATTCCTGGTTTCTATTGTGATTGTTTTTAGAGTGAGTATTAGTGTCAGGCTGATGACTGAAGTTGCAATCAACTCCCCAAAACCCCGGCGTGCATATTCTGCATATGTGTAACCCAACTTGATGATGGCGCTTTGATTAAAAAAGAAATATCGGAATTGCAACACAATAAAAGTCAGGTATAACAAGACCACGCTCGAAAGTACAATACCAGATTCAATTGGACCTAAGAATGGTTTCAATAATGGGTTATTTTCACCATAGTAGCTCTCCTTTTCGCGGTTCTTTGCTAAAAAAACGAGCAACCCAAGGAAAAAATTCGCAAACAGGAAAATCAAAAAAGCTCTTAATAAATATTCGCCAAAACTCTCGATGTCAATGAATTTCCATAGATTTTCTACCTGATCCGCAAAAATCATGTCAGCGGAAGCAAATAATGCTGACAAAAGTAATAAGATAGGCAGAGCGATAGCGAAACCGCGTAAAAGTGGTTTTATTCCGTCGCTGGTCTCCTTTTTGTGATCTGGAAATAGACCAAGGTTCGCGGATCGCAACCAGGGAAAGCTGATCAGATTGAAACCAAATCTAATACCACTGAGTGCATAATCGGCTAACCCAAATCGTAACCAATTGCCCTTTTCAAAGCTTGCCATCCATACACCGATGAGTAGAAATGTAACCACGCGATTGAGAAAAGAAACCACTGGCTCTGATAAAACAAAACCCATCAATGCGAAAAAGAAAATGGGTATTAAAAAAATATAACCTTTTCTATGCGGCGACAAGTGGGTTTCTTTAAGAGTCAGGAAAAAGAAAAATAAAATAAAGAATATAAATATGAAGAATGCTATCCCTTGACCTTTATTCCAAAATAGAATGTCACCGATAATTCCTAAGGCAATAGAAAATATTAATGTTTTGCGTTTCATGGATAATCCTTCTGGTTATTTCCAGTGATTGTCACATACCAAACCTATAAATAGCAATCAAGGATGCGTAATAAGCTATCAGATCGTATCAAATACTATCAACAATGGGTGGCTTATTCAGTAGGGACCATGACAATTGCACGGTTTTCTAATGCGTTCCATCTTTCGATGAAAGTCTGTGTGAGGACATTGTACGTCCACTCACTATCCACAACTGTAAATGAAGTTGCGTTATACCCCGTCACTATCCAGGTGTGCTGGAAAGGCGCGACGATTGTCGTATTCCCATTTGAAGCTGTGTATTCTCGAGGGCTCACTTTGAATGGCAGGTTCACGATCCAAACGATCACCGGTCTGCCTGCGTCAATCTCGTTCTTTAATGAATTAATGTCCCAATTTTTTACAGCAGCAGCATTCAGTCCGTAATCTCGCAGCATTTTTGCAATTGGTCCGGGATATACACCATAATCTCCGGGAGGAACTTGCCCCATCGGGCCGTTTATATTACCCACAAAACCCAGTTCAGGATCATCGGATTTTGGTAAGCGGTTGATAAATTCTACTTGGTTGATATTCACACCATAGTAACGTGCCCAGTCAACAGCTGCCTGTGATTCGCAATCAAGGGTGTAAAGCTGGGGGGAACCATACAACCCGCTGATGTAGGCTGAAGTGGGGGGGGCATTATTCGAAGGTTCGGGGATAGGTTCAGGTACTGCAGTAGGGCTTGGTTCAAATGTAGGTGTAGGCGTAGGCAGGATAAGAGTGGGTGTTGCAGTTGGTAGTTCGGTCGGCAATGGCATGAAAGGCGTTGGCTTATTATCCAATGACCCGTTGTATTGTGTTCCTTCCTGGAAAGGGGGAGAAACAAGATACTGGATTAACCGGCTGGATTGTGGATACACCAGGAATACCATCCCGGTTGCAGATACGCAAACCAGGATTGCAAAAAGTGTACCAAGCAAGGTAAGCCAAATCGAACTTTTCGTTTCCACTATCCTATTCATTAGTTATCGAGATGGGTGCAATAATCCTGCCAAAATTATTTTAAATGCTTATACGTCAATCATACTCAAGAATTTATGAACTCATTGCGTGTATTTGCTACAATTATTAATAAAAAGGGTGTACTTATGACCGGACAGTTTTGGGTTGGTTTAATTGTTGGGCTCGTTATTGGTTGGATTATAGAGTGGTTGATTGATCGGGCTTACTGGCGGTCCCGTTATCGTCGCATTGAAGCGCAATTGGTGAATACTAAGGATAATTTACGCGATATTAAAGGGGTTGGAAAGGTTCTCGAGGTGCGGTTGAACGAGGCAGGAATCTATTCGTTTGAAGCGATGGCGGCGCTGACACAGGAAGAATTGGAAATGATTGCAGGGGATGCAAAAAAACTTGCGAATGAACGTGACTTGATCAAACAAGCGGGGAAATATGTCAGGAAAAAGAAGAAAAAGAAGTGAGAATTTAAATGCAAAAGAAATATATTTCTTATGATCTTTTTAAGCTGATGATTCTATTGGTATTACTGGTAATTTTGGCTGTATTGCTTTATGCCCGTAGTCCTTACTTTCAGCAAGAAGAACAAGAAGAACAAAATTCTCAAAATACTGGGCTGCCTGTTGAACCTGGAGATGTGAGAGCGAGCATTAGGCTGCCTGTTTTTCCGGATGCTGCATTGGGATTAGTTCCTAATACAGAACAAAACGGGTTAATCAATCAGGATGGGGATTTGGTTTACATGCTGAGTGATGATGAAAAAACTTGGAATCCTTACGTCCCTGCAGATATTAAAAACAAATTGCCGCAAGGATTCATGCAGACTCAGGATGAAAGTGGGGTTTGGAATCTTAATTTGCCTGAGGGAGATACAATGTATCTCTTTGACATCAATGAATTGATTTGGAAACCGGTTGAGAAAAATGTCATCCCTGAACTGGCAAATCAACTATCCCCTGATAACAAATTAGCCTGTCCGGGAGCGAACCCTTCACGTATTCAGAATACTGATGAATTTGTGCAAGTGATAAGCGCAGAGATTCCTCTGCGGTCTTCTCCCCGGGCTGATTTAAGAAATTACTTGATTCAATTACCAAAGGGTACTGTGCTTGAAATTGTTGGGAAACCCACCTGTTCAGCCTACCTAAATGGTGCTAATCTTTGGTGGTTGGTCCGTACACCATACGGCTTGGAGGGATATGCCGCCGAAGGATCAGCGCTAACGGATCTATATTATCTCGAGGTTATTAAGTAGCTGGAAGAATGCGCTAACCTGATGGTTTCTTTATAAGGACAGAATCACCGACTCTTACCAATCCCCCTGTTAAAATAATTCCCAGCATGCCGGCATTAAAGGTCGCGGGATCGTTTTCATCTGTCATGACGGTATTCATTAATTGCGGATGGACCGCGTTAAGCTGGTCGCAAGGGTGGCGGACTTCTGTCAACGCAATTTGCACTTCCCCTATTTGAATCACTGTGCCTATTGGCAACTTCATCAAGCCAATGTCAGAGATTAGAATATTCTCACCAAGTTGACCGGGTTTGACCTGAATGTTATGTGCGGTAATATCTGTGATGATCTTTTCGTCAATCAGCAGTACTTGTCGATGATTGGGACGCAGTGGGTCTTTGCGCACTAGGTAACGGTGCCGAATGGTTTTTCCAGCATGATAATCGCCCTCAACCCCAAAGTCTTTGATTAGGCGAATATGATCCTGTTCAACCTTGGGTATGCCTGGCTGGCTGTTCCTGCAAACAGCCAGCACCTTTCCGATTGGGACGAAATTCATCTTATTTAATCATCAGAAGGTTCCGGATTATCAACTTCATCCGGGTCTTCAGATCCTGAACCGGGTATCCCTGCGCCAAATGCTTGTTCCCGCACAGCTTGTTCAATCTCTTCGCGCAGTTCAGGGTTTTGTTGAAGGAATTCTTTTGAATTCTCACGGCCATGGCCCAGGCGAATATCTCCATAAGAATAGAATGCGCCGCGCTTGGTGATTACATCAAGACTTGCTCCCAGGTCCAGAATCTCTCCGATTTTTGAAATGCCTTCGTTATACATGATGTCAAACTCAGCGGTTTTGAATGGCGCGGCTACTTTGTTTTTTACCACGCGCACTCGTACATGGTTCCCAATGATTTCATTGCCTTCCTTGATGGATTGGATACGGCGAATATCCAGACGCACAGATGCATAGAATTTCAAAGCCAATCCGCCTGGTGTGGTTTCGGGATTGCCGAAGTACACACCGATCTTCTGCCGTAACTGATTGGTGAAAACAACAGCGGTGCGTGTTTGATTAATTGCTCCTGATAATTTCCGCAGCGCCTGGGACATCAGCCGAGCCTGCATACCCATGGTTGCATCTCCCATATCGCCTTCAATTTCCGAACGCGGGACCAGGGCTGCAACTGAGTCAACAACGACAAGGTCAAGCGCACCTGAACGAACCAGCGTTTGCAGGATCTCAAGCGCTTGTTCACCAGTGTCTGGTTGGGAGATTAATAGGTTATCGATATCCACTCCAACTGTTCTGGCATAGGCAGGATCAAGCGCGTGTTCCATATCGATGAATGCGACGGTGCCTCCTGTTTTTTGGGCTTCTGCCGCAAGATGCAGGCATAAGGTCGTCTTTCCTGAAGCTTCAGGGCCATATATTTCTGCAACGCGAGCACGCGGAATTCCGCCGACTCCCAGGGCTATATCTAATGAAAGAGACCCTGTTGAGATGGCAGCAACTTCAAGATGCCTGGCTTCACCCAGCCTAATAATCGAACCATCCCCGAACCGTTTGGTGATATCTTCCAGAGCTTTGTCAAGTACTGCTCTTTTCCCATCTTTTTCATTCCCTGCGTTCGAATCTGATTTTGCTGCCATTATCACTCCGATTTCATAAGTATTATTTCTTGATTATATTATTCTTTATTATAGTATAAATGTTCTAAATTGGGGATAGATTTGGTATCAACAAAATCACTTTTACTTGACGAGATAAAAACGCTATGGTAAAGTTGCTCTCAATTAACAATTGAATATAAGGAAAATAGCGGCTGGATCTCCCTATGGAGATTACGAGGAGGAGGTTCCTTTTCGCAAGAAAAGGTTAATCCCGGGAACGGGAAAAAATCGAGCAGATCAGCGGATGCCTCCGAAGCCCACCACAGGCTTCATTTTCCCTTCCGGTAAAGCGGTGACGAAAAACGGACAGTGATGTCTGTGCCAGGGACCCGCGGTGGTCAGGATCATAGATTTCCTGTAATTTTGGAAGGGCTGTCTTTTTAAGTGAACTAAGGCGTGCCCGCACAGCATGCCTTTGTATTTTTAATAACGCCAATGGAGGTTGAAATGGACAAAAAAGAAATTCTCGAACGAGTGAAACAAGATAATGTCAAGTTCATCAGTTTCCAATTTTCTGATGTAACAGGCAAAGTAAAAAGTGTGGATGCCCCGGTTGCGCAATTGGAAGGCGCATTGCAGGATGGCATCTGGTTCGATGGTTCCTCGGTACAGGGCTTTGCCCGCATTCAGGAATCCGATATGCACCTCCGTGTGGATATGGATACCTATGCGGTTCTACCATGGACGCCAGATGAAATGAAACGTGCACGTTTCTTCTGTGACATCATGACACCGGATGATGAACCGTTTGCCGGTGACCCGCGCGGTTTGCTCAAGCGATTGATGGCGGAAATGAAGGATGAGGGGATGATCTTTAACACTGGACCAGAACCTGAATTTTTCTTATTTAAAAAGAATGGTGGTCTAGGACCTGTTCCGCATGATGTTGGTGGATATTTCGATTTTTCTGCTGAAGATGAGGCAGTGCAGGTGCGTACAGAGTTGATGTATGCACTCAATTCAATGGGGCTTGAAATCGAAGTAGGCCATCACGAAGTTGCCTTAGGGCAGCATGAGATCGATTTCCGATTTGCGGATGCTTTGCGAACCGCGGATAATGTTATGACATTTAAGTACACCGTAAAAGCTATTGCCGCACAACATGATTTAATTGCTTCATTTATGCCTAAACCGATATTTGGAATCAATGGTTCTGGCATGCACACCCATATGTCTTTGTTTGACGAGAAAGGTAATAACCTTTTCTTCAATAAAGACGATGAATTTAAACTGTCTGAAATGGCATATTCATTCATAGCTGGACAGCTGAAGCACGCCCGTGCGTTATCTGCGCTCGTCGCTCCCACGGTCAACTCTTACAAACGCCTGGTACCCGGCTATGAGGCACCTGTGTATGTTGGCTGGGCGCAGCGTAATCGCTCGGCGTTGATCCGCATCCCCCGCCATAACAAAGGGCAGGACAAAGCTACCAGGGCCGAACTTCGTTGTCCGGATCCATCAAGCAATCCTTATCTTGCCTTTACAGGTATGTTGCTGGCGGGCCGGGACGGCTTGAAGAACAAGATGGCTCCGCCAAAACCGCTCAACAATATCAACATTTACAAGTTAAGTCAGGATGAACGCAAAGCAAAAGGCATTCAGGCACTGCCTTCATCGCTCTTGGAAGCTATGCAGGAGCTCGATAAAGACGCCGTGTTAAAAGATGGCCTTGGTGATGAGATCTATACCGCTTTCCACCGCGCAAAAATGCGCGAATGGGAAGATTTTCGTATCCGTGTTACAGACTGGGAAGTAGAAACCTACATGGAAAACGCTTAGTGATTTTCCCGGATCCATAATATAACAGCGGGCTTTCCATTGTCCGCTGTTTTTTATTTCTCAAATAAACGACAAAAAGCACATAGACCGCCTGTGCTGGTTGGCTGCCCGCAACTTGCGCATAGCTGCGTAACGATCTCCTCATCTTTATCCTGTTCCCAAGGGAACGCGCCTTTATCTAAAGCCTTTAAATAATGAAGGTAAAAACGAAGCTTCATGCCTGGGCGCTCATCTTCCCATTCGTTCAGGATGGTCTTGTGGTAGATCTGCTTACTGTCAGTTGAAAATGGACACTCCTTATCGACATATCGAATATTTCGCAATATCGCATAAGCGGCAGATTCTCGTTCGTAAATACGACTAAATGGTTTTGCCTTCTTCGCAAAACCCGGTTTCGCCGGCAGCACCGGATATCCTCGGGCAAGGAACTCCACTGACCAGTCGAGCGTGTTTGCAAAAAGTATGGCTGCTTCATCGTCAAGGTTGTGTCCTGTCACGATGACGTCGAAATTCATTTTCTGTGCGAAATTATTGAGGATGTGTCGTTTAACCAACCCGCAGATAGAACAGGGTTTCTTGCGCCCGCGATGCGTTCTTTGGTTAATTTCCGGGATAGTTTCTCCAAAATCAGAATTAAGATCAATTACATGCAAATTGAGATTATTGATATTGGCAAACTGTTCTGCCGCTTGTTTTGAATCGCTGGAATAGGTGATACCTTCGTCAATACCTAGATCTATATATACCCCTTCCGTTTGATATTCGAGCTTTTGTAAAACATCCCATAATGCCAGGGAATCTTTCCC
>Ga0180436_10005805_pt1 | contig 10844 bp, 10 predicted proteins | sample SS_ome_2_FD_132434 | JGI IMG/M metagenome (GOLD analysis project Ga0180436, IMG submission 132434) | Hypersaline lake sediment archaeal communities from the Salton Sea, California, USA - SS_3_S_2 metaG | ecosystem: Environmental > Aquatic > Non-marine Saline and Alkaline > Hypersaline >...
AACTACGCCAAGTTCTTTGAAGACTTTTTCTACCCCAAAATCCTGATTAGAACGATCCGCATCTCCTTTGAGACGGTTCTCCTTTGCGTCGTCATGGGTTATATCCCGGCCTACTTTTTCTACCGCAGCGAAAGCCGTTTCAAGCAGGTCTTTCTGCTGTTGATCATGCTACCCTTCTGGGTCAGCTTCATCATTCGCACCATGAGCTGGATCAACATCATGGGCGATTCCGGCTTGATCAACCATTTCCTGTTGCAGATCGGGCTGATCGAAACGCCCATCTCCATGCTCTACAACGAATTCACGGTGCTCATGGGCCTGATCATGTACCTGCTGCCGTTCATGGTGTTGAATATCTATGTCAGTCTGGAAGGCATCGATAAAAGCCTGCTTGAAGCGGCACGCTGCATGGGCTGCACCGAGTGGCAGGCCTTTCGGGAGGTGACCCTGCCCCTGAGCCTGCCCGGCGTCAGCGCCGGGTGCTTGCTGGTTTTCGTGCTGACTGCCGGAACCTATCTGCCCCCCATGATTCTGGGCGGACCGGGCAACGACATGATCGCCAATCTCATATTCAAGCGGGTCATCGGCACGCTGGACTGGCCGTTCGGCTCAGCCATCAGTGTGATTTTACTGTCCCTGCTGTTCGTGATCGTGTGGACCTATAACCGATATTTGGGGATCAACCAGATTTTCAAAAGCTTTCAGGGGAGTGAATCATGAGATCGTTTTCGCCGGGCTGGTCATTGATCCGCTTGTACACGATCCTGATCTACATCTTCATGTTCGCGCCTATTGTCGTGGTGATCGTGCTGTCCTTCAACCCCAAGCAGTTCGGCATCTTTCCTATGGAGGGGGTTAGTTTTCGGTGGTTCATCAAGCTGGCTCAGAACGAATCGATCATCGATGCTTTCAAAAATTCCCTGGTTCTGGGATCGCTGACCGCCATTATTTCGACCGGTATCGGCATTTTGGCCGCGATGGCCTTCATCCGTTTCGAGTTTCCCGGCAAGAATACCCTCAACACACTGCTGCTTTCCCCCATTATGATCCCGGAGGTCGTCCTGGGCGTCGCTTTGCTGCTATTTCTGCGCTTTCTGCAACAGCCCAAGAGCTTCGTGCTGCTGCTGATCGGCCATGTGGTCCTGACCCTGCCCTATGTGCTGCTGATCGTCCAGGCCCGTTTGGTGGGGATAAAAAAAGAATACGAAGAAGCCGCCAAATCATTGGGGGCCAATGCGTTTCAGACCTTTCGGGAAATTACGTTTCCGTTGCTGCTGCCGGCCATTCTGGCGGGCGCCCTGTTTGCATTCACCATATCGTTCGATGATATTACGGCAACGCTTTTCTGGGCCACGGCCCAGAACCAGACCGTTCCGGTCAAGATTTTCAGCATGCTGCGCAACTCCATCAGTCCGGAAATCAATGCCCTGGGGACCGTCATGATCGTGCTGACCGTGACGACCCCCCTGCTGGCAGGTTACCTTTCCCGCAAATTTTCAAAGGTAAAGCCTTAAACAACCAACCCTCAGCCGAAAGGAGCAACTCATGGCGACAATAACGAAGGATAAACTGGATCGGATAGTCGAGGCGTATCGCGACGGCAAGATCAGTCGGCGTCATTTTATCAAATACCTTGGCCTGGCCGGGGCTTCCATCGGCCTTCTGGGGTCACCCTTTGCCGGTGCTGTCAGAGAGGCCTGGGCGGCCAAGTCCATCCGCTTCGACGGATGGGGCGGGACTGTGTCGGAAGCCTTTCGCAAGCACGCTTTCCAACCTTTTACCAAGGCTACCGGTATTGAAGTAATCGACGGCGAATTCGGCGATATGAACTCCTACCTGACCCGGGTCAAAGCCTCCTATCCACCCGGCGGAGAGTTCAATATTGCCCATCTGAGCGCGGTTTTCGACTATGCCCGCTATGCGGAACTGGGATTTGCATCGGTGCTGGATGAATCCAAGATTCCCAATCTCAAAAATGTCATGGCATCCATGATCGAACCCTTGCGAAATATTACCAAGGGGACGCTCTCGGCAGTCCCTTATGACTTGGGGCAGACCGGAATTGCCTATAACACCAAGCATATCAGCAAGGACAAGGCCGAGAAGCTCGGTGCTTCCCTGTTGTGGGACAAGGAATTGAAAGGCAAACTGGGCAGCTGGGAAGGCGATTTCCGGACGAACATGTGGTATGCCGCGTTGCACACCGGTCAGAGCCCCAACAACATGACCGACCTCAACGCCATATGGGCGGCGCTGCGGGAACAGCGTGATTTGATGAAAAAATACTGGGCCTCCGGCGCTGAGTTGATGAGCCTTCTGGCCAATGAAGAAATTTACGCCACCGTGGCCTGGTCCGGGCGGGTGGCGGCCTTGCAGCAGGAAGGCCATCCCATCGGATATCTCTCCCCCAAGGGGACCTACTCCTGGATGGAATATCTCTTCGTCCTGAAAGGAACGGATTTAGACGTCGCTCAGCAATTGCTTAATTTCATGCTGGAACCGGCGGCCGCCATTGCTGTGGCCGAAGGGCAGAACTATCCTCCCAGCCTGGATCCGAGCAAAGTTAAATTGACCGAAAAAATCAAACAAATGCCAGCCTTCGACCCCACCGGCAAACTGGAAGGCTATCTGTTTGCCGACCCGGCCTATTGGAACGCCCACCAGGTTGAATGGACGGAGAAGTGGGATAGAATCAAAGCCGGCAGCTAGTGGTGATCCTTGAACGGCATCTTGCGGTTCAGGCCGGTGTTCTCGTGATGTCGGCATCCTCGGCGTAGCGCTGCTACGCCTGTGGTCCCGACATCGCTGCGGCCTTGGCCTGAACCACAACCGACCATTCAGGAATCACCACATTGGGAAATTTATGAGAAGATAAACGCGACACGCCACCGCCGGGGCCGCGTCATTCCATTCGGCCGAGCCCCGGCATCCAACCATTGTAAAAGGAGACAGGTCAACGTGGCGACCGGCAAGAAGCAGCCCATCGTGCAGTTCAAAGGCATCATGAAGCGGTTCGGCAAGGTAGTGGCCGTTGAGAAGATGGACTTCGATATCGAGGAGGGCAGCCTGGTGACCCTGCTGGGTCCTTCCGGGTGCGGCAAAACCACCTTGCTGCGGATGGTGGCCGGACTGGAGGAACCCACCGAAGGTGATATCTTCATCAAAGGGGTCCGGATCAACGACACCCCGATTCACAAGCGCAACCTGGGCATGATTTTTCAGAACTACGCCCTGTTTCCACACAAAACCATTTTTGAGAACGTGGCCTTCGGTCTCAAATACCGCGACGTGCCCAAGGAGGATGTTAAAAAAAAGGTCACCCGGGCACTGGAGATGGTGCGCCTGCCCGGGGTGGAGAACCGTATGCCCAGCCAACTCTCCGGCGGTCAGCAGCAGCGCATCGCCATGGCCCGGGCCATTGTGATCGAGCCGGATGTTCTGCTCATGGACGAACCCCTGTCCGCCCTGGATGAAAACCTGAGAGAGGAAATGCGCCGGGAAGTTGACAATCTCCAGCAGATGCTCGGCGTTACAACGATTTTCGTTACCCATGATCAGCGCGAAGCGCTGAGTATGTCGGACAAAATTCTCGTGATGAAGGACGGCCGCAAGCAGCAGGAGGGTGAACCGGAAACGGTTTATAATGAGCCCATCAATCATTTCGTGGCGGATTTCCTGGGGCATTCCAATTTCATCGGAGGGACGGTCGTGGACGTCGACAAGCAGTTTGTCAATGTCCGCATTGAAACAGGCAATGTCCTGATCGCGGAAAACAAGGGTGGCTTTTCGAAAGGCGACCGCGTTGAGATGATCGTCCGGGCCCAGCGGTTCGATGCCTTTCCCAAGGACGAATTCAAGCCGGTGGAGGGACTGAACCACTTCGAGGGCTGCATCAAAGACCGCAGCTACATGGGCGGCGAAGTCAGCTACTTCATCGAACTGGGGGGCGATCGTGAAATCCATATCATCAGCATGATGCGGACGCGATTGTATAACATCGGCGAGGCGGTCAGCGTCCAGGTCGCGCCGCACCATTGCCATCTTATTCCTCTGGAATGAGCTTGCGATCAGAATTTTTTGGCCCTATCTTCAACCATAAGCCTGAAAGCTGACCCTGTCGTTTTCAGGTTTTGATTTTGGGGCGGCACGGCCGGTTGCATTCTGTACCGCAGCACCCAGCGCATCACGGCCACAAAGGAGAAACGGTATGTTAAGACGGGATCGGAGCGCCAACGGTTTCCTGGACCGCTATCCGGATCGGGTTCTAACCATCGATTCCCACACCCAGGGAGAACCCACGCGCTTGCTCGTTGGCGGGCTGGGCCCCTTGCCCGGCGATACGATGAAAGCCAAGCGGGACTATTTCGAAGCCCATTTCGATTCGGTGCGCATGCTGCTCACCCGTGAGCCCCGGGGGCACCGCGGCATCATGGCGGCGGTGGTCACCGAACCGGTCAGCCCGGAAGGACAATTCGGCTTGTTTTATATGGACGCCCGCCGTTACCCTTATCTGTGCGGCCACGCCACCATCGGGGCCGTGGCCACGCTGATCGAAACCGGTGCATTGGAGGCTGAGGATGGCGACCGGCAGATCATCGTGGACACGCCCTCCGGACCACTGAGCGCCCATACCCGCATCCAAGAGGGACGTGTTGTTTCCGTGGCCATCGATATGGCGCCCTCCTTTGTTTTTGACACCAAACGTGAGCTGGATATCGAAGGGTACGGCAAGGTCCCCGTCGACCTGGTCTGTGTGGGCGGTTTTTTTGCCATGGTGTCAGCCCGTACGCTCGGTATCGAACTGGTCCCGGCCAACCGGCCGCAGTTGATACCCCTTGGCATGGCGTTAATCGAGGCCGCCAATGACGCCTTTCGCGTTTATCATCCCCTTAGGCCGGAAGTGAACACGGTGGATGTGGTGGAGTTCTACGATGAAGATCCACAAACCGGAATCGGTCGGGGGGCCGTGATTTACGGCGAATCCCATATGGACCGCTCCCCCTGCGGTACCGGCACCACGGCCAAGATGACCTTGCTGCACCACCGGGGGAAGCTCAATCCCGGCGAGATCTATAAAAATGCAGGTCCCCTGGGCACGGTGTTCGAAGGTCAGATCGTCCAAACACTGCCCATCGGCGAATTTCAGGGTATCGTGGGACAGATCCGGGGCACGGCTCAGGTGACCGGCTATCATCAGTTCGTGCTGGACGACCGGGACCCCTTCCCCAAAGGATTTCTGCTGTGACCTCCCTTTCTCCGACACCTGACCACATTCTTTTCAACGGCCGCATTGCCGAACTGAATGAGCGGCAAACGCCCTCATCGGCCCTGGCCGTTGCCCGGGGCCGCATTCTGGCCATTGGCACGGACCAGGACATGCAGGATCGGGCCGGGGCGGATACGGAAAAGATCGATCTCGAGGGCCGTTTGGTGGTGCCGGGATTTGTGGACACGCATATTCACTTCTACGAATGGGCCCTCAAACGCCGGGACATGGGGCTGGACGACATCACCAGCTTAGAGGAATTGCTGGCACGCGTTCGGCAGGCGGCGGCCGAAAAGCCGACGGGACAGTGGATCATGGGACAGGGATGGAACGAAACCGACTGGACGGCTCCGCACATGCCCACCCGGGAAACCCTGGACCGCGCCGCCCCGGACCACCCGGTCCTGCTGTGGCGCTGTGATCTGCACCTGGCCGCCGCTAATTCGGCGGCGTTGCAGCGAGCCGGCATCGAGGCCGGCACACCGGATCCCCCTGAAGGCCGCATCGAGCGCGATGGCCGCGGCATCCCCACCGGCATTCTGCGCGAGCTGGCCATCAATCTCGTTCGCCAGGCGGTGGCCCCGCCCAAAGCCGATGCGGTGACATCCGCCTATGAAGATGCGGCCAGGGCCCTTCATCGACGGGGGATCACCGGCATTCACGACATCCGCTTGATGGCCGACAAGGACGGGGCCCGGGCGTTTCAGGCGTTCCAGATCCTCGAAAGGGAGAACCGCCTGGATCTGCGTTGCTGGGTAACCCAGCCGGGACACCTGTTGGACGAGATGATCGGCCTGGGGCTGCGTTCGGGCTTCGGCAACGACCGGCTGCGGGTCGGTCACATGAAATTTTTCTCCGACGGCGGCATGGGGGCCCGCACGGCCTGGATGATCGCCCCCTTTTTGGATGCCGGCTGCGGCATGCCCATGTTGGACATGGAAACCTTGGCGAAGGATATCGAAAAGGCGGATGCGGCTGGCCTGGCAGTCATGGTGCATGCGGTGGGGGACCGTGCCAACCGGGAGTTGATCACTATTTTCGAAAGCCTTGAAGCGCGTCGCCGGCAATCCGGACAACCCGCGCCTTTTGTCCCTCATCGCATCGAACACGTCCAGATGATCCGGCCCGAGGACGCCGATCGTTTAGGCAGGCTCCCTTTGGCCCTGTGTGTGACCCCGGCCAACATGCTGCTGGACATAAACCTCATCGATGCGGCCGTGGGGGATAAAGGCCGCTGGGCTTACGATTTTCGGAAGCTGATGGATACCGGGGCGCCGGTCATGTTCAGCTCCGATTGCCCGGTTTGCGATCCAGCTCCCCTGTTGGGCATGCATGCCGCCGTGGCGCGCCGCCGCACCGACGGACGCCCGGAGGCGGGGTGGTATCCGGAATCCCGTGTCACGGTCCGCGAAGCCCTTGATGCCTATACGTCGATCCCCGCCGCCGTTCACCGCACCGACGATATCGGTGTCATCGCCCCCGGCAAGCGGGCCGACCTGGTGGTCCTGAGCGAGGATATCCTGTTGCAGCCTTCGCCCTGGCTGCCTGATGTCAGGGTGGACATGACGCTGTTCGACGGCCGCATCCTGCATCGAACCTTTTGAAGAAACCAGTGAAGATAGCACCATGAAGAACATGAAGAAGAAAAAACGTTGTGGCTATCGTTTCGGCGGTAGAGCGCTCGCGGCCAATAAGGCATGATGTGCACGAAGAAATCCCGGCTTTCGCAGGGATGACAGGCCTTTGCCTCTGAAAGCCTATATGTTGAACCTTCATGTTCTTCATGCGCTTCATGGTAATTGCTTTTCTTTTTTCCTGGAGTAATCGATGCCCCAGACAGCGGAACGGCTCACCAACTTCACCGAATCGGTCATCCGGGAGATGACCCGGGTGGCCAACCGGCATGGCGCCATCAACCTTTCCCAGGGATTCCCGGATGCCGATCCGCCCCCGGAAGTCCTCGCTGCCGGCAAGAGGGCCATGGCGGAGGGGCCCCACCAGTATGCCGTCACCTGGGGGGCGCCGCGCTTCCGGGAGGCGCTGGCCCGGAAACAGCGGCACTGGATGGGTATCGACCTGGATCCCGAGGCCCACATGGTGGTGACGTGCGGCAGCACCGAGGCCATGATGTGTGCCATGATGACGGCCTGCAACCCCGGTGACAAGGTGGTCATCTTCTCCCCATACTACGAGAACTACGGCGCCGCCGCCATCCTGAGCGGCGCCCAGCCGATCTACGTACCCCTGCATCCGCCGGAGTTTGTGTTCGATCGGCAGGAACTGCGGTCCGCTTTTTTACAGAACCCCAAAGCCCTGGTGCTGTGCAATCCTTCCAATCCCTCCGGCAAGGTCTTCTCCCGGGAGGAGCTCGAATTCATCGCCGAGCTGGCCCAGTCCCACGACGCCTTTGTCATCACCGACGAAGTCTATGAGCACATTGTCTACCGACCCCACCGCCATCACTACATGGCCTCCCTGCCGGGCATGTTCGAGCGAACCATTTCCTGCAGCTCGCTGTCCAAGACCTACAACATGACCGGGTGGCGTCTCGGTTATGTGATCGGCCCGGAGACGGTGATGGCCGGCGCCCGCAAAGTACACGATTTTCTCACCGTCGGTGCGGCGGCACCGCTCCAGGAGGCCGCCGTGAGCGCCCTTCAATTGCCTCTGGCGTACTATACCGTTCTCCAGGAGGATTATACCCGCAAACGGGATCTCTTTCTGGACTGTCTGGACGAGGCCGGTCTGGTCTACACCAAGCCCCAGGGGGCCTATTACGTCATGGTGGACTGCGCGGCCTTCGGGGTCAAGGACGACCGGGAATTCTGCCGTTGGATGGCCAGGGAGGTGGGTGTGGCGGCCGTGCCGGGGTCGAGTTTTTTTCATGAGCCGGTGAACCATTTAATCCGCCTGCATTTTTCGCGTTCCGAAGCCATCCTCGCCGAGACCGGCAAACGCCTGCAAAAACTCAAGTCCCTGGCGTGAAGCAATGGACACCATCGAGACCATTCACAAGGCGCTGGTTCAGCATGGGCCCCACAACGATCGTATCTATTTGATGCGGTTGAATGGCGCCGATCCGCATCGTCTTATCACGGCCCTGGAAGATCTCGCCCGACAGAAGGGCTACGGGAAGATTTTCGCCAAAATCCCGGCACCGATCTGGACGGCTTTCCAATCCGCCGATTATCACAAAGAAGCCATCGTCCCCGGATTCTTCAACGGCCGAACCGACGGTTATTTTATTTCCAAATATTTTTCCGAGGGAAGACACAAGGATCACACGCTTGAAAAGCGGTTAGGGATTGCCAGACCGAAAGGAGGGAACCACGCGGGTCCTCACCGCCGCGGCCACTGGACAACGCGCCATGTCGTTGCCTGCCAAGCGTCGGATGCCGAGCAGATGAGCGACATCTACCACAAGGTCTTTCGAACCTATCCCTTCCCGATTCAGAAGCCGGGCTATTTGAAACGCATGATGAAAGAGGATGTGCGTTATTATGGCATTCGTATTGACGGCAGGATCGCCGCCATCGCTGCCGCGGAAATCGATTTTTGCAATGAAAATGTGGAAATGACCGATTTCGCAACCTTGCCGGAATGGCGGGGGTTGGGGCTGGCAGGCATGCTGCTGCGCCACATGGACTGCAAGATGCGTGACCGCGGCATCAAAACCGCCTACACGATCGCCAGGGCGGCATCGCACGGCATGAACGCTGTTTTTCGAAACAAACGCTACATCTACGCCGGCCTGTTGAAAAACAACACCCATATCAGCGGACAGATCGAAAGCATGACGGTCTGGTACAAGCCGTTACGCGGCCAGGCAGAATAAACCCGGCGGTTAAGTCGTCCCCTCTGCCAGCCATGCCGCCAACGTCGGGATAGTGTCCTTGGGGCTGATCTTGTAGGCGGTGGCGACAATTTTGCCTGCCTTATCGATCAGAAACGCCGACCGCACAATCCCCATGGTGGTCTTGCCGTACATTTTCTTTTCCCCCCATACGCCGTAGGCGTCGGCGATACGGTGGTCGGTATCGCTGAGTAGGGGAAACCCCAGTCCGTGTTTGTCGTCGAATTTTTTCTGCTGGGGCACCTTGTCCGGGCTGACACCGACAACGGCCACGCCGGCTTTCGTCAATTGCGGCAGTGCGTCCCGCACTGCTTGCGCCTGGGCCGTTCAGCCGCCCGTATTGGCCTTGGGGTAAAAGAAGATGAAGAGGTTGCGGCCCTTGAAGTCGGCCAGGTTTACAATCGTGTCGTTCTGGTCCGGTGCGGAAAAATCCGGCGCCGGGTCGCCTGGTTGAAGGGGTGCCATAGGGGGTTTTCCTTTCCTTGGTTTATGAGTGGCCGGAAGAAAAACGGAGACCCCCACCGTTGCCTGAGGCGTTCGTCAGGAATCCTGCCGGGCCTCGATGGGAGCCAAGGGTCAGTATTCTCATTTAAACGGCAAGCGGATTGACGGCCTCCAACATTTCCAGAGGGATGTCCTGCCGTTTTTTGCCCACGACAGCGTGGTAGTAAAGGGGCGTTCCATCCTGGCAAAAACGATGGCGGTAGCGGCGGCTTGCACAGATCTCTAGAACGCCCTCGGCGTCAATCAGCTCGATCAGCCGACAGAAGCCTGATGTGTCCGATTCACACACGAAATCCTCTTTGATGTTGAAGGCCACCCAACCGGGAGAGGCGACAAAGTTGAAGCCCTGGGCAAAGGCGGCCGGCGGAATATCATCGAATCCCAGGGCGGCCACCACCGTCATACAGTTGAATTCGTCTTCAGCCAGGGATCGTTCGACATTGGGCGGCAGATTGGTCAGGTCGGCCACAAAGTAATCTTTATAGATTCCGGGCCGGTCCCGTTCGAGCGCTTGCGCGGCCTCGTCGATAATGTCCACGCCGACCACTTCGTCGGCGCCCATATCCACGAGTTGTTCCCCCACCATGCCATTGCCGGCGCCGATATCCAGCACTTTGAGGGGGCGGGCCGCTGATTCCTGCCCGTCGATTTGGTTCTTCAGCAGGCCGCAGACCACTTCGGGGGAATTGCAGCGGTAGCGCTCGTAAAAAAGGTGTTCGTAAAGTCCGGGAACTTCGTAGATCCGGTCGTAGTCGTGAAATCGGATTTTTTCCTTGACGCCGTTGCGGGACAGGATGAAATATTCCTGGCCTTGTTCGACGGTCTCGAGATCCGGTGTTTGCAGGTTGAAATCGCTCTTGATATCCATACATTTTCCTCCTGAGGTCTGCCGCTCGTCGAGAGCAGCGGTTAGAATTGGTTTCAAAACCCCGTTTAACGCCTATAAGCGGCGCTAAACGGGCTTCAATTGCTCACACCCCATTGAATATGGCACCGCCTTTTCATCAAATGGTGTCCTTCTCTTGAACGCCACCCGGGGTTTTGAAAGCACCAATCGGGAGGTATCTGGCGGTCCTTGCCGGCTGCGCTCAGGACAAAACCTTGTAAGTGCAGAGCTTGCATCCGATATTCTCTTTCTTCAAATAGTCGGCATCCTGCATGCTCAGAAGCTCCCAGGCCTTGGACTGCTCAAGTTCGATCATTCGCTGCCGGTAGCCGTAG
>Ga0180436_10005809_pt1 | contig 10834 bp, 12 predicted proteins | sample SS_ome_2_FD_132434 | JGI IMG/M metagenome (GOLD analysis project Ga0180436, IMG submission 132434) | Hypersaline lake sediment archaeal communities from the Salton Sea, California, USA - SS_3_S_2 metaG | ecosystem: Environmental > Aquatic > Non-marine Saline and Alkaline > Hypersaline >...
AGCATTCAAAATGAAAATTGCATTACTATTACCCACGAGAGAGCGAATGAACTTGAAGTTGAACTTCTTGCTCTCTGCCATTATCAGAGCTAAATCGGTAGACAATTTTACCGTTTATTTTGGTATCGATAAAGATGATCCAACCCTACCAAAATGTAAGAAGTTGGAAGCCGCAATTCCAAACTTCAAAGTTGTTGAGTTTGAGCCAAAAGGTAAAGACACAAATATCCATGAACTATGGAACATCTTAGCTAAAGAATCAACAGAGGAAATCATCTCGATGGTTGGCGATGATATGATCTTTGAGACTGATAACTGGGACGAAGTCATCTTGAAAGAGTTTGAAGATGGTGAGAAGTTCAAATTGGTCTACGGTAACGACGGTTTCAGAAATGGTGACATGTGCGTGAATGCATTTGTTCACAGATTCTATTTTGAAACTAATGGTTACTTCTTACGTGAAGACTTTATCCGTAATTGGTCTGATCAATGGTTATGGCAGGTGTTTGGTGCATTTGACAGACTTGTTTATAAACCAGAAATGATCATTAAGCACAACCATTGGGTGTTTGGTGCAATGAAACGTGATAAAGTTGCAAGTGAGTTACAAGCACGTGAAGGTGAAGACAAATCCAAGTCTGATAAGATGTGGAAGAAGACCGGTGATGCTCGTTTCAACGAAGTTGAAAAATGGGAGAAAGTATTAGGGCTAAAAGCAGACTATTCCAAAGTTGAGGGTAAGAATGGATATGGGCAAAGATAAAGTATTTTTCTCACTTGTGGGTCTTCCAAGATCGGGTACGACAATCTTTACAAATGTTCTAAACAGTTGGGACGATACGTTTTGTATTTCTGAACCTATTTGGACTTTGATAGAGTCACCGAATAGTTTCAAAACTGGTAAGATTGATATCACATTCTCTGAATATTCAAAGGTATTACCAGAGCTTCGAAAATACCTCGATGAGAGTGATTACAAATTTGGTGGGATAAAAGAGACCTACAGAGATTTTGATGACCCTAATCCCATCCCATTTATCAATAAAAGTACTGAAATTGATCTAAAGATTTACGTGCTAAGAGACCCTGCCTGTAACTTTGCTGGTTGGAAACGTAGAGCATTCAAACCAATCTACAACAATGTAGATGTATTCATCAGAAACTACAACACCATTATACGAAACATTCAACACGATCGAGATAAGGGTATGAACACACTGGTGTTACAGTATGAGTGTATTACACCAGAATACATTCTCGAAAAACTTCGACCATATTACAAAGCTAACAGTATCAATTTGAGACCCACAGGTTATGTGTATGGTGATCAAAAAGCAAATAGATCAATTGAGATTTTACCGCCTAATATGGACATCACTGCTTTAACAAACGAAGAGATTGACAAATTACATGAAAGTTTCGGTAGTAAATGCAGATGAAAGCGTTTTTGAAGATATCTGGAAAGGTAAGCCATTTTCCCTAACAAGGGATAAATGGACATTTACTGAAGATCTAGAAGAGGCAGACTACATTCTAGGTTATACAGACTATCTAGATTGTAACAAAGATTACGATCTTATAGCTTCAACAGAAGCATTTCGACTGTTTAGTCACAAGTTTGTGTTTGTTTCTATGCATGATCATCCTTATTTTTGCTACAAGGATGTATTAAGTATCAAGTTGAATTGTCAACCGTTATACCCGGCGGATATAAACAGGCAACATAGGAATATTGTCATCCCTCTTCACATGAGGCATTTTGATCATGTCTTACAACAAGACAAAGAGTTTATCGAAGAATGTCGCAACATGCCCAAAGAGTATGACTTTGTATTCATCGGTCAAATTGGTTATGGTAATCGTGATTGGATGAAGAAGTTACTGTCCGACAAATTCCTCTACAAACAAACTACACCAATCTTCCATATACAGAATGTTGATGAACGGGTCAATATCATGAAGGAGTTTTGTAGAGATGTTGCTAAAGCCAAATTCAGTTTTTGTCCGAGGGGTATAGGTACAAGTTCATTCCGCTTATATCAGAGTCTTATGGTGGGCTCTGTACCAATTATTTGGGGGCAACCTGAGATGCCATTTACCCATCTTATCAATTGGAGAAGAGCGGTTGCAGATGTTACAGACTTACAGGATGAAAAGTTTCCTGTGTACTACTTTAAACATCTGTCTGACAAACAATATAACCGTATTAGAAGTTACGGTATGAATATTTGGGATAAGTATCTGACTTGTAATCAAACCGACGACCTCATAATTACTTTTTTGAAAAATCGTGAACATTCTATTTTTAGCTAACGGGTTAGGTGAAAGATTTTCAGACTCAGGGTATGTGAAGCCAAAGCCACTTATCAAGGTAGGTGGTAAGGAGATGATCATCAGAGTTATTGAGTCCTTTGACTTTGATGATACAGACACAATCTACATTACGTATCATAGGTGGTTGAAGAACTATGATTTTGAGAGTCTGGTGTCTAGATCATTACCTCAATTAGCTAATCAGATTAAATTTCTATGCTTACCATATGATACGAACGGTGCAGCTCATACGTTGAAAGAAACACTTGAACACTTCAAAATCACTGATAGCTTTTTGATCGCTGATTGTGACGTCATCTATCAAGAACCTATTCTGTTCAGGTTTAGAAATCAGAATATATGTTGCATAGGTGCATCATACAGTGAGAGCGAAGCACCAATCTACTCATACTTTACAACTGATGGGGCTTGCGTCGATGGTATGTACATTACAGACATTCGCGAAAAAGAGAAGATCTCAAACAACATTTGTTGCGGCACATATTTCTTCACCGGTAATGTGATTGAAGACATACTTTACATCATCACTCACCATGTACCTGCTCATGAAGAGCTTTACATTTCCCAAATCTATAAGCAACTGATTAAAGAAGGTCATGAAGTAACCTACACAAGAGTATACAATCTTGCGTGTGTAGGTACACCAATTCAGCTTCAAACTTACTGTAGTGAAGATTTGAGCTGTTTGTCAGAATTTAGATTCTGTGTTGATATTGATAATACCCTTGTTACACCACCATTGACACCAGGTGACTATACTACAGTGTTACCTAAACAAGACAATATTAATTACGTCAGAAGTCTTAAACAAGCAGGAGCATATATCATCCTTTTAACAGCTCGTAGGATGAGAACACATAATAGTAATGTGGGTGGGTGTATTGCCGATATTGGAAAGATTACAATTGATACACTTGATAAGTTTGGTGTACCGTATGATGAGCTTCACTTTGGTAAACCATATGCACACTTCTACATTGATGATCTAGCCATTGATGCAGACGAAGATTTGCAAAAATCTATTGGGTTCTACTTCAATAGAATTGAATCGCGCGATAAGCATGAGATCACATACACCGATGATAAGTGTATAAAGACAGGTGATGTATCAGGTGAACATTTCTGGTATACAAACCTTCCCGAACCTCTCCGTAAATATCATCCTGAAATCATTAGTTCATCTGATCAACAGATTGTGATGAGGAAGGTTAACGACATCCCACTATCTCATCTATACACGAGAGGTAATATGTCAACTGACATAATTAGAAAGGTGTTGTCCACACTTAACAGTTTTCACCAACACCCATATTTCTGGGACGCAGACTGTTCATATATCCCAAAAATAGAAGAGCGATATGACAACATCATCGCTATCAACTCAGATGCAAAACCTATATTAGACGAATGCTTGCATTTCTTCAAACAACAAACGTACGGGTTAGAAGACCATGGCATTATTCATGGTGACCCTGTGTTTTCCAACATCTTTTGTTCATACGAGAATGAACTGTTGTTTATTGACCCTCGCGGCAAATTAGACGGTAAGAAAACCATTTGCGGACATACATTGTATGATTATGCTAAAGTGTTTCAATCTGTGGTTGGTTACGATTTCATTCTACTCAATAGAGAGATCGATGAAACAATTACTAGACCCGCAATTGATCGTTTCGATTCACTTGTAACTGATGAGGAGTTTGAACATATCAAAATGATCACAAAGAGCTTACTTGTTACATGTATTCCATTTCATAATGCTGACAAATCATCAAGATTCATCGACTTAGCAAAAACACTATGAAGATCAAACTTTACATACCAACATACAACAACGCACATAGGATTAACACAACCATCGGGCAATTAGCAAAGTGTGAGGGTGTTGATGATTTGGATGTTGTGGTGATCAACAACCATTCCAATTTCGATTTGGATACGTCGTTGTTACCTGTGACAGTTTTACATAATCAGGTACGACCTGACTTTTCAACAGGTCACTTATCACGAACATGGAATCAATGTATCATCAATGGTTTCGAATCTCTCACATCTCCAGCTTGCGACATCTTGGTAACTGCTCAAGACGATACATACTTCCATATCGAATGGATCAAACGTTTGATAGAGTTGCATGAAAGATTTGAGTTTGTACAAAATGGTCATGGTGACCATATTTGCTCTTATACACCTGAACATGTACGTAAAGTTGGTTTGTGGGATGAGCGTTTTTGTGGCATTTCAAGACAAGCTGCAGACTATTTCTTCCGTTGCCTAATGTACAACCATAAGAAATCATCAATCAACGACCCTTGGCATCAACGAATTTGGAATCCCATTTTTCCAAACGACCCTCAGAAATCTCAAAACTATCTTGTTGATCCAAACAGTAGACAGATTTTTGGTGATGCCACATACCCAAATGATACAGATAGCAATGGTGATATCTCGCTGAAGTTGATTGAACAAAAATTTGGCTTCAATACATATCCGTGGAATAGAGACAATCTCAGTAGGGTACCAAAACATACAAAGATCGATAATTATATCTTGTACCCATACTTTGAGAAGGATGTGTACGATCTGAAAGAGAAACGATACGTTTTATGAAAGAGTCAATTCAAGAAATTGTAGATAGGTTGTCTGTGAGTGAACGAACAACCGGTCCTATTCATTCACATGGTGCCTTACATCAGCGGGATAGATTGCGCGAGGTATGTGAATTAACTCTTCAGACATATAGTGGCGATATCCTAGAAATTGGTTGCCATGTTGGTCTTACAACTGTCATCTTTTGTAAACTTGCACAAAAGTATGGTAGGAAAGTTTTTATTATTGACCCATGGAATGGTGAACAAGAGGGTAATGAAAATGTCTATCAACAGTTTGTAAACAATACAAAGGACTATTCACACATTTTGAGTGTAAATAGGATGACTTCTCAATCCCTCAATGCAAAGAACATCATCCACAACAACAATTTTTGCTTCTGTTGGATTGATGGTCTTCATACTCCTGGAGCGTGTTCACAAGATATTGATACATGCATTCAACAAGACCAATGCATTCTTGCTGTAGATGATCTAAAATGGCTCCCTGAACTACATAGTGTGTTTGACGATAAAGCTGAACAGTTTAGGTGTGAATCCGTATACAACCCTAATTGTCGTGAAGGTTACATACTAAACCTTTGAAAACGCTGTCAACCACATTAATATCATTGTATGATTATCGAGCAAGAGATTTACAACGGTTCTCTCATTCATAACCGTTTTGCTTATACGTTCTTCAAAGATCAAGTCAATCCAGCAGGTAACATTGTTTCGTTTGTTGCACCAATGGATGTAACAGAGAATTTGATTGATTTGGAAGATAAGCTCAATAATGACTTCATTAAGAGTGAATGGGCTTTTAACTTCTGCTGGGAGATTCCCGGTATGTGCCCTGCCGGTTCAGTTGCATTCCAGAGATTGTTCAATGTGAATATTGCTAACATTCTTCAGAAGTATGTCAAAGCTGAATCGTTTGCTATCGATGGTGATGATATCATGATTGATGGTAAGAAAGCAAGTGTGAGCATTGCTTATGTGAAGGATGGTGCTGCTCTCGGTCACACCGGTATCAATATCCTTGCAGGTGATAAAGCTCCTGATTTTGCATATTCAACTAAGATCAAGAACACTGAAAGCTTCCAGGTGGAAGTAGTCAATTGTTTCTATGAAATGGTTCAAAGTATCTTTGTTGCAACTACCAAGATTATTGTATGAGCATTTACAATATCATTAACAGTATTTTGTTCAAGAAACCCATTGAGCGGTGTGCAATTGAAGAATTACATGTACCGTTCATGTTTATCAAGTGGTTTTCTTTCTATGATCCGTCGGTCATAGCGTTAGCAAATGCATTGAACAAACTAGGTCATCAGTTTCCTGATAAGCAGATCAGTTACGACTTTTTCAATACAGTTGTACCGAAAGTCAAGTTCAAAAAGATCAATTATATCAAGAAGCAGCAAAAGGGTAGAAAAAAGAAAGCTGAGACTGAACGCGAAGAGAAGATTGAGAAATTTGCTGAGTGTCAAGAAATATCTCGTCGCGAAGCAAAAATGTACCTTGATTTGATAGAACAGCTCGACTAAGTACGGGCATGCCAAGAGATATTGATTTTCTTCAACCACAACGCCACCTCATCGATCTTGAAGCACATTCACAAGGTGATTTTGATATTGCAGATGGGTTTGTTATACAAAAACTCTTAGATGATGTCATTCTTTGTGAATACATTGATATGACTGAAGACGGTGATAGCATTGTACGAAATGGTATCACCATTCCATTAAACGCAGTAACTAAAGCTTGGAGAAAAGCTCGTGTTATTATTGCAGGACCTGAAGTTCAAGAAGTTGTAGTTGGTGATATTATTATTGCTGCTAACGATTTTGGTATGCGTGTATCGCGTTTACCTGTTCTCGACGAGCACGGTGAGGAGAAAATCATTAAGCATGGTGTGTTCTTAAACGAAGATAGAATCTTCGGCATTTGCGGTAATCGCGATGAGAGTAAGCAGAATACAGCTTGAGGACCTTCTCAAAGAAAACGTTTGTGAAATTAGGTTTGTGAGACGTCATCCGCCTAGAGATGGTAGGCCTATGACGAGACGAATGATATGTACAAAGAGCTATTCTTTGTTGAACTCAGTTGATGGTCGCGTTAAGTTGAACTACCGACCACCTCGACACCAATCAACCGCGAACCCTGTAGTACAAAATTTGGTCATTGTTTGGGATATACTGATGCAAGATTACAGAAATGTACCAATGGAGCAATGTGAAGTACTCGAACAAATACCAGTTAACAAATTTTGGAAATACTTTAACGATAAACTATATCCAATGTCACCTGGTGACAAAGTCAATCTAATGAATACATGAATTACCTAACTAAATATTTAGAACCATTTCTTCTTCAACCTGTTGAGTTTGTTATCAATAACAAAGTTGTCAGAAAAGGTAAGATTAAAGTGTTTAACTTTAGACAATATTTTATTAAGTTCACAATTGAAACCGAATCAGGAGATACAAAAACGTACGATGTACTTTATCCATTTAAAATAGAAAAAAAAGGTATACAGTGTATATTTAACTACCACCTATCTTGTTTTTCTAAAACAGATGATGAGATGTTTTTAAAATGAAAACGATCAAAAAAGAAAAATGTCTACCTACATATGACGGTGTGCTTGTCTTGAAACCGCTATCTCAGTAATTATAATAATTTGATGATAGACAAATTGGTCGACTACTTTCCGAATGGAGACACACCTAGACCGCAACAAGAAAAGATTCTCCGTAATATTGAACAAGCGTTCAATGAAGGATATAAATTTGCTATTGTGACTGCACCAACAGGGGCAGGCAAATCTCACGTTGCAAAAACATTAGGCAATGTATCAAATGAACCATCTGCTGAATTTGTAAGACTCATTAATACGAATCTTGCATTCAAGGTGGAGGCGGGTGAATACAAATACTGTGATGAATGCATAGCCCAACCACCGTTCGGTGCAGCATGTTTAACAATTACGAAATCGCTTCAAGATCAATATCAAGCTTTATTCAATGATATTGAGTTCATGAAAGGTAAAAGCAATTACCTTTGTACATTAGATGATGAACTTACAGTAGATATGGCTCCTTGCTTATTAACTAAAAAACTATCTGAAGATTGTATCGGGAAGAAAATCTGTCCATACTACAATGCTAGAGCAAAAGCGTTAATAACAAAAACATGTGCATTGAATTATAAGATGTTTTTTAGTTTACCAGATCATGTCAAACAACGAGAATACTTGATTTGTGATGAGGCTGCTGAACTTGAAGATGAACTTGTAAAACACTTTACATGTGATATCAATTTTAAGATTTTGACAAAACTCGGTATAGATGTCGATCCGTTACCATTGAGTGAATATTCAAAATACCAAAGATGGGCTGAAAGCTTGCTTCGTAAGTTAACAGAACGAATTGATGAACTGAAAGAAGATAGTGTAGGAGTCAAAGATAAGATCAAACTAACCAAGTTCAAAAAATGGACACGAGTGTTGCAAAGTATTAGAGGTGATATACAGACACTTGTAGAAACTTTTTACGATAGTGAATATCAGATCGAGAAGAAAGAAGAAAGTGTAAAGTTCATCCCGTTGAAAGTTAATAAGCTTTCCAAATATTTGTTTGATCACGGAAAATACATAGTGTTAATGTCAGCCACGATTATCGATGTTGATAATTATTGCAAAACATTAGGAGTTGAGAACTACAAATACATCGAAGTCGATTCACCGTTTGACTCTCGGAAAGCTCCAATTTATTGTAGCACTAAGTACAAGCTTAATTACAAGAATATTGATATGGTGCTACCATATATGATTGACCAGGTTCGTGAATTATGTGAGCAACATAAAAATCAAAAAGGTATCATTCACACACATTCAAACAAAATCACTAAAGCGGTACAAAACGAATTTGCATTACAGAGCAGATTTCTTTACAGGGAGGAAGGTGTGTCAAATGAACAAATTCTGAACATGCATAACAATTCAAAAGATCCAACAGTATTAGTGAGCCCATCGATGTCACATGGTGTTGACTTAATAGGAGATCTTGCAGAATTTCAAATCATCATCAAAGCACCATTTTCACCATTAGGAGACATTAGGGTCAAGAAAATGTTTGAGCTAGATAAAATATGGTATTCAAACAAAATGCTTTGTGGTGTTATTCAATCATGTGGTCGAGGTGTGCGTTCAAAATCGGATGAATGTGTAACATACATCTTAGATGGTATCATTACAGATGCAATTAAACGTAATAGAAACAAAATTCCACAATGCTTTCTAGACCGAATTCATTAATAAATAAATCTGAGGGAGATACAGGCATATCGAACAACAACCATTTTACTGGGAAATACGCGATATCTTGACACAATTTGTAGCTGCAATTGACGGTTGTGTAATCAAGAGGTATAATAGCACCCGTGCTGCAAAAGAGCAAGTAGCGGTACGATATGTTTTTGCTCCTAAACTTAGGGTAATTTACGATGTAATTAATAGAAATCAGAACCTTACCTTACCAGTTGTTACAATTGATGTAACGAGTATCCAACGTACGCCTGAAAGAGTATTCAATAAACACGACAGTTTTTACCATAATAATACTAAATTAACAACACCCGGCACTGTAACTAGATTTAGAACACCAATCCCAATTCGAATTGGAATTGATTTGAGCGTTTTGGCAGGGTATCAACTTGACCTAGATCAAATTGCTTCAAACTTTATGGCTTATTTTAACCCATATATCGTTCTTACAACAAAAGTACCTACAGATCTAGGGCCCGAGTATGACCTTGAAGTAAGAACGAAAGCAACGTGGGATGACAACTTTGGTATCTCAACACCAAAAGAAACCACATTTGCTGACAAATTTAGACGTGTGGGCGACACATCATTCACAATTGATTCTTGGATTTACCCCGAAGCTGCAGACGATGAAAATCCAATTTACTATATTGATGCGAACTTTTACGCGGTAAGTGAGAAAATTCTAAATACGTCGTCCTATTACACTTTAAGTAGCGAAACATTCACATTGTCGACCTATCCTGAAAGTATTCAACACAAAGAGACAATCTCACTATCAGGTATACCTACAATTACAAACATTTTTATGTTATCATCTGGTACAGTAATACCTGTCACAGATACCTTGATATTTGAAACATATACTGTAAATACTAAGCCGTATACATTCTTATTATACGGTAAACGATTTGAAGATGTTGACTTTGTATTATTAAGTTCAAGCCGTACCAATTTTAATGGTAGTGTATCGTTTGGATCACTTACAACATTACCTTCTACTCTACCTTCTATAAATGACAGACTTACAGGTTTTATTGCTAATATAAGCTCATTTAAAATTCTTAACGATAATATGCTTTGTATTACTTGGGATGTTCAGCCTGGAGAACTTGCAGCATACGATTTTGTTTTTATTACATATAACCAAGCAGGATGGTCAAGTACATATAATGTAGGCGGTTTCGTCTTTGAACGTACTGAAGGAGAAGAAGAAGAACCTGAAATACCACCTAAGTAAATATAACAATGACTAGTGCACCATCAAGAAATTACGCATCGGGTAATAGAACACAGCAGACACATGGTCGCTCGCTGATGTCTTATATCCAGAATAGGTTACCGTATAATTTGGAATTTATACATCCAAAAGATTCTAATAACCCAAAATACGATGTATTTCGTCATGCGGGTACCCGTCGCACTGAGTTATTAGCAAAGCATTCTGTATCATCTTCGACAGATTACAATGCAATGGATCTAGGGTTGATCGAGAAAGATCGTTCATTTGCAGATGTAATGTATGCAAATGTACAAAATGACAAGGGCGCCCGTCTTCGTGATTACCGTGTAATGGCTGCAT
>Ga0180436_10005810_pt1 | contig 10834 bp, 10 predicted proteins | sample SS_ome_2_FD_132434 | JGI IMG/M metagenome (GOLD analysis project Ga0180436, IMG submission 132434) | Hypersaline lake sediment archaeal communities from the Salton Sea, California, USA - SS_3_S_2 metaG | ecosystem: Environmental > Aquatic > Non-marine Saline and Alkaline > Hypersaline >...
CCATGTAGCTGACCCAGACAAGGTACGCACCGGTCTTCGGGTCCATCAACTTGATCTCGGTCCAGATCTTGTCCCGAACATCACAGTCGATGTTCTCATCCGGATCGTAGACGACGATCCAGATCTCATCACCCTCTTGAATGTTGGTCACCCGGTTCTGCCCATTCTTGTCCGAGGAGAAGTACAACTCCGCGGTCGTCGCAAAGGCAGACAGGGCGAAGAACGCCACAACCAGAAGCGCTGTGACGCTCGCAACGCCAATGCCCTTTCTCACGCTAACCTCCTCCATCGACGGCTTTCGCCTCGATCGTCTGTTACGGTCGAGCCCGTGTTTCCCCCTCTCACCCAACGTTGCTTCACCGAGCCTACCCACCGCCCGGTGCCGCACACGAAACTCTCAACGCACGAACCCTAGCATTCCCCGCCTGCGGTGTCAAACGACCTCGCTCCGGTTCTGACACGTCGCGTGTCCCCACCGGAATCGGCACGGGGCCGTCATGGACACCACACCGAATGGGCGGCCCAAGGAGCGCCATCGAAGTGCCGCGCCACCGTCGCTGTGACACATGCCCCCTTGAAGAGAATGGCGACAACATGCTAGCCTAGATGCAACTCTGCATGCCGAATCCCCCAGGCATGCGATCCGGAGGCGTCGCACCATGGCCGAAGCGCGCGCGAAGATCGAAGTCAGTGGACTTCAGTTCGACTTGAGAGGGGACCCGGACTGGGTCAGTGAGCAACTCGACAAGGTCCTCGAACTGGCCTACGACGTGGCGGACCTTGCCCTGTCCCCGCCGGAGGAGCCGGCAGACGGGGACGGCGAGGGCGACGGAAGTAGCGGCGAAGACCCGGACGACTCCCAGGAGGATCCGATCGCATCGCTCTCGCTACCCGCCTTCCTGGCGGAGTGCAACGCGACCCGAGACGATGAGAGGAAGCTCCTCGCCGTCGCCGTCTGGCTCCGCGCAAAGGGAAGCGACCGGGTAACCGTCTCCGAGGTGCGTGACGCGCTCGCTGATGCCGGAGAGCGGGCGATCCACAACGCGGCCACCGTCCTGATGACGGCCGTCGCCAAGGACCTCTGCCAGGAAGACGACGGCGCCCTCTTCGTCACGGACGCCGGCCGCACAGCGCTCAGGTTGCCGCCCCGATGAACGGTCGGCCTACAGGGTCAGGCCGAGGAACGTCTGGATGGCGCGGAGCTGATGCCCCGGACTGAGTCGGTACCCGAGGTGCGCACCGTGTAGGTCCTCGACGAACTCCACGATGGTGCCCCCGTAGGCGATCACGATCTCCTCGGCGTGATGCATCTGCAGACACTGCTGGGTTCCCCACTCCTCGTCCTCCATCCCGCAGTAGAGGAAGAACCTCGTTCCCGAGAAGGGTTCCCGGCCAAGTTCCCCCGCGAGGAGCCGCTGGACGAAGAGGTGTGGGCAGATCGTCGGGATCCCACCGGAGTGGGCGATCGTCAGCACGAAGTACTCGTTGCCAAGGAGGCGGTCCCAGTAAGTGATCTCGAAGCTCTGCGCGGACCCCCGGCTGAAGGCGACCAGCGCCGACCTCGACGGGTCCGCTCCGTACGTTGCCTGCAGGTAGCGCAAGGCGAGATCGATCACGTCGTAGGTCTGAAGCGCATTCAAGTACACATCCTCCGCCGGGTCCCACCACTGAACGGCGACCAGCGCATAGCAGTAGTCCATCGCATAGTCAAGCTCGTCTTGGATCTCCGCGTAGGCCGATCCGTCGGAGCCGTGGAGGAGAACCAGAACCCGCGCCGGCGCCACCTTGCCGTAGTCGCGCGGCACCCAGAGGGCGCAGAATGCCCCTTCGTCATCCAGATTGGCCACGCGCATCCCCTCGTCGATGAGATCCTGCAGCGCCTGCGGATCCATGTCCGCTGACATGCCGAAGGCGTCGGTCTCCTTCTCGACGATATCGCAGACCTCCGTCGCACTCACGCTGACAGCCGACGCCAGGATCATCGTTCCTAGCAGGAGCGCCACCCGACGCCACCCATGCCTCCTCTCGCCCCCCTCCGCCTCCGCAATGCGCATCATGGAGGATCCCTCCTTTGGGTTGATGGTCTCATCCTAGTGAGAGGGGTCGAGGCGAGGCAAGAGCTCAGCGGCCGGCTTCACCCTCGGGAGGATCCTTGGGGGCACAAGTCCTCAGGCGAGCAGCGACGCTCCCCATCCGGTAGGAATCCAGACATCCAGAGCATCGTGCAGCGAAGCTTCATCATGAGCGCGATTCTGCTTAAGTTCGAAGGAACGATGCTGCTGCAGCGATGGCATGGAATCAGTATCGATGCATCTCGCAAATGCAGTTCCATATTGGATTTCTCGCGAGCACTACCGCACCTCTACGCGGAAAGAATGCGCAGTCATACGCGTACTGCCAATGCGCAGTGAGCTTGACTCGGGCCGGGTCTTCGCGATAGGCTCCCCCTCAATAGCCGACCGCGGCAAAGGAGGTGTTCCCGTTCAGAAGCTAGCTGTCCTATCAATGAAGTGAGGCTACCACTAAGGAGGCGAAGGAATGAAGAAGCAGTTGCATGGGGGAATTCTCGTTCTGGCGTCGATTCTCTGCTTCGCGATGGTCTTCGGAGCCAGCGCGGCGGACGACACCCTGACGTACTTGTTCTACGGTGAACCGGGAGAGGCTGATCCTGCGACGGCCTATGATGCGCGATCGTCGGTCATCATCCAGAACTGCTACGACCGACTGGTTGGTTTCGATGGAACCGACGCGACGGTGATCGCACCACAGCTGGCTGAAAGCTGGGAAGTCTCCGCCGATGGCTTGGTCTACACCTTCAACCTTCGCAAGGACGCGAAGTTCCACAACGGCGACCCGGTCACGGCCGCCGCGGTGAAGTACTCGTTCGACCGCGTCCTGACGATGAACCAGCCGCCAGCCTGGATGCTTTCGCAGATGATGGACCTCAACAGCACCAAGGTCGTCAACGACTACGAGGTCGAGATCACTCTCACGACGCCGTACGCCGCTGCGCTCGGCGTGCTGACGCACACGGTGGCGTCGATCGTCAACCCGGCGATCGTCGAGGCGAACGGTGGGATCGAGGCCGACGAAGAGAACCTCTTCATGAACCAGAACGAGGCCGGCGCCGGATCCGGTCCCTACATCCTCAAGGAGTGGATCCCGGCGGAGCGCCTCGTCTTCGAGCGCAACGACGACTACTGGGGCACGGTCGGTACGATCAAGACGATCGAAGCTCCCATCGTCCTCGAGATGGCGACGCGCATTATGCTGCTCGGCGCCGGCGACGCGGACATCCATCCGTACTTCCCGGCCGTTAACGTGCCGGATGTCGAAGGTCTGCCGGGACTCCTGATCGAGTCCTACCCGACGTTCGACGTCAACTTCATCGCGCTTGGCTGCCGCGGTCCGATCGCCGACAAGAAGGTGCGACAGGCGATGGCCTACGCCTTCCCATACCAGTCGGTCGTGGACGACGTCTACCTCGGCTACGCGGAGCCGCTGACGGGCGCCGTGCCGGCAGGGATGTTCGGTTACTACGACATCCCGGCGGCACAGGAGTACAAGCTCGATCTCGACAAGGCGAATCAGCTGCTCGATGAAGCCGGCTACAACTGGCCTGGCGATCCGGGTGTCGGAACGCGACTCAACGCGGACAACGTGCTTCTGGACATGGAAGTCCTCCTCCCGATCGGGGATGAGGTCCGCCTCCAGACCGCACTGCTCTGGCAGGACGAGCTGAAGAAGATCGGCTTCGACCTGATCATCCGCGAGATCGTCTGGGCCGTCGCCTACAGAGTCGTCCGCGATCACGAGTCCGACGGTATGCTCACCGGTTGGCTGCCGGACTATCCGGATCCGGACAACTACGTCGACGCGATCCTCGGCGCGGACAACTCCGATGCGATCTACGGGTCGAGCTACAACAACCCGGACATGGACGCGCTGATTGCTGCGGCGAAGACGGAGACCGATCTAGCCAAGCGTGCGGAGCTCTACAAGCAGGTCCAGCTTCTCACACTCGAGGATGCGCCGTACATCTGGACGGCGCAGGCGGCGAACGTCGTCGTTCTCAACGAACGGGTGAAGGGCTACTACTACAACCCGGCGATGCAGATCGACTTCGCAGCCCTCTACTTCGGGAACTAGCAGCTAGCCTGCTGGACTCGAAAGCCACGATCGGGGGGCGGGGTGCCCCTGTCCCCCGGTCTTCTTGTGAAGGGCTCGGCGGCAAGCAAGTGAGGGAGCCATCGTGAGGCTGAGAACCTACATCCTGAGGCGGCTGGCACTGCTGATCCCCGTCATCCTCGGCGTGCTGGTCCTGGTGTTCATCATCTCGTACATCATCCCGGCCGATCCGGCCAGAGCTTGGGCAGGTCCCCAAGCGCGCGAAGAGCAGATTCAGGCGCTGCGAGACCGATACCACCTTGACGATCCGGTCTACATGCAGATCTACTACTACTTGCGCAACCTGGTCTTGGACTTCGACTTGGGCGTCTCGGTGACCAGCGGAAGGCCGGTCCTCAAGGACCTTCAGGCCTTCTTCCCAGCAACGTTCGAGATGGCCATCTTCGCCTTCCTGTTAGCGATTCTGATCGGGATTCCGCTCGGTGTGATCTCGGCGCTTCGGCGCAACAAGACGCTCGATCACTTTTCGCGATTCGTCGCACTGGGCGGCGTGTCGACGCCGCTCTTCTGGAGCGCGCTTCTGATGCAGCTCCTGTTCTACTACAAGCTCGGATGGTTGCCGGCGATCGGCCGACTCAGCGTCGACATCGAACGCTACACCGGGTTCGTCCTTCTTGACAGTCTCCTGAACGGCAATCTGGCCGCCTTCGGAGACGCGGCGCGGCATCTGGTCCTTCCGGTGGTCACCCTCGCCTTCTACACCATGGGGTATCTCGTTCGCATCACGCGTGCGAGCATGCTCGAGGTGCTGGAGGCGGAGTACGTGAACACCGCCCGCGCCAAGGGACTACCCCGCAAGATCGTGATCTACCGGCACGCATTGAAGAACGCGATCGTTCCACCGTTGACACTCCTTGGAATGACCTTTGGACGGCTACTCGGAGGAACGGTCCTCTTGGAGACGATTTTCGCCTGGCCCGGCATGGGGAGGTACGCGGCGGGGTCGATCATCCAGGTCGATCTTCCGGCCGTCGTCGGCTTCACGCTCGTTACGGCGCTGGTGATGATCCTCTCGAATCTGGTCGTGGACGTTCTCTACAGTGTGATCGACCCGAGAGTACGGATGGGAGGGGGAGCCAAATGAGTTTCCTCGCAGGTACACGCATCGGAGGAAGGCTCAGGCTGCTCAAACGGCGGCTTCGCCCCGTGACCAAGGAGCTCGGCCTCACGTTCTACGTGATCCGCAAGAGCAAGCTGGCGGTCTTCGGAGCCGTGATCGTGGGCATCTTCATCTTCCTCGCGCTCTTCGGCGGCCACTTGGCTCCCTACGATCCGAATGACGTGGAGATCGGCGACCGATTCCTGAGCCCGTCGTCCGAGCACCCGTTCGGAACGGACAAGATGGGGCGAGACGTGCTGAGTCGCCTGATGAGCGGTGCCAAGTACAGCGTACGAGCGGGGTTGGTCGTGCTCGCGATCTCTCTTCCGGTTGGCGTCATTCTCGGAGGAATCGCCGGCATGTACGGCGGCTGGATCGACGAGTTGATCATGCGCATCACCGATGTCTTCCTCGCCTTCCCGTCGCTGATCCTGGCGATGGCCTTCTCGGCTGCGTTAGGCCCCTCGCTGTTCAACGCGATGTTGGCCCTTGCGGTTGTGTGGTGGCCCTACTACACCCGGCTGATCCGCGGACAAGCCCTTTCCGTCCGAGAGAGCAACTACGTCGAGGCCGCCCGCTCTCGCGGCGCAAGCCGGTGGTACATCATGGTTCGGCACATCCTGCCGAACTGCTTCTCTCCCGTCCTCGTGACGCTCACCCTCGACATGGGGTTGATCGTCATCGCCACCGCCGGGCTCAGCTTCTTGGGCTTCGGCGCACAGCCCCCACAAGCTGAGTGGGGGCGCATGGTGAGTGACGGGCGGATCTACCTGATGCGTGCATGGTGGGTGACCGTCTTCCCAGGTCTGGCCATCGCCCTCACAGTCCTTGGGTTCAACCTGCTGGGAGATGGAATCCGAGACGCACTCGACCCCAAACTTCGAAGGCTCACGGAGGTGAAATGGAAGGCAAAGAGCGCCTCCTCGTCGTCGACAAGCTCGTAACCCAGTTCTTCACCTACGGAGGAGTTGTCGAGGCCCTCGATGAGGTCAGCTTCGAGCTCTTCGACGGTGAAATCCTCGGGCTCGTCGGTGAGAGCGGTTGCGGCAAGTCCGTGACGGCCGCATCGATCATGCAGTTGGTTCACAAGCCTGGCCGGGTGATCTCCGGCCGGATCGAACTGAAAGGCGACGACCTTCTGCAGAAGACCGCGAGGGAGATGGGCTCCATTCGAGGCTCGCGCATCTCGGTCATCTTCCAGGATCCAACGAGTTCGCTGAACCCGCTGTTCCGAGTCGGCTATCAGGTCGCCGAACCGTACGTGTATCACCGCGACATGAAGAAGAAGGAGGCCGTGGGAAGAGCGGTCGACATCCTCAAGGAGACAGGACTCCCGGATGCAGTGAAGAAGGCACGCAACTACCCGCATGAGCTGTCCGGCGGGATGCGACAGCGCGCGATGATCGCGATGGCCCTCACGTGTCAGCCGGAGCTCCTGATCGCCGACGAGCCGACGACCAATCTGGACGTGACGATCGAGCGACAGATCCTCGATCTGGTGAAGGATCTTCAGAAGGAGTTCGGCACCTCCGTCCTGTGGATCACGCATGATATGGCGGTGGTCGCACAGATCTGTGACCGTGTCTGTGTCATGTACGCCGGGAACGTCGTCGAGAAGACCGATGTCTGGACGTTGTTCGCAGAACCCTCTCACCCCTACACCGTGCAGCTTCTCCGAGCGATTCCTTCCGAGGCGCAGACGGTGGACGAGCTGGAGGAGATCCCAGGATCGGTACCGCGCCTGATCAACCCGCCTACGGGATGCCGGTTCCACCCTCGCTGCAGCGAGCGCATGGACATCTGTGATCAAGTGAAGCCGCTAGAGATGGAGATCAAGCCTGGACACTCCGTGGCTTGCCATCTGTTTTCTGACCGCGGAGGTGACTAGGTGCCGGAGAATCTGTTCGAGACCCACCAACTGACCAAGTACTTCCCGATCAAGAGCCTCATCCGTGAGATCGGGCGGGTCCATGCGGTGGAACAGGTCGACTTGGCCATTCCGGCGGGCTCCACCGTAGGCCTTGTCGGTGAGAGCGGATGCGGGAAGACGACGTACGCGAGGACGTTGCTCCATCTGCTGAAGCCCACGTCGGGGCAGGTCCTCTTCCGCGGGGAGGATGTCGCGACCTTCTCCCGAAAGCGGATGAAGGCGTTCCGTCGGGAGACGGCGATCGTGTTCCAGGATCCGTACTCCTCGCTCGATCCTCGGATGGTCATCGCTGAGGTCGTCGGCGAGCCCCTCACGATCCACAAGATCGCATTGGGCGAGGACCGGGATGACATCGTCCTCTCCCTGCTCGAGCGCGTCGGTCTCAAGGAAGAGCACATGTACCGCTACCCCCACGAGTTCAGTGGTGGCCAGCGGCAGCGGCTCGCGATCGCTCGTGCTCTGGCAGCCGATCCGCAGTTCATCCTGCTCGACGAGGCAACGTCGGCCCTCGACGTCTCCGTTCAGGCGAAGATCCTCAACATGCTCGGGGCACTCAAGGCGGAGTTCCAGCTCACGTACCTGTTCATCTCACACAATCTAAGCGTCGTTCGACACCTGAGCGATCGCATCGGCGTCATGTACGTCGGTGAACTCATCGAGTTCGGGACCCGCGAGCAGGTCTTCGACAATCCGACGCATCCGTACACACGTGGATTGCTCGCCGCCGCGCCGAGCCTCGACCCGGACGAGCGAAACCGTCCGCGCGAAGTCGCGCTGGAGGGTGAGGTTCCGAGTGCCGTGAATCCCCCGGAGGGGTGCAGGTTCCATCCGCGTTGCCCAAATCGGAAGCCGGATTGCGAGCGCGTCAAGACGGAACTCATCGACACGGGAGACGGTCACCTGGTGGCCTGCATTCCGAAGTGATGCGGCGAAGCCTGCGGGACTGGACGGTCGAGCTTCGAGAACGCATCCGAAGCGAGCCCTACGATGAGAACCGCCCTCAACTCCCGTTCAAGGACACCTTTGCGATCATCATTGCCATGTTCCAGCTGGCTTCGCCGTTGATTGTCGCACTCCTCGTCGTGGCCGCGGTGGTGGCCCTGATCCTGAGCCGCGGCTAGTCCGCTCGGGAGGATGGAAGCCAGGGAGGTGGGCCGATGAATCCGTCGCTTGCAGCGCTGAAGTCGAAGCAGGCGTGTGAGATCCTCTCCCAGGTCGGTCTCGACTGCTGGTTGATCTGGGTGCGCGAGACGATGCAGTTCCGCGATCCCGCACTCTCCCTGGTTCTGGACATGGATGTCATCTCGCCGACGGCGCTGTTGTACACGGCTGACGGAGAGCGAATCGCCGTCTCTCAGGAAATCGACGCACGCGGCCTCCCCGAGGGTGTCTTCGACCGGATCGTCCCTTACGACAAGGGCATCAGGGAGGCGCTACGTAGCGAGCTCTCCCGAATCGACCCGGCTCAACTCGGGATCGACTTCAGCACCGAGACCGTCTCTGCCGACGGGCTGACGCTTGGCATGTACAAGAACCTCCTCGTGCATCTCAACGGAACGCCTTACGTGGAACGCCTCGTGTCGGCAGCACCGTTGGTAGAGCGACTGAAAGGGCGCAAGCTCCCCGAGGAAATCGAGCGCATCGAACACGCGGTCCACGTGACCGAGACGATCTTCGAGGAGCTGAGAGCACTCCTTCGCCCGGGACAGAGCGAACAGGAGATCGCCGAGATCCTGCGAGAGCGGATGGACGACCACGGCGTAGAGCCGGCGTGGGATCCGGCGTACTGCCCCGCCGTCGATGCCGGTCCGGACAAGGTCTTCGGACACGCCGGCCCGGCAGAGTACCGCACGAAGCCGGGCCACTTGCTCCACTTCGACTTCGGAGTTCGCGTGGAAGACTACTGCTCCGACCTCCAGCGGATGTTCTTCTTCGGAAGCCGCGGGGAGATCCCGCCCGACGTGCAGCGCGCGTTCGACACCGTGCGTGATGCGATCGAAGCCGCCGCCGCCTTCCTGCGCCCGGGACGGATCGGCCATGAGGTCGATGCGATCGCCCGCGGGAGGATCACCGACGCCGGGTACGAGGAGTACGGCCACGGCCTCGGGCATCAGATCGGCCGCTTCGCCCACGATGGAGGAACGCGTCTCGCGCCGCAGTGGGAGCTCTTCGGCAAGCGTTGCCACGGCATCGTCGAAGAGGGGAACGTCTTCACGATCGAGCCGAATGCGCTGACGCCGAAGCACGGCCGAGTGAGCCTCGAGGAGGACGTACTGGTCGTCGCCGACGGGTGTCGATTCCTTTCGACGCCGCAGCAAGATCTGATCTTCCTCGACTGACCTAAGCGATCTCGATCAGCTCATCCTTCGGGAACCGACTGAGCACCTCACAGCCGTCATGAGTGATGACGAGGAGGTCCTCGATGCGAACGCCGCCGACACCATCCAGGTAGATCGCCGGTTCCGCCGTGCAGACCATCCCCGCCTCGTAGGCGGAGACGGCATGACGCCCCTGGGATGCGGGCAGCTCGTGCACCTCGATCCCGACACCGTGACTCAGCCCGTGAGTGTACATCTCCCCGTAGCCGGCACGCTCGATGACGTCACGCGCCGCCTTCTCGACGACGGCCCCGGAGGCGCCGGGAGCGAACGCGTCAATCCCGGCACGGTTTGCCTCGAGCACGATCGGGTAGATCTCTCGTAGTGCGTCGGAGGCACGACCGATGGAGACCACACGGGTGATATCGCTGCAGTAGCCCTCAACGCGAGCGCCGATGTCGAACAGCAGGACATCGCCCGATCCGATCGCCCGGTCGGCCGGCTTGTGGTGAGGAAGTGCGCTGTGGGCTCCCGCCGAGACGATCAGCTCGAACGCGACGCCCTCTGCGCCGCGCTCCCGCATCGCGCACTCGAGACGCCAGGCGATCTCCGCCTCGGTTACCCCGGGGCGCAACGTCGCGAGGACCTCGTCCAAGGCCGTCTCTGTGATCTCGGTCGCCGTTCGGATCGCCCTTAGCTCGGCGTCGTCCTTGACGATTCGTACCGCCGCCACGGGATCCTCGGCGATGACGAACTCGAACGTGCCCGCCGCCTCGAGGGCTCGCCAGGTCAACATCCCGATCCGCCGAGAGGCGAGCGCCAACCGGCGCACGCCGAGATCTCCCAGCAGGGCGACGATCGCCCGCTGGTAGTCCCAGTGGAGCCGCTGCCAGTCAAGCTGTGGGGCCTGCTCGCCTGCCATGCCGCGGTTCGTCGGTGAAGCGAAGGCGTGGATCGCGTCTGCGGTGACGACCAAGACGCCGTACCCTGCGTAGCCGGTGAGGTAGAACATGCTCGCGGGATCAGGATCCGTCCCTTCGAGGTGGACGACGAGAAACGCGTCCGCGTCGATCGATGACATCAGCGACGTCCGTCGCCGTTCGTAGTCGGTCAAGGCTCTCCTCTCGTACGTTCGATCTTGCCGGCCTCCGTGATCCGAATGGTCTCCCCGTCCTCCAAGACCGCAAAGCCGCTCTCGTCCACGCAGAAGACCGGAATCCTCCGACCGTACAGCTCGCCGGCGACGATCGCGCCGACCGCGATCGCCACGGCCGGCTCGCGGACGATGATCGCCGCCGG
>Ga0180436_10005811_pt1 | contig 10833 bp, 7 predicted proteins | sample SS_ome_2_FD_132434 | JGI IMG/M metagenome (GOLD analysis project Ga0180436, IMG submission 132434) | Hypersaline lake sediment archaeal communities from the Salton Sea, California, USA - SS_3_S_2 metaG | ecosystem: Environmental > Aquatic > Non-marine Saline and Alkaline > Hypersaline > Sediment...
CGGAAGATTGATAGTAAGGATTTATTCCTCCTGTTTCTATTACTTCACGTTCGCCGTTGTCTTTCAGTAACAACCAATCGGTATATGAAGTACCACTGTCTGCGATTAATTTCAATAGGAAAAGCTATTTAAGTAAATTATATCCGGACGCATAAAAATAAAAGGTTCCAAAATTTTTTTGTTATCCTTACAAACAAATGTAAGTAAAATTGATCAATAATAAAGTTATTGGATAAATAGTTAGTTGGAAAGTCCTGATATTTGATCCATTTCTCATAAGTTACTGAGGAGCTGCGAAACACTCATTCATGAACATTCACAAAAATCAATGAAAGTAAAATAAGCGCAGCAAAAACATACAAGAATCCCATGACTACACACAGACAATCAACGAATTAACACAAATAGCTAATTCAGCTAATTAAAATTTAATATTTTTTACTCGTTCGCCTCCAACTCTGATATAATTCCTCCTGTTATTTTTAATAAGGATGTTTTGGAATCGATCAAATTATAAACAGCCTGCAAACGTCCCAGTGCCGCATTCAAATAAATATTCTGAATATCCCTATAATTAAACGAATTGATCGCACCAGCCTTAAACTTTTCATCAGAAATCTGAAGATTCAATTCTGCGGCTTTATGCGCCTCTTCCGCGACCGTCAACAGCTCTTTTCTCACTTCATAAAACTCGTATAAATTCAACAGCTGGTTATTCAACTGATGTTCAATCGATTTTTGATCGACTTCACCAATCTCCTTATCCAACTTCGCTATTTGAAGAGCACGATGTCTGTTTCCTCCATTAAACAAATTATAGCTTAACGTGAGGTTCCCGGAGAATAACCAGGAATCACCTGATATTTCCGGTTTTCCTTCCTCTTTTTGTCTCCACCAGTTGTCATTAACTCCTGCATTCACGGAAAGCGTGGGGTAATAATTTCTTTTTGCCAGTTTAACCTGATGATCCAACAACCTTAAATTGACATATTGATTTCGAAGAATTTTGTTATCAGCCAGCATTTTCTGTTTTAAATCAGTTATAGAAAATACCTCAAGTTCTACATTGAACGCTTCGGTCAAGTCATATTTCAAATCTTCTGTTTCGCCCATTACAAAGTTTAAGTCTCGAAGGGAATTCCGGCAAACTACTTCCTGCTGCAAAAAAAGCGCCTTATCTTCCAGAAAACTGTTTTGTGCCTGAAGCACCTCGTATGTAACCGAACTTCCGATTTCTTTCCGTTCTTTCTCATAATCGTAGCGGTCTTTTGAAAGCTTCATCACCCCTTTTAAAACAGCCAGTCGTTCGCGCTCCAGAAGAATTTTATAATAAGCGACAATAACTGACTGAATGGTATTCTCGACCATTATTGCCAAATTTCCCTCGGAAAGTTCTTCAAGACCGGCCAAACTAGCCTTGGTGATATTCACGGAAAATCCATCAAAAAGAATCCAATTCATTGAAACTCCTCCCTGGATGGAATTCGATGCTTTGCCAGTGCTATCTGTCTCTTCCCAACTATTGTTAGAACTTATATTAAAGTTTATGGAAGGATAACGACCTGCTTTTCCCCAGGAATTGTTCAGCGATGCAATCTCACGGTTACCTTCTGTAACCAGAATTTCATAATTATTCTCCAGGGATTTGGCAATTGCATCAGAAAGAGACAGTTGCTCTTGTGCAGCAATCGGAACAACGCCTGAGAACAACAGGATTATCGTGAAGATTATATTTTGTTTTTTCATATACTCTAATAATTTAGCCACGAATGAATAAGATAATTTTTCAACCATTAGCTGCGCTGATCTTCAATTTATCTGCGTGTTATGCATGCTAACCATGGTTTTTTTATTTATTTGAAATTTTGACAAGATTTACAGATTTTATTTTCATCCTATCCCAATTTTTCGATTGACAGCAATTGCCTTTCAAAATCACACTCCATAATTGCTATACTCTTTTATCATCTTATTGAATTGGAACACTACATTTATTTATTGATCTCGAACATAGGGCTTCGCTTCACCCCATGCAGTTGATTTCGCCCTTTGGAGCTTTATTTAACACTTCATTCAAAATCGACAGCCACTATTTGGCCTCCCAATCCATATCGCCACTGACTATATTTTCAACATCCACATCCTCTTCCTCAATCATCCGCTTACTGTGAATAATAGCGATCTCCACATCTTCAGGAGCAGGAATTACAGCCGTTTCTCCTTCTCCATTGATCCAGTTCCTGATTTTGCTTATGCCATAAATTCTGGCCCTTCGCACATCATTCAGCACATAAATGAGAGCCGGGAAAAAAATCAGAATAAACATTGTTCCGAACGCAACTCCATAGGCTAACGAAATCGCCATAGGGATCAGGAATTGTGCCTGAAAACTCTTTTCCAGGATTAACGGAAAAAGTCCGATTGAAGTCGTAATGGTTGTTAACAAAATGGGGCGCAACCTCGATTTTCCGGACTCAATTATTGCATCGCGCACTTTTAGTCCTTCAAGGAGAAGCTGGTTGTAACGGGAGTAAAAAACGACCGCATCATTAATAATTACTCCGGATAAAGCAACAATTCCCCACAAACTCAACATGGATACTTGTTTTCCATGAATGCCGTGCCCCCATATTGCTCCAAGTATTGACAAAGGGATCATCATTAGAATAAGGAAAGGTTGTTCAAATGATTTAAAATGGATCATAAGAATAAGAACAATTACAAGAAAAGCAATTAAGTAATAGGTCATCACCACCTGCATTGCTTCAGCACTCTCTTTCTGTTGACCCTGACCAACTACTTTAACTCCCTGATATTTTTCCTTAAGTTCAGGAATAATATTTCTTTCAATACCTGCCAACAGATCAGTTACCGACTCATTTTTATTTACGATATCTGCTTCAACACGAATTTCACGGAGCCCGTTATAACGTTTTATTGAAACAGGGCTTCGCTCAATAGTATAAGTCGCCAATTCGGAAAGGGGAAAATCTCCAAAAGCAGTTTTAATTTTCATCTTTTCCAGTTGCCCGATGCGTTGACGGTCTTCTTTTGGATACCTTACCCAAACACGAAGTTCGTCACGGCCTTCCTGCAGACGTTGTGCCTGCCCGCCATAAAATCCCTGGCGAACCTGATTAACAATCGTTGCTTTATTTAGCCCCAGGAAATAAGCTTTGGGCTTTAACTTAAGGCGCACCTCCTGCTTCCCTAGTGCATTGTTATCCACAATATCCTTAAGCTGTGGCATTTCTGAAAGTTTAGCAAATAAAAAGTTACGAGCTTCCTTCAATTCACCCATGTTGCGCCCCAACAAGCTGAAGGAAACCGGCTTTCCCCACATTGTTTGTCCGGAGATAGTCAGTTTTTCCGCTTCCGGAACCTCACCAATTTTTTTCTTGACCCGGTTGATAATTTCAAAGGAACTAACTCCTACGTCTTCAAGATCCCTTGGATAAACACTCACACTGCCTGCATGAGCACCGGTTTCCTGGCCGGAGAAAGAACTCCCGAGATTAATTGATGTTACATCAATAAAAGTATGGGAGGTATCCACATCCCGATTCATCAAACGGTCCCACCAACCGGCTTCAACACCATCAAAAGCATGAGGATATTCTTCAAGCAGCTCCTGATTCACTTCCCAAATGGCCGCGTCAAATTGATTCAGGCATTCAAGAGTCTGTTTCTCTCCCGATCCGGGAGTGAAAGCAATATTAATATCAAAACTATCAAACTCCAAAGCCGGAAAAACGGTGGTTTTAATCATTCCCGAGCCAATCAGCCCGACAGTAATTAAAATCAATGAAACCGGAAGGCCCAGGATCACCACGTATCGCCAGTTAAGAATCTTAACCAGCAGTTTTGAATAAATATTATCGCGTAACCAGCTGATAAAACTTTCGAGATGTTTTCTTATCCCTGAATTCTTTTTTGTAAGGCTTTTTTGATCCAGCACTCTTGAACTACTAACATGGGCGGGCAATACAAAAAATGCCTCCAGCAAAGAGAACAGCAAACAGACAATTACCACAATCGCCATTTCGCGCATCATCTCCATCTGGTTTTTCAGGAATAACAACGGCATAAATGCTACGATGGTTGTCAATACAGAAGTTAACACAGCTGGCATAACCTCAAGGGTACCGTCCACTCCTGCCTTCATCGGACTTTTTCCTCTTTCGAAATGGCTGTATATATTTTCGGCGATCACAATCCCATCATCCACTAAAATTCCGATTACCAGAATCATCCCAAAAAGCGAGATCATATTGATTGTAATTCCAATTTGGTGGCCAAAGATAAACATGGCTAAAAAAGCAGAAGGAATTCCCCATGCCACCCATAAGGAGAGCCGAAAACTTAAAAATAAAGCCAAAGCAATAACCACCAGGATTAAACCGATAATTCCGTTATCAATCAATAGATTTAAACGACTCTTCAAAACTTCGAAATAAGAAAAGGCAACCTCCAACTCAACCCCAAGTTTTTTCGCATTAAATTCATCGGCATACTGATGGCAATAATCCGTTATCTCCACCAAATCCTCCTCACTCAGTTTGTTCACAAGCAACGAAATGACGGGCTTCCCCTTTTGAAAGGTTCTGTTTGGCGTCTCTGAAAATTGCTTCTTAACTCTTGCGACATCCCGTATCCGAATGAAACTTCCATTCTCATTCCCACGAAGGATAATATTTCCGATCTCATCCGGATTGGCGCTTCTGGATCGAAGGCGAACTAAAATCTCCTCTTTTTCAGATCTGATCTGCCCTCCCGAAATATCCTGATTGTTCGCCTGAATTGCTCCTGCCAACTGCTCAAAAGTAACTCCATAGCGAAGCAACTCCTCTTCTCTGGCTTCAACCGATATCTCAAGCTGAGGAAATCCAAACACCTGAACCTGACTAATCACTCCTGAATTCAGCAGATCTTCCTCCACCCGCTGTGCATGTTCTTTCAGGGCCAGCAAATCAACATCTCCGGTGATACTCATAAACACAGCCCCTGAGGTGTTTCGCTGTTTGTATACAATAGGACGCTCAGCAGCAGTTGGAAAAGAAGAAATTCCGTCCACGGCATTTTTTACATCCATCAATGTTTCATCAATATTATAATCCCCGGTTGTTTCAATGTCTACCCGGCAACTATTTTCAGATGATGTGGAAGTGATCTCTTTAATTCCGACTAATCCCCGGATTGATTCCTCGATTCGTGAAGTAATCCCCTCCTCCATTTCTGTTGGAGAAGCCCCCGGATAAAAAACAGTCACATAAATCATTCTCGCCGATAAATCAGGGAAGAACGACTTTTTCATTGTCACTAAACTAACGCCGCCTGCCAGTAGCAAAAAAGCAATAATCAGGTTGGCATAAAACGGGTATCTTATAAATTGTGATATCAGTTTTCTCATTTTTTCGAAAATTTCCTGAATAATTATTTATCAACGAATCCTTAACGGATAATTTCAACAAGATTATTCTCTTTCGCATTAATTAATGGCTGCACAACCAATATCGTCCCTTCGGGCAATCCATTGAAAAGAATCGATTGCTCATTCATTTTCACAATCTTAATATTTCCTTTTTTAAGCTTTCCATCGTTCACGTAAAACACCTGATCGAAATTAAAAACAGCATTACGGGGTATTTCCATCACATCTTTAACGGGTTGGCCGGGAAACTCTGCATTAAGATATTCACCAGCAAGAAACTCCCCATTCTCAATATTTGAAAGCCGGACAAAGATGCTCCTGCTTTGCGTTGAAGGATCAACAAACGCGGCCTTACGTACCACTTCCCCAAAAGCGTTCTTTACCTCATCGGCCATTGTCACTTTCACCGCATCGCCCATCTTAATCCATTCCGAAAATTGAGTTTCAACAGGCACTTCCAATTCAAGGTCATCGGTTCGGATAATTTTTCCTACTTGTCCTCCAATATTAGTATAAGCACCAGCTTCCATATTCACCTGCACAAAGGAGCCGTCAAAGGGAGCAAAGATTGAATAGCGGGATAATGCCTTTTCTTCCCGTTTAATATTAAAATAATCGGCAAGCACATTCCGACTTGCTAAAAAGATTTGCAACTGCTCATTATTATCTTTTAACTCCGGCAATGCAGGAAGCGGCTTATTAAACTTTATTGAGGCAAAGAATTTTTTAAAAGAGTCGTAGTTTCCCGGGTAATCGATCTTAATATCCGGCAATAAATTGGCAATCAGATTTAAATAACTACTTTTTCGAGATTGTAATGCCAACTCCGCTTCATCCTTATAGATCGAAAAAAGGCAGTCCCCCTTTTTAAAATTTGCTCCTTTCTTAAGCGCAACATCACCCTCTTCAATTTTGCCTGCAGCTTCAGAAACCAACATTACTTCGCGGGTAGAAGCAAGACGCCCCCTGGCAACAACGCCGGAACTAATCGTACTATATCGGACGACTTCCGCCTTAACATATCGCTTCACTTCCTTTACTTCCTGACGAGCAGGTTCTTTTCGCAGTGATATCAGGAAGGCCATTAGCATTGCTGATGACGCAACAATAATAATCAGCACAACAAAACCTTTCCAAAATTTACTTATCCGTTTCATTTTTCCGATTCTTTATTTTTATTTTCTTAATTTCCTAACAATTTAATGTCCTGAATAATTTAATCGCTTCAAGATGCTTATTAAATCGATTCAACTGATCTACCTCCCCTACATTTCCAAGGATTCGAAACAATACTGACAATGCAACCTGCATCTCATCGTCAGGAATTCCGTTAAGCACTTTGCGATTGCATTTTTGAAACACCCGAAAAACCTTCTCGCGCACCTGATCTCCTTTTTGGGTGACATGAATGGAATTTCTCCTTTTGTCAGCTTCATCGGACTTTCTTTCAATCAATCCATTTTTCGCCATAATATTCAAGATGCGGGTGATCGTTGTTTTATCCTTGCTTGTTTCCTCTGCTAACTCCTGTTGCCTCGCATGGGGATTTAATGTTAACATCATCAAAATTGGCCACTGTTCAATCGTTATGTCCAATTCTTCCTCCTGAAATTTCCGGTTAATAAACTGATGCAAAACTTTATTCGTATGCTTCAAAACAAATCCAAATATTCTTCCATCCTTATGATCTATATTTTCCTTCATCCTAATGTAAAATAACCGCATTCAATTCGTTGTATATACAACGGCAAAGATAAATAGCAGAAATGAATCATAAACTTAAAAAATATTAAAAAATCAATTTCAACTCTTCAACCTCATCCTTTTTACCGGAACAATGGAAATATTGGGGAAAATATTCATTAACATTACCGTGTCTGAGAATATTGTTTAAATTTGCAAGTCTTAATAATTGCACAGTAACCAAATGGAGGTACATGACTTTGATTTTGTGGTGGTTGGAAGCGGTCTGGCTGGCTTAATTGCAGCTTATCATGCTTCCAAACATGGAAATGTTGCTCTGATTTCAAAGTCAGTTCTCGATGTGAGCAATTCTTATTTAGCCCAGGGAGGCATTGCAGCTGTCATTACCGAAGCTGATTCCCCTGAAGATCATATACAAGACACTTTAATCGCAGGACGCGGACTTTGTGATTACGATGCGGTAGAAATCCTGGTAAAAGAAGGCCGGGAACGGGTTCGTGAATTTATTGATCTGGGAATGAAGTTCGACACTACGGAAGATGGGCAGCTTCTTTTAGGCCTTGAAGGAGGACATCATAAACGGAGAATTCTTCATGCAGGAGGTGATGCTACCGGTCGGGAAATGACCTCTTTCATGGTTTCCAAAGTTAGTGAAATACCTAATATCAAGACATTTGAATATACCGCTGCTGTAAAACTACTTGTGAGAGATGGTTTTTGCCATGGAATTCAGGCTCTTCGTTTTCCCGATCAAAAAAATCTGATATTTCGTTCCAACGCAACAATTCTTGCAACCGGGGGATTATCCAGGCTTTTTAGTCGTTCAACCAATCCACATACTGCAACCGGCGACGGAATTGCATTGGCTTTTGAAGCCGGAGCTACATTAGCAGATATGGAGTTTATCCAATTTCATCCATCAGCGCTCTATATCCCCAATAAAGATGCTTTTTTAATCAGCGAAGCAGTCCGGGGAGAAGGAGCTTACCTGATCAATTATGATGGGAAGCGATTCATGAAAAATGTTCATCCGCTGGCGGAACTTGCTCCACGTGATGTTGTCGCTTACAATATTTTCAAAGAGATTGAAAAAAGCGGAAAACCGAATGTATTCCTTTCCCTAAGCCACCTCGATGCAAATCACATCAATAATCGCTTTAAAAGCATCATAAGGAAGCTTAATGAGTATGGTATTGACTTAACAACTGATAAAATACCTGTAGCACCTGCTGCCCATTACATGGTTGGTGGAATCCGAACGGATTTACATGCTCAAACCAACATAAAGGGATTATACGCCTGCGGAGAGCTGGCATCGACCGGCGTAATGGGCGCTAACCGACTGGCAAGCAACTCCTTACTGGAATGCCTGGTATTTAGCAAACGGGCAATTGATTCAGCAGCAAACACAATAATAAAACACAAACCGAAAACTTTCCAACCTTCCCGTATTATTTTAGATCCCGAAAACGATAATCTGTTCCTTGAATATAAAAATAAAGTTGCCGGGTTGCTCACCAGGAATGTAGGAATTGTTCGCAGGCAGGATAAACTGGAAGAAGCAAGAAAATTTTTTTCCGATCTTGCAATGAAATTTCCGCCCGACACAAATTCCTACAATCTCATTAAAATTCGGCAAATGGCTGAAATCGGAGAAATCATCAGCCAATGTGCCTTAGAAAGAAAAGAGACAAGAGGAGGACATATTCGCGAAGATTTTAGAGAAGAAAATCCTCGTTTTCGCTATCATTCATTAATTGACAATAAAAAAGAATTAATACATACACCAGTAAAAGACTAAAAATATGAGCACTTTAAATTGGAAAGAAATTGATCCGGTTATTGAATATGCACTCAGGGAAGATATTGGTGAGAGTGATATTACAACAGACTCTTTAATCCCCAAAGAAAGTTGTTCTCGTGCCACAATGACAGCAAAAGCAGATGGAGTTGTTGCAGGATTGCCGGTTGCTGAAAGAGTGTTCCGGAAATTAGATCCAAATATCATCTGGGATGAGAAAGTAAAAGACGGGGATACAGTAAAAAAAGGAGATATTCTGGTTGCTATCGAAGGTTCATTTCGGGCATTGCTCACCGGAGAACGTCTGGCATTAAACTTCTTACAACGCATGTCAGGCATAGCCACCGCGACATCAAAATTTGTTGAAGCAATCGTAAACTACAATACAGAGATATTAGATACTCGCAAAACGGTTCCGGGTCTCCGTCTTCTTGATAAATATTCCGTTAAAATGGGTGGCGGAACCAATCATCGCATCGGTCTTTACGATATGGTAATGATTAAAGACAACCATATCAAAGTTGCCGGTAACATCACCAATGCAGTGAATGAGATTCGTCCTAAAATAAAAGAGGAAATAAAAATAGAAGTGGAAACAACGAACCTTGATGAAGTGCAGGAAGCACTCGACGCGGGAGCTGACATTATAATGCTTGATAATATGGATAACGCAACCATGACTGAAGCAGTTAAATTCATTAATGGGAAAGCAAAAGTAGAAGCATCAGGAAACATGACTATCGAACGGGTTAAAGAAGTTGCTGCCACCGGGGTTGATTATATCTCCATCGGAGCTCTTACCCATTCTGTTTCTGCAATGGATATTAGTCAAAATATTGATTTATAATCAATGATAAATCTCCTAATTGACATAGGGAATACCCGCACTAAAATTGCACTCTATAACCATGGAGTGCTAATGCTTCGTGTTCCATTAGACAAGATAACGCCCGGGGATATCCAACTTATCAAAAATGAATACCCTGGAATAAAAGGGGCAATCCTATCTTCTGTTCGCCAACGGCAAGAAGAGCTGGTTGAAGCTCTCCGCATATCTTTCCCTTTGTTCATTGAGATGAATCACTCCACTCGAATTCCAATTGAAAATTGTTACCAAACTCCGCAAACCCTTGGCTTTGACAGGATTGCTGCAGCAGTTGGAGCAAATTCGTTGTTTCCGGACACCAATCTTCTTGTCATTGATGCAGGAACAGCAATTACTTTTGAAATAATCAATGCAAAAAATCAATATCTTGGAGGAAACATTTCTCCCGGATTAAACTCAAGATTCAAAGCATTGAACGAATTCACGGGAAAACTTCCTTTAGTGAAGCCGGGTGAAGAAGTTGATTGGTTTGGAAAAAATACGGAACAAGCCATTAGATTAGGAGTCCAGGAAGGAATAATTAATGAAGTGGACGGTTTCATCACTCTTTTTAACAAGATTTTTCCCGAGAATAAAGTTATTTTAACAGGTGGAGATGCCATTTTTTTTGAAAAAAAACTTAAAAACTCCATCTTTGTGGAGATGGAATTAATCGAAAAAGGCTTAAACCGAATTCTTGAATATAATGCACAATCAACTAATTAAGGTTGTTCTCACTATAACCATGTTCATATTCCTTAATTTAGGATATGCACAAAACAACAGTTCAAGTTCTCCTTACTCCCGTTATGGGATAGGTGATTTGAGCACATTTACCATCGGACCGAATAGCGGAATGGGCAATATTGGCATAGGAGTGAGGAATCCTTTGCAGGTAAATTCAATTAATCCTGCCTCCTACTCTGTTATTGACACTACATCGTTTATTTTTGAAATTGGAGTCAATTCTAAATTTACCAATTTTAAAACAAGTGAAGAGTCAATGATCAGAAACGATTTTAACTTCAGTTA
>Ga0180436_10005812_pt1 | contig 10830 bp, 5 predicted proteins | sample SS_ome_2_FD_132434 | JGI IMG/M metagenome (GOLD analysis project Ga0180436, IMG submission 132434) | Hypersaline lake sediment archaeal communities from the Salton Sea, California, USA - SS_3_S_2 metaG | ecosystem: Environmental > Aquatic > Non-marine Saline and Alkaline > Hypersaline > Sediment...
ATGCCGTAGAGCCCGCTCGAGGAGTAGAGATGACCGCATGGCCTGTCCTGAACCACTATGAGAACGAGTATCTCTCCGAGATTGCCTTTCCCCTAGGGGGCATTGGCACCGGAACGATCAGTCTGGGCGGACGCGGCGAGATCCGCGACGTCGAAATCTGCGGCCATCCCGAAAAAGGATTCGCTTTGCCCTGGACCTTTTTCGTGCTGCGCACCGAGGACAGTGAGGGCCAGGTGGCAACGCGCCTGCTCGAAGGTGAGTTCAAGCCACCCTATGGCGCCAGCCACGGCGTTCGCAGCGCGACAGGTTCACAACCCCACAATCCGATGTTGCGTTCTGGCGGCGCTGGCCTGCCGAGGATGCGCTCGGTCTCGCTCGACGCGGCATACCCCTTTGCGCGCTACACTTTCGCTGACCCCTGTGTGCCACTCGAGGCCCATCTGGAGGCTTTCAACCCGCTGATTCCGCTGGACGTCGACCGTTCCAGCCTGCCGGTCGCCGTGCTGCGCTATGTACTTGGCAATCCCACCGACCAGCCCATCGAGGCTGCCTTGGCCGGCTGTTTCTACAACTTTTTGGGTCGCGAGATACTCCCGCATGGGGTCGCGGCCTATCTGGGCGGCAACATCAACGCACCCCGGCGAGATGTCGCCGAGGACGGCACTCCCTTGACCGGGCTTTTGATGACGTCGGAACGCGTTCCCGCCAAGAGCAACGAGAATGGCACCATCGCACTGTTGGCCCTGGATGCCGAGGCGACCCTGCTGCGCAACTGGGGATCCTGCCGCTGGGGCATGAGTCTCAATCGCTTCTGGGAGGATTTCTTGGCCGACGGTCGGCTCGTCGACGACCCCGCGGCCGAACCCAGCCTGCGCGGCGAAGGCGCAACCGGCTCGGTGGCCGTGCAGCGCACCATCGCCCCCGGCGAAGAGGTGGCCGTAACCTTTATACTGACCTGGCACCTTCCGCACCGCACCGTTGCATCCTCTGGCTGGCAGATGGCCCGCTTTGAGGCCGACGCCGACGACAGCGGCTATCTCGGGAACTATTACGCTCTCGGTTACCAGGACGCCTGGGATGTCGCTCTCAACACGGTGCCTCAGCTGCCTGCGCTCGAGCGTGACAGCCTCACCTTTACTCGCGCCATGGTCGACAGCAGCCTGCCCCAATCGGTCAAAGAAGCCTGCCTGAACAACGTCACGACCCTGCGCACCGAGGCCTGTTTCCGCACGGCCGACGGCAACTTTTTCGGGTTCGAGGGCTGCTGGGACGAGGCCGGCTGTTGCCCCGGCACCTGTACCCATGTCTGGAACTATGAGCAGACCATGCCGTTTCTTTTCCCCGAGCTGGCGCGCTCAATGCGCGACGTCGAGTTGGACCATGGCACACTCGAAAGCGGTCTCAACTGCTTCCGCGTGGCCCTACCGCTGGGCGGTCCGCAGTGGCCCCACGCCGCCGCCGATGGCCAGATGGGCGTGGTGATGAAATGCTTCCGCGAGTGGCAGCTCTCGGGCGATACCAACTGGCTGCGGGAAAAATGGCCGACAATCCGCTCGCTGATCACTTTCTGCTGGCTGCCCGGCGGCTGGGATGCGGACCAGGACGGCGTCATGGAGGGCGTGCAACACAACACCTCCGACATCGAGTTCCTGGGTCCCAACCCACTTTCGGGTGTTTGGTACCTCGGGGCGCTACGCGCCAGCCAGGAGATGGCCCGCGCCGTCGGCGATACCGGGCACGAGAAAAAGTGCGCGCGGCTTTCTGCCCAAGGCAGTGCCTGGTTCGACGCTCATCTGTTCAACGGCGAATACTATCGGCAGGAAATCCGCACGCTGGAGAGCTTGGGCGAGGTGATCCCCGAGCTGCTGCTTGGCCGCGGCGGAGCGCCCGATGAGCTACCGCCCTTCCAGATGGGCAACGGCTGCCTGACCGACCAGTTGGTAGGACAGTACATGGCCCACGTCGTCGGTCTGGGCTACCTGCTTGAGCCAGAGCACGTCGCCGAGACGATGCGCTCGATCCACCGGTTCAACTTTTTGTCCGACATGCACGACTATTACAACAATCTGCGTGCCTTTGCCCTCGCGGACGAGGCAGCTCTGGTGGTGGCCAGTTGGCCACACGACGACGCCCCCGAGAACCCCTATATGCGCTACTGCGAGGTCTGGACCGGCATCGAGTACCAGGCCGCGGCCGGCATGATCTATGAGGGCCTGGTCGACGAGGGCCTAGAGGTGGTCGACGCCATCCGCGCCCGTTTTGACGGCCATCGCCGCAACCCCTGGAACGAACTCGAGTGCGGCCATCACTATGCGCGCGCCATGGCCAGTTGGTCGGTGCTACTGGCCCTGTCCGGCTTTTGCTATTCGGCGGTCGACGCGCGTCTGACGCTCCAGCCCGCCCTGGACGGTCTGGATACGCTCTGGAGTACGCCGCAGGGTTGGGGTATCCTACACCATGAAACCCATCGGACTGGTCTGTCATTGGAACTGACCCCTCGCCATGGCGGGATGCGGCTGCGAGAGATTGCGATCAAAGCAAGCGGTCTGGATTCCACCACGCTCATCGAGGTGCGATTGAGTGAAAAACCGCTGGCCGTGGCCGAGACCCGCATGGACGGCGGGCAGATGGTCATCACGCTCCAGAACGCGGCAGAATGCACGGCGAGTGCCCCCCTGCGGCTTCGAACCATCTAGAACAGGAGACTCGTATGCCCAACGACAGCAGCACCCGGCCCAACATTGTCTTTTTCATGATGGATCAGCTCTCGGCCAAATGGCTGGAGGGCGACATGGCCGCAGCCTGCCCCACACCCAACATCGACTGGCTGCGGAGCAATGGCGTCACCTTTTCCAGCTGTCTGAGCAGCAACCCCGTCTGTTGCCCGGCTCGCGCCACCATGGCCACCGGTCTGACAACCCGCGGCCACGGTGTGCTACAGAACGGCTATGAACTGGACCCAGCCCTGCCCACCTTCATGCAGAGTCTGCAGGGCGCTGGCTGGCAGACCGCGGCCTATGGCAAAATCCATTTCCACTCGCACTTTCACGGAGTGCATCCTGACTATCGACCTTTTGGCTTTGACCAGGTCCTCAACACCGAGGATCCGCGCGCCGGCGAATGGCTCGATTGGCTCGAAGACGTTGCCCCCGAGTACTATGACGCCGCCCTGGCCACTATCTGGCCCACAGGCGTACCTGAGCTGCAGCACTATGGCCCAAACCAAGTCGATCTCTTGGACCGTATCGCCCAAGCCAAAGAGCGCTATGCCTCACTGACCGACCGCAGCCGCCCCGACTTTGTTCCCGGCTGCTACGAGGCGCCCTTCCCAGCCGAAATCACCCAGACCGAGTGGATCACGCGAAACGCGCTGGACTATATCGCCAAGGCCGATCCTCAGCGGCCGCTCTATGCCCACATCAGTTATGTGCAGCCGCACGGCCCCTCTTGCCCTCCAGAAGGTTATCTCGGTCAGGTCGACACCGATCGGATCACCGAACCGCTGGCCCCCGAATGGGTGGATGACCCGCTGGGCCCGGCCTGCTATACGACCAGCGAGGGCGTGCTTTTCGACATTCCTTCCTATTGGCGCGAGCGGCGGCAGTTTTTCCTGGCCGACATGGTGCATCTCGATGAACAGCTCGGCCAGGTCATCGCGGGCCTGCGCCAAGCGGGCCGCTGGGACAACACCTATCTGATCCTGATCACCGACCACGGCGAGCTGTTGATGGACCACGGCTTCACCGGCAAGGGCGAGCGGCCCTATGACGCTTGCATCCGCGTCCCGCTGATGATCGCCGGCCCTGGCCTGCAGGGAGGCACCACGCGCGACGAGATCGTGCAACTCGAGGATATCTGCCCCACCGTGCTCCAGATGGCCGACCTACCGCTCTACCAACCCACTGCCATGGGTCCCTACCTCAAAGAGACGCCCGTGCCCGCCCTCGCCGGACGGTCGCTGCTCCCCCTCTGTCAGGGAGAGCAGGCCCGCGGTTGGCGCGATGCCGCCTATATCGAGAGCTATAACAACATAGGCACCTGCACCCCGCGCAACTGGGCGCGCACCGTCCGCACGGCCCGTTGGCGCTATACCATGTTCCCCGGCAACCAGGGCGAGCAGCTCTTTGACCTGGGCAACGACCCCGACGAAACCGTCAACCTGGCCGGCGATGCGGCCTATGTCGGCGTCCGCCGCGAAATGCGCGACCGTCTGCTGGAAGAGGTGTTGCTGCAGGACTATCCGCACTCGCCGCGCGAGCTATTCTCGCTCGGCGTCCACTGAGCAAGAGGTGTCCCATGGCTGAGCGTCCCAACGTCGTCTTTTTGCTGGCCGACCAACTGCGCGCCGCCTCTCTCCCCATCTATGGCGAGGAGCAGATCCGCACACCGCATCTCGATCGCCTGGCTGCCGACGGCGTCATCTTTGACCATATGGTCTCGACCTGTCCGGTCTGCACCCCTTACCGCTCGATGTTGGTGACGGGTCGGCATCCACAGACCACCGGTCACCTGGTCAATTTCATGTGTACGCGCCACGACGAGATCGGTATTGGCGACGCATTCCGCCACGCCGGATACCGCACCGGCTGGATCGGCAAGTGGCACCTGCACCGAGGATCGTTCCCGCAGGTCGAAGGACAGGACTATGTCCCCGAGGGGCGAGACCGCTTGGGGTTTGACTATTGGCGCGGATACAACTTTCACTCACAGTACTATCAGGGCTGGGTCAACAAGGGCGATTGGCGCAACGAGCAATGGGAGGGGTACGAAACCGAGGCCCTCAACCGCTATGCGTTCGAGTTCCTGGACGAGACCGCTGATCAGCCCTTCTTGCTGTTCATCAGCCCGCACCAGCCGCACTTTACCACGCGTGGCCCTTTTGCCCCCGACAGATACTATGCACGCCTGCCCAAAGAGCTGGTCCTACCCGAGAATGTGCCTGAGGACATCCGCGAGCAGAGCGTGGAGATGTACCGCCACTACCTGGCGATGACCCTCGCGCTAGACGACATGCTCGGGGAGCTGTACGAGCATCTCGAACGAAACGGCCAAGCAGACAATACCATCTTTATCTACTCATCAGATCACGGCACCCAGGTTGGCGCCCAGGGCATCAACCCCTGGCAAAAGATGCGTCCCTATGACGAATCGCTGCGCGTGCCGATGGTGGTCCATTGGCCCGGTCATCTAGACGGTGGCCGCCGCTGCGACACGCTTACCGCGCCGGTGGACCTGTTTCCCACGCTCTGCACGCTTTGCGGCGTCCCCATTCCGCGAACCGTGGAGGGACGCGACCTGAGCGCTTCTTGGCTCGGCGAGGATGACGCTCGCCAGCAGGATGCCGTCCTGACCATGAACTTTACCGCCACCTATGATTGGATGCTCGACGGCGCCGAGTGGCGGGGCCTGCGCACCAAACGCTACATCTATACGCGCTGGCTCTCGGGTCTCACCGAGCTGTTTGACCTGGAAACCGATCCCTTGCAGATGTTCAACCTGGCTGGCGACCCCAGCGCCACCGAGATCGAATCGAGACTGGCGGCACGTCTCGACGAACTGCTGGCCGCCAGAAATGACACACTGGCGCCCTGCCACACCTTGGCCTGCTGGTTTGATCCCCAGCGCCGAGTGGTGCAGAATGCCTACGGTCCGCTGAGCGATCCCGAGTCCACGCCGGACTGGTCGCTGCTCTCATAATCACCTCGACACAAGGAGTCACAATGGCCCGCAAGCAATGGCCGGTCCTTACAAGCTATGACCAAGACCATCTCGGTCGCGTCGCGCTGCCGCTGGGCGGCATCGGAACGGGCACGGTCGCGCTGGGTGGGCGCGGCAACCTGACCGACTGGGAGATCATGAATCGCCCCGCCAAGGGCTACCAGGGGGGCAATGCCCTGTTCTTCCTCTCTGCGCGCCAAGAGGGCCAGTCGGCGGTGATCCGCGGCCTCGAGGGAACCGTCCCGCCGCCCTACGAGGGCGATTTTGGACTGAAGGTCCCCTTCCACGGCGTTCCGCGCTTTCGCGAGTGCCGCTTTGACGCCGCCTATCCCTTGGGTCAGGTCTCGCTCTCTGATCCGGATGTGCCCCTGGACGTCCGCATCGAGGCGTTCAACCCATTTATCCCCGCCGATGTGGCCAACTCCTCCTGGCCCGTCGCCGTTCTGCGGTATGTGTTGATCAATCCAACCGATCAGCCGATAGAGGCCGCCGTCTGCGGCGCGATGTCCAACTACATTGGCAAGGATGGCGTCGGCGCACCCGGACGGAGCTCTATCGTCGCTCACAACGGTCCCGGCGATCAGCACCTGGCCAATGTCAACACCTATCGCGAGTCCGATGGTGTGCGCGGTCTGTACATGACCTCGGATGGCGTCGATCCCGCCGATCCCGCCTGGGGCACCATGGCCCTGACGACGACGGCCGATGCGGCGACCTATCGTCTCGATTGGCAGGAGGATCGGTGGCGCAGCGGCCTGCTGCATCTATGGGATGATCTGGAGGACGGCGAGCTGGTCGACGGCCCAGTCAGTATGCTCCCCTGCCCGGCGGGTGCCCTGGCCGCCAAGACCCTCGTGCCGGCCGGCGGAGAGGCCAGCATCACCTTTATGCTCGCCTGGCATTTCCCCAACCGCCAGACCTGGACCCCCTGCCAGGACGATGCTTGCGACTGCGGCGTCGGTTGCGACTCGGACCGCATCGGTAACTACTACTGCACCCAGTTCACCGATGCTTGGGATGCAGCCCAGCAAGCCGCCGCGCAGCTCGACACACTCGAGGATGAAACCGTCAAGTTCGTCCAGGCCTTTTGCAGCGCCGACCTCCCCGAGGTCATCAAAGAGGCCGCTCTCTACAATCTCAGCACGCTGCGCTCGCAGACCTGCTTCCGCACCGAGGATGGACGCTTCTTTGGGTGGGAGGGCTGCTGTGACGGCGTCGGCTGTTGTCACGGCTCGTGCACCCATGTCTGGAATTACGAGCAGGGCACGGCCTTTACCTTTGGCGAGCTGGCCTGCTTGATGCGCGACACCGAGTTTGGCCTCACCACCGCCGACAACGGCCACATGAGTTTCCGCGTCAACCTGCCCGTCGAGCGGGCGCTCGATTTTGGCGTCGCGGCGGCCGATGGACAGATGGGCTGCATCATGAAAATGTACCGCGATTGGCAGCTCTCGGGCGACGACGCCATGCTGCAGCGCCTCTGGCCCAAGGTGCGCGCCGCACTGGCCTTTTCCTGGATCCCCGGCGGCTGGGACGCCGATCAGGACGGCGTCATGGAAGGGTGCCAGCACAACACCCTCGATGTCGAGTACTATGGTCCCAACCCGCTAATGGGCGCCTGGTACCTGGGCGCGCTGCGCGCCGGTCAGGAGATGGCCAGCGCTATGGGCGACGACGCCTTTGCTCAAAAGTGCGCCGACCTCTTTGCCAAGGGCAGCGCCTGGATCGACGCCAACCTGTTCAATGGCGAGTACTATGAGCAACACGTCCAGCCGCCCGCTCCAGGCGCGCTCATCGCCAAAGGACTGGCCGCCAGCATGGGCGCCAAGGACCTCTCCGACCCGATCTATCAGGTCGGTCCCGGCTGCCTCATCGACCAGCTCGTCGGTCAGTTCATGGCCCACGTCTGCGGTCTCGGCTACCTGCTGGACAGCGAGAACATTAAAAAGACCCTGGCCAGCATCGCCAAGTACAACGGGCGAGAGAACCTGTATGGCCACTTTAATCACATGCGCACCTTTGCGCTCAACGACGAGTCGGCCTTGCTGATGTGCTCCTACCCGCGCGGTGGCCGCCCCAAGACGCCGGTTCCCTATGTCAACGAGGTGATGACCGGGTTCGAGTACAGCGCCAACGTGCACATGCTCTATGAGGGGCTCCTCGATGAGGGCCTGGCCAGCATCCAAGCGATCCGCGATCGCTACGATGGCCTGCGCCGCAACCCCTTTGACGAGGCCGAGTGTGGCCACCACTATGCCCGCGCCATGGCCTCATGGGCGGCGCTGTTGGCGTTGAGCGGATTTCACTACTCGGCCATCAACCAGACCATGACCTTGGCCGCCAAGCCCGGTACCCAGTTCTGGTCGACCGGATGGGCCTGGGGAACGGTCAAGCTCTCGCCTGAGGGCCAGGGCATGCGCGTCGACCTGCAGGTGCTCCACGGCGAAGTGGCCATCAAGACGTTTGTACTGACCGGTATGGGCCAGGCCGAAAACGTCACAGATGCTCCCTTGGCCGCTGGCCAGACCTGGGGCGCGCTCGTCAGCTAGCACCGGCAATCGCCATCCATTGACGTCCCCCGCCGGATCGCACGCTGGCGGGGGACGTTGTCATAGCGCAGAGGGAGAGCGACCATGCCCACATCAGAGCAGCGACCCAACATACTGGTGATCTGCAGCGACGAGCACCACCCCCGCATCGCCGGCTATCGCGGCAATCGCTGGGTCAAGACACCGAATCTCGACGGGCTAGCCCGAGATGGCGCCCACTTTACTCGGGCCTATTGCACCTCGCCGGTCTGCACCCCCAGCCGCATGAGTTTCATCAGCGGCAAGTATGTGCACCAGATCGACAACTGGATGATCGGCATCCCGCTCGACCGCAAAGAGATGACCTGGCCTCGGCGTCTCGACCAGGCCGGCATGCAGACGATCATGCTGGGCAAGATGGACTTTTGCGGCGACTATCAAGATGGCGGCTTTTCACAGCACCGCATCCTGCGTCGGCGTCCGGCCTTTGCCCAGATCCCCCTGCCCAGCCCCTATGCCGCCCGTATGCCTGGCTATACGCGGCCGGACAAGCGGCGGCACATTCGCAACGTCGGCGCCCGCTCGTCCGAGATCATCTCGGACGGCGGCTATATCGGCGAGGCCGATGACACCATCGGAAACTATGACCACGATCGATTGGTCACCAACTGGGCGGTGGAGGCGCTGCGGAACCTAGGGCAGCGCGGCCAGCAGGCGCCCTGGGCGCTCTTTGTCGGTCTATTGCAGCCCCACTGGCCCTTTCGCGTCCCCGAGCCCTACGCCAGCATGTACCTGCCGGATGCCTATGACTGGCCCGTCGAGGCGCTGTTCCCCAATGGGCGACTCCACCCGGCCCTGCAGACCTTTCAGCGGGGTCTGGACCTGGGCACGGTCACCGAAGAGATGCTACGCAAGGTCCTCGCCACCTACTATGGCATGGTCACCTGCCTGGACGACATGATCGGCGAAATGCTGGCTGCCCTGGAGGCAGCGGGGCAGGCCGACAACACGCACGTCATCTATACCTCGGACCATGGCGAGTCGCTGGGCGAGCATGGGCTGTTCTACAAGCAATGCGCCTATGAAGGCAGTGTGGGAGTGCCCCTGATTCTGCGCGGACCGGGCATCACGGCGGGCGAGGCCTGCGATTGGCCCGTCTCGCTGGTCGACCTCTACCCCACCATCCTGGACATGGCCGGACTGGAGGCCGAGGACGACTGCCCCGGCACGAGCTGGCTGCCGCTACTGCGCGGAGAAACCGAGGGACGCCCAGACTGGGCCTTTTCCGAGTTCCACGGCAACTTTTTTCCTGATGACTGGTTCATGCTGGTGCGAGACCGTTTCAAGTACGTGCATTATGTCAATCATGCACCCAGCCTGTTCGACATCGATGCCGACCCGCGGGAGATCAACGACCTGGCCGCGCGGCCCGAGTACGCAGACACGTTGCGCGCCTTTGCAGAGCTGCTACAATCACTCTTGGATCCCGTCGCGGTCTCGCAGCGCGCCAAACGGGACCTGGGTTTGATCGACGCACAAGGCCGAGACTGGACCCAAGGGGAAAAGGGCTGCTCCGACCCCGCGCCCGACGCCTGGGCGTAGGGCTGACTCGAGCCCGCATAGCGCCAAGGAGAGAACAGCCATGGGCATGACCCCGCGCGAGCGCATAGCGGCCGCCATCCATTTCTCCGGGCCCGATCGCCTGCCCACCAGCGCCGACCGCTTTGGCGTCAGCGCCAAGCTGAACCATGCCGGCCACCACAAGGACGGTGTCGAGACCTATGCCGGCTCGCAGGGGATCGACGATTTCGGCTGCGTCTGGCAGCGCACCGAGGTTCGCAACATGGGGTACGTCACGACCCATCCCCTGGCCGACCTGGACCGCCTCGCCGACTATGTCTGGCCCGACCCGGACGATCCCCGCAAGTACGAGGGTTTGGCCGATCAAGTCGATCAGGCCGGTAACCGCTATGTCATTGTCGGTCTGGGAATCACCCTCTGGGAACGCCTGTGGATGCTCCACGGCATGGATCAGACCCTCGTGGAACTGATCACCGATCCTGCGCCCTTGGCCGAGCTGGCCGACCGCATCGTCGACTATGACGTTCGCGTCATCCGAAACATGGGACGCGCCTGTCCCGGTCACATTCATGGCGTGCAGTTGACCGATGACTGGGGCACGCAGCAGGCGACCTTTGTCAGCCCCGATCTGTGGCAACGCTTCTTTCAACCGCGCTATGCGCGGATATTTTCCGCGGCCCACGAACAGGGCTGGGACGTTTGGATCCACTCGGATGGGCGCATCAACGAGATCATCGACGGCTGGATCGAGGCAGGGCTTGACGTCATCAACCTGCCGGCGCCTCTGATGGTAGGCATCGACGAGATCGGTCGCCGCTTTCGCGGGCGCATCTGCTTTTCAGGGGGCGTCGACAACCAGATGACCCTCCCCCAGGGCGATCCTCAGACGATCCGCTCCCAGGCCAAGCAGCTGCTCGAGTGCTGGGCCACGCCCCAGGGCGGGTTCATCGGTCCGGACTATGACGCGATCCAAGGCCGCGACGGATCCTTCCTAGAGCAATAC
>Ga0180436_10005813_pt1 | contig 10829 bp, 7 predicted proteins | sample SS_ome_2_FD_132434 | JGI IMG/M metagenome (GOLD analysis project Ga0180436, IMG submission 132434) | Hypersaline lake sediment archaeal communities from the Salton Sea, California, USA - SS_3_S_2 metaG | ecosystem: Environmental > Aquatic > Non-marine Saline and Alkaline > Hypersaline > Sediment...
ATCGACTTCTTTCTGGCGACGTCGGCGTGGTCAGGCGAGATCCGCAACAAGGAGCCGTCGAAGTGTGATCGCCTGGCTTGGTACGAGATGGATGGATTGCCGGGCGAGGTGATACCCTACGTACGACGAGCCCTAGACAACTACCGCCGAGGTGTCTGGTTCGACAGCTTCGGCTGGGAAGCAGGGTAGGCGAGAGCGGGAATCCGCCCGAAGCTGGTGGAGCATCCTACGAGAGTGCGTCAGGAGCGACGTGGTCGGCTCCAAGCTCAGGTGAATTCGAAGCCGGCGGGATACGGTGGGCCAGTGGAGGGGTTGCTGTGCGGATGGAGTCGTAGCGCACACTGCATAAGACGCCGTCACTTCGCAGATGGCGAGGACCGACGATAGCCTTGCTGGAGGAGGGTCATGGAGGAAGGAATCTGGCGCGTGAGCGCTGATGCATCACTGCAGGCGGTTCTGGAGGATCCGGCGTGCCCGCCTCTGCTGGCGAGGGTCTTGGGGACCGTCCATTCGTGGCAGGTACGGAACGAGACTACGGTCAACCGGACGCTGAAGTCGAGCCGGTTGATGCCGTGCTGGACCGCGGCACTCATCGCCCTGGATGCCGTCGTGACGGTTGAGGGCGAAGATGGATCAGAGGAGGTGGCCCTGGAGAGTCTAGTGCGGCGCCGGAAGAAGGGCAACACCACGTCCGTCCACATCTGTCGCCGGGAGAACACACGGTGGGGCGATGCCCACGTCGGCCGCACGTCATCAGACGAGCCAATCGTTGCGGCCTATGCGGTGGTGTGGGGGACGGATGGCACAGTCGACGACGCCCGAATTGTTCTGAGCGGTGCCTCGTCGGAACCGGTCTGGGTCGCCGACGCTGCGAATGGCTTGGTGGGGCGGCGGCTGGATGGGGAGAGCCTCAGTGACGTGGTGTCCGCTGTCGTGGACGAGGTCGAGCCTGTGGGGGACTACCTGGGGAGCGAGACGTATCGCAGGGCGATGGCGGGCGTCCTGACACGTCGAGCACTCGAGGCGTGTCTGCGGCAGGAGGAAGATGATGGATAGCAGACAGATGAAGAGCATCGCAGTAATTGTCAACGGCGAAGAGACGGTGCTTGAGGTCCATCCAGCGGACACGCTTCTCGATGCGCTGCGTGCGGCTTCGTACACGAGCGTGAAGTACGGTTGCGGAACCGGGGACTGCGGGGCGTGCACGGTACTCCTCGACGGCGAACCGGTGCACAGCTGTCAGATGCGGGCCGTCGAGGCGGAGGGGCGTCGCGTCTTCACGGTGGAGGGCCTTGCTCGCTACCCGGCTCGCACGGTCGATGATCTCCACCCTATACAGCGCGGCTTTGTGGAGACCGGTGCTATCCAATGCGGCTACTGTACGCCGGCACAGATGCTGACTGCGAAGGCTTTGCTCGACCGAAACGTCGAAGCGACACGGGCAGAGATTGAGGACGCTCTAAGCGGGGTCCTCTGCCGCTGCACCGGTTACGTCAAGATCATCCAGGCCGTGGAGCGGGCGGCGGCGATCATGCGCGGCGAGGAAGTGGCTCCCTTCCGGCACTTCGAGGCAACGCTGACTGAGGGCGCGTCGGCAGCCGACCTACTGGGCGAGTATTACGCCGTCCCGGGTGATGGTCGACACCCGCGGACGACCCTGGTCGTCTCGCCGCCGGAGATGGAGCGCAGAGAGGTGGTTGGGCAGTCCGAGATCAAGGTCGATGGCGTGAAGCTCGCCGCCGGGGCACCAGCCTTCACCGACGACGTCAAAATTGAGGGTATGCTGTACGGTGCTTTGCTGACGAGCCCCCACGCGCATGCCTATGTTAGGAGCATCGACGCCAGCAAGGCCCGGGCCCTGGATGGGGTGCACGCCGTTCTGACTCACGAGGATATCCCGCGGGTCAAGCACGCCTCCGGTGGGCAGAGCTACCCTCAACCGCCACCCTTTGACCAGGTTTGCCTCGACAACAAGGTGCGGCACGTGGGGGACCGGGTGGCCGTGGTGGCCGCGGAGACGCCCCGGCTGGCGCAGCGGGCCCTGCGGCTGATTGAGGTTGAGTATGAGGTCCTGCCGCATGTGCTGGAGGGTGAAAAAGCCCGGGCCGCCGGGGCGCCGGTCATTCACGACGAGCCCGACACCGACGGGATCTTCAACCGGGAGCACAACATTGTCCATCATATCGAGGCTGATGAGGGAGACGCTGATGAACAGTGGGGGAGGGCGGACAGGGTCTTCGAGCGGGAGTATCGGACCTCACAGCAACAGCAAGCGCACATCGAGCCGCACGTCTGCATCACCTATTGGGACGAGGATGCCCGGCTCGTCGTGCGGAGCAGCACGCAGGTGCCGTTCCACATCCGCCGCATGCTGGCACCTCTAACCGGGCTCTCAGAGCGAGATATCCGGGTGATCAAACCGCGCATCGGTGGAGGATTTGGGAACAAGCAGGAGATGCTCCTCGAGGACCTCTGCGCCCACCTCACCCTTGCGACGGGGCGCCCTGTGCGGATGGAATACAACCGGCGGGAGGAGTTCACCAGCTCCCGGAGCCGGCACCCAACGGTGCAGCGGTACCGAGTCGGTGTGACCCATGACATGGAGGTTGTGGCGACCGAGCTCGACCTGCTGGGTGACACGGGGGCCTACGGCACGCATGGCCTGACGGTCAACATGGTCGCGGGTCAGAAAGGATTAACCCTTTACAACACGCCTTACTCGTCCTTCATCTGCGATGTCGTCTATACCAACAAGCCGACACCCGGGGCTTTCCGCGGCTACGGTGCGATGCAGTGTTTCTTCGGGTTGGAGACGATGATGTCGGAGATCGCGGAGGAGATGGGCTGGGACGTGATCGAGTTCAAGCGCAAGAATTGGATCAAGGTGGGCGAGGAGCTGCTGATGGCAAAGGCCCTCGGCGAGGGGCGAGAGGGTTTCGAACAGATCATCCACTCCAATGGTCTGGAGGAGTGCGTTCGGCTGGGCGTGGAGGCCGTGGACTGGTATGGCAAGAGGGGTCAGTTAAACGAGGACGCCCAGGGTCCTATCCGCCGTGGCATCGGGATGGCCGTGATGGCCCACGGGAGCGGCATCGCCGGCCTCGACATGGGCGCGGCTACGCTGAAGATGAACGACGACGGCTCCTTCAACCTCCTGGTCGGGGCCACGGACATCGGAACGGGCTCTGATACCATCCTGGCGCAGATGGCGGCCGAGGAACTCGGCGTCACGCTGGACGATATGATCGTCTATTCATCGGACACCGACTTCACCCCCTTCGACAAGGGGGCGTACGCCTCAAGCACGACCTACATCAGCGGTGGTGCGGTCCGCAAGGCGGCGCGCCAGGTCGCTGACCAGATCCGCCGCCACGCCGCCGCGATGCTGGGAACCGAGCTGGGCGAGCGTGGTGAGTTGGCGCTGGAGGACATTGCGCTGAGGGACAAGGCCGTCTGGTTCCCTGACGGTCGGAAAGTGTCCATGGAGCGAGTGGCACTCAGCAGCCTCCACGAGCAGGATCAGCACCAGATCATGGCCACCGCGTCGAACATAAGCTACGACAGTCCACCGCCTTTCGGCGCCCAATTCGTCGAGGTCGCTGTAGACACGGAGACGGGGCAGGTGGAGGTGGAGCGCGTGCTTATGGTCGCCGACGCGGGTCGGGTGATCAATCCGATCACGGCCTCAGGACAGGTGGAGGGGGGCATCGCGCAGGGACTAGGCTTCGCGGTTTGTGAGGAGATGGTCTACGAGGAGGATGGGCGTCTGGCGAACGCGCGCCTGGGGCCGTATCATATCTACAAGGCTGACGAGATGCCGGAGGTGGCGTGCATCTTCGTCGAGACCGATGAGCCGACGGGCCCCTTCGGGGCGAAATCTGTGGCGGAGCTAGCCATCGACGGGATCGCGCCGGCGGTGGCCGACGCCATCCACGATGCGACGGGGGTCTGGATTCGGGAGGTCCCATTTACTCCGGAACGGGTCTGGCGGGCGCTCAACGACCGTGAGGCTTAGGCATAACCCGGGAGCCGATGAAGGGAATCTCGCTGGAGAATGCGAATCGTACGAGTAGTCTGGACGAGGAGGACATCGTGTACAAGACCATTCTGGTTCCACTGGACGGATCGAAGCGCGCGGAGGCGATTCTGCCCCATGTGGAGGAATTGGCTCAGCGCTACGAGGCTGAAGTCGTTTTCGTGCGCGTGCTTGAGCCCATTCCGTACGTCTCCGGCCCTGAAGGGACGCCGGTCACCCTGCGGGAGCAGGAGTTGGAGCTCCGCCGGAAGGATGCAGAGCAGTATCTCAAGGCCCGACGAGGCGAGTTCATGGAGAAGGGAATCGAGGCGAAGGGGGTTGTCTTCCAGGGACCCGTGGTGGAGGCGATCACGGACGCGGCGGAGCGTGAGGGAGCGGATTTGATCGCTATTGCTAGCCACGGCAGGAGTGGGTTGGCGCAATGCTTCTACGGGAGCGTGGCCGCCGGCGTGCTCAACCGTGCCGATCGGCCCCTGCTGGTCATCCGCTCGCTGAGCGAGAAGTAGGGGACAAGAAGAGGGAGGGTGAGGTGTCTGACGATCTGCTGAAGGTCGCGACTTACAACGCGAACTCAATTCGAGCGCGGATGGGTTTGATCGTCGACTGGTTGGATCGGGAGGGCCCCGATATCGTCTGTGTCCAGGAGACGAAGGTGCAGGATCAGGACTTCCCGGAGGAGCCCATCCGGGATGCCGGGTATCATGTCGTCTATCGGGGACAGAAGTCACACGCCGGGGTCGCCATCATCAGCCGGATGGAGATGGAGGAGGTCGCCTACGGCTTCGACGACGGCGGTGAGCCCGATGAACCACGCCTCATCCGCGGGGTCTACGCGGACGTGCGGGTGGTGAACACCTACGTGCCTCAAGGGCGTTCCGTGGATTCCGAGCATTTCGAGTATAAGCTTGAGTGGTTCGACCGGCTAAAGGATCTCTTCCATCGTCACTATGATCCTGACGAGCCGGTCCTTTGGATGGGGGATTTCAACGTGGCCCCTGAGCCGATCGACATCTACGATCCACAGGGCAAGGCGAACCACGTCGACTTCCATCCGGATGCCCGCACGGCACTCGACGAGGTGAAGGCGTGGGGTTTCGTGGACGTCTTCCGACACCATCACCCCGATGAGGAGGACCAGTACACGTACTACGACTACCGGGCGAAGGATCCGATCGAGCGGGGCGTGGGCTGGCGCGTGGACCACGTCTGGGCTACCGAACCCTTGGCGGTCGTGTCAACCGAGTCGTGGATCGACTTCGACGCCCGCCGTGCCGAGCGCCCGTCGGATCACACGTTCCTGGTGGCGTCGTTCGATTTAGACAAGCTCTCAACGGCGTGACACAGAGATCACAGAGGACGCACAGAGAGGCAGAGAGATAGAAAAGGATCTCCCCTAAGTCGCTCTCTGCGTAACTCTGTGTTATGCCTGGTACAAAGGAGGACTATGTGTCAAGCAACAGTCTATCTGGGTGAGGAGGAAGTGGCGCGGGAGGTGACCGGGCTGACGCCGGTCGAGGAGGGCGTGCGGTTGACGTCGTTCTTCGAGGAACCGCAGATTGTGCCTGGTCGTGTCCTCCACATTGACTTCCTGAAGCATCGGGTCCAACTCGAACCCCTGGAAACCGAAGAATGAGCGGCTGAAGGAGGCCCTTGAGGCTCTGGAGGTTGCGCGGCGGAAGGATGCGCGATGAAGGGATCTGACGCGGTCGAGGCCCGATGGTACGAGAAGCTGGGCGAGGGACGGGTGCAGTGTCACCTGTGCGCTCACGAGTGTCGGATTGCCGAGGGGAAGCGGGGCATCTGCGCCGTGCGGGAGAACCGGGGTGGGAGCCTCTACACCCTGGTGTACGGACGCACGATATCCGAGCACGTGGACCCCATCGAGAAGAAGCCGCTGGCCCATTTCTATCCTGGAAGCAGAGCTTACTCTGTGGCCACGGTGGGCTGCAACTTCCGCTGCGCATGGTGTCAGAACGCAAATATCTCTCAGATGCCGCGGGAGACGGGATTGATCGTTGGCGAGATGTCGAGCCCGGAGGAGATTGTGGCCGCCGCGAGCCGGTCGGGTTGTCGGAGCATCGCCTACACCTACACGGAGCCCACCATCTTCTACGAGTATGCGTACGACACTGCCGTGTTGGCTCACGATACTGGGATTGCCAATGTCTTCGTCACCAACGGGTTTATGACCGAGCGGATGCTGGACGCGTTTCAGCCGTACCTGGACGCCGCAAACGTCGATCTGAAGGGTTTCCGCGACGAGACCTACAGGAGGCACGTCGGTGGACGCCTCCAGCCCGTGCTCGACAGCTTGAAGAAGATGAAGGATTTGAGCATCTGGGTCGAGGTGACGACACTGGTCATCCCCGAGCTGAACGACGATGCAGGAGAGCTGCGCGACGCGGCCCGCTTCATCGTGGAGGAGCTGGGCCCGGAGACGCCCTGGCACATCAGTCGGTTCTTCCCGGGGTATGAGATGCGGCACGTCCCTCCGACACCGGTCGAAACCCTCCATCGGGCTGTGGAGATCGGGCGGGAGGAGGGGCTGCGGTACATCTTCGCCGGCAACGTGCCGGGGGAGGCGAACACCGAATGCCACACGTGCGGCGAGCTACTGATTCGGCGCTCGGGTTATCGTATTCTGGCGAATCGTGTCACCGAACGGCAGGCCTGCCCGAACTGTGCCACGCCTGTGGCCGGTGTGGGACTTGCCCCCTACTCTTGCCCCTCTTTCAGCTAGTTTGACCCCGGCTTCGCACCGCGCTGTCGTCCCTCCGGATTGTTCTCTTGTCAGTCACTCTGTTTCGCGCTAGGATGTGCCGCCTATGAACTACGATTCCCAGAACCCGATCATCGTCCAGGGCGACAAGACGGTATTGCTCGAAGTGGATAACGAGCAGTATCGGGAGGCCAGGGACGCCCTGGCGCGATTTGCGGAGTTGGAGAAGAGCCCTGAGTATGTACACACCTATCGGATCACCCCGCTCTCCCTGTGGAATGCCGCCTCGTCAGGCATAACGGCCGAACGCATTTTGGACGACCTCCAGCGCTTCAGTAAGTACCCCGTTCCGGACAATGTGCGCGTGGATATTGGGGACTATGTCTCTCGCTACGGTCGGGTGAAGCTGGTACGGGAGGATGACGACCTCCTCCTGGTCGCCGACGATGCGGCACTGGTTCTTGAGCTCCAGAATCAGAAGCAGCTGAGCCCCTACATCGCAGCGCAGGTCGATGACCGCACATTGGTGATCGACCCGGCGCGGCGGGGGTACGTCAAGCAGGTCCTGGTCACCATCGGCTACCCGGCCGAGGACCTGGCCGGCTACGTAGATGGGGAGACGCTGCCCTTCCGGCTGCGCGAGACGACCCTTTCCGGGGAGTCCTTCGCCCTGCGAGGCTATCAGGAGGACGCGGCGGATATCTTCTATGCTGGAGGGGCTGCCCACGGTGGCTCCGGCGTCATCGTGCTCCCCTGCGGTTCGGGGAAGACCATGGTGGGGATGGGTGTGATGGCGCAGATGGAATGCAGCACCCTGATCCTTAGTCCCAACACCGTGGCAGTGCGGCAGTGGATCGACGAACTGTTGGACAAGACGACGCTCACCAGGAAGCAGATTGGCGAATACACAGGTGAGAGGAAAGAGATTCGACCCGTGACCATCTCCACGTACCAGACCATGACGTATCGCAAGCGGGGTACCAAGGGGCTGGGAATGCCTATGATCGAGCAGTTCCCGCATTTCCGGCTCTTCGATGAGCGGGACTGGGGGCTGATTATCTACGATGAGGTACATCTCCTTCCGGCGCCGGTCTTCCGCATCACGGCCGAGCTCCAGGCCCGGCGGCGTCTGGGCCTGACCGCCACGCTGGTTCGTGAGGACGGGCGGGAGGTCGATGTGTTCTCCCTCATTGGGCCGAAGCGCTACGATGTGCCCTGGAAGGACCTGGAACGGCGCGGCTGGATCGCGGCAGCGGACGTGACCGAGGTGCGCATTCCCATGCCGCGCGAGCGGCGTATGGAGTACGCGGTGGCCGATCAGCGCCACCGATACCGCATTGCGGCGGAGAATCCCGGCAAGTTCGAGGTTCTTGACCGCCTCTTGACGAAGCACGTGGGTGACAAGGTGTTGATTATCGGCATGTACTTGGATCAGCTACACGAGGCCAAGAGTCGCTACGAGTATCCCCTGATTACGGGGGAGACGGCGGTCCGCGAGCGGCGCAAGCTCTTCGAGCGGTTCAGAGCGGGCGATGAGGAGCACCTGATCGTCTCGAAAGTGGGCAACTTCGCCATTGACCTACCCGACGCCAACGTGATGATCCAGATCAGCGGCACCTTTGGCAGCCGGCAGGAGGAGGCACAGCGCCTGGGCCGCATCCTGCGGCCGAAGCGGAACGGAGAGAAGGCTCACTTCTACACATTGGTCACCCGCGACAGTCGAGATCAGGAGTTGAGCGCCAACCGCCAGCTCTTCCTCACCGAGCAGGGTTACACCTACACGATCCTCTACGAGGACGAGGTGCTGGGCGACGGCGTGGACGACGGCGCAGCGGCGTAGACGGCGGACGGCCGTTCAGCCGCAAGCTGTCTCTGACCCCGGAGGTTTGGGTATTCCATGCATACACTCGATACGATGAGCGAGGCGCTTCTACGGCGATCGTGGGACGAGGCAATACTCCGCAGGGGCGAGGGTCTTCTGCACCAGGTCTTGAATCCGTTGCGGCGCGGTGACACGCTAGAGGCTCGGGTGGGCGACGGGGAGGTCTACGGCGTCCGACTGAAGATCTCACCGAGGCAGATGTTGGCTTCGTGTTCGTGTCCCCGCGGGCGCAGCGAGCTCTGCGCCCACACCGCTGCCCTCGCCCTCGCCTGGATTCGGTCGCCGGCCCAGTTCACTGACACTGAAGTCGTCGACCAGAATGGTTTGTCTCTCGAGCTGAGACTGGTGGATCCGCCGCCGACACGTGAGCCCGAGGAACCCCCCTTCTGGATGACGATCACGCAGGACGAACTCGATGCCCTCTATCGCCGGGAGATGGCCTATCTGCTGGAGGATGTCTCGATCCGCGATCTTCGAGAGGCTGCCGAGCAGCGGGGCTGGAAGGCCCGTGGGATCCGGAAGGATCGGGTGGTTGAGCAAGTTGTGGACCACCTGGCGCTCCCTGAAGAGACCGGGAAGGCTATCGAGAAACAGGATGCCGAGCATCGCCAGGTGCTCTGCGGTCTCGTGCTTCTCGGTTATCCTCGGCGGGCGTGGGACGATCAACTGGAAGCGTTGGCCGAGCTTTGGGGGCAGCTGAAAAGCCACAAGTGGGTCGACACGTATACGCGGCACTTGGTCGAGACCGGCCTGGCGGTCTCCGGCGAGACCGAGGACGATGGTTTCAAGGACTCGGTCCCCCGGCCCCTGGCCCGCTGGCTTCCACCGATTTTGAATGCGGATTTGGGACTCTGGCCTCTGCCGCGCGGCCGAAGCACGGCCCCTGGCGAAGCAGCCGCCAGCGTTCCGGAGCACGGTGTTGCAGTGGGCGATCCCTACCGTTTCGTTGAGGCCGTCCTCCGGATTCTGCTGAGCCTGGAGGAGACCCCGTCGTTGCTCCGGCCCCCGCAGCCGCGGCCAGTGATTGAGGCGCAGATGCCCGGTCTGGTGGGATGGGATTATGACCCTGAGGAGCTGGCGCAGGCTCGTCGAGAGGGGCGTCTTCGGCGGGGGTGCGATCTTCCGCTGACGGTTCCTCCGCCGGCTCCTGTCCTTCCTGACGAAGCGATCGAAATACTGGCTCCCTTGGCGGGGGACGATGAGCGCCTCAACTTCATCATCTCGCTGCTGCAGGCGGCGAGCATCCTCCAGCCCGGAAGCCCGATAACGCCGTGGTCGCCGGCGAAGGCGGCGTTCTTCCAGCTTGCACCGATGCGGCAGCGCGCCGTTCTGACGCGAACCTACTTCCGTATGCTTAGCTGGAGTGAGCTGTGGGGGATGCTGCGAGACGATCGGTTCCCCTTCCGCCTCCGTCGCGATGCCACCCACGAGTTCTGTGATAGGAATCAGCTGCGCTCCAAACTGGCGACGCTCCGTTGGCTGCTGCTGCGGGTTCTGGGTTCCTTCCCCGATGGTCACTGGGTAGAGATGGCGGACCTGGACCGATTGATGCGGCTGCTGTGGCCCCGGTTCGAGCGCTCAGCGTGGGATGATTTCCAGCTTCCATCCTACGGCTCGCGGCCGCATCTTGTGGACCGCGAGAGCGACGCCGTGCCCGACTACGAGCAGCCAGGTGTTTGGGACCAGATCCAGGGTCGGTTTATCCGCGGCATGCTCACAGGACCGCTACACTGGCTCGGGCTAGCGGATCTCGCTTTCGACGGCGCGCGGCTGACCCACGTGAGGTTCTACGGGCTGGGCGATCTCTACTGGGATCGCGCGGACGCGCCGCCCGCGTCACCGCACGCGCCGGCCGCGAGCGCGGCAAAAGGGGGGGAAGGGGCATTCTCGGCAGAGGGCTTGACCGTCTCCGTCCGCCCCGGAGCACTGAGCGGCCGCGGTCACGGACTTCTGAACGCGATTGCGCGCCTTCAGAGCACCAGCCCTGATCGATTCGAGTACCGGTTGGACGGAGCGGCGTGCCTTGAGGCCTTCGACGCTGGCACCACACTCTCGAACATCATCGAGACGTGGGAGGAGCACCTTCCCGCACCGATGCCGGACACTATCGGGGACCAGCTGACCGATTGGTGGGAGGGCTACGGCCGCCTGCGGCTCTACGAGGATGTGACGGTGATCGAGTTCAGCGATGA
>Ga0180436_10005817_pt1 | contig 10826 bp, 8 predicted proteins | sample SS_ome_2_FD_132434 | JGI IMG/M metagenome (GOLD analysis project Ga0180436, IMG submission 132434) | Hypersaline lake sediment archaeal communities from the Salton Sea, California, USA - SS_3_S_2 metaG | ecosystem: Environmental > Aquatic > Non-marine Saline and Alkaline > Hypersaline > Sediment...
AAAAACGCTGATCGTCGCATCAGGGAAGGCCACAGCTGGATCTACAGTAATGAGATCAATACCAAGCTGACCAGCCTGAAAGATTTTGAAGCTGGCGAAATTGTGGATGTCGTTAATCATCAGGACAAATGGCTGGGTCGCGGTTACATCAATCCAAACTCGCTGATCTGCGTCCGTTTGCTGACGCGTGAGAAAAACATTGCCATAGATAAGTCACTTATTGTGCATCGTCTCAATATAGCCTTATCACTGCGAGAGCGCTTTTACGAAAAGCCATTCTACCGCCTGGTGTATGGCGATTCTGATGGTCTGCCGGGGCTGATTGTCGATCGCTATGGTGATTATTGTACGGTAGCCATTGCCACTGCCGGTATGGAGAGGCTTAAGCAGGATATCGTCGATGCGCTAAATAAAGTGATCAAGCCCAAGGGGATCGTGTTTCGTAACGACTCTTCTGCGCGCTCAATTGAAGGGCTGGAGCGCTATTCGGAAATTGCTTTTGGTGATGTGCCCGAATCGGTCACCATCGAAGAAGGCGATTGTAAGTTTTCAGTGTCGTTGCTTGAAGGTCAGAAAACCGGCTGGTTTTATGACCAGGCGGCCAATCGCCGGCGCATGCAGGACTATGTGAAAGGTAAAACTGTACTGGATGTTTGCAGTTATATTGGGGCGTGGTCAGTGCAGGCCGCCAAAGCCGGTGCGCAAAAAGTGACCAGTGTCGATGTTTCAGAGTCTGCGCTTGACCTGTTATTTCATAATGCGGAAATTAATGCAGTCGACGATAAGGTTGAAGCTATTCAGGGTGATGCTTTTGAAGCACTCAAGGCTCTGAAGCAGGAAGGAGAGAAATACGATGTCATCATTCTTGATCCGCCAGCCTTCATAAAGCGCCGCAAGGATATCAAGCAGGGGTTGATTGCCTATAGACGGCTTAATGAAATGGCAATACGGTTGCTGAATAATGACGGCATTCTGATCAGTGCCTCCTGCTCATTTCATCTTTCATCGCAGGATTTACTGAAAACCCTGCAGCAGTCAGCCCGACACAATGATCGCTGGTTACAGGTACTGGAAGAAGGAAAACAGGGAAGAGATCATCCGGTTAATCCTGCTATTGTAGAAACCGGATATCTGAAAGCATTTTATTGTCGGGTATTACGCAGTTTTTGAAAGACCTGTAAGGTGCTAGGGGTGATTGGCGATACGCATCACTTCCATCTTGATGCGTGCTTTCTCATTAGGGGGTAGTTGCTCCCAGTATGAGGCAAATTCCTTGGCTTCATCTGACAGATAAGAAGCCTGTTGATCACCAAACATCAACCACGCAGGGTTTACATCAAGAACCTCGGCAATCTTGTCGATTTTTCTTGGACGCAGGCTTTTACCATTTTCTATTTTCTGTATAACGGCCTGGTTGGTTTCGGCATGAATGGCCAGCTGATCCTGGGTCCAGCCTTTCTGGTGTCTTTTGTAACGCACACGTTCACCGAGTGTACGTAAAAAAGTGTTTGCAGTCCTTAAATCCATAGTCGTTACTCTTTGTTATATTTCCGGCTGAGGAAAGTGTTTCGTGAAAAGATTAACGGCCGAAATATCATGGACTTGAAAAATTTTTTAATATCAGGAATTAAATTCTGATCTTTGTTCCTGCTGCTTTTTTTCTATAACCCCTTGAATAGGGGCGTTTTACTGATAGCCAGGTCGATGTCGTTAAGCATTTTTTCATAGCGAGGATCATCAACTGAGCCGTATAAATCAATAAATTGTTGTTGATTTAATGGTGCGTGCCTGCTGTTGATCAGCGGAAAAATCTGCTCAACGATATGGATGTCTGCGAGACGATTTTGAATGGCCGAGGCAGAACGGCTGTTCATGACAGCCATTGTTCCCAGGCTGGTTCCGATACGGTCTGCGGTAAGATCATCGAAGCTGAAACCTGAACCGCCATCGGCATCGCTGATTTCCTTGCCGGTACCGATCAGGTTGGAAAACAGGCTGTTACTGTGACTGGAGATGGCAGCAGAGATCAGTAAGTGTTGCGCCAGATCCATGCGTCGATTAATTTTCAAGCTGAATGCAGGCAAACGGATTTCATCAAAATTGCGTTTACCAAGTGCCCAGTTAGCCAGTAGCAGCAGGATTGCACGGTTTTCCTCAATCGGGTCGTGGCTGTCTGAACGCGCACCACTCAGCTTGAATAGCCTGGTGATAACATCAGCAAATGACTGTTGAATGGCCGGCTCAAGTTTGGCTATTTCCTTAGCGTAATATTGCAGGGAAGGGTCAATCAGATAGCTACGGATCTTTGTTCTGGCAAGCTGCTCGGTTTTGGAAAGCCAGCGATAATCAAGCTCAACAGCTTTTTCCGTGAAACGATAATCCACCAGTGATTGTTGCAACAGTTTCCATGCTTCAGTGGCAGTTAACAAATAGCGGCTGATATCAGTCAATACAGTTGAAACTTCATCCGGGATGACGATCTTGCCAAGTCGCACATTTTTTACCTGCAGGCGATCAGCTGATTTTGAAAGTGTCAGTTGCAGGTTGAGGTAATGTTCAAGTGGTAGCAGGGAAGTACCAACAGAAAGTTTCAGCTTCAATTCATGGTTCAATAATTCGCTTTCAAAGCCGGAGGTTAAAGCGACGGGTTGAACAGCGTGAAGAAAATAACGCCCTGCCAGGTCTAGTGCTGTTTTATCGAGCTTAAGACTTTTTTCCGTATTTTCTTTCAGTAATCCGAGATCGTGTTGTTTGAAAATGCTTTGCGCTTTGGAGATGTCTTTCTGGGTCAGTAGCAGCTGATGCTCAACCAGCGGCTGTTCCTGCAACGAAGCGATAAACAGGGCGATCAACGCAAAGGGCAACAGTAAGACAAGCAGGAAAAATAATTTCAACAGTAATTTCAAAGCAACAGCCCTGATACGCAACGACAGTGTTACTATACGGCAATGAATTATCCTGACATAGACCCTGTCGCACTCAGTCTTGGAAGCGTTGATATCCACTGGTATGGCATCAGTTACATGGTTGCCTTCCTGGTAGGCTGGTGGCTGTCCAAGTATCGTGCCCGACAGCTCGACAACTGGAATCTGCAAATCATCGATGATTTGATCTTCTATGTCGTGCTGGGTGTCGTACTGGGTGGGCGTCTGGGTTACATCCTGTTTTATGGCTTCGATGACTGGTTAAACGACCCGTTAAGACTGGTACGGGTCTGGGAAGGCGGCATGTCTTTTCATGGCGGCCTGATAGGCGTGTTGATCGCCATGGCCCTGTTTGCCAGAAAACATCAAAAGCGTTTTTTCGAAGTCACTGACTTTATCGCTCCCATCGTTCCGGTCGGGCTTTTTTCAGGACGCATCGGCAACTTTATCAACGGCGAACTCTGGGGTGGCCCGACGGAACTGCCCTGGGGAATGAGCCTTTCCTGTGATCGTTTTTATTATGTTTGTGCCAACAAACTGGATTTGCCACCAGACATCGCGATGACTCCTCCTTTGCATCCATCACAGCTTTATGAAGCGTTTCTGGAAGGCATCGTCATGTTCATCGTGTTATGGTGGGTCGCCAGTAAACGGCCGCCAATGATGACGGTATCCGGCCTGTTCTTGATCCTGTACGGCCTGTTCCGCTTTATGGTCGAATTGGTGCGCATGCCGGATGCGCATATTGGGTATTTATGGGGAGACTGGTTAACCATGGGGCAGTTGTTAAGCCTGCCTATGGTGATTGCCGGCGTTATGATTTATTTACTAGCTTTCAAAATGAGACACAAACCTTCTTAGGAAGCTTCCCCTGTCTCCTTTATGAAAGTCTCTGCAGCAGGGATGCTGCAGTGAAGCCCACATGGATGTGTTTACGGCGTCTTTCAGAAAGGAGACAGGGAGAGCTGACAGCCTGAAAGTAAGCACATATTGAATACAAACAATGAAACAGTATCTAGACCTATGCAAACGCATAGTAGAGCAAGGCGAATGGGTAGAAAACAAACGCACAGGTAAACGTTGCCTGACCGTGATCAACGCCGAACTCAACTACAACGTAGAAAATAATGAATTTCCCCTGGTGACGACGCGCAAGAGTTACTGGAAATCGGCCATTGCCGAGTTCATCGGATATATCCGCGGTTATGATAATGCCGCCGATTTTCGCAAACTTGGGACCAAAACCTGGGATGCCAATGCCAACGAAAACCAGGCCTGGCTCAATAACCCGCACCGCAAGGGCGAGGATGATATGGGTCGGGTTTACGGTGTACAGGGTAGAAGCTGGCGAAAACCGGATGGCGGACATGTCGACCAGCTGCGTAAGATCGTCGATGACCTGAAACAGGGTATTGATGACCGTGGTGAAATCCTGTCTTTTTATAATCCCGGTGAATTCCACATGGGCTGTCTGCGTCCCTGCATGCATACCCATACCTTTTCGTTACTTGGCGACAAGCTCTACCTGACTTCGTACCAGCGTTCCTGTGATGTTCCGCTGGGTCTGAACTTCAATATGATCCAGGTCTATGTGTTTCTGGCTCTGATGGCGCAGATTACCGGTAACAAGCCCGGCATGGCCTATCACCAGATCATTAATGCACACATCTATGAAGACCAGCTTGAACTGATGCGTGACGTACAGTTAAAGCGTGAACCTTTTCCAGCACCGCAATTGAATATCAATCCCGATATCAAGTCGCTGGAAGACCTGGAAACTTGGGTTACCATGGATGATTTTGAAGTGACCGGTTACCAGCATCACGACCCAATAGTCTATCCATTCTCTGTATAAGCTGATGTCAGAAATTATCCTCATCGCCGCGCTGGCAAAAAATCGCGTCATCGGTATCGATAACAAACTACCGTGGCGTTTGCCGGACGACCTGCAGCATTTCAAGAAACTGACACTGGGCCATAGCATCGTCATGGGTCGCAGGACCTGGGAGTCGCTACCCGGTGTTTTGCCTGACAGGCGCCATATCGTGATAACACGTGACAGGGATTATGTGTCTGCAGATGCACATGTTGTGCATTCAATAGAAGAGGCGATTGCCCTGGTGCCAGAACGGCAGCCGATCTTCATCGTTGGCGGAGCCAACCTCTATCAACAGTTACTGGAAAGGGCTGACCGCATGGAATTGACACTGGTGGATGCCAAGCCGCAGGGTGATGCTTTCTTTCCGGAATGGGATACCCATCAGTGGCAGGAAGTCTCACGTGAACATCATGCCGCTGATGAGCGTCACCAGTTTGCATTCGATTTTGTCACCTACAAAAGAATTTGACGTATGCAGTTATAATTCTGCAAGCAGGCTTTCAGTCATGGAAAGCGCCTGATGTTCATAGCCTCCGCCAAACAGGTTCATATGATTAAGGATGTGGTAAAGGTTATAAAGCCTTTTACGTAGCGGGTAACCTGTATCTAGTGGAAAAGTCTGGTTGTAGGCATCGTAAAAACTGCGATTAAATCCACCAAACAGCTCGGTCATGGCGAGGTCGGCTTCGCGGTCACCGTAGTAAACAGCCGGGTCATAAATTGCAGGGCGACCTTTTTCATCAAACGAAAGGTTGCCTGACCATAAGTCACCATGCATTAGTGATGGAAAAGGGTTGTGGGTAAAAAACTGCTGGCATTCCTCTGTCAGGCGAGAAGCTTTGTCGATGAGCTGGCGACTGTAACCGTTTTTTTCTGCCAGATTGATCTGGTAGCCGAAGCGGTATTTTTTCCAGAACTCACTCCATTCAGTCGTCCAGTCATTGATTTGGGGCGTAGAGCCGATGGTGTTGTCCATTGACCAGCCAAAACGCACAGCACGGATCTGGTGCATATGGGCAAAGGTTTCTCCTGCGTTTGAAAAAGACTGCGGGCTACCTCCACCCAGTTTCAGGTTTTGCAATACCAGCCAGGCTGCCTGGGAATTTTTTCCCGCACAGATGACTTCAGGGATGACAAACTCGCTTTGAGCCAGTTCCTGTAAGCCGGCAGATTCTGCCTCGAACATGGAGAATAATTCAGGCCGGTTCAGTTTTACAAAGTAGCTGGTATGACCATCAGAAATTTTCATGGCCTGGTTAATCGACCCACCGCCAGTATGCTGGTTGCGGTCAGCATTGAAGGTTCTTCCTGTGGCCTCGGAAATGGCCCGGGAAAGAGTATTCAGAATATCCATGATGCCTGGAACCTTGAAAATGTCATTTTACTTATACACAAAATAATTCAATAACATAGCAGTTATTAGGAATAATTTTCTTTAACTTTGCAGTGTATGATCAGTTTCCATAACGCTATGATTTTTAATATAAAATTAATTCTATCAAAAGATAAGCCTGGATTTTGATCCGGTTTGCGAATAGCGACCAATAATAAGCCAAAATTTTTTTCCACAAAGTTATCCACAGGTTTTTGGGCTGCTTGTGGGTAACTGCTCTGTTAAAGTGTGATGATGCAAAACAGCCCTGTCTTACGTGTTGCCATTGCCGTGCCATTGCGCGCGCTTTTCGATTATTTACCTGCAAAGGGTATCAGCATTGATGACCTTAAGCCTGGCATTCGTCTACGCGTACCCTTCGGCCGCGGTGAGCGTATTGCTGTACTGGTTGAGATTGTGCAGCAGTCCGGCGTTGCACCGGAATTACTCAAACCGGTTGCTGAGATTCTGGATAAGACGCCTATGCTGGATAGTCGCTACATCGAGTTTCTGCGTTGGGTTGCGGGCTATTATCATCACCCATCCGGTGAGGTTATTCTGACTGCATTGCCTGTGTATTTGCGCAAGGGTGAAGCGCCAGTGGAAAAGACCGAAAAAGCCTGGCAATTGACCGAAGCTGGCAGGGAGCTTGGAGTGGATGACTTGAAACGAGCGCCACGCCAGCAGCAAATTATGCAGTTCATGCAACATCACCGAGACACTGTAGGGCGTCAGCAACTATCAGAAAGATTTGACAATTTTCAGGCAGCACTTAAGTCGCTGGTGGACAAGGGTTTTTTACGACAAACAGAAAAAAACCTGGGGCAGTTACCCATACATCCTGCCAGCCCGTCTCCTTCACTGACTGTGCAACAGCAGCAGGCTGTTGATGCCGTGCTAGAGCAATCAGGTTTTCAGGTTTCACTGCTTTTTGGCGTTACCGGCAGTGGCAAGACAGAAGTGTATATCGCCATAGCCAATGCCATTTTGGCACGTGGTCAGCAAGTCATGGTGCTGGTACCAGAAATTGCACTGACACCCCAGTTGGTATCACGTATTCAGGCACGTGTCAGTGAACCGCTTGTAACACTGCATTCCGGGCTTTCTGAACGAGAGAGGTCCTATGCCTGGCAACAGGCAGTCAGTGGTGAGGCGCGCCTGGTGATCGGAACCCGTTCAGCAGTATTTACCCCTTTGCCAGAGACTGGCCTGATTATCGTCGATGAAGAGCATGACCAATCCTATAAACAGCAGGAAGGTTTTCGTTACTCCGCACGAGATATGGCCGTTGCTCTTGGCAAGGAAAAAAACTGTGCCGTGTTGCTGGGTTCTGCCACGCCCTCATTCGAATCATTGCAAAATGCCTATCGGCGAAATTACCAGTTGCTGAGAATAAATGAACGTGCCGGCAATGCCAGCCTGCCCAAAATAGATTTGATCGATATTCGTTCTGTGCGGCTGGATGGTGGTTTTTCTCCGGTGACCCGACGGCTCATTGCCGAAGAACTGCAGAAAGACAACCAGGTCATGGTTTTTCTCAATCGTCGTGGTTATGCACCGGTACTGACCTGTCATGATTGTGGCTGGGTGTCAGAATGTCCGCGATGTGATGCACGCATGACACTGCACGCAGGAAAAAAACGCCTGTGGTGCCATCACTGTGGACATCAGCAGCCGGTTCCTCCCAAATGCCCGGAATGTGGCCAACAAAACCTGACAACTCTTGGCCAGGGTACAGAACAGATTGAAACGGTATTAAGCCGCTATTTCCCTGATACCAGTTGTGTGCGCATCGATCATGATTCGACCCGTAAAAAAGGCAGTATGCATGAAAAGCTCGAAGCGATTAAAACGGGCAAACACCAGTTGCTGGTGGGTACACAGATGCTGGCGAAGGGGCATGATTTTCCGAATGTCACGCTGGTGGTGGTAATGGATGTTGATGCCGGTTTTTATGGGACAGACTTTCGTTCCAGTGAACGAATGTCACAGCTGCTGATGCAAGTCGCTGGACGTGCAGGGCGTGCCGACAAAACCGGGAGAGTGCTGATTCAGACTCGTCATCCGGATCATCCATTACTGCACCTGTTGATTCAGCAGGGCTACGAGGCATTTTCCCGCCAGGCATTGCATGAACGCGAGCAGGCCTTATTCCCGCCTTATGGCTTCCAGGTGTTAATACGTGCTGAAGCCAGCCAGTCTGAATTGCCGGAAAAATTCCTGGAATCTGCTCATCAACTGGCTGATGATGCAGCAAAAGAAACGATAGCTTTCTGGGGGCCGGTGCCGGCAGCCATGCAACGCAAGAAAGGCGTACACCGTTTTCATTTATTACTGCAAACGCCAAGTCGTGCGGCCCTGCATGATTTTCTCCATCGCTGGCTACCGGAAATTGAACGTTTGCCGCAGGCCAAAAGGGTGAGATGGTCGATTGACGTCGATCCACAGGATTTTTACTCGTGACATCTCGTGGTATGCTTCGTCCCCGTTTTAGCCATTAACATTCTGGACCCGGCAGTCATTTCATGAAACAGCAGATACAACAATTGATGCAGTCCGCTCTGGATGCATTGCACCAGCAGGGCATTTTTTCCGAGGCGCTGGATAAACAGCCCATGATCGAGCGTGCCCGCGATGCATCGCACGGTGATTTTGCCTCCAATGCGGCGATGATGTTTTCCAAAAAGGCCGCTATGAAACCCCGGGATTTGGCTGAGAAAATTATTGAAAACATTGCCGATACTGACTGGCTGGATGAGGTCAGTATTGCAGGTCCCGGGTTTATCAATTTCCGGCTTGCCACAAATGCCTATCACAGCCTGATTCCGGAAATTCTTGAGCAGTCCCATCAGTTCGGTCGTTCTCAGTTTGGTCAGGGAAAAAAGGTACAGGTTGAATTTGTATCAGCCAATCCGACCGGTCCCTTGCATGTTGGCCATGGCCGTGGTGCAGCTTACGGAGCGGTGGTTGCCGATCTGCTGGAAGCTGTCGGTTTTGATGTTCATCGCGAGTACTACGTTAACGATGCCGGTCGGCAGATGGACATCCTGGCGACCTCAGTATGGCTGCGCTATCTGGAGCTGGCAGATGAGGAACTGGTATTTCCTGCCAATGGTTATCGTGGTGACTATGTGTGGGACATCGCGGCCACGCTGCACCGTGAGCATGCTAATGATTACCGCCATTCAACTGAAGAAGTGTTTGCCGATGTCCCTGATGATGAACCAGCCGGCGGCGACAAGGAACTGCACATTGATGCGTTAATCGCGCGCACAAAGCAATTGCTGGGGGATAACCGCTACCGTTTTGTTTTTGAACTCGCCCTCAATACCATTCTTGATGATATCCGCGATGACCTGGGTTTGTTCGGTGTTACCTACCAGGACTGGTTCTCGGAAAAGTCGCTGGTTGAATCTGGTGCAGTCAACAAGGCGATCGACAAGTTACGTGCATCAGGTCACCTGTATGAAAAAGAAGGAGCCTGGTGGTTCAAATCTACCGATTTTGGTGATGAAAAAGATCGCGTGGTGATTAGAGACAATGGCCAGATGACCTATTTCGCCTCTGATATCGCCTACCATATGCAAAAGCTGGAACGAGGCTTTGACCGGGTCATTGATGTCTGGGGTGCAGATCATCATGGCTATGTACCGCGCGTAAAGGCGGCATTAGAAGCCATGGGCGAGGACAAGGATCGCCTCGATGTTTTACTGGTACAGTTTGCTGTTCTTTATCGTTCTGGCGAAAAAGTACAGATGTCGACGCGTTCCGGCCAGTTTGTGACTTTGAGAGAGTTGCGCAAGGAAGTCGGGCGCGATGCGGCGCGTTTCTTTTATGTCATGCGTAAGTGTGAACAGCACATGGATTTTGACCTGGACCTGGCCAAATCCCAGTCCAATGATAACCCGGTATACTACGTACAGTATGCACATGCCAGGGTCTGCTCTGTCATCCGTCAGGCCGGTGAAAAACAGCTGTCTGTTGAACCTTCAGCCGGTATGGAAAATCTTGAGTTATTGGCAGAGGAGCATGAAACAGACCTGATGAAACAATTGTCGCGTTATCCTGAGGTAGTTGAAATGGCGGCACTGAATGAAGAGCCGCATCAGCTGACACATTACCTGCGTGACCTGGCCAATGACTTCCACAGCTACTACAACAGGTCCCAGTTCCTGGTTGATGATGAGCAGCTGCGAGATGCCCGTATCAAGTTGATTCTCGCGGTACGTGAAGTGTTGCGAAATGGCCTGAACCTGATTGGTGTTTCTGCGCCTGAACAGATGTAATAAGCATCAAGTCAATGACCAGAGATTATCGTAAACGGGTTGAGCCCCGGGAAAAGCCCAAAAAACCGCCAGTGCCCGCCTGGGTGCCATTTTTTTACGGGTTTTTACTGGGTGCAGTGCTGGTGGCAATCGGCTGGATCGTGCTCACACCTCCAGGAACGGAGCTCGTCATTCCTGATTATCTTGCCGACACTGGTACCGGCAAACAGGAATCAGATAGGAACCAAGCCAAAACCGAGTCCGAACCGGAACGTCCGCGTTTTGATTTCTATCGCATTCTTCCGGAAATGGAAGTGATCATCAGCGATGATGAAACAGTCATTCCGGTGATGGATGATGAACCAGAAACGCCGGCAGAAACCAGT
>Ga0180436_10005818_pt1 | contig 10825 bp, 9 predicted proteins | sample SS_ome_2_FD_132434 | JGI IMG/M metagenome (GOLD analysis project Ga0180436, IMG submission 132434) | Hypersaline lake sediment archaeal communities from the Salton Sea, California, USA - SS_3_S_2 metaG | ecosystem: Environmental > Aquatic > Non-marine Saline and Alkaline > Hypersaline > Sediment...
ATCAGCGCGTCGACCTTGTCCTGCAGGCGCCGCAGCCCCTCTTCGGCCTGGCGCATGCGCTTGGGGCCCTCCATGAGGAACGGCTTGGTCACGACGGCGATCGTCAGCGCACCCTGCTCGCGGGCGACCTCGGCGACGATCGGCGAGGCGCCCGTGCCGGTGCCACCGCCCATGCCGGCCGTGAGGAACACGAGGTCGGAGCCCTGCAGGGCCTCGGAGATGCGGTCGCGGTCCTCGAGGGCCGCCTGCTCGCCCACCTCGGGGTTGGCGCCCGCGCCGAGGCCCTTGGTGAGGTGGTCGCCCATCTGGATGCGCGTCTCGGCGAGGCTGGTCGCGAGCACCTGCGCGTCGGTGTTGGCGGCGACGAACTCGACGCCGCGCAGCCCGGTCTCGATCATGCGGTTGACGGCGTTGTTCCCGGCACCACCGAGACCGATGACGCGGATGACGGCGTTCTCGTTCTGGCTCATGCACCACTCCTCACGGGCCGCGGACCCGTCGCGGGATCCACTCGCCTCGACATCAGAAGAAATCCTTGAGCACCCGGCGCAGGCCCGCGAAGAGGCCGTGACCGTCTCGCCCGTCGCGACGGCCGGCCGCGGCGAGGGGCGCCGAGCCGTGCAGCATGCCGTAGCGCACGAGCCCGACGGCGGTGGCGTGGGCGGGGCTGGCGACGACGTCGACCAGGCCCGAGACGCCCTCGGGCTTGCCGATCCTGACCGGCAGGCGGAAGCGCTCGGTCGCCACCTGGTCGAGCCCCGGCATGAGCGAGGCACCGCCGGTGACGACGACGTTGCCGGCCAGCAGCTCGAGGGCGCCCATGCGCTGCTCGATGTTGGAGCGCACCAGGTCGAGGATCTCGACCACACGCGGGCGGATGACCTGGGCGAGCTCGAAGGTGCTGATCGAGGCCGTGTAGGAGGGGTTGGCCACCTCGAGCACGACGTCGCGGTCGGCGAGCTCCGGCAACGCGACGCCGTATCGCTTCTTCACGCGCTCCGCCTCGTCGGGCGGGATGCGCAACAGCTGGCTGATGTCCTGCGTGACGTGATCGCCGCCCAGGGGGATGACGGCCGAGTGCGCCAGCGTCCCGCGGCGGAACACGCCGACGTCGGTCGTGCCGCCGCCGATGTCGATGAGCACGGTCGTGACGTCGCGCTCGCCGCGGTTCAGCACGGAGAGCCCCGAGGCCAGCGCCTGGACCACCAGCCCGTCGACGCCGGCGCCGGCGTCCTCGGCGCAGCGCCGCAGGTTGGCCAGCGGCCCCTGCGCGCCCGCCACCAGGTGGACGTCGACCTCGAGCCGCACGCCGGACATGCCGATCGGGTCCTTGATGCCGTCGTTGCCGTCCACCACGTACTCCTGCGGGATGACGTGGAGGATCTCCATGTTCGCCTCGAGCGGCACGGCCTGCGCGTTCTCGATGCAGCGGTCGACGTCGCTGCGGGTGATGTCCATCCCGCGGCGGATCGCGGCCATGCCGTGACTCGTCAGCGCCTTCAGGTGGCTGCCGGCCACCCCGACCCAGGCGGAGTGCACCTCCACGCCCGCGACCCGCTGGGCGGCCTGGATCGACTGCCGCACGGAGGTGATCGTGCGCTCGAGGTTGACGACGACGCCCTTCCGCAGACCGTCGCTCGGCACCGTGCCCTCACCGATGATGTCGAGCACGCCGTCGCCGGCGACCTCACCGATGACGGTACAGATCTTGGTGGTGCCGATGTCGAGGCCGACGATGATGCGTTCGTCCGTCATGGTGCGCTGCTCACTCCCCAGGGGTAGACCGCGACGCGGCTCCCGCGTTGGCTCTCGAAAGCCGACCACTGCGTTCGAAGGGCGTCCACGCTCGGCGTGAAGAGCTCCACGTCCGCCAGGTCGACCTCGAAGCCTTCCGGCCCGTACGTTATCACCCTCACCCCGCGACCGGCCAACATGCCGACGAGTTCCAGCGCCTCCGCGATGCGGGGCGTGCCCCAACCCGTCACGGTCGGCAAACCCTCGAGGCGCGCGGGGTCGGCGCCGGGCAGTTCGGTGCCGTCCGCCGCCCAGGCGCGCGGGCCGTCGCGGATCACGGGCTCGCGCTCCACGACCTCGATGGCGACCGCGTCGGGCCACAGGCGCGTGACACGCGCCTGCAGCACCCACGGTTCGGCCGCCAGCCCGCGCACGCCGAAGCGCGTGACCCACAGCAGCGGATCGCCGGGGGCGACGTTCGCCAGGCGCATGACGTCGGCGCGCGAGAGGTGCGCATGGCCGACGACCTCCACGGTCGCGATCGCGGGCCAGAAGCGGGTGACGACGACCAGCGCGACCAGCACGACGCTCAGCGCGATCCAGAAGGCCCGCATGCCGCTCAGCCCGCGCCCGTCCCGGTCGCGGGTCCGGCGTGGAGGTCCCACCCACGCGCGGCGGGCTCGCCGCCCGGCAGGCCCCAGCGGCGCCACTCGATCTCGAGCGGCACCTCCACCGCGGCGCGCACGCGCTCGAGCAGCTGCACCACGTCCGCCGCGGTCGCGTCGCCGAGGTTGACGACGAAGTTGGCGTGCTCGTGGGCGATCATCGCCCCGCCGACGCGCGAGCCCTTGAGGCCGGCGGCGTCGATCAGGCGACCCGCGGCGTCGCCCGGCGGGTTCTTGAAGGCGCAGCCGGCCGAGCGGGCCTTGGGCTGCCCGCGGCGTGCCGCGTCGACGGCCTCCTCGGCCCGCGCGACGCGCTCCGGCGTGGACGGCGTCAGACGCAGGCGAGCGCGCAGCACCACGGCCCCGGGCGGCAGCGCCGAGCGGCGGTAGGCGAGCCCCAGGTCGGCTGCCGGCACGCGCACCGTGCGGCCGTCGAGCATGAGCTCGACCTCCTGCAGCGTGTCGCCGATCTCGCCGAAGCGGGTGCCGGCGTTCATGACGACGGCGCCGCCGAGCTGCGCCGGGATGCCGAGCACCCCCTCGAGGCCGGACAGCCCGAGCCGACGCGCGTGCCGCACCAGGCCCGGCAGCGGCACGGCCGCACCGAGCCAGGCGTCGCCGGCCGCGCCGAGCGCGCGGGCGTCGGCGTAGGCGCGGCCCAGGCGCACGACGCGCTCGGGCACGCCGCCGTCGCCGACCAGCAGGTTGGACCCGCCGCCGATCACCCGGAAGTCGGCGCGTGTGGCCTCGCGGACGGCGTGGTCGTCGTCGCAGGTCCAGACCTCGGCCTCGCCGCCGACCTTGAGCGTGGTGAGCGAGGCGAGCGCGAGGCGGGCCACGGTCGCCCCCGCCCGCGCGCTCTCAGGCCCCGACATCGGGCCCCTCCAGCGGCTCGCCGGTGGCGAGCGCCCGCGCGACCCGCCAGACGTCACCGGCCCCCAAAGTGAGCACCAGGTCGCCGTCGCGCAGGGTGGCGTGCAGGTGGGCGACGGCGCTCGCCAGCGTATGGTGCGCGGCCGGCACGCCGGCCGCGCACACGCGCTCGACGATGCGCTCGACGTCCACGCCCGCGATGGCGGTCTCGCCCGCGGCGTAGACGTCGAGGACGAGCACCTCGTCGGCCAGGGCGGCGGCGTCCGCGAGCGCGGGCCACAGGCGCGCGGTCCGCACCCAGCGGTGCGGCTGCAGCACGGCGCGCACGCGTCGACCGCCGGCGCGCGCCGCCGTCAGCGTGGCGTGCACCTCGGTCGGGTGGTGGGCGTAGTCGTCGACGATCTCGGCGCCGCCGACGCGGCCCCAGAGCTGCCAGCGGCGCCCGACGCCGGCGAAGTCGGCCAGGGCGGGCGCCAAAGCGACGGCGTTGAGCCCGAGGGCGTCGACGGCGGTCAGGGCGGCGGCCGCGTTGAGCACGTTGTGGCGACCGGGCACGCGCAGCCGGACCTCGGCGCGCCGCCCGCCGGGGAAGACGAGCGCGAAGCTCGCTCCGGCGGCCTCCAGGCTCAGGTCCTCGATGCGCGCGTCGGCGTCCGGGGCGGCGCCGTAGCGGGTCGCCCGCGGGTGGTCGCGGAGCAACGCGTCGAGGCCAGGCCAATCGGCGCAGTACACCAGCTGCGGCGCCCCGAGCGCGAAGCTGCGGGCGGCGGCCTGCAGGTCGGCGAAGCTCGCGTGGTAGTTGCGCCGCTCGTCGAACTCGCCGGCGACGTGGTCGTCCTCGAGGTTGGTGATCACGGCGACCGTCGCCCGCAGGCCGGCGAAGCCGGGGTCGGACTCGTCCACCTCGGCCACCAGATGCGGCCCCTGGCCGTGTCGCATGTTGCCGACGAGGCCGGGTAGCGAGGCGCCCAGCTGGATCGAGGGGTCGACGCCGGCGGCCAGCAGCAGGGTCGCGAGCATGCCACTGGTGCTGCTCTTGCCGTGGGTGCCCGTGACGCCGATCGTCTGCCGCCGGGCGAAGAGGTCCCCGAGCAGGTCGATGCGCGGCCGGACCGTCACGCCCAGCTCGTGCGCGCGCCGCACCTCCGGGTGATCGCGCGGCACGGCCATCGTCGTCACCAGCAGGTCGACGTCGCGCTCGACGTGGCCGGCGTCGTGGCCGACGGCGACGGGGATGCCGTCGAGCCGCAGGGCGGCCTGGGCCGGTCCGTCGACCGCGTCGCAGCCGCTGACGGCGAAGCCCTCTGCGCGGTACCAGCGGGCGAGGCCCCGCATGCTGACGCCGCCGATGCCCATGAAGTGGACGCGGCGGGCGGCGGGGACGAGGTCGTCGTGTTCGCTCATCGGGTGCGGCTCCTGGGGTCGGGGTCGGGGGTCGGCGCCGGACGGTCGGGCCCGGCCGCGGAGGGTCGCGGGGGCGCCGACGTCGGCGGGGTCGCCTCGGGGCGCCGGCGCGCCAGCGGCGCCAGGGCGGCCAGCAGGCGCTCGCCGCCGCGCTCGGGGCTGCGGGCGCGGGCGGCGGCGGCCGCGCGGGCCCGGCGGTCGGGTTCGAGCAGGCCGCGCCAGGCGCGCTCCAGGGCCGCGGGGTCGCCCTGAGGCGCCCACACGCCGGCGCCGTCGGCGGCGAGGGCCTCGGCGTTGTGCCGTTGGTGGTCCTCGGATGCGGTCGGCAACGGCACCACCACCAGGGGCACGCCGTGGAAGGCCGCATCGGCCAGCGTACCGAAGCCCCCGCGCGTGATGGCCAGGTCGGCGGCGGAGAAGGCGGTCGCCGCGTCGACGAAGCCGGCCAGCAGCGTCCGCGGCCGGCCGCCCCAGCGCTCGCGCGCGGACGGCAACCAGCGCTCGCCCGTCTGCTGCAGCAGCCACAGGTCGGGGTGGTCCGCCTGGAGCCGCGCGGCGACGGCGGGCACGGTGTCGTTGAGGTAGGCCGAGCCCTGCGAGCCGCCCAACACCAGCGTCAGCGTCGCCTGGGGCGGGACGCCGAGCGCCGCGCGGGCTTCGTCGCGCGGCACGCGCCGCCCGCGCACGGGCAGTGGCACCACGGCGGTGCGCGCGCGCGGCAGTCGCGCCGCCGTGACGGCCTGGGTGAGCACCACCAGGCGGGCGTGGCGCGCGAACGCCCGGGTCACCAGACCGGGCACCGCGTTCGTCTCGTGCAGCGCGTAGGGCGTGCCCGTGAGCCGGGCCGCGGCGACGCCGGGCAGGCTGGCGAAGCCGCCGAAGCCGACGAGCAGGTCGGGCCGGGTGCGGCGCACGAGGCGCGTCGCCTGGACGATGCCGCGCAGCGCGCGTAGCAGCGCGGCGGGCGAGGGCCGCTCCCGATCGAGCTTGCCCACCTCGACGCCGTGGAACGCGACGCCCGCGTCGCCGGCCCAGCCCGCCTCGGGGCCGTCGGCGCCGCCCAGCAGCGTGACCGACCAGCCCGCCGCGGTCGCCTCGGCCGCCAGCGCCAGGGCGGGGAAGACGTGCCCGCCGGTGCCGCCGGTGGCGAGCCACAGCGCCGGCGCCGCGGCGGGGCTCACAGCGGCGCCCCTTGGGCGCGCGCCTCGCGGAAGGCGGCGTGCACGAACCCGAGGGCGACCGAGACCGAAAGCAGGGAGTTGAGGCCGTAGCTCACGAGCGGGAGGGGCACCCCGGTCACGGGCAGCAGGCCCGCGGCGACGAGCAGGTTGAGCGAGGCCTGTCCCCCGACGTAGAGGCCGGCGCCGGCCGCCAGCAGCGCGCCGGGGCCGCGGGCGGCGGCGGCGATGCGGAAGGCTCGGCCGACGAGCAGCACGAACGCGATCACCAGCACGGAGATGCCGACGAGCCCGAGGCTCTGGCCGACCGCGATGGCCACCATGTCCGTGTCGGCCTCGGGCACCCGCACCGGCCGTCCGGGACCGATGCCGAGGACGCCGGCGGCCTGCAGGGCGGCGCGGGCGCGGTCGGCCTGGAAGCCGGCGCCGAGCACGTCGGCCTCGCCGCGCAGCATGTCGCGGAAGCCGACGAGCCGGTCGCCGAGGTAGCCGAACTGGGCGAGGTACGGCGCGCCCACGACCACGGCGATGACGGCGGCGGCGGTGCCGATGGCGAGCAGCCGCTGGAGGCTGGTGCCGGCGGCGACCATGATGGCGAAGGCGAGCGCGAACAGGAACAGGGCGGTGGAGACGTTGGGCTGCGCCACGATGAGCCCCGCCGCGACGCCCACGACGAGCATCGGCCGCCAGATGTGCCAGTCGCCGAGGTGGTTGTGGAAGAAGGCGGCGAGGTAGGCGATGACGACGACCTTCATGAGTTCGGAGGGTTGCAGCGTCACCGGGCCCACGGCCAGCCAGCGGCGCGCCTCCAGGCCCTCGGGCGACACGCCGGCCGCGAGCACCAGGACGAGCAGCGCCAGCGTCACGCCGTAGGCGAGCGGCGCCAGCCGCACGACCACGCGGCTCGGGATGCGCCCCACCAGCAGCACGATCGCCACCCCCACCAGCGCGCGCAGCGCCTGGTCGGGCACCGCCTCGGGGGCGGCGGCCGCGACTCCCAGGACCCCGAGCGCGGAGAGCAGGACCTGCAGCATCAGGAGCAGGGGATCCACGTCACCCCCTCGTCGCGCACGGCGTCGCGGGCGAGGTCGGCGACCGCCGCGCGGAAGGCGGCGGCGCGCTCCACGTAGTCCTCGAACTGGTCGAAGGAGGCCGCAAGCGGCGCGAGCAGGACGGCGCCGCGACCGTCGTGGCGAGCGCGCAGTTCGTGCCAGCCGCGGCGCACAGCGGCACGCAGCGCCGCGCGTCCGTCCGTCTCGGCGATGATCTCGGCGGGTGCGTGGCGGGCGGCGGCCTCGGCGTAGGTGGGGCCGCTGGCGCCGATCCCCAGCGTGAGCACCACACGCTCGCGCAGGAGCGCGGCGAGCGCGTCGACGTCCGCCCCCTTGTCGACGCCGCCGGCGATCCACACCAGCGGGGCGGGCGTGGCGCGCAGCGCGGCCTCGACGGCGAGCGGTCGGGTGGCGATCGAGTCCTCGATGAAGCGCACGTCGCCCAGGCGGCCGACCTCGGCGTAGCGGCCGGGCAGCCCGGCGAAGTCCGCCAGCGTGCGGGCGATGCCGGCCCGCGGCACGCCCAGGGCGTCGAGCGCCAGGGCGGTGGCCAGGGCGTTCGCAAGCTGGTGTTCGCCGACGACGCGCAGCGCGCCCACGTCGACCAGCGGCTCGCCGTCGAGCCACAGTCGGCCGCCGCCGCGTTCCAGGAAGGCGTCGGCGTCCCGGACGAGGGAGAAGCGGCGGACGCGCGCGGGGCTGGCGGCGAGCCAGGCGGCCACGAGGGGGTCGTCGGCGTTGCCCACGAGCGTCTGGGCCGGTCCCAGCTCGCGCACGAGCGCGCGCTTGGCCTCGTGGTAAGCGGCCACGCTGCCGTGGCGGTCGAGGTGGTCGACGCCCAGGTTGAGGACGACCGCGACGTCCGGCCGCAGCCCGGGGGCGCGCTCGAGCTGGAAGCTGGAGAGTTCGACGACCAGCGTCACCGCCGGTCGGGCGACGGCGGCCAGGGCGGGCACGATGTTGCCGCCGGCGACGGCGTCGACGCCCGCGGCGAGCAGCCCGTCGGTGATCCAGCGGGTGACGGTGCCCTTGCCCGCGGTCCCGGTGATGCCGATCCAGCGGCCGGGGGTGTCGCGCAGGACCCAGACGACCTCGCCGATGACCTCGACGCCGGCCGCGCGCAGCCGGACGAGGTCGGGGTGATCGATCGGGACGCCGGGCGCCGCGACGCAGGTGTCCGGCGACGGGTCGCGCGCCAGCGCCTCGTCGACGGTCGCCACGCGTTCGGCGCCGGCCGCGAGGGCGGCGTCGACGTCGGGCCCCGCCGGGCGTCGCTCGACGAAGAGGACCGGCGTCCCCGCGCGCCGGGCCCGCGCCACGACCGCGCCGCCGCTGCGGCCGAGGCCGTAGACCAACAGGGGCGCGCGCGCCCTCACGCCGTCGGGCCCGCCCCGAGGGCGATCGCGAGCGCGACGAGGACGCCGGTCACCAACCAGAAGCGGAGCACCACGCGCGGCTCGGGCCAGCCGGAGAGCTCGAGGTGGTGGTGGAAGGGCGCCATGCGCAGCAGGCGCTTGCCGCCGGTGGCGCGGAAGTAGGCCACCTGCACGATGACCGACACGACCTCGAGGACGGGCAGCAGCGCGACGACCGGGAGCCACCAGACGGCGTCGCCGAGGATGGCCAGGCCGGCGACCGCGGCGCCGAGCGCCTCGGCGCCGACGCCGCCCATGAAGACGCGGGCGGGATGCGCGTTGTACCAGAGGAACCCGAGCAGCGCGCCGAACAGCGCGGCCGCCAAGGGGTGTCCGAGGAAGAGCAGCAACACGATGGCGGTGGTGCCGGCCGCCAGGCCGTCGAGACCGTCGGTGAAGTTGAAGGCGTTGACGCTGCCGACGATGACGAAGGCGAGGAAGGGGACGTCGAGCCAGGCGCTGCCGAGGGGCCCGTGGCCGCCCTGCACGGCGTAGGCGGCGAACGCGAGGGCGTACGTCGTCTGGCCCAGCAGCCGCCAGCGGGCGAACAGCCCGGTGGCCGCGCTCACCGACGCCGCGTCCTCGCCGAGTCGGACCGCCCGCTTGCGCGCGAGCGCGACGGCGTCGTCGCCCAGGCCGAGCAGGGCGGCCGCGAGCAGCAGCAGGCCGAGCGCCAGGAGGTCGCCGTCGCGCGGGCCGGTCGCCCAGGCGGCGGCGAGCGCCACGAGCACGAAGGCGGCGCCGCCCATCGTCGGCGTCCCGTGCTTCGGGCGGTGGCTCTCGGGCCCGTCGCTGCGGACCACCTTGCCCCAGCCGACCCGGTGGGCGAGCTGCACGAAGGCGCCGGTCGCCAGCAGCCCGAGGACGGCGGAGCCGGCAACGAGGGCCGCGTGGGTCGCGCTCATGGTCGCGCCTCGCGGGGCTCCGGCGCGTGCGCGGCGGCGGGCCCGTGCGCCGCGCGCACGGCCGCCACGACGGCCTCGAGGCCGATCCCGCGGGAGCCCTTGACGAGCAGGGTCCCCCGCCGCGGCAGCTCGGCGGCGGCCGCGGCCGCCGCTTGCGCGTCCGGGAAGTGGCGGGCCACGCGGCAGGCGTCGGCGATCGTGGCGGCGGCCTCGCCGACCGTCCACACGAGGTCGGGGCCGTGTGCGGCGAGGGCGCGGCCGGTCTCGAGGTGGTGCGTCCGCGAGGCGTCGCCGAGCTCCAGCATCGAGCCCAGCACCAGCGCGTGGGGTCGCGGCGCGCGCGCGAGGACCTCCAGGGCGGCGGCCACCGAGGCCGGGTTGGCGTTGTAGCTGTCGTCGAGCAGGCGCAGGGGCCCGAGCGCGATCGGCGTGAGGCGGCCGGCCTCGATGCGGGTGCGCTCGATGCGCTCGGCGGCGGTGGCCGCCGGCACCCCGAGGTCGACCGCCACGAGGAGCGCCGCCAGGGCGTTCTCGGCGAACGCGCGGCCGGCGCCGGGGAGCGCCAGGTCGACCCGCTCGCCGCCTAGCTCGGTCCGCAGCCGCTCGCCGTCCTCGCGGACGAGGTGGTGGCCCAGCGTGACCGCCTCACCGGCCGCCGCGTCCTCGGGCGCGCCCCCTTCGTCGTCGACGCGGTAGCGCTGCACGTCGGCGCGCAGGTCGTCGGGCAGGCGCCGCCAGGCGGCTTCGGCGGCGTAGCGGGCCGTGGTGGCGGCGCGCAGCAGGCCGCCCTTCTCGCGGGCGACGCCGGCGAGGTCGCCGAGCCCCTGCAGGTGGGCGGGGGCGATGAGCGTCACGATGCCGTGCGTCGGGCGCACCAGGTCGGTCAGCAGCGCCATGTCGCCGCGGCGGTCGACGCCCAGCTCGAGCACGAGCGGCCGGCCGCCGTCGCCGGCGAGCCACAGGTCGACGAGCACCGTGGCGAGGGCGTGCGGGGTGTTGAGGTTGCCGGGGGACGCGGCGGCGTCGAGGGCGGCCGCGAGCAGCCCCTTCGTCGTCGTCTTGCCGGCGCTCCCGGTGATGCCCACCAGCGGCCCGCCGCGCTCGGCTCGGGCCGCCCGCCCCAGGTCCAGCAGGGCCGCTCCGGCGTCGTCCACCAGCACGGCGCCCGGGTGGGGCAGGTCGCTGACGACGAAGGCGGCGCCGCGCGCGAGCGCGTCGTCGGCGTAGCGCACGCCGTGGGTCGCGGTGCCCCTGAGCGCGAAGAAGGCGTCGCCCGGGCGCACGCGGTCGCTGTGGAAGCGCACGCCGGTCGCCGGCGCCGGCGGCTCGTCCGGGACGTCGAGCAGGTGGGCGCCGAGCGTGCGCCGCAGGGTCGCGAGGTCGAGGGTCATGGCCACCTTTCGCTGCGCGCGGAGGGATTCGGGCTACACACCCACATCAGCCTACCGTTACACATCTTACACATGGGTGGGTGCGTGTGGGCCATGCGTCGCCGGCTGCGCCGTGGCCCCGCGCGAGGTCCCGGCGCGCTCAGCGCACCGCGCCGAGCGCCCAGGCGGGCGCGTTCGGCGCGACGGCCCAGTGGGCCACGACCTCGGC
>Ga0180436_10005819_pt1 | contig 10823 bp, 7 predicted proteins | sample SS_ome_2_FD_132434 | JGI IMG/M metagenome (GOLD analysis project Ga0180436, IMG submission 132434) | Hypersaline lake sediment archaeal communities from the Salton Sea, California, USA - SS_3_S_2 metaG | ecosystem: Environmental > Aquatic > Non-marine Saline and Alkaline > Hypersaline > Sediment...
ATGTCAGAAGTGAATGTAACTTAATCCTTGAGGATTTTTCTGGTTCCGATTAGTTTTCCATCCAGATCTCTCAGTCGGACGAGATAGATTCCCCGTCAAGGCGCGAGAGGTCCAAACTTGTTCATTGCCCACGCAACCTATGTCTTAGTAACATAAAAATCGCGCTAATACTGGCCTTTCTACTTTTTATCCAATAAAAGTGGATCTATCTCAATTATTTAAACGATCAATTGGAAGCTTGCGAAAAGAATTATAATTTGCATTGACCGCACTCGTCCTACAAATGTTCTACACCCAATGAAGTACTTACGGCAAAACTTGACCAGGCCTATTGAGTGTCGGCAAAAACCCTCATCCATAATGGAAAGTATCATGGCCAGATTACTATCTCTTGCGAATAAGTGCATTTGCTCCTTTTTACCGGTTGCAGTTTTCCTGATCCTGACGGGCGGAATAGTAAGTGCCCAGGAGCTTACCGATCCTTTAATTAAGACGGGCCTCTTACGCAATTTTGCACAACACATTGAATGGCCCCAGGAGGAAGATATAGATACATTCCGGATCGGCATATATGGTCAGGAGCCTGAATTTATGTCCAATCTTTTATTGCTGGAGTCTGTTGAATTGAAGGGCAGACCTGTATCTGTTCAGCAATTCACCCGCTTGGGCAGAATATCGGCTGTACACCTACTCTATGTTGCCAGTGAGAAAAACGTCGAGTTGAAGAGAATAGCCACTCGAGTTGAGGGAAATAGTACATTATTAGTAAGCGATCGGGCCAGGAACCAGGAACAGATCATGATTAATTTTCTCCCTTTGAAAGATGGAAAAGCTGATTTTGAAATTAATAAAGCAAACATAATCAACGCGAACCTGAAAATTACTCCTGATCTCCTCCTGTTGGGAGGGACGGAGGTCGACATTGCTGGCTTATATAAGGAATCGCAGCGCGGATTGCAACGCTTAAAATCACAAATTGAGGAATTGACTCAATCCTTCAGGAGCAAGAGTCAGCAGATAGAAACTCTCAACCAGGAGATTGAAGATCAGAACAGGGAACTGGAGGTCCAGAAGGAACTTTTTGATGCACAAAGGCAAAAAATTATCCAGCAACAGGAGGATGTGGATGCCAGTGCGAAACAGCTTGCCGAAGTATTGAGTGAAGTTGAATTAAGGCAACAAACCCTGGATTCGAAAATTGAGCTTATAAGGGATCAAGAGCTGGAGATAGAAAGACATAGAAAGGATATCGCGGATCAGAACAAGATTTTAAAAGATCTGGAGCAGGAGATTGGGATAAAGGAGAAGGATATTGAGCGGCAGAAATCGGAACTTAGCAATTACGCCAATATTGTGGCGAGACAAAAAATATTCCTTTTCATCATTATTGCGGTCTGCATTCTGATTGCTGGATTGGTATTTTTTATTTACCACAGCTACAGAATCAAGAAGAATGCAAACAGGGAAATAGGGGAAAAGAACCAGGAATTACAGCTGAGGCAAGAAGAAATTATTGCCCAGTCAGAGGAGATCCAACAGGCCAATGAAGAGGTTATTGCCACCAATGAGGCACTGGAGGCTCAGAAAAGCGAACTGCAACTTACGCTCGAAAATCTCAAGCTGACTCAATCCCAGCTGATCCAGTCCGAAAAAATGGCCTCGCTGGGAGTACTAACCGCCGGGATAGCTCATGAACTAAATAATCCCATCAATTTTGTCAGCGGGAATGTCAAACCCCTGCAGCGCGACCTGGATGCGGTTTGTTCCCTCATTGACCAATATGACGAACTTATTAAGGCGAACAAGCTGGAAGAGCAGTTTGGCCCGGTCACGGAAGTTAAAGCACAGCTGGACTATGGTTTATTAATGAAGGAGATCAAAAATCTGTTGGCAGGCATCCACGACGGTGCAGACCGATCCAGTCGTATTATTAAAGGACTTCGCAGTTTTTCAAGGCTCGACGATGAGAAATTCCAATTGTATAATATCCACGATGGTATTGACTCCACATTGATTCTATTGCACAACAAGATCAAACACACGATCAAGGTCCATAAAGATTATGGGGACCTCCAGGAAATAGAATGCCTGCCAAGCAAACTCAATCAGGTTTTTATGAATATTCTTACCAATTGTATTCAGGCAATTGAGGATAAAGGTGAAATATTCATCCAGACAGCCAGCAGTGATATCTGGGTCAAGGTTATTATCAAGGACACAGGGACAGGTATGTCTCCTGAAGTCAAAGCTCATATATTTGAACCATTCTATACTACCAAAGATGTGGGGAAGGGGACAGGATTGGGACTTTCAATAAGCTACGGAATTATTGAACAGCACAAGGGAAATATAGATGTAATTTCTGAACCCGGAATTGGTACGGAATTCATTATCTCATTGCCAAGAAAGCAATCTGACCTTAACTAAATGAATAATACCAGCATATGAGAGAAGTCTTAAAATCCTGGTGTCTGAAGTTCCGGGGATTACATAGTACAGGAAGGGCTTTTTTCCTTTTCCTGTCAGTTTCATTCTGCATATTTGACAATGCGGCAGGACAGAATGATGAGGAAAAGCTATCCGTATTGGATATGTCTCTGGAGGAATTATTAAGTCTGGAGGTTATATCGGCCTCCAAGATCCCTGAAAAAACCAGAAATGCTCCAGCCACTATCCATTTAATTACCGACAACCAGATTAAAACCCGTGGATATTCAAATCTCGAAGAGGTGCTAAACGATATTCCTGAAGTAGAGATCCAGAGAAAGGCTTCTGTGGAATATTCCAACTATGTCACGATCAGAGGAGTAGATGGTAGCGAGAAGTTCATCATTATGATGGATGGCATGCGGGTAAATTCACCCACAGGTACGCCCCTTGCGATTGTTTACAATTACCCGGTAAGCCATATCAAGCAAATTGAAATTGTTATGGGACCGGCTTCTGCCCTTTATGGGGTAGATGCCTTTACCGGTGTAATTAACATCATTACAAAAAAAGGATCGGAAGCAAATGGGGTGGTGATCAGCGGGTCCTATGGCAATTATCAAACCACCAACAACAGTTTTATGGCGGGGGCAGGCAATGAAGAAATCTCATTTGTGGTGACAGGAAATCTCTACTACTCCGCGGAACCCTATTTCCCTGATATTTACAAGGATAAATACAGCTGGTATAACCAGAATTATAAGACAGATGGTGCTTTGCTTACATCCCCATGGGATAATACCATTGTGAACCTTCCCGTTCAGGAATATGAGACACCTACCACCTCGTATGCCGTTCATGCAAAACTGAATGTGAAGGATTTTGAGGTGGGTTATTTCCGGAACTTTGAGTCTCACAGCTCATCCATATCTACGCTGCCTGAATACACGGTCTATTCCAAAGATGCTTCCTTTAAATTCATGGTTGAATCGTTTTATAGTACCTACAGTTATCAATCCAAAAATGAAAAATGGAAGTTGCAGACCACGCTATCGCACAGCAGGGATGAAATCAATCCTGCTTCCCAGTATATAAATACCTATACTTCCTACCACCCGGGCTATAAATATGCCTTCAACAATTCGCTTAAGATTGAGGAACAATTTACCTATTTGATATCAGAAGAAAGCTCCCTTATTGCCGGCATATCTTATGAAGACATCACAGCGCTCACAAAGACCGGAGATATGCCTTTTGCCTTCGACAGATCCCTGGCTGCAGACTTTCAGGATATATATTATCTGGGGACAAATATTCAGGATCAAGACGGGAATGATCTTACGATTGCCCAGGATTTTTATTACCTCCAGTATCAAAACCTGGGAACATTCCTGCAATGGCGCACAAACCTGGCAAAAAAGCTGAGTTTAACACTGGGCGGAAGGCTCGACTTTAATTCCAGATACAAAACTACGCTGAATCCCAGGGCGGGATTGGTATACACGCCGGCTGAGAAGCTAAAGATCAAGGTGCTGTACGGCAGGGCATATTTGTCTCCTTCCCCTTACCGCCAGTATCAGCATTATGGGAGCTTCAGACCAACTATTGATACTGTTAGCGGTGGAATTTCCGGCCTTCAATCAGATTTCTGGCGCTTACCAGGTGAGGATCTTGAGTCCCAGAAGATCACGACCTACGAAATCGGAGCTTCTTATATTGTTAACAGCAATCTGATAATGACTCTCAATGGATTTGTAAATGATGTGGAAGATATATTGTCGAGTGAAAGCTTTACCGGACAGACATTTAAAGGCATTCCGGTTTCGATCATTGAGCGACCGGTGAATAAGGGTACTGCTTCCACATTCGGAGGGACAGCCAGGGTAGACTTTAAGAAAAACTGGAGTGCACTCACACTTAATTCTTTTCTTGCTTATTCCTTCGTGGATGGCAAGATCGATGGAAGGCAAATTCCCTTCACTGCCCAGAATACCGTTAAGGCTATAGTGGATTTGAATTTCAAAAGATTCAGCGCCTCGATAGCTTATTTATACCGTTCAGAGAGCTTTCACAGATCGCTTCGGGATGCTTCGGGTAATCTGTTGTCAAGTGATCCTTACGGTGTCATCAATCTGTCCGGACGATATGAGATTGTTGACAGGGAGCGATTTGCAACTGAGTGCTTCGTGAAAATCACCAACTTACTTAACTCGAAGTATTATAATGTGCCCATTGGAGGAGCCGAATCCATAAAAATGGCTCCTCAGGATCCCATCCGATTTTTGCTGGGGATTCAAGTGCAGTTTCAATAAAGAACGATTGAGCACCCTTCCCCCTCTGTCAGGATACCTTTTAACACTTTTACCACGGTCAGGCAAGGCATTGGTTATGTGGAATTTATTTGACTTTCCATTGCCGGTTTGATACCTTGTGGGAGTGATGTATTAAATTTAATCTCATGACTACGCGCTTGTATACTATTTGGATTTTGGGCTTCCTGTTAGTAATGATCTCATCAACCTGTATTGCTCAGATGAAGGAGACAAATGAGGATCAGCTTGCATTTAAGACCATGCACGTATTTAACCTCAAACCCAAATACACTGCAGATGAATTGCAGGATGGACTGGACAAGTTCAATAAATTATTTGCAGAGCTGGGCCATCCTGATTGTTACTACAAACTTTGGGTGAGCTCGGGAGAGAAGAAGCATGAAGGCTTCTTATGGGAGTCAAGCTGGACCAGCAAAAAGGTCTATGACGAGATCCACAGGAATGAGGAATACCGAAAACTGGTAAGAAAAAATATGTTGGGTCTGAGGAAAATGTTCACGGATCATACCTACTACAAATTTCAGGAACACCTTTTTAATGAAGCGCCTGAAGCTGAATAAGGCTTTCAGATCGATATAATTCACCATAATTCCAAGCATTGCTGCACTTCCCAAAGTTGTACAAAGCGGAGCATTGACTTTGTGTCAGCTTCCCTGTATTTCGATCAATTATAGTTTGAGAATACTTATTATCTGATGCAACCAGAGTACCAGGATGCAACCAGAGTGCTTAAACGTATCAATTCCAATCCCAATCTTACCATAGATTTCAACCAGCCTACTTAGTACTGGAGATGGGCTTGTCATAACTTTATTTAAGTGATTTCGACAAGTATTAATCTTTAAAAATTCGAAGCTATGAAGACAAACTGGATTGCATTAAAAACCGGCAGCCTGCTCCCCTTAATCATGGCTGCACTTATGACTCTCACCATCATGGGGTGTGGGAAAGAAGATCCCCCCGAGCCTGTAGTAGATCGTCCGGAATCGGAAGCTGCATATTCTGGAAATGTAATTACACAAACCTTTTGGGTGTATCCTGAAGGTACAGAAGTTAGTGCCTTAGGCGGCACTGTATGGCTAAAATTTCCAGAAGGAGCGGTGTCTGTACTCACCGAATTTACTATCACATGTTTCCCAATACATCACCTTGAATTTGATGGTTTTAACATGTATAATAGAGGGATTCACCTGGAAAGCGGTACACCAAACCAAAAATTAGCCAATGTTATGATCACACTGAATTATGACCTGGCTCAAGAAAACTGGAAGAAAAGTGCCCCTATACCTCTCGCTGAATCCTTCATGACAATCTATCATGTATCTCCAAACTTATACGCCTACCAAAGAATAATTTCTATTGGCGATTGCTGCGTGGACTGCGAGAGCAAAACGATCCAAGGCTGCATCAGCTCATGTGGATTTTACGTGCTTGGTGAGAACTAGTGCAAGTTGGTGCTTACTGTTTCTCTCCTGGGGGCTGTCAGCGCATAAGGCAGCCTCCGTTTTTTAAATGGATTGTATAATCTAACTAGGCAAATTGTTATAAACTAATTAACTATCAGCCCCTAACGCAATTTCAGGCCATAATTAATCTCTGGCCAAACAGCTTATTTATGAAACAGTCTTGAATTCATTTATAAAAGGCTGTAGATTTGTACTAATCATCAATTTATGAGATTGATTTGCGGGTTGAAATTGGATCATTGCTCATATGATTGGCCATGGAGAATCAACTGTCAATTAGAGATCAGTTGCTGGCGGTTATCAAGAATATAATCGAGGATAATATTGGTAATGAGAGATTTTCTGTCGCAGATCTGGCTAAAGAAGTTGGACTGAGTCGTTCAATGCTTCACAGAAGACTCATTAGTCTTACTGGCAAATCTGCCACCGAACTTATAACTGAAATGAGAATGACCAGGGCCCTGGAGCTCCTGGAAAATGACATTGCCACAGTTTCAGAAATTGCATACAGGGTTGGCTATTCGAGTCCCAGTTACTTTACCAAGGTTTTCAAGAAAATCTACAAGGTTTCCCCTGGTGACGTTAGGCAGGCGGGTTCAGGCAAATTTTCACATCTAAAAGTAGTCAACGAACCTGGAGTTAGGGATTCAATCAGAAATAAAAGATCCAGATCCTATGCAATAGCAGGATTAAATATGCTAATGCTTATCATTGTTACCGGTGGGGCAGTTTTTTTGATTTTGGACTTTAAGGAGAATATGTCTCCATTCTCAGGAGTACCGGCATGGCTTATGATCTTTATAATCGTCCTGCTTGGTACGATATTTCTTATTTCTGTAATTCTCTCTCGGGCTTTCGATCCATACCCTGATGAAGGTACAGTAAAGACCGGGCGAGCTCATAGAGTGATCGCTGGCAAGAAGCAACCCTCTCCAAACAGATGGAAGATTGCAAGATATGTCAGTTTTTTGGTGATTGTTGGCCTGATTGTTCTAAATGCAATCCCAAGGGGTAATCAGTCGAATGGTTTTCCTCTACAAGAAAAAACCATTGCTGTCCTTCCGTTCGTAAACGATAGCCCGGATAAGGATTATGGATATTTCATTGACGGTTTTTGGGCTGAGATGTTAATTAATCTTCAGGCTATAGAAGATTTTGTCGTTCATGGCCGATCCTCAACTGAACAATATAGAAATCATAGTAAATCAGTTCCTGAAATTGCCCGAGAGCTGGGTGTTAATTATCTCGTTGAGGCTAGTGGACAGAGATACGGAAATACAATCAAACTTTGGGTTGCGTTATTGGATGGTAAAACGGGTTCACAAATATGGAGCAATTCCTTTGAGGAAGAGATTGAAAGTGTTGAGATAATAATGAATATTCAAAGCAGGATTGCCGAGGACATTGCAAATAAGTTGCAAGCTGTAATAAGCCCTGAAGAAAGAGAACTTATCGATAAAATCCCCACTACCAGTTTGACAGCGCATGAATTTTACCTGCGGGGAAATGAGGAATTACGGTTATTCGATCCCTACGCACCTGACAGTACCATACTTGAAAATGCAGAAAATCTCTTTCAAAAAGCCCTTTCTGATGATCCGGACTTTGCAGAAGCATATCTGGGATTGGCAAGGGTCTACTGGCAAAAGTACTACTCTGATGAGTTTCTTTTTCAGAATTTTATGGACTCGGCCATGGTTCTTGCTGAGAACGCCCTGCGCCATAATGAAAGGCTGGCTGGAGCTTATCTGCTCATGGGAGATTATTACAGTGAGACAGGGAATTTGAAACTTGCTCGGAAAGAATACGATAAGGGAATCAGGTATAATCCCAATGACTGGAGGCTCTATCACGGGAAATCCATTATTTACAGACATAATGATATGGTCATTGCGTTTGAAAGTGCTTTTAAAGCCGCCGCTTTGAATCGTGGACCGGAACTGGCAGATTTATTGTCTGTAATATGCAGTCTTTACCTAAATATCGGATTAAACGACAGAGCATTAGAACTGGAGGAGAAGATTCTGATTCTGACCGGAGATTCCGCCAGCTATTACCATACGCTTGCCTATTTAGAAAGAAAGAATGAAAATTACCTGAAAGAGCATGAATTGTTATTGAGTGCCTGTCGTCTGGATTCTGTTTACTTTCACAAAGACGCACGGTTAGCGAGAAGTTACTTGGATATTGGACAATATGAGGAGGCACTAGAATACTATAAGAAGTACCATGAATACCATGAATGCAGCGAGGACCGTAGTCAACTGCTATGGAGTACTCATCGCATCGCTTATGCTTACTCGGTCAACGGGTACAAAAGTAAGGCAGAGGAGTATTTCAGAAAGCAGATTGAGTTAAGTACACAGGAAAACGAATTGAGACGTTACAGGACTGAACAGTATTATACTTATTACGATCTGGCGGCGGTGTATGCGTTCCAGGGCGAAAAAGAGAAAGCATATGAGAATCTGAGGATCTTTAAAAAGACGAAATATATACACAGGTGGCTGGTCGAACTGATCCACACCGACTGGTTATTTGACAGTATCAGGGATGAGCCGGAATTTCAGCAAATTATCAGCGATATTGAAGCTAAATACCAGGCAGAACATGAAAGGGTGAAGAAATGGCTCGAGGAGAATGATATGATGTAAATAATCCAAGACTATTCACTCACACCATTCGAATAAGATTTACCTGAACAAGTTCAATAAATTATTTGCAGAGCTGGGCCATCCGGATTGTTACTACAAACTTTGTGTGAGCTCGGGAGAGAAGAAGCATGAAGGCTACTTATGGGAGTCAAGCTGGACCAGCAAAAAAGTCTATGACGAGATCCACAAGAATGAGGAATACCGAAAACTGGTAAGAAAAAATATGTTGGGTCTGAGGAAAATGTTCACGGATCATACCTACTATAAATTTCAGGAACACCTTTTTAATGAAGCCCCAGAGCCTGAATAAATGGGGCAATCATATTATCTCCTCTGGGGGTGACCAACATCCATCCATCCATCCATCCATCGGGTTTTGGAGCTAAGTCTGGATTTTCGTATTTTTAATAGACTAGTCCACTAAGACCTATTTCCTATGAAACGAGCTCCAATCATTTTAACCTGCTTCTTACTTTTCGCCGTCTTCGGATGTTCAAAAACAACCTGTACCTGTGTGGATATATTTGGTGGAGAGCAGACCGTTGAACTCACTGCATTTGAAACATGCAGTGATCTGGAACCCATGATGGGTAGCTGTACCGAAGACTAAGCTCCCGGATCACTGTATGGCAATAATATTCCTCCTGGGTTCTTGATTGGACCTGATGGCTATGATTTCGCCAATGACATTGCAACGCAGTTTGTATCCATACAAGCAACACGAAGAAATTCTTCTGAAAAGTGCATGCCTAAAGACTTTTAAGGGTGCTCTTTTGAAGCACCCCTGGTTCCATTTGTTTGCGCAGGTGGTTAGAACTTGAGACTGACCCCGACAGAAAAGTAGGAAATGCCATATCCTGCCTGGGCATACACAGCGAATGTTTCTGAGAAATAGTAGCGTGCACCCACCAAGCCGGCAAAAACAATTCCCCCGGAAGTGGCAGAATAGTCCCAGCCCGGGTTGACCCCGAATTCACTGGCCGATGAGATGTTATAGCCCAGTCCGATCCCGGCATAGGTGTCGAGGTTATCCAACAGGGGGTAGTGAAAGGCCCCGTGAACACCCAGAATGAAATTCGTATACTTGTAACCCCATCCAAGGTAATCGTACTTGTAAGAGGAGTATCCCAACCATCCGCCGACACCGATCACACCTTTTTCAAGGATCTCGTCTTTGATGGCCTGTTCATATGAAAGTGAGATGGGTGGGACGCCTCGCGAATAGTAGGTGCCCGAAAACAGTGTGGAACCAAAACCAATACCTGCACCGACAACCTTGTCCCCAAGGTTAAAGGTGCTTTCCTGGGCCTGAATCGCAGGTAATGAGAGCATTGCGACCATGGCGATGACAACGAGCTTTTTCATTTTCTTTTGAATTATTGGTTAGTCTTTTAATACGCGCAATAATAACAATTGGTGCGGGAAAAAGTTTCGCTGAACATCCTTTATCTTGCAGAATTTCTTCAAAATAAGGAGCGTTTTTATGGCTTTATAATCTTCCTCGTAGTCAAAAAGTCCTTTGACCTTATAGTGATGAGATAGACACCTTTCTGGTAGGAGGAGAGGTCCAGTTGAAGGGTGTGGCCATCCAGTTCGTGAATGGATATCAGCCGACCCCCGGGTGAAGTAATTTCCACAATCAGGTGTTCCGGTTGCGCTGCACGAATGGTCAGAACATCATTAACCGGGTTGGGATAGACCGATACCTGCAATTCCGGAATCTCCTCTATGCTGGTAAAGCAGCCCTGGCAGCTTTCAGTAAAATAGAGGTTCTGACTTCCCGATATATTGATCTCCATTCCGGGGGGCGGGAAGGGAGTGGTCCAAACGCATACTTCGGTCAAAGTGGGCATATACCCCAGATCAAGATGGGTAAGGTCCTCATTGCCCGAACCAATGGATGTATTGTTTCTGAGATCGAGACAGAGTAGTTGATTGGCTGC
>Ga0180436_10005820_pt1 | contig 10823 bp, 6 predicted proteins | sample SS_ome_2_FD_132434 | JGI IMG/M metagenome (GOLD analysis project Ga0180436, IMG submission 132434) | Hypersaline lake sediment archaeal communities from the Salton Sea, California, USA - SS_3_S_2 metaG | ecosystem: Environmental > Aquatic > Non-marine Saline and Alkaline > Hypersaline > Sediment...
GTCCGGCGCGCGGCGGCGGCGGCGCGCGGACTTCTGCCTCAACTGAAGGCCGGGGAGCAGTTGCCGGGCGTTGTGCCGGCGGATGTTGCGGTCACCGATCCGAAGGATTGGCGGGTCTGCGGGACGTCTCTGCCCAAAGTTGACGGTCGGGCGATTGTGACGGGGGAGCATCAATACTCGTGCGACCTGCATACTCCTGGGATGCTGATCGGGCGGGTGAAGCGGGCGCCAGCGCACAAGGCGGCGCTCGAATCCTTCGACTCTAGCAGAGCCATCGAGTTGCCCGGAGTAGAGGTCGTTCGTGATGGCAACTTCCTGGGAGTGGTTGCTCCGGACCGGGCGACGGCTGAAGCCGCGCTCGGCCGTATTAAGGCGAAGTGGAGCACGGAACCTCTGCCGCCCGCTGACAAACTCGGCGAACACTTCAAAGCGACGGCCCGGGAGCCGGTCTTCCGGAAGGGCGCGGCGTATCCGGCGTTGCTCGAAGCCGGCTCCATTGCCGATGGGATGGCGGCGGCCGATGAGACGCTGGAGTCCACATACTCGCTCCGCTACATCGCGCACGTCCCGATGGAGCCGCGGTCGGCTTTGGCCGAATGGAAGGATGGTGCGCTGACCGTTCGATGCGGAACGCAGGTTCCGTTCGGAGTCCGCCAGGAGTTGTCGGAGGCGTTCGGCATTGCCGGGGACAAGGTGCGCGTGATCTCGTCCGATTCCGGAGGCGGCTTCGGAGGGAAGCACAAAGGAGAGTGCCAACTGGAGGCGGCGCGTTTGGCGAAGGCCGCCGGGAAGCCGGTGATGCTCGAGTGGACGCGGGAGGAGGAGTTCACCTGCGCCTACGCCCGTCCCGCGGGCCTGCTCGAGGTGCGGAGCGGTTTCACCCGGGAAGGCAGGATTACGGCCTGGGACTTTCACAACTACAACTCGGGCGCCGCCGGGATCAGGCCGCCGTACGACTTGCCGAACTTCTACTGCGGCTTTCACCGGGCCGATTCGCCGCTTCGCCAGGGATCGTACCGGTCGCTCGCCGCCGTGGCGAACACCTTTGCCCGGGAGATGCATGCCGGGGAGATCGCGGAACGTCTCGGAATGGATCCGGTCGAGCTGCGCCTGAAGAACCTGAAGGACCGGCGCCTGCGAGAAGCGTTGGAGCGGGCGGCGGAGCGTTTCGGATGGAAGGGCTCGAAGGGCGGCGGAGGACGCGGCTCCGGCGTGGCCTGCACGATTGAGAAGAAGGGGCGTCTGGCGCTGTGCGTCGAGTTGGAGCAGGACAGCGGGGGAGTGCGGGTGAAGCGGATGGTCATGGCGGCGGACTTCGGCGCGGTGATCAACCCGGACAACCTGCGGAACCAACTCACCGGGGCGATGATTCAAGGGCTTGGCGGCGCGCTGTTCGAGGAACTCGAGTACGACGAGGAGCGCATCACGAATCCGAGTTTGATGGCGTACAGATTGCCGCGGTTCTCCGATATCCCGGAGATCGATGTCGTGCTGATTGACCGCCGCGACGTGCCCGCGGCGGGGGCCGGTGAGGCGCCCATAACGCTTCCCGCCCCGGCGATCGGGGCCGCGCTGCACAACGCCACCGGCGAGTGGCGCCGTTCATTGCCGTTGGCGAGGGGCGGCGGATAGCGGCGGCGCGTGCGCTTCTTGGGCGCCGTGAGGATCTCTGGAGACCCATTCGGCCGGTCCCTTCCCGGCGGGAATGAGAAAACCGCTTTCGGGGAAGAAGACAGTGGAGTACACTGCAACTACAATGACCGCGGGATCTCAGCTTCCGGCGGATCATCAGGCGGCCCTTGCCAAGGTTGGGCGGCTTGCCCTGGAAAAGGCGGATTTCGGCGAACTGCTTCATGAGTCGGCCGCCCTGGTTGCCGCAACGCTCGAGGTCGAGTTCTGTAAGATCCTGGAACTTCTGCCGGACCGCCGTTCCCTTCTGCTGCGAGCGGGAGTAGGCTGGCGGGAAGGGCTCGTGGGACAAGCGGTGGTGCCCGCCACGAGCGAGACGCACGCCGGCCACACGTTGGCTACGAGAGCGCCGGTGATCGTGGAGGATCTCCGCGAGGACACGCGTTTCCAGCCGTCATTGCTGCACGAGCATGGTGTGACGAGCGGCGTTGGGGCGCCGATTCCCAGCGGCGATCCGTTCGGCGTCTTGGGCGTCTACACCAGCGCCCGCCGGATTTTTGCTCCGCACGAGGTGGAGTTTCTCGAATCCGCCGCCGAAATCCTGTCCCATGCGGTGCAGCGGCGCCGAACGGAAGAGGCGATTCGCCAGAGCGAAGAGCGGTTCCGCCGCACTTTCGAGGGCTCGCCCATCGGTATGGCGATCATCGGGCTGGACCATCGTCTCGTCCAGGCGAACCGCGTAGTCTGCGAACTGCTGGGGTGCTCCGAGGAGGAGTCCAGACAGCTCAGCGTCGAGCAGGTTACGCATCCGGACGACCGCCCTGAAACCGCGGCGCTTCTTGGCAAGCTGTTCCGCGGCGAGATCCCCCGCTTCCGGTTGAGAAAGCGAATCCTCGCCAGGAGCGGAAGAACCGTCTGGGTGGACGTAACGGCGACGTTGGTCGAAGACGACCGGGGAAACCCGCTTCACGCGGTCTCGATGGTCGAGGACCTCAGCGCCCAGCGGCGAAAGGAGAAGGATCTCCGCCTGGCGCGGTTCACTCTGGATCACGCGCAAGAGGCGATCTTCTGGACGGCGCCGGACGGGCGGCTCAGCGACGTCAACGGCGCCGCGGCGCGGATGCTTGGATACACGGCCGAAGGACTCTTGTCGATGAACGTTTGGGACATCGACGAGAACATCTCGATCCAAGGCTGGCCGGACAATTGGAAGGAGCTGAAAGAGCGAAGTTTCCTGGCGCTCGAATCCTCCTTTCGCGCCCGGGACGGACGGACACTTCCCGTCGAGTTGACCGTGAACTACCTGGAATTCAACGGGCAAGAGTACTCGTGCGGGTTTGCCCGGGACATCAGCAAGCGGCGGCGGGCGGAGGCGGCGCTGGAGGCGAGCGAGAATCGATACCGGCAATTGTTCGAGAACTCCGCGGCGATGGTGTGGATGGTCGACCTCTCCGGACGGATCACAACCGTGAATCAGACCGCCGAGCGTTTCTCCGGCTACGCGCGCGAGGAACTGGCAGGGAAGGACATTGGCGGGATTCTGCCGCCGGATCAGGCGCCAATTGCCCGGAGCATGATCGAGCGAAAGCTCAAGGAAGACACTACGACGACATACGACCTCGAAATCCTCGCGAAAGACGGCCGCCGGCGTCCGATGCAGATTACGTCACGCATCATCCACGAGAACGGAAAGCCGGTTGGGATACAGGGCATCGGGATCGATATCTCCGAGAAGAGGCGGGTCCAGGAGGCGCTCCGGCAGAGCGAGGAGCATTTCCGGTCCCTCATTGAGAACACCCTGGACCTGGTTACGGTCCTCGACGAGAGCGGCAGGGTGCGCTATGTGAGCCCTTCCATCGAGCGCGTGTTGGGCTACAGGCCAGAGGATCGTATCGGACAGAGCATCCTCGATCTGATCCATCCGGACGACGCGCCGGCGGTGAAGAAGACACTGGCCTGGGGCCGCCAGACTCCCGGCGCCGCCGCCACGCTGGAGTACCGGGCGCGCCATAAGTCCGGCTCATGGCGTCAACTGGAAGGGGTCGGCCGCAACCTGCTCTCCAATCCCGCGGTGGCTGGCATCGTCGTGAACTCCCGCGACATCACCGAGCGCAGGCTGGCTGACGAAAAGATCCGCGTAAGCGAGGAATGGTTCCGCAGCAGCTTTGAATACACCGGCGTCCCGACGGCCATCACGACAATCGATGGCCGCTTCTTGCGCGTCAACCGTGCCCTGTGCCGGTTTTTCGGCCGTTCCGAGGCAGAGATGCGGAGACTCTCCTGGCGAGAAGTGACGCATCCGGAAGATACAGAGTTGAGCCACGATATTCGCCGGCGGCTGCTGGCCGGGGAGATGGTCTCCATCGAAGCGGAAAAGAGGTATCTTCGCAATGATGGCAGCGTCCGCTGGGGCTACCTGATCCTTTCGCTGATCCACGATTCCGAAGGCAGGCCGCGCCGGATCGCCGCGCAGATTGTCGACATCACGAAGCGGACGGAAGCGGAAGACGCCCTCCGGCAGAGCGAGCACCGTTTCCGGCTGGCGGCGGAATCGGCCTCCGACCTCATCTACGAATGGGACGTGAGCAGCGGAAGGCTGGAGTGGTACGGTGACGTGGACGCGGCTCTTGGCTACCGGCGCGGCCGGTTCCCCCGAACCTTCGAGGCCTGGAAGGAAAGCCTCCACCCGGACGACCGGGAAGGGACGCTGCGGGTGATCGACGGCATCCTCAATGGGGCCACGGATCCGTTCCAGCTTGAGTATCGGATGAGAACCAGGAAGGGCGGTTACCGGCACTGGCTGGACCGGGGACGGCGTCTCCTTGACGAAGCGGGCGTAACTGCCAAATGGATCGGAGCCTGTTCCGACATCACCCGGCGCAAACAGATCGAGGAAGCGCTTCGCCGGAGCGAGGCGGAGCTGCGAGGCAGTCAGAAAGAACTGCGGGCCCTTGCCGGAAGGCTGCTCGGCGACGAGGAGGAGGAACACCGCCGGCTGGCGCGCGAACTCCACGACGACTTCAACCAACGGCTGACCGCGGCGGTCTTTCGGCTGGCCGGGTTGGAGGAGGAGTGCCCAGCGGATATTCCCGTCCGGCTTAAGAAGAGCCTCCATCTCACGCGGGACCAGATTGCGGACCTATCCGATGACATGCGCCGGCTGGCCCATCAACTCCATCCCGCCGCCATAGAGCTATTGGGATTGCCGGCGGCGCTGCGGCAGCAGTGCCAGGAAGCTTCGCGCGCGCGGCGCGTCCAGGTGCGGTTCAGCGGCCGGAAGCTGCCCGAATCGTTCCCCTCTGAAGTCGCTCTGTGTCTATACCGGATCACACAGGAGTCGTTGCGGAATATCGCCAAGCACGCGGCGGCGAGGAAGGTCTCGGTGACGCTGTACGGTGTGGGCCGGGCGCTGCGCCTTTCCATCAAGGATGATGGCCGCGGTTTCGACCGGCGCCAGGCGGAGGCTAAAGGGGGGCTGGGGCTAATCAGCATGAGGGAGCGTGTCAGGCTGGTGGGCGGGGCCCTGTCGATCGAGTCGCGTCCCGGCCAGGGGACTCACCTAGTAGTTGACGTGCCGCTGCCGGAAACCGGCGCCGGTTAGGCTGGCGCCGGCCACGGCCTTCTTCGCGTAGCGCTGGGTGGCCCGGCGGCCGAGCTGGGGTCTGTACGAGGGCGCCGGTTGCGCGGCGGCATCCCGTTCCCACTCAAGCTTCCAGCCGGATGAGTTCTCCAGCCTCCAAGCGGCCCAGGCGAGGGTGATGGCCAGGACCGCGTCACGATGGTCGAACGGCTTCCCCAGTACGGCCCAGGCGGCATTCGCCTGCGCCCGGGTGCGCCGCTCCGAGGTGAGAACGATGTCCCTGGGAGGGGTGGGGAAGCTCTCCCGCAGATCTTTCCAGGCGCCGTCGGCCAAGGCCTCCTCGACAATTACCACTGGCGGGATGGCCGTTGTCGACGCCACGACATCCCGCGTTCCGAAGGCATGCACGAGCCCCCAGTCCCTGATATCGAAGACGGCCTGGAAGCACTGGTGGTCCTCGGCGCGAGAACTCACCAGCATTGCGGTTATCCTTTCCACTGTCGGCTCAATCATCCGGACTCTCGTGTCTCCACAGTTATAGGCTATCGAGCGGGAGTCCCCAAAGGAACGCGGGATTTCCCCTGATTTCATTCCGGCGTCACCCCAGTGTGCCGGGGCGCGAGGAGGAGCGAGACGCCGACGGCGGGGAGCCCTGGGAATATCCCTAGGTGTATGGCGCCACGGCGGGTGGTACTCTACAGCCGGGATCGAATGAGACACTCCGCCAAGCGGCCCCGGCTGATGCTCGCCGATGACCACCAACTCGTCCTCGGCGGCCTCCGGAGCTTACTGGAGGCGAAGTTCGACGTGATCGGTGTGGCCGGCGACGGGCGTTCGTTGGTGCGCCGTGCGGAGAGGTTGAAGCCGGACATCGTGCTGTTGGACATCTCCATGCCGAAGCTCAACGGAATCGAGGCGGCTCGCATGCTCTCGAAATCCCTGCCGGAGTCAAAGCTCATCTTCGTGACAATGCACGCCGACGCGACCTTCGTCAGCGAAGCTCTGAAGGCCGGCGCGTCAGGTTATGTGATCAAGAGGGCGGCTCCGGAGGAACTCGTCGCGGCCATTGATGAGGTCTGGCGGGGGCGAACGTACATAACTCCGCTGGTGACCAAGGGGTTCGTGGATTCCGTGTTGGCTCCGCACTCCTCCGGCGAGCCATTCGGGCGGCTGACGGAGCGCCAGCGCGAAGTGCTGCAACTGGTGGCCGAAGGACAATCCGTCAAGGAGACCGCGGCGACGCTCCACATAGCCCCTAAGACGGTCGAGTTTCACAAGTCCAACATCATGCGGGCGCTGGGACTACGCTCCACGGCGGAGTTGGTCAAGTACGCGATTAAGCACGGGATCGCCTCCGTCGAGGATATCTGACCGGCGCACTCCGCGCCTGGGCTTTTCCACCACGCGAAACCGGGGATCTGCCGGGTTGTGGGGACGCCCCCCCCGAACATAGTCTGGAATTGATAGCCTCAGGTGCGTTGTTGCGAATCCTGTAGAGGTGGGGAAGTGAAGTAGTGATGGGGGAAGGAAGGCGGCCATGATGCAGGGACCATTGAAGAACTTGCCGAACTGGCCTGCCGCGCCCGACGGTGTGGCGGTCTTGTCCATCAGCCCCGACGAAAGAGATCACGCGAGCCTGCGCGGCGTGTTCAGCCACACCCGATGGCGGCTCTTTGAGGCGCCGGACTGTAGTGAAGCGCTGGACTTCCTCAGGCGCAACCCGGTTGGCGTCGTCATCTGTGAATCCCGCCTTCCGGATGGCGGCTGGCGGGATTTGCTGGAGGGCGTTTCCGGGCTGCCCACTTCGCCCTTGCTGATTGTCGCATCCAGGAATGCGGACGACGCTCTGTGGGCGGAGGCGCTGAATCTCGGAGCCTACGATGTGTTGTCGAAGCCGTTTCAGATGGTGGAAGTAACGCGCATCGTCAGCCTAGCGTGGCTGTACTGGAAGGAACAGATGGTCTCAACCGAGAGGATGGCTGTGGGCGCGGAGTGGGATGGCGCCGTGCGGACGAGAACGGCCACCGCGTAGGGGGGGCGCTCTGTTCAGGTTGCCCGTTGCCTCGCGATTCAACCGAGGCCGGCGCGGGTGAGGGACGACTGGCGGACGATCAGCCGGGGGGGAATAAGAATTCGCTCGGGCTCCAGGTCTTCGGGTTCCAGGATGAGTTTCATCATCAACTCACCGGAGCGCTCTCCGACTAGGGCGCTCTGCTGATCGACGGTCGTCAGCGGAACGCGCAGGGAGCCGGAATGCCTGACGTTGCCGGCGCCGGCGAGGGCGATATCCTCTGGGATTCTGAGTCCGGCGTCGAGGATGGCGTTCATGGCTCCGATGGCCACCGCGTCGTTGTAGCAGAATACGCCGTCGGGCGGCGGGCCGGTTTCCAGGAGCCGTTCCATTGCCTGGCGGCCAGCGGCGTCCGAAGCGTCCGTCCGCTGGACGTAGCCGTCCGGAGCTTTCAGGCCGTGCCGCTTCAGCACTTCTTGATAGCCACGGAGCCGTCCTTCACCGGGCGGGATCTCCTGGCCTCTCAGATGGGCGATCCGGCGGCAGCCACAGTCGGCAAGGTGCTCGGTGGCGAGCACGCCAATCCGCTCGTCATCGACGCCGACGTAGCTCGTTTCGATGCCCGGATACCAGCGATCGATCATCACCAGCGGGACGTTGCGTTCCCGGACGCTCTCGAAAAAGGCCGTGTCTCCGGGCGGCTGGGAGGATGCGAGGATGACGCCATCGACCTGTCTGGCGATCAGGGATTCCACGTGCTCCTTCTCCACGTCCGCCCGTTCATCCGAGTTGGCAATCAAGACGTGATAGCCGTGCGGGAAGACCTGGCGCTCCACGGCGCGGCAGATCTCGGCAAAGAAGGAATGCCCGAGATCGGGGATGACCAGTCCGATCACGTAGGTGCGGCGGGTCACCAGGCCGCGGGCGAGCAGATTGGGCCGGTAACCGGCCTTCGCGGCCATCTCGCGCACACGCTTCTTCGTTTCGGTCCCGATATCCGGATGGTCCTTTAGGGCTCTGGAGACTGTGACTACTGAGATGCCCAGCTCCCCGGCGATGTCTTTCATCCGAACTTGCTTCTTGCTCCTCATGCGTGACCCATTGGCAATGGCAGAGCGCGCCGTCGAGGCGGGGGCTGCTGAGTCTTTGATACCGGATGACGGAGGCGCTGTCAAGTCCCCGATACCGCCGCCGCCCCGCGGCACCCGGCTTCAGAGCCTTCAGCGTAGATATAAATTATGTAGTTACAATATCTTATCGTATGGCGGCAGATTCGTGACCGAGCTGGAATTGATTCAATGATTCGTTTGTGCAAGTGATTGCGCAATCGATTGCGTAAACGTTCATTAGATTGGGATATTGAGCTTGGCCGCGGCGGAAGATACCATGGTTCATACCGGTTCCGCCGTCGTGCCGGAGAATGTCCACAGGAGCAAGAGCCGGTGGCCTGGTTGCGGCGCCGACAGTCAGGAAGGAGTTCACTACGATGAAGACCATCACAAACCGGCGCGCGTTTCTCGGCGCCGCGGCCGGGCTGGCGGTTAGCGGCGCGGTTCCCGCCGGAGCGGCGCCCCGGTCGTCGGCGGGCGGGCTGAAACTTGGAATCGCCAGCTATTCGCTACGCAAGTTCTCGCGCCAGGAAGCGATTGCGATGCTGAAGACGTTGCGGATAGAGTACGTCAGCATCAAGTCGTTCCACTTGCCTTACGAAGGGAGTCCGGCGGAGACCACAGCGGGGGCCGATGAATTCCGCCAGGCGGGAATCGAGGTCCTGAGTGGAGGAAACATCAACCTGCAGAAGCCCGGCGAGTTGCGCCCGATGTTCGAGTATGCCAAGGCGGCCGGTTTGCCGATGATGGTCTGCGCGCCGAGGCACGAGACGATGGATGCGATCGAGGAGTTGGTCAAGGAGTTTGACATCAAGATCGCCATCCATAACCACGGTCCCGAGGATGCACATTTTCCGAGTCCGGAAAGCGCCTTCGAGGCAGTGAAGAGCCGCGACCCGCGGATGGGGCTATGCATCGACGTCGGCCACACAACGCGGACGAGCACGAACGTGCTGGAGTCGATCCGGGAGGCGGGGCCGCGGATGTTCGATCTCCACATCAAGGACCTCGCGGACCTGATGGACAAGGGCAGCCAGGTTGAAGTCGGGCGGGGCGCGATGCCGGTGGCGGGCATGTTCAAGCTGCTCAAGACGATGAACTACCAGGGCGGCGTGATGCTCGAGTACGAGATTAGAGCCGACGATCCGTTGCCTGGCATGCTGGAGTCGGTCTCCTACATGAGAGGCGTTCTTGACGGATTGGCCGGGTAGCGGCCGCTCCAAGTCCAATTTGCGAGCGGCGGCGGCGCAATTCGATATAATTCAAGCTCTTCCATGTCCCGCTTATTGCCAACGACCGAAGAGTGGACAGGTTGGCGGCTTGATCTGGTCGCCATTTTCGTTCTGCTCGTCGGGTTCCTGATCCGGCTTTGGGGCGCCACGAGCTCGTTTGTGAATCCGGACGAGGCTTATCATGCTCTGCTGTCGTCGCCGGACAATTTCAGGGACCTCTATGCGAGCGCTGTCCGGTCTCCTCATCCACCGCTGTTCGTCATTTTGCTCCACTACATCCGGCAGGCAACGACGTCGGATCTTGGAATCCGGTTGATCCCGCTGGTGGCCGGAACCATCATGCCGTGGGTGATGTACCGGTGGATCGGCCGGGGATGGAGCAAGGCGGCGGGTCTTGGCGCGCTGGCGATTCTGGCGCTGACTCCAGAGCTGATTCAGAACAGCGTCGAGGCGCGAGCCTACACGTTGGCGCTCTTGGCGATGGCGGCGGCTCTCTATCTGATGGACCTGGCGATCGAGGAAGGCTCCGTTCTGAAGATGGTTGGTTTTGCGGCGGCGCTGTATGTCGCGATCCTGTCGGACTTCTCGGCGGCCTTCTTTGTCCTGGCGTCGGGGGTTTACTTCCTGACGCGCATCGCCGAGAAGCGAGTCACGACCGGGGTGCGGATCACCTGGGAGTTGTCGCAGGTTGGGGCAATTGTCCTCTACGCCATTCTGTGGGTGACCCAAGTGGATCCCCTGCGGTCGATTACGGGCAGCCGCTCTGACGTCGAGGGCTGGCTCCGGGAGGCGTATCTCCAGCCGGGGCAGAATCCGCTGGTCTTTGCGGTCCAGAACACCGCCAAGCAGTTTGCGTTCGTGTTTCCGCTTTCGGAGCTTCCGCCGGCGGTTGGATGGTTGACCGCCGTGCCGGCGGCGGCCGCGATGCTGGTGTTCGGGGCCGGTCTTTGGCTACTGTGGAGAAAGAGCCCGCCGGAGACGATATGGCATTCCCGGGCGACGGTGCTCCTGATGGTGGTTCCGTTCGCCGCGGCCTGCGCGGCGGCCTGCGTTCAACTGTTTCCGTACGGGCGGACGCGACACACGGTCTTTCTCGCGCTCTTCATTGCGGCGGGCGTCAGCATTGCTGTGGATAAGATCGGGCGCAGGTGGATTGTGCCGCTGGTGTTGCTGGCCGCCGTCGCGGCTCCGGTCTGGCATGCGGTGGAGGGCCGGTACAAGTGGGATGTCGGCCGGATCGAGAACAAGAAGGAGCACATGGA